>Ga0307513_10003737_pt1 | contig 20568 bp, 24 predicted proteins | sample 15_EM_MG_FD_202174 | JGI IMG/M metagenome (GOLD analysis project Ga0307513, IMG submission 202174) | Populus trichocarpa ectomycorrhiza microbial communities from riparian zone in the Pacific Northwest, United States - 15_EM | ecosystem: Host-associated > Plants > Roots > Unclassified | place...
CGGGTTCAGTCCCCGCAGTCCATAACTGCATAGCACACTCACATAGGTGACCTAGGTGACTTGGTTGTGAGTGTTATATGTAATTCTAGACAGTGGGGACTGACCCCACGATCGCCGATTCGCGCTCCCCGTATTGCTCAGATTCACGCATTTTCTCACCTCTAAGTCACTCGTGTGAGTGTAATGTGCAATTGTAGACTGTGGGGACTGACCCCGCAATCGCTGATTTGCGCTCCCCGTATTGCTCTGTTTCACGCTTGTTCTCACCTGGAAGCGATTGTAGGTTGATTTACAATATAATATATTCATACTAGTTACATATACAATAAGTAAATATGCGGAAATTAAGAAATTCGCAACCCCCCTGAAACTCTGTCGTTTTATCGCTCGCAGTGAGGTGTAGAGTGCGAGAAAGCGTATACCAGGCTCTCTCTCTCTCTCTCTCTTCCGTTGGAGAAGAGAGCGAGAGGAGAGGTCGGGGGGAGTTGACCCTTGGTCGGGTCCAACCACCCGGGCTATCATATCGGGTCGATGCGTACCTTGCGGCAGATGACGAACGATCGGTGCCGGTCTGGTGCCCAAAGCCGCCCGCCACCCATCTTCCATCGCGCACGCAGTGTTAGAGCGAACGAACACCGTATTTATTTTTATAGCCCTATCAGCAACTTTCATAGGGTCGTCATCCATCACTTATGCAGCAGGGAATACACACACGCCTTCTAGGGTTGCCGCGCGCGTCGATATACTCAGATAAAGTCGAAATAAATTAATTCACCGTTTTCACGGCGCATCAAGACGTGTCTATATGAAGCGTCACCACGTAGTTTCTTCCGGACGACCCATGTCGGAGTATCGCACAGCCTCACCTTTACGCCTGAGCGCTCCCCTTTGAGCCTGATCGCTGATGATGAGCATAAGGTCGGACGAATTGACACTCTGTGGTACCTTGAGGATCCTGAGGATCCTCAGTCCATCCAGAGCATGTTCAACGTGGTTTGTCGCCGCGCTCAGGTTTCTCATCAGAACGTAATAACCTCAGAATCTCCACCCAATCTCTTCAGGATGCGCCTCAGGACGTATCCATGTTCAGGTTCTCGCCATTTCCTCAGGATTCGGCACCGCGCTCAGGTATGTGTTATGTGTTGGTACTTTTAGTAAAATGAATATACGTAACTGTCTGGCAGCCTGGCTCTAAATTTGAAGACTATTATTTCAGTCTCACGTATATAGCCTTATTATTCCCTAGAGAAATATGAATATATACGCTTTCTAGGAAATAGGGATTGCGGTATCTACTATAAGCGGCAATATATATCTTAGATTCTTATCCCTCGGATGAGTAGTCGATATATATATTACTTATAGTAGATATGATGTGAGGGTTAGTTATAAGATGATTGAGATACGAAGGATGTAAACCGCTTATTGTAATTGTACTGCCTAATGCCTAGTGCTCAGTACACTCCTTACCTCGCATTTCAGGTAGGCCCGTAGAATCGAGCTAATTTAGGCTAGCAAGGCAGACAAGTAATGATATGGGTAAAAAGTTGATTTGTGAGCCCTCCAGGGTCGCTCATTTACAGATATCGCGACTCTACATAGCACATCAAGTCTACATAGGTTTATATCAAGTTTATACAGCTATCCTGTGTTGTAAAGCAGTGATTAGCGCAGCCCTCCTGTGCTAACACCGCAAACCAGTGCCAAGACCAGTGCATTCATTTTAATGCTATACTAATGCTACGCTTTCATATTCGCATAACCTAGTAATTTAATAGCAATAACAATGAATGAATACCAAAGTCTTCGGGTATTGCTGAGGCAGGTGGTGAAAGAGCAACTTTCACTCGAGGGCAGGCAGAGCCCGAGGTCGCGGTTCGAACCTGAGTTAGTGCAAATGACTTATTGATCGTAGCAATTAAATATAATGCTAATTATGTATAAACACCATAAATAAGCGTACATCAAAGCATACAAATCAGGTCACTGGTTATTTGAGAACCCGTTCCATAACACAGGCTTGCTCAGGGTAACTCTGCATGACGGTACTCACCCTCAGGGTCTTCTCAGGGTCTTCTCAGGGTCTTCTCAGAATCCGCCTTCAGGAGGTGCCCGTTCTCTGGTCCCCCCGGTGGCCTGTTCCTCCTAATGTGCAATGCATTGGGCTCTATTTATACAGGATCGTGGACAACTAGAGTATCAAGAAGCGTTATCTAACAGAGTGGGGTGGCATATAGGCTGGTACATTGACAGAATCACGGCCTGACACAACCTGCGGAGCGGTGGGATATGTAGACGACGGGCCAGCAACTCCAACGCCGTGCCACAGCGGCGGGTGAGTCGGTGTGAAGGCCGTGTCATACCCTGGAGAGGTAAAAATTGCCCCAGATTCATTTATTGGAACCCGGAATCCTTCATTTGCCAGCGGCTGAGCACGGGCAGCTGGGAGTCTGGCACCCATCAGCAGCTTTCGACGTTTACCTACGCCCTGCTCTAGCTCCGTGTCATCTGGAAAGCGAACCCGTTTTCGACCACGACCTTTCGTCGATGTGGCCATGTTGCCAAGGGTGCCACTTGTCCCAGGTACACCAGTTGTTGGTGAGGCAGGTAACGTGACGTGATTCTGCAGCCCAGTGGGGTAGGAGTCGAAGGAGTCGAAGGAAAGCGGGGGGGGGCCTGGCAGTCCGTTGCCGTGATACAACCCGGTGCGCAGACCTGGCGGGTCTGTGATAACGGGGGTCACCATTTGACCAAGAAGCGGGTTCGGTGGCCCGGAATTCCTCACTGCGGTGGGGTTGCCAATATCCATGGAGAGCGGTGGGTTGGATTGCGTAGTAACCGGCACCGTGTACAAGACCATATCAGTGTTGTGTGTAGCAGTATTTGTAGACGTTGGGTCTTGCTGGTCGGATGTACCTGTGGGCTGAGTACCTGGTAATATATCTGTAACAGGTACTGAGGTGACTACCTTCGTTCTTGTACACGCAAGGCACGTCTGTCCATCAGTGGATGGGTTGACAATAAGTGCCGTGTCGTCCGAAATAGCGCCTTGGTCAAGGGAAACAACTCTTGAGATCTAGCACGATTGGAACGGCAGACCACATACCATGAATAGGGGAAATACGCAGTCTCTGTACCGGGTCTGGGTGAAAGTACATTCTAAGCATACTCTTGAAGATTGGGCGTGCCCTAGGAAAGCTCCCCTGAGTTGGGAACGGCACTGCAGGACTCCAATTAAGAAGTCGTGTCTTGTTTTCCTCAAGGACTGTGAGTACTTGTGTCCACAGAGCCTTCTTTGGTGGTGAGACACTGTCCCGACAGATAGCTAAGTAAAATATCAGAATAATTCACAAATGATGAGAGCGGGAGTTCAAATACCATGGAGTGCCCGAAAGCAGTGGCTAGCGATGCCACGAAAACGGTTTTTATCGACTTTGAGCACCGCGTTCCACAGGCTATCGAGGTAGTCGGGTAGTTCTGGAACGGTGTCGAGATCGAGACCTGCTGGTGGTTTCACAAGGACTATGAATAGCCTGAATAGATCTACAGGGGCCTCCTTCTCCCATCCATCCATTGACATGACGACCTGCGAAACTGCCTGTGCCAGGGTATCACTGGAGGGGAGTGGCGGCCAAGAAACCTGTGCGCTATCATTCTCAGCAGTTCCGAAATTGATTAGCGACCTATTGAGAGTGTAGGGTGCAGCAGGATCGGCCGATCGCGCAGGGTTTTGGGGAGCAATGCACTCGTTGGAGGGGCCAGAAGCGTGTGCAGTGGTGGTATTCGGGTCGTGAGGGAGGATACTTCGAAAGTGCTTTGGCCTGTATTGGTTGCTTAGCTCATCGAAGGTGAGCATACCACCTTTACCAAATGCAGGAGGTAATTGTCCCCGCTCACGGTTCTTTCCCTCCAGAGCACTGCATGGAGTTAGAATCAGGACTCGATACGCAGGTAATATCAGTATTAATCACGTACCCAAGCGTCACTCTCAGATCATTTGTCAGTAGCTGGAGTTTCGGGAGCTGGTCCTTGTCGAGGACCGCTGCTAGCATCTCCTCTGATCCCACACCGAAACCAGACAAAGACTGTGATCGAAAGCTGTACGGGTTCACGCAACAGGCAATGAACAAGACGTGAACATAGTCCCGTGCAGCGCGGGAGGCCTGTGTAGCTCATTATCCCATGTTTTAAATATTTAATAAACCAGATAGGACGTACCAATGACAGCAGTTCATCCTGGACGTCAGAAACCCTGCGTGCGGCAAGCCCATTTTCGAAGCTGCCACTGCCAACCAGGCCCGATTCATTCTCAAGCTCCTGCATCCATTGATCGAGCTTCGCGCCTTTCAATGATGCTAATTTCTCCTGATATTTCGCCCGGCACGTCTTGTGAAGCTCCGCTGCAGGGAGTTGTGAGCACACATAAGCGGAATTGGCTGCGAAATAAATGAGAAATAAACCCACAATACAACCCCTCATCGTCAACATCAGGCAGTTCATGCCACCAGATACGCTGCCAGGCATTCCACGCATTGAACTTCGTGACCTGCCTGTCAAAGACACCCGCAACAGCTTCCCGGTAGGCCTCAGCAGGTTTCCCAGTTTCTTGTTCCCATTTAATGCATGCGGGGTTGATTATATTCTGCCACAAGCCGTTGACACGGTGAAGGTCCTCTTTGTCCAATTTGACCCCTACACTCACACACCGCACACACGAACACATTAGCCAATAATAAAATAAGGTGCGTATGGACTTACTCGTACCCTTTGCAGGGCCTTCCTCATTGCGATCGGCTCTCGCGCTGCCCATAGACTCTGCTGCCAGTAAGTCAAACGAACCACTGCGAATACTGCGAATAAGCTTACCTGGGTCCTGTGATTTCCCCTTCCCCTTCACTGATTTCTTGCGCGCCGCCATCTTGTCTTTGCTGGCCTGATCACGTTTGGAGCCCAGCCGTTCTTGCGTACCCAGGGCAGACCCAGGAGCTCCATCAGCACAGGAATCGACCAACTTCCTGATAATCCGCAGGTCCAACGGCGGATTGTCGTGCAGGTCAATTGGTGCGTCAACGCTTGCTGGTCCTGCATTGCGCTCCCCAGTAGTGATCACCGGGACATTTCTTGCAGCCAATATCTTCATGACAGCATCTCTTTCCAGGTTTTCACGGATCGCTTGAAGATCGCTCAGCTGTACGTCATACCGGCCTTCATCTGTTGGTCGATAGAGGGCCTCGAATCTCGCTTTAAAGGTCTGTGTGATGACCGTCAGATACCGCCTCATCAACTTACAAGACATACCGTATCTAGATATGGTGCGTACTGCCAGTACAGTCTGTTGGAGTAGATGTCGGCGTGGAGCGCCGACCGTGGTGGAATATCCTCATCAGGTGGGCCGTTGACAATCAGATGACCTCCTGGTGGGGTCACGCTGGGCTCCCGTGTCCTTATCGCGGTAGTTTCCTTTGGTGCTGCCGGCGCACCATTTGTTGTGTGCCCGGCAGTTGACCACTCCTGGACCCTTGCCTCTGCTACCATCACTCGCCTAGCACATTCTATGATATCGTACGAGACCTCATCGTCACCAGGGCTGTCCGAGTCTTCATGACTGTCCGAGTCTTCATCCTCCTGGAATAACTTCGCAACTTCTTGAAGGTAAGTCCTATACCCCACAATCATTAACTCTGTGAGTACGTCCTTTGGGCCACCTTCCGTCTTCTCTGCTTCCTCAAGGCGGCGCAGGACTTTTTCACTGGCTTTTGCGACAGGTACCTCAAGACCTTCTTGGCGGTTCAAAATTTGCGCCCGTCCTTTCGAGATCCATAGTTGCTCATTAATAGGAAGCTTCTTCGGAGGTAAGGGGTCGCGTGTCTTTGGGCTAACCACTACTCTGAAGATTTCATCAAGATCGCTCTCGCTCTCTTGCTCAGGCGTAGGGTGACTGTCCGCGTGAGTGTCATATCCTGCGTTCCGACGTGGATATTGGGGACGGGGGGCCTTAGCCATTGCCGGGGGCTTGTCGGCCATCTGGGGGGGATCCGCTACTGAAGGACCAGCAGGAAAATCGCCAGTGGAAATGACCATCTGTTTCTATCAGTCAGTAGTCTATCACTCCGCGGTTCGCGGTTTTCTGACCTCATTGCTGACCGGAACACCTCCTGCATCTGTGCATGCCTTTGCGCACATGCCGTTGGTGCCCCCTTCAGGCTCCACAACGCCTCTACCGCCCCCTGTGACTTGAATCTATATTATCGAACGGCTGTTAGCCCATGTGATAAGTGGAGAGCATATTTCGGGTACCTCGGTATCCGACACTTGTCGCGACCTTGGTTTTACACGAAGCCTGACCTTGAGGGGTGAAGCTAATATCTGTTCTTCGAGTAGAACCTTGTTCGTACTCGCAGCTGTATCTACGGCGGTCGCCTTAACAATTTGGTGAGCCAATTAAAATGCCCCTCCGTTCCTATTGGTACCAATACTCACTACTGATATATATTCAGTTTGATATAGGCCAGGATGTGCCGAATCCACTCGGGGAGTGCCGACAATGTCCTTGGCTGAACCCTAGTCCTTGCCTAGGTGAGTCGTACACATAGTGACTATCTCTCAATCACTCACCCTGGAACGTAGTGTACGCATAGATGGGACACGCTGTTTCCTTGCATTTTTTTGGGATTTCGGGGGCATTTTTGCGGTATTGGTGCGAGTTGGGGTTAACGTTGCCTGCCTTTGGCCCAGGTAGCCCATCTTACTTCGGGAATGTAGAGGATACTTGTTGTGTCTTGACTTTCAGTGCCGAATATGTGTGGAATGTCCGACGTGACATTTACATGATTCTCACAAATGCACTGGCGCGAAATGGCCTTAGCATTGTCAACAACAAAAAGAAAGAAAGAGAATATTTATTAGAAAGGTAGCTAGGTGCGAACAGCAATCCCAGCCGCACGTCGAAATCAACAAACGCCCACCTCTGCTGCTTTCCAGCGGTGTGAGAGGTTTCACCTCTGGTAAAGAACACACAGTCGACATAGACGATGGGGGCTTGACGGACGACTGGTGTTCACCAGAAACCCGGGAACGAACGGGGTGTACGACCATATCGTGTGCCTCGATCTCTCCGGCGAACCATCCATTGCAGGGTAGCGTGTTGTCTACAACGAACGGTGTCGACAACTACATGCGCGGTGTAGCAAAGCCGGGTAAACGCGAGCCTTGTGTTGACACCATCGGACGAACCCGAGAGGTGCACCTCCAAAGCGAACCTAGACACAGGGAGGATTTCTTGCCACACCAACGCGTAGCTTGGCGGACGGAGGAGATCCTGAAATCAGTGAGGAGTTGAGTGAACCTTCTGCAGCTGGGTTCGAAGGTGGAGCACTCACCTCATGGAAAGCGCGCGGAATTGTTGAGCGCGAGGCCGCGACGGACAGACTACTCGATTGCGCGGTCCGGAATGAAATGTCGCGCATTACCTAGTCAACCAACAGGTTATGTCGGTGTGACACGCCGTGGCAATCCCAGGACGGCGGAGGCAGAGGGATCTAATGTGGTCAGGAGGAAACGGACCGATTGTTGTGCCATGCAGGGCAGGTGGACCATTTGCGTGGTAGATTGAATTACAAGTCCATTCGAAGAGCGGTGCGCGTACTTTGGCCATCCAGCGATGCGGTCGAAAATGCCGTAGAGCAGCTACGTAGGTGGCGCCCGGGCTAGTGACCTCAAGGAGCTAGTTCCTTAACTCCACATGGAGTGTATAAGATCAGGCCGTCGCGTCGCTACGAGCATGCAGCTGGGCAGGTCATGGCCGGTTCCAGGTGCGACAACGTTGTGTGCCCGCATATGGACGCCCAGACAGCTGCCCTCATTTCCTACAATATCAAGATACAAGAGTTGAAAGTCCAAGAGTATTATGAATAAGGGCGATGGAGCATGAGCTCTTCGATGGCGGGCTACTCTTGCCTTGCGACTTGACATGAATTTGGCTTGACCTCGGGTCTGCAACTGCCTACAGATTATCTGTATTATAAGTACCGCTTTGGTAATGTCAGATATGAATTTTCTGCGTTGTACAGTTCTCCGCGAGGGTTTGCTCCTTATAGTCAAAACATCAATCCAGTATTTCCCGATGATAGCGAAGGGTGGGCACACTGCAGAGCTTCTTAAAGTGCCAAATAGTAGTGCCTCTGCATGTTACACTCAGCGCTCGGTACTGAATCGACGATACCCAGGGAGCAAACCGGAAATCGTACTGTACCAACTGTCTCCATGTCCTCCGAAATTGTCACAGGGCCAGAATGCACTTTTGTTTTTTTAAAACTTCTCTGACTTTAGTACTTCGTATTCCGTCTAATCCGATGAGTTTAACCTTCATGGTTATATTTCTAGATGATTTTTTTAACGTGGATTCTTTGTCTGTCGGTGCCACTGCCACAGTGTCACCCGCCGATTGACAGCGTGTCGCCCTGCCAGTTGGCGGATGACGTCAAGGTGGCCATACAGTCCTACCTTTCCGGGCACATCCGTCTGTCATCACCGTGCCGTCCACCGGCTGCCCCTCCCGGCAATATGACAGATGTTCTAGAATGTTCTAGATGCTGCCGCCACTGTGGGACTATACATTGTAACGTACCTAGCGCAGCGTGTGAGCGGGCGAAAGAACGGTGAGGGTCTTTCGCCCTCGCTTACCGCGCTCTATATACATAACTAGAATGGCTAAACAGCCACACACATCGTACAAATGAAAATATAATAGTATGGCTAAGGAGACCTAAAGAGGCATATGGCAATGTGTGTACATATTGCCCGAACAGAAAATCTGGCCAGATACGTCATGGCGCTGTGTGGCGATAATCCAACACACCGAAATTTCAGAGTAGGATACCTGCAGGCCAGTTTAATCATAGGAAGACATGAATGCAGTCGACGCGTGGATTGGCAGCGTCAACGGATTAGGATGTTATAAAGAAAATTCTACATGAAATGTATCCGCGTGATACTATACAGGGTTTTAATCTGAATCGCTTATGAAAATTTGTTCTACACCAGTGGGGGCTGCTGTCTTTGGCTGTGCCCCCACATATGGGTCAAGCAATAGGAGGCACGTATAGAAAACTTCCCGCTGAGCCATAAGGTCTGAAGAAGTGATTGATTGAAGATCTCCGTGATGTGTAAGGCAATAGATGTCCCATAGCACATATACCCCACAATCATAGTCATTCATTTGACGGCGTGTTCGCTAGTCATGAGTGTTAGATTAATTCTGATACCACAAAGAAACTACAAACCTCCTCCGGAAGGACTCTCCAATCCACATGTTTTAAGCCGGAATCTTCATATACAACGTGGACGAACGCCAGGCTAAACTGAATCAGTGGTGACAGAGGAGGCCCACTTACTGAAAGCGAGTCATATACGCGTATCTTGCAATCTACCCAATCGAAAGCGAGGAGGTACCAGTGGTTCTCCATCAGGACTGGCACTAACCATGCGCGACACCCAGATGGATGAGTGCATGCTCTGGTGTAGGACAAGATCGAGCGTAGGTTTTCAGTTCCACTTTCAACCCAATCCTGCCACAGGCCGTATATGTACGTCGGGAGAATATCGTAGTGTTGGTGCCTCAGTTTCGAACGGGTGGTGTAGCAAAATGTGTCGCCGAGTGTGCTGATGACCGCTCCATGCACCCAAGACTTGGGCTTACGCAATTCACTAATCTGGTCCTCGCAAGCAAAGTACCGCTGCGATGGTGAAGCCCGGGCCACTTCCCGTTGTCTTGATGATAGGCTACCATCTCCCATGCCACCGAGAGGTGAAGTAGTAGCTTCAGGAGACGAACTGACACCAGGTTTAGCAAGAGCGCGTGATGTGTTTTTGTGCTGGGGCCGCGGTTTGGGGAGTCGTAGAGGCGAGATTGGATGAGACGGTAAGAGTAGACGGTGATCAGGTGCTGCAAGATATACGATTGGAGGCTGCTGTTGTAGGGGAGTCGGAGTACCTGGTGTATCATGTAGAGTCGTCGCTGCTGTTGGAGAATCGAAGGGAATGGGCGTGCCAAGTACAAGGCTCATGCTCATGTCGTTATGAGCTACAAAATCCGACTCCTGAGCCCGGAAAATCGTATCAAGCTCCTCCCAGATTTCCCCCGCATAGTCCTCTTCGTCTGGATGCAAGGAGCCGGACGCCGATGAAGGTGACCGGTTGTCAGTTGAGACGTGCCCTCCAGGGGTACGAATCTCTTCTGAGGGGTAACCAGTACCATTCGTCGAATTGACCTTCATGCTCCATGTATCACTGAGTTCAACAAGTCGCTTCTCTCGTTGCCGGATCTGATAGAGAAGTGGGCGATTATCTGAATTTGTTTGATATAAGAACCAAGTAACAGGGAGTGTCATAGGACTCACCCTGTGCAATAGCGAGGCCACTAGCAAGGCGCAACTGCTCTCGCTGTTGCTGCAACCATCTGTACATCACCCCTCGCTCGTGATCAAGTCGCTCCAGCTCCTCCATACAACGATCCAGCTCCAGCATGGCGCGAATACCTTGCTTTGTAGGCCGATCGGTGAGCCATTTCGGTGCGTCCTTGTCCTGAAAGGCTCCATGCCGAGTGAGATCGGCCCACAGGTCATCGTCCACATCTAAATCCCAAAGCTTTTCCTGTACTATTGGCGCAGGGATATCGACTCCATTAGGCGCACGACCGGTATCAATAAATTCTTGCATTGTCCGTCGCAATTTCTCGTAGGACTTGATAAGCCGGTCGTGACTGCCCTTGCGTCGATTAAGGTTGTGCTTCAGTTGTACGTGGTCGTGATGAGCTGCAGGTATAGTGACATTCTGCATAGGAGTGCAAAATAAAGGGGAAACACTCACCCATCTGATCGCCATGGCGAACCAACCGCTCCATCTTCTCCATCTCAAACTTGCGCGCAATTAGATTCTGGACAATACGCCGCCGCAGTGCTAGAGCATTTGTGCGGAGCTGAAGGAATACATTGCCTTTCAGCTTCTTGAGGCTTCCTTTACCCGTATAACCAAGTACGAGTTTCTGTTCGGCGATTGAACCCTCGATTCTAGCGATTTCTGGTGTTATTGAGTCGACGCTTGCCTGTGCCACATTGATCTCCTCCGCTGTTCCAGATGTCGATATCTGTTGCAGCCCACCCTTCGCCTTTTTCAGCTTCTTCTTCATGTTTCGGAGTATATTCTGCCCCTCAATGACATTGGTGATAGCGTGATCAGCAAGATTTTTGCTTTGCCCTGAAAGAAATATAAGCAAATGCTTCGTGAGCAGACGAGAAAGAGGAATACGAGGGTGTTTCTCCAGTTGTGCATCCCTCTGAGCCCTCCATTCGCGCTCTAACACCTCCAATGGGACTCCTGATTCTTTGAGCCGGGAACTTGAGTCTGTTTGACAGTCAAGAATGTGGGCACGCTTCCTCTGTATCCAATGACCCAGTTCAAGCATATTTTGCTGCTGGAACCACAGTAGCTGAGAATCGAGTGCAAATAAACGACGCCAGTACTGCATAACTTACGGGTCAGGCTAGGACGCCAAGTAGGGGAGAGACATACCCCAGCAGAGCGAAGGGAGGGTATCATCTTTCTCAGAGCACTCCAGAGGCGCTCACAACCCTCTCCGTCTGATAGTCCATATCCTTTGCACTTCCGTGGGTGGTACATGAGCTGACATGCCCATTGGTGGCCGAAAGCATGAAAGACTGAAACTGAAAAGAGTATCCGATTAATGTACTCTTGCAAAAAGCCATGCTAAGCCCAATTCAGTTCTGAGATAACGGCGTTTCAAGAGTAAACACACCTTGCGCATGCTACGCTCTAGCTGGCATGCAATGTCATATAGGAGAGCGACAACCCAATCACTGGGGAGGTGTAAGAAGAGGGCCTTGATGAGCGCGAGGGCATAGTACTGCCGTTCGCCAGCTGAAGTAATATTGACAAGGAACAACGGTCGATCATGACGGCATAACAGAGCCATTAATGCAGTGTCTGCGAAAATTGCATTGCTGGTTTTCGCGATGTGGCCTTGAGCGGCAACGAATGTCCGTTCACAATCATCGAGCGTTTCATCTGGTAGCTGCGGCCGTCCACTGGTAGTGCGTGATTCAAGAGGCCGTGCATGATCTACTAATTGCTTCATCATGCTGACATCCTGTTCTGATAGGAAATGGGTGTCCGGGTGTCGATCGATTGGATCGGGGTGACGCGAATGGCGTCTCCGCTGGGCAAAGTTCGCATCAAGGCATACAACAACCTGTGCCCTGTTGTGATACGTCAGCTGGTAACGCATGGACAGAAATATGACGACACACTGGGAGGTCTGCAACTCCGGTTTACCTCCAGAAAAGCAAACTGGGCACCGCTTCTGGAGATAAATAGAAGGCGAAGAAGCATGCGATACATTCTCGTTAATGTGGTGGAAGTCTTTCGGTAGAGGGAATGGGACGCCTGTGGTATTTGTGCGAGATTGTGAACCACCGTCACTCGCGATCCCATGACCGATCTGATCATAGGGAGAATGTTGAAAGAGAGAATTGGAGCGACCATATGGCAAAGTCCTATCAGGCGGATACTCGGGGGCTGATCGGTTAATGCTATCCTCATCCTCGATTTCTTCCACTAAGGCTCCTTGCAGTCGAGTCGGAACTTCCCTGGTCGCACTCTCCTTGGCGCACATAGTCGGGGCGGCCGCAGGTTTTGTCGAAGTCGCGTGTCGGATCCATTTGTCGACCTCATGCATTTCCATTGCAACCAGGACTTGGTACCAGTGCAGTGCACTGCCGAAACGTCGTCGGATTGAATCCTGAAAGGTCCAATTTGGGCTCAGTCGTGAAACACCAATTGGGGTGAAGAGACCTTGTACCTTCGCACCAAATAGGTACCCGCGAATGGAAAGGAACTCCTGCAGAGTATTTGACCATCCCATTACATTTGGAGCCATATTATGCGACGCGAGGGTCACAAACTCCAACAGGTTGATGTCAATGGCAAGCGTTGGACGGACTGGAGCGCAAGGGAAGTAACCGATGTCAACAAGTTGAACTGCAGCTGGATAGCAGTCACAGATCGATAATACAGTCGAGGAGCGTCCTTCGTGAGTATGTGAGATGGCGCCCACATGTACAAAACAAGAACGTACGGTCCCAAGTCACGATGTCAACCTCCAATTCCGTTGTAGTGCATTGGCACCCCATACGTGACTGAGGCGGGGGCGGCGATCGCCCGGATTCTGTTGCAGCGCGATTTTTGAGAAATGCTGGTATAATTTGAGGTATGACGATAGCTTGCCATTGTCTTGCTTGATTGTTGCGACGTGTCTCCCATGGTGAATGGAGGGCATCTAGGTGGTAAGTCTGGTGCAGAGCCGCGCGGTTGTTTCGCCGCAGCCTTGACGATGGGTGCCCCGGTGCGCGTGAACCAGATTTAGGGGTGTTGGCAGTATTCATAGATGCAGAGTCATCGTTGGTAGATGTAATTAGGTCACCATTGTCGTGCAGTGAACTGAGCTGTCGGGAATTGACTCCCGTGCAAGCTGCATCAGTGGTCTCTTGCATATCTATTGCAGTACTCGTTTGACTGGGTGGGAGGTCAGCGAAGGTACTTTGTCGATTCCTACACTGCAACTCCATGAACACAGAAATGCGTTCGTCTTTGGCACCACGAGACCGCCGCTTCGGAAGTGGGCCAGCTGCATTTCTCCGGCGTCTCTTTTTCATGCCTCCGGTCTCTGGTGAGCGTGGGCGTTTTTGGGCGGAAGGCATGTTTTTCCTCAAGTTGCTCACGATTGAGTGGATGGCGTATATCAGACCGCCACCAACTGTATTGAAAATATGTGCATAATCACGCTGACTAAAGTATACTTTACTCTCAATTTTAGATGCAGGTTATATACTTTCTATTGGAACATAGTAGACGAAGTATGCTAGTGAAACAAGAGAACTAACCAAGTACATCGCTTGCTCCTTTTTTGATCTTTACATATGTCGCGAAATATTTTTTGGCATTGTATGGCCACAATGTGCCACATAAGGCGCGGCAAGGGAGATCCTCAATGCTGAGTGAGTTTTGCGGTGCCTTACAAGGTAGGCCATAAGGTGACCCACGATGTTTTCAGCGGGCCACTCAAAATCCATTATAAAATCTATTGATAGCTTAATAGACACAATAACAATGAATTATTACATTGTATTGTAAGTCAGGAGTCTACAAAAGTCACTGCGCAAGAAAATGAGAGAACAGGAACGCCCAAAACGAGTCGCAATCAGTGCGAAGCCACGCCGAGCGGGAAAGACTAGCATGTACGCCACGTTCGAGTAAATGATCGAGCCCTTGGGGATACGGTAGCCATTATAGATATCCTCAGTGCTCTTGTGCGGAATGGCTACATTAAATGCGGCCGTCAGGCCCATCAAAACGGAGATCCCAGGAACGGTGACGGTCGACTCACAGAGCGGAAGCGGGGGACGCCATCGAAGACATTCCATCCATGTCGCGTTCAGGTACGGCCGGTTCGGGAGGTCAGCGGCCCACTACATCGTCCATCTCCGCAGCTACCCGCGTCTGAGCTTCGGGAAGGAGCAGCATGGCGTAGATGAATGTTACGATTGACGTCGTACTCTGGATGTTTGTGCGTCATGGCTAAGCATGGTAATAAACGTGGTGCGCAACCTACAGTCTCAATACCGGTTGATGGGCCGTCAGCGTGAGTGTGAAATGCTGGAAATTATGGCATATGTACCTGCATATAGAAATCCTGTCACATCTCTTACTTCGTCGGTGGCTCCAACATCTTCAATCAAGGTTTCGGCAAAGCGTTGTGAGTGGACTCCTGATTCCTGGAGGGTTATGTCAACGGCGCGACAAATTTGTCAAGTGGATACCTTACGCGACTCTTCAAAAGCACTTCCCCGGGTCGGTACCGAAGAAAGCCTTGCACTCTGCTCCGGTTCGATGGAAAACGGCACCAGGTGTCCAGATAGGGGTCCACTTCACTGTGTGGTTATCGTAATCACCACCTTGAGTTGTCCTCAGGTGTTTGCGATAGCTCAAGTGACTCACGGCAAGGGATAAAGCGGACAAGCCAGAGGTGCGTGAATGCCCCGCTCGTTCGTCGTTGCGCTTCCTTACTTGCCATAACCAACTAGTCAATAGCACGCTGCGATAACGCATCCCTAGACCGCTGAGTGCACTGGAAAACGATGGGTTGAGCGACAGAAACGCCGGTTTGTGGTTAGATATGACTACTCAGTTGTAATGGACTTACTCGTTAACAAAGTCCTCCGGGTGCCCTTGAAAACCAGCCACTCTCGCGACAAGACGTCGTGCCACATCTTCCAAGAGGGGTCTGTAGGACAAAACGGCGGTATTGCAAAGACCCTTCTGGGTCATGCTTCGATACCTCCAGACCTTGCTTCCTGGTTGGAGCATGAGGAGGTTGAACCCCTGCCAACCCACCCTGGACGTGCGTCAATAAGAGACAAAAGGACAGCACAAGGAAAGGGTGGAAGTACGGACACATCCCCGGTCATTGAAGAATCGGGTCGGTTGCTGTATGTAGGGCCACGTTTGGTGAGATCATTCGCAGCCTTGACGAACTGAGAATGATGATATGGTCTCCTAGCAGGTATGCATAGACGATATTGCCTTGATCGAGCGAGTGAGAGATGTACCTTGTTTAGAAGAGACGAAAAATTGACCGTCAGAAAGTACCCACCGAACCGCCAAGAACAGAAGGCACTGAGCCATCCACTTTGAGGAAAGTTGTGTAGGTTTCCGAGAAGGGGTAGCCGGTCTGGCCCAGGAGGAAGGCGTAGGTTGGACCGTTTGGCAAATGCGAGGATGAGACGGAGGAGAGTAAGAAGCGCTATGAGTCTTGCAATAGTGCAGGCTGCAGCAACCCAGTACTTGTGTCAAGAACAATAATCTGTTGCTTTAAGCGGCTGCATCCCGCTTTGGGTTTGTTGTAACACCTGAGACATTCTAGTGTCATGATTGGCGCGCACAGAACAACAACCATACTCACAAACCGGTTCTCGACTTCATAACGATAAACAGGATATTGAGGAGAGTACGGTGACTGCCCAATCTGCTGGGGCAGTCATGTCGATGCAATGTTGCTGACGTTTGGGAAATGACCCTCAATAGGTGACTCGGGCTCTGGGTAGTGACCATACACAGGGCTAGTGTTGAAGGTAGAGCTGCTTGTGAGTGGCGATGGGGCGAATCGGTGGTTCATGCTGGAGGTGGTCGGGAGCAAAGTTTTTTCAGGCTCCGTTCACGTGGGGCATATTATGTTGCGAGCATTTTCAGGCATCTTCTGTCCGGGGTCAAGCTCATCCTCCTCGTGCTCGTGGTCCTCTGTCTTAGGCCCTGTAGATCCCTCATCATCCTCGTCGGTTCCTTCATGGCCCTCGTCCTCACCATCGACAATTACGGAATGTCGGCCCTTGAAAGAGTACCCGTCGAACACATCATCGCCTGTGGGCTTGCTGGGCGATCGCGACTGAGCATTGGACAAGGACGCTTGAGTACTCGACTCGGCGTCGCCGGAGTGCGTTTCGCCATCCGTTCCGTTGCCAGTGGCGGACCTCTCGCGCTCCGATTCGGTTGCATCGTTGTTCTCGAGTCCAGAATCTAGAACGGGCTCCTTGTCAAGGAAGGTATCATCGAAGTTTCGCGTGTCCGAGGCGTTGGAAGGGTCGGTTGGGGGGATGTAAGGTGCTCTGATCCATGGACTTATCCTCGGGGAAGGTAAGCTCGTCTTGGGGCACGCGGACGTACATATCCGAGTGGTTATTAGCCCGTGAAATTATCTCTTCATCTTCCTGGACACACTGTGCCTTCCGATTACAAGCCGACATGTGCTTTTGAACCCACCACTGCCCTCTTGAACGATCTACCACAACAGGGCATTCCTCAAGTCCCGGGTTCATCGGCAGTGCCGGGATTGGATCACAGTGGATAAGGTGGGTCCAAGTGGCTCGGGATTTCCCAACAACACTAAACACTAATGATATACATGTATTTATAACAAATAAAGCCATATTTACAAATATTTCGGTCATCGACGGCACCCGTCATCGAACCCTTTCTGGGTGGCCAACGGCCGCGTCGCGAAAATGGCCAAGTCCGTGGCACACAAGGAAAACGGCTGGGCCTGGGCCTGGGCCATATGGCCGCCGCCCAGCCTTGCAAGGCGGTTCACAATGTCGACTCATTACAATGCCCAAAAAAATTTGCGACATATCCGAGGACACCGAGCGGCTTAGCCAGCGGCGAACACGTCAATCTCTTCAAACTCATCGTCATTCATTTCTTTCTACATCCCAATCAGCGGGATGCATTACTACGTAGACATCGTCAGTCTCTGTCAGTCTCAACGAATGTGAATCCAGAACTCACCGGCGGAGTAACTACTGCTGCTGGCGGAGGAGGAAGAGACAGCTCGCGACAGTGTACCAGACACCGCCTGCATGTCTCCCTCCCATCCGCTCACGACAGATGGACCCGATTGCCTGGCGAAATGAATGTCGGAGTCTGCGACAGAAGGACATCGGGCCGTTCCAGCTCGAGGCTTCTGAGGTCGAATGAACCGTTGAATGAGTGCCGGAAATTGCAGGAGATGGCGGTGAAGTCGACCACGATGATGTGGTAGCGCGGGGAGATGAGGAAGCGTACGATCCGGAGGCAAGTTGTGCAGAGGATGATGCAGTTGACGATATAGCGGATAATGAGGAGGGACGTGTCAAGGTATAAGCCGATGCCGAACTCTTGGTAGTAGCAGCTCGCTTTAATGTATGCACTGGCTGTAACCAGACAGGCCCTCGTGCTTCGGTGGCACACGAAGAGGTACTGGAGTCAGCTTCGGGGCTCAAGCTATCTGCTGTCGACGTTGAAGCAGATGCCGAAGCCTGCGAAGACGAGGCCATGGTCGGACCTGAACAGCCAAATTGGTCCGGCAAAGGTGGCAATACTCTGACGCCAGGAAGCCGATTAGAGCGGCGCAAATTTTGAAAGACGTTCCCGGGTGGTCCGTTGTTGCCGCGAAGTAATCTCTGAGCCATAGTCGCCATGGAAGGACGAGTAAAGGAGATGAGCTGAGAACCGCTCGTAGGGGGTGCCCCTCTGAATGTCGTAGCAGACGAGGACGCCGCCGAGGTAGAGGCGTGCCGTGAGCTACGTTTCGACGTGGATGGTGGAGGCACCCTTCTTGCATCCAGCTTCGGCCTCTTTCTCAGCGACTCGGCGTGCTTGGGCTCGTCGTCGTCCGTCCTCTTCCTCTTGCCTTTGGAGTTCGCGTTTGAGGACGCCGCCGAGGTAGAGGCGTGCCGTGAGCTACGTTTCGACGTGGATGGTGGAGGCATCCTTCTTGCATCCAGCTTCAGCCTCTTGCTCAGGGACTCGGCGTGCTTGGGTTCGTCGTCGTCGGTCCTCTTCCTCTTGCCTTTGGAGTTCGCGTCTGAGGACGCCGCCGAGGTAGAGGCGTGCCCTGAGCTACGTTTCGACGTGGATGGTGGAGGCATCCTTCGTGCATCCTCCAGCTTCGGCCTCTTGCTCAGCGACTCGGCGTGCTTGGGCTCGTCGTCGTCCGTCCTCTTCCTCTTGCCTTGGGAGTTCGCATTTGCTCGTATCGGTGAGGGTGAGACAGTCCTGGGAAGTTGGGCTGAATTCAAACCAAAGGGTCAGTCGATAATCTATAACCGAGTGATAGAACCACTTACGTATAACCTCCTTCAGGGCGGAGAGCACTTCGACGAATTGGCTCCGCATCTCCTTATCTCGCGAGTCGGACCATCGGACACCGCCTTGGGGATGGGACGTCGGGACAAAACCGTCAGGCAGTGTGAGGGTTGCCCCTGGTTCGTTTGAACCGGGCGAATGCGAGCCCAGGTTTACATCGGAATATGTAGGTGGAGGGGCTGGCGGGCTGCTTGGGGAGGGTGAAGTCGCATGGAGGGCTGAGGTGGTTGAAGTTTCCTCAGAGCCTGCTAACTGGCCCCCAGCTTGCGATGTCGTCGTAGCTTCGTGTACAGGCATTGGCGCAGCTGCTGTAGTGGGTCTGTCTGCGACACGGAAAGGTCGGCGCCCAGTGCCAAACTGGAGAGGGATGCGGCGCTCAGGACTGGGGGATGGGCGCGAGATAGTCGTGGAACCATAGCCTCCTTCGTAGCCAGAGAAATGAGGTCCTTTCTCTCTACATGCGGAGCGTTGGCTATCCGAGGGTCCAGCGGTTGTATTGAGCTCATCCATGGCCGCTGATGGCACTCTTACTTGCGGGTAAGGGCTAGAGCGTGTGAGATAAACGCGGGAGCGCGAACGTGACCCCAGACGGGTGGACCAATAGTGGGTAGGTTGGGAAACGTCGAGTGCGTTATGCGCGGCACGCGAGTGAAGGTTTTGGCGGTCCATCGGGGAGACTGACTGCAATGGTTGTGGTGTGTTTGCGGTCTTGGGTGTCGGTCTTGGGTGACGGTTTGGGTGTGTTAAATGACACAAGGGCGTTGGATGCAGTTTGTTGGAGACGTGGGTCGTGCTACAATGTTGGTTCAAAGGAACTGGAAGTTGCGGCTGAAACCAAGCGCGAAAAAAAAAGAAGAAAAAAAAGTGTAATGGCCAAATATTTGGGCGGACAACTATGTACGGTGGTCGGCGTGTCAGGGAGTTGGCCCAGCTTTGCTCCATTTATAGATCAGCAGTGTGATCTTCGTCGATCGAGTCGTCCTCGGAGTCCAATCGGTGAGCACGAATCGGCGACGATTCGTGGGGTCAGTCCCCACAGTCTATAATTGCATATTACACTCACATATAGGTGATTTAGTTAGTGTCATATGCAAATATAGACTGTGGGGACTGACCCCGCGATCGCCGATTCGCGCTCCCTGTATTGATTGGTTTCTGCGATGAATCGGGTCCGGGTCGTAAGCCCCAGGACGTCCGATGAGGAAAGGGGCTCGTCTGCGCGCCGGCAGATCCTACTACTCCGAGGGCTCGTCCGTTCGCCGACGGAATCGGGTTCTCCTAGGGGGGATGGGTTGACGAACGACTTACGGTCTTGTCGGAGCTACTTCCCGTGTCGCTGTCCCACCGCGCGCCCAATCTGTCTCGGCGACGGTGCGCGCTGACTAGGTACGACGTCCGGGGACTGACTGCGCACGCAGGTTTGGCTCCGGCTGGCTAGACTGGCGGTGCTAGTGGTGGGAGGTTAGCGAACGAGGGCAGTGAAGTGGATCCGAGGTCTTGAGGGCCGGCGCGGAAGTGGAGGCGGCGGGCGGGTCCAGGAGTGAGGCTGACAATCGAGGCGGGGCGCACGAAATGAAACCGTCTATTTACGAGACGTCGAGTGCGGAACGATGTTCCATAACTCGAGGATTAAATACATGATCGTTTAACTATACATGAGGCTACCAGACCGCTTTCAGGGGCGTTTGTGGTTTTCTTAATTTCCGCATACGTACTCATTGTATATGTAACGAGTATGAATACATTATACTTTATATCAACCTACAACCGCTTCCAGAGCGAGAACAAGTGTGAAACGGAGCAATACGGTGAGCGCGA
>Ga0307513_10003738_pt1 | contig 20553 bp, 18 predicted proteins | sample 15_EM_MG_FD_202174 | JGI IMG/M metagenome (GOLD analysis project Ga0307513, IMG submission 202174) | Populus trichocarpa ectomycorrhiza microbial communities from riparian zone in the Pacific Northwest, United States - 15_EM | ecosystem: Host-associated > Plants > Roots > Unclassified | place...
TTCTTCTTAAAAAGTCATTTTATTTGTACATGTATTGCCTGGGCACTACATTGTGCCGTGCCCGGCACATCGATCTGAAAGGTTGTGCCATGGCACAAACTCTGGCGACTTAGTGCCAACAACGCTATCCGTAACCCATCTTACAATTAAACACGTTGCCCCCATCCTCCGATTTCCACATATTCCATCGTGTCCCGGATGAATCCATGGCATCTCCTGCAATTCATACGTGCTTCATCCCACCCAACGGCTCCGCCTTGACCGCCGACCAATCGATACCGGCTTCCAACTGTTCGTCCACAAGCCCACAAATAGCAACGTTATCCCCGCGGATCAAATACAATCCGTGTTCAACCTGCTGCGTCGCCTCCTCCGATCCGGGTGTCGCAAAGATACGTTCGATGGTGTGGGAGAGGATGAGGTTGGTGGTTTGGTCGTGGCCTACAAGCTTGCCGGTAAGAGTCCTTCCGTCTGAGGTTATGATTGTGACGGTTTCTACCGAGACGTTAGCGGGAGGATTGGAACCCATAGGATAGAGGAGCATACTGTTAACGAACGTTTGAAGGTTAGACATGGCGAGAACGGGTGAGGAGTTTGTCCTCGAGGGCGCGGACGGATAGAGTTGGGCGGCGAGGCGTGCGGGTTGTTTAAGGCTTTGTTAGGTTTTAGCTTTATGCGGCTGATTCCACATGTAACTTATCGTCCCCAGCCACAAGTGGCTCGGTGAGGTTTTTCCGGGAGCGGAAGCGCTTGTCTTGTTGAATGAGGAGGGACCTGGGGATTTAGATTACCGTAGTCTAGGGGGAGTTGCCCTCCTCTTACTGTATGTTCACGCGAACGTACCTGAAGGCAGACTGAAATATGCGGTATCATAATATTATCATACCATTCAACGGAAATTTGGTGAGCAACACCACAATTACACAGCGGGGGGGGGGGGGCGGTAAAAAACAAAAGTTTGATGTCAATTATCTATGAAAATTTAATAGTTAAAAACTAATAAAAAGAGCTACTGCAAATGGAGGTGTCAGGATCCAAATTAGAGTCTATATTTTCCACCAAATCTCCAAATATTTGGAAACTAGGGAACCTATATTCGGAAGGCAGGATTCCTTTTTGATGTACTTTGTCACTTGGTACTCGAGTACCCGGGTTACGATTATAATACCTCAACAGACGACTTGCCCAAATACCGGTACACAGTTCCCTCTTGCCGAACCTTAGTAATCCAAGGATTCGAGCTATAATATAATGAATCAGGACTGTGTATTTTTGGGGTTGCATATTTGGGTATTCTGCAGTCATACAGTCATAACCCCTGCCCCAGGATAGCGAATCTTACTCGTTCTTACTAAGTTATAGGTGCCTCACGGCTGGGGTTTTCCATCTTCCTCCGTGTTGAATTGAGTTGCAGTACGCCATGAGTCAGCCTGCTCACAACAGACTTGTCACAGGGAACAAGTATCTGGAAACATACCGTAGATTCGCAAAATACAAGGCAAGAGACTCATGCCTATCAGAGATCAACCACTCCTTTTTTCCGGATATCCTTCTCTGGGCTAAGTATGATACTCTGCTGATCATAAAGGCCTTATCAATCCTAAACCAAGTAAACCTCCTTGACAGCTATTAACAAGTTATAGGACACAACTTGGACAGCTTCGGGGATCTCTGTGGAAATAGACTTTTCTCTTTTTTCTATTATTTATTTGCTTTTAAAATCTATTGAGGTGGGGTCAGTTTGTTGCCACAGCGGTTAATGGTGTTTATGGTGGGTGCAGCCTTCACGATTGGGCCAGTAGCATGCTGTATTACGAGTAATAACCCCTTTAAATCCGACCATTGCTATTCGGCCTCAGACCCTTTTGATCAGGGACAAAATACCCCCAGAAGGAATTGAGTTGTCCAGACAAGTGCAAGGATAGCCTCTGAAGCCTGAGCTTACTAGCATACCTTAACTGGGATTGGCGATTTTGTCAATCTACTCTGCTAAACCTATTGCGGTTTACATAGTAGAGGAGTAGGGAATAATTAATCTGAATGGACAGGGGTATAATTGCTGGTTAACCTTAAATAACTGTTGTGTCGATTCTTTCAGGGCGTTGTAATTTGAGTGGAGATCTTGGATGCTGGATTTAAAGGGACTTTTTTCCGTGCCTTGCCGCTGTGTTGACATCGACAAACCCGTTGCATAAGTTACAGGCCTATCCAGACCCTAGTCATCCTACACATTCCTTGGATTTTAAAATTATTGGACAAGAATCCCATCACAGCCTTCGTGAAAGATGTCTGGTAACAGGTGCCCTAGCCCGTCTCATTTTCCCCTGCTTTCTAAGAGTTACCTTACTTAAAGGCTACCTCATGTTAACCGCTACCTTGTTTAGTCTAAGCCCTGATATCAATGGAGAACCTCGGAGCGCCTCAGACCTCCTACTGTCCGACTTGCTTGTTCAATCTCAACAAAGTCTGCTGCTCACAGCGCCCTTGCCGGATCACAGTTCTACAAATACTAACCCCTTCGCCATCATTCCGGACGCTAGCTCCGTCTTTAGTGTGGGGGCCGGCGGAGCCACCTTCTCCTCAGAGGACACTCGCCGCCTAGAGCAGGCCTTGCGGGTTGACCCTAATCCCCGCCCGGTGGGCTATAATTCTAAATATAGCTATGGAGAACCACTCATAGGTAGGTGACCAGACTCCTTGTTGATAGCAAGCATCTAACACCTCACCTAGAATCTAGTTTTAAACGGGCTGTCTCTGCCCCTACACGCCCTGTTGCGCGCCGCCGCCCCACACATCGGCCGCGGGACTTTGATTCTGAGAGTAGATTCACGGGCGACCGCGACACCTACTCACGGAGTAATAATGCCCTAGGCGCCGTGGGCCCTACGGCATCGCTCCCCCAGCGCCCCTACCCCGACAGTGCTTTATTCAGAATAGTGACCGGATCCCCGGGTGAGAGTGGAAACCTAGAATCTCATCTCGGCTTTCTGGAACCCAGCTTTGGGATCCCGGTTGCCGCACTTGGGGCAGTGGAAGTCTGTGCTACCCCTGTTAGAGAACCGCCAGCTTGGAGGTTGAATTATAGAATTGGCAGTGGTGCTTGCGGGACTGTATTCCTGGAGAAAGTCCAGACCCGTCAGATGGAGTTCCCGGAGTTATGGGCTGTAAAGAGGATACCCCGAGCCTTGCCAAACTTCCCTATCAAGCGGTATCAAGCTGAAATCAAGAACTTGCAGGCATTATCAGAGGTAAGTTTTACCCCAACTTGCGTCCTGTGATAATGGGTATTTGTCTTATCAATTTGCATTGGATTTGGTCTGATTCGCGGACAGCACGAATGGTTTGTTAAATTCCACTCCTCCTATGAGGACACCGACTACTTTTATATTGCTATGGAGTATGTCCCAATAGGGGATATGTCGGTGACGTTTGTGGATGGCTATCGGTGGAGCGAAAGAGATACGAAGGTGGTAATCGAGCAACTGCTCCGTGGGTTGGCCGTAATGCATAAAGAAGGAATTACACACCGCGATCTGAAACCTGAAGTCTACGCTCCCGCTGATCCGGCACACCTTATCTACAAGCTAATACTGACTAGAATATATTCCTCTACCTCCCGGAGAAGCACACCTCCGTCCTCCATGTAAAAATTGGGGACTTTGGTACCTCGAAGCGCATCCCACTCACGAATACCTCCACGTACCTGAAAACAACCACTGGCACACAGGGCTATATGGCCCCGGAAGCACATGATACGTCTAAACCCAAGACGAATAGGGTAGACATCTGGTCTCTGGGGTGTATTTTGTACAGGATGTTCGCTGGCAGCCTGTTATTTAAGGATCCTGTTGAGACATGGAAGTATGCCATGGCCGAAACCTCCACCCTCCTGGGAGTTGAAAACATAGGGCTTAGTGACCCGTGTGTGTGTTTCCTCCGTGACGTCCTGCAACCAAGCCCAGAGGATCGGCCGAGTGCAGAGGCTTGTTTGGAGAAGGACTGGATCGCGGATGAGGTTACTAGATCAGATACTATTGGAAGGGACCTCTACGTGAGGTTGTGTAAGATTCACATGGCAGCGCCGGATCTGCATTCATTGCCAGATATGGTAGCCAATCAGGCCGTGGATAGCGGTTACTGACAGGGCGGACTTCGCTCCACAGGGGACCAGAAAGACGAAAACATACCACAGACTTAGCCGCCCGCTTGGGGAAATGATTTTCACCGCGAGAACTCGAATAATCGGACCATGTGCTAGGGCGTTGGAGTTGCCTCCCTTAGTATGGTCTGGTGTTTTTTCTTTTTATTTTGTCTCGGGGGGTAGATTTTTGGTGACTTTCACCTATTTTCCAAGGCAGGAAATTACGGACTACATAGCACATGGGCTGATTATTCTGGGTTTTACGGTAATTTGTCTTTCTTTTTAATTTTTTTATCAGCGTTCAGATGGTGCTAGTTGTGGGGTTTGAGTGTTAGAAATTTTCAGTCTGCATTTTTCCTCCAGTATATGGTGGTAGTCATACTGTGTTTTCTTTTGCTTCTGTATCTGATATTACTGGTGGTTTTAGTTACTTGGGGTGAGGAGGTAAAAGATTGGGGGGAATCGAAATGTGTACTAGTACAACGGATGAAATTAAGGGGATATGTGGGGTATTAGGTAAACATTAGTGGTGAAAATAAATAAAGGAGGGCGTGGAATTTAGTTATTATAATATGAAGATATTATGCTATACTCACTATGAGAATAAGGCCTGAGAAAACCACAATTGCCCGCAAACTTCAATCATGATGGTTGCCACAGAAGTGATCACAATTACAACTACAACTATAACGACTATTAATACTAAGACCTGTATATTTGTGTCACTCCTTCTCTCCGGGAGCATGGGATCTGGCAATAGGACCTTTGATTTTTTGACAGTGGCATTGACACGAGTCGTTATGGGGAATTGTGATTGCGTCTGGTGTCTCAGGAATTATTATCGCAGGGGGCAGTATTAGAAATTCTGAAATTCTGCTATATTTTGGTCTTTGAGGGGGATCCTAGTCCTGAATAGTCTCCCTATGAGATAGGTTATGCGTTGGAAAAACAAACACTTTTGAAACCCGTAATAGTTGTCGTGATTCTTTATCTTCACCATTCTACAAAACACCGGGAGCAGAAAAGAGCGGAGGAGCTTCAATTTTAATAGAATACAAAAGACGACAGTCTCCCAGAACAAGTCTATGGCTAAGCTGATTTGGAAGATTGAGGGTCAGGAAAAAGGGGAAAGAGATAAAAGGAGAGAGTAGAAGTTGGGCTGATGGCCAGATCCAGTGTGAAACCATTGCGAAAGGAATACCTGCACAGATGCACAGAGCGGCAATGTAGGAAAATCTCTCTTTGGGCCTATTCCAGATCGGAGATTGCGACAGCCTGAGGCTGGAGGGCTGCTAACGTTCCCTTATACCCATAGCGGGAAGCAATCATGAATGGTGTTAGACCATTATTGTTTGGCTTGTGGGGATTGGCTCCGGCCTGTGTGAGTAGCTTTACCATCTCCTCATCCCCACATGAGCAAGCCCACCAGAGTGGTGTTATACCGATGATATTTGACTTGTTAGGATCGACCCCATCGCAGGCGAGCAGTAGCTTCGCCGCCTCGTGGTTCTTACATTCAACAGCCCATATGAGTGGTGTATACCCTACGGTATCTTCTTGATTGATATTATAGCTTTGCACCTTTATCAATGCAGCTACTAGCGCATCAATTCCGATATAGGATGCGCAGTGTAAACCGGTAAATGGACGGCGGGGATTTAGGGTAGAGAACGGCAACCTTTTCTTGAAAAAGAGGGTAAAAGATATATGGTTTTCAAATTGGTCTAATACCTCAAGTGCAAGGGTTTTGGCCCAGTCGGAAAGTTCGATTTTTGCGTGGACACCCCAATATAAAGACGAATATTCGAGAAAGGGCATGTATCCAAGGTCCCCAACCTTGCGGGCCCGAAGCCGCTTGACCTGGTCAGAATTAAGATAAGCCAAGCAGGTTTCGCCGAGTACTTTGTGGGCACCGGACAGGATACCAGGCCGGGAAAGGTACTTCTGGAGCGTGTCATGGATTAGTCGGACTATCGATGTCTTTTTGTCAACCATGGCAAGCCCTAAACATGACCCCATGACTGTATCTGCTGGCTGGATGCTCTTAGGGTCTAGATCCGTCGCCTCCACGCCAAATGCCAGAGCATGGCAGAGTTCATCAATTCGCAACGGCCGTTCCGCATGGGATACCCACATCAGTGCCTGCATTCCAAGCCTTGGCCGGTCACCTGTCTGTTCCCTTATTTGCTGCAGAGTTTGGCCGTACAGGCTGTCTAGGTCCACACCGGTCATAGTCACCTTTCGCAACATTTCCCTTTGCTTCGTTAATGTAGTCTCGCCTGAGGTAACGTTGATTTTTAACGCAATAGGTACGGACCTTTGCAAAGTGTTAGCCATGACTCAAGTTCATAATAGGGTTACTCCTGCTTACTTCTCTGGAGCATTTTTCAACCTTCCTCCTAAGATGTCAGTTATTGGTGGAATTGGTGTGGACCTTTGTTGTGTGTTAGCTACTGACATGAATTTATAATTGGGCTACTCGTACTTACCTCTCCGAAGCCTTTTCCGACATTTCTCCTATGATATCATTTTTCAAATCTTCCATCACCACATCCGTATCTTGCGAGATATCCAGCTTCCGGCTCATCGGTTTAGCGATATCTCCTTGGTCCACCAGAACATTTATGCAATATGCGCCCTCCATAACGTGCTTCTCAATCTCCTCGCGAATATGCGGCCTCCCTGTAAGAAATAGCCGAGTATTTGGTACCTCTCGGATAATCTGCCGTAATGCATCAAGAAACTCTGATCGGTCCTGGGGCAGTAGCTCGTCCACTGCGTCGATACAGATGTATGCTCGTTCAATGGGGATAATTGTTTTGATGAATAATTTCACCATGTCTGGCAATTGGAGTCCTTTTCTGCATCCCTGCCTAGACTCCGAGTCCTCAAATAAACTGTGAACTCCATCTGGAATGACTGCTGCTCCCAAAACGAATTGCCTAAGGAGACACCCAATGATATTTACCGTCGATTGGCCTTTCTGCGCCCGGTGATCACAATAGAAAAATAAAACCACAACACTGTTCCGGCGGGCTTGCTCGCACAGAGTGTCTATCGTTAATGAACTGATTTTATTCCTTGTTAGCATTCACCTTGGTTTCTGCGAAATGCACCCGTACCTTATATATGTCTTGCCCATCCCTTGGCCCCCACAGCAAAGAAGAATGGGATTCACGGAGCTATTCGGACTCTTGCACCATGTCTTGAATTCATTCTTCTGTAAAACCCAGTCCCCGACGCAATCCAGTCGGCCGCTACTCACATCTTGATGTCTTCCATACGGCTCGAGTGGTGATAGCCAGACGTGAATCCGCCAGGGCTCTTCGCTTGCTCCCGCATTAGTAGTCCTACTGCAGCTGGTTGACGCATTCTCATTGTCCTGGTTTGAGTGGCCATGAATACAATAGGTCGTGTTGTGGGTATGAGCATTCGATTCTTCATGTTGCCAATGATCACGGCCGTGGTTTGGTGGAATGTCTCTCATAGGTGATGTATTTGTGGTAGATAAGGTGTGGTAGCAGGGGTGATTGTCGTATAGTAGTGCAGGAATATATCGTGGAGGTAAATGGGTGTCTTCTTCCTGTGAGCGGGACCGGGGAAAGGGCTGCTTTCTTATAGTTGTGTCGGGTAGTTGTGTCAGATGTGTCCTAACGGATAATTTCTGTGCTAAGGCAATCTGTTACCCCGTCCTCCCACCTTGGTAAGTGGACTTCCGATAGAGATGTTTTTATCGCCTAACTTATCAGTAATTTATGATTCCCACCACCTACCGGTATATCAAGAGCGCGCAGTTTTAATTAACTGTTGACAGTTGCAATGAGATACTTTATCAACTTGGCCACATTTCTATTTCCCTAGCTTGGATGTGTAGTTGTGTACTGTACATTAAAAGAATCTAGTCCGATAGAGTCCGCTAGCTCGAAATCAATGTTCCTTCCAATTGAGGACTGGATGTTACTAATTTTATTTTCCCTACGGTTTATTGTTCCGGGAAACGTGTTACGTTCGTGGGGGGATGCGGGAGAGCTCTGTTATTGCTGTGTGGGCTTTTGGTAAAACGATAACAGGGCTTTATTTGGCACGGCACAAGGGTCCCCATTGGATCGTGTTAGTCCTGCTTTCACTCGAGCGCGCCACAGCGGTCGTAGTGGCCACTGAATAGCCAGATATCATTTCTGGGCGATTTCCAGGATGGTCTTTTTAGGGCTATGGAATCGATGGGGAGACAAATAGGAATGGTGAGGGATATAAAGAGTTTTATGTTAGGCATGCCTCGCCTATCCCAAGTGAGTATTGTTCCTTAGTAGATTCAGAATATAAATAACCGAACATCGCAATGCCTTCACAAATGACAGCTAAATCACAACTAAAATTAAATTAAAAATAAAATAGATACATAATCCTAATAAGTGTCACACCGTCAATCTTCCTGGATAATAGTGTGTTTGTCGTGGACAAGGACTGGCGGGGTTCGGGTGTGGGTGGGAGGGGCTTGGATTTGGTGATATGTTAGAGAGTGGCGAGCACAAATATTCGGTTATTGATGCTAAGGGACAATATATTGCTTGATTTCGGTCCAATCGTTCGTCATAGCGGGGCTCGTAGCAGAGATAAGGTCTGTAGACGGTTGTTCCCAACCCCCGGAGAATTCTTAAGATATTCAGATCTCGATGGAAATATACTTTTCTCTTTTTTAAGAATCATCGAGGTGGGGTCAGTTGTTGCCATAGCGGTTGGTGGGGTTTATGGATACAGCCTTCACGGTTGGGCTGGTGGAGTGTTGATATCAGCCCTTTAAATGCACTATTGCTATTCGTCCTCTGGCCCTTCCGATCAGAGACAAAATACCCCTAGAAGGAATTGAGTTATCCTGACAGAGTGCCGCCTCTGAAGCCTGAGCTTGCAGGAAATAGCTTAACTGGTATTGGTTATTTTGTCAATCTACTCTGCTAAACCTATGGCGGTTTACATAGTAGAGGAGGCAGGGAATAATTAATCCGAACTGGCAGGGGCATAATGGGCTGTTAACCTCAAATAGCTGTTTGCTCATCTTTCAGGAGCTTGTGATTTTCGTGGAGGTCTCGGATGCTGGATTGAAAGGGGTTTTTTGGTGCCTTGCTGCTTGCGTTCGCCTCGACAAACAAGTTGCGCTCAGGTTTATCCCGGCCCTAGCCATCCTACACATTCCTTGGATTTTAAAATTATTGGGCAAGAATCCCATCACTGTTTTGCTCATGATGTCTGGTAACAGGTTCCCTAGCCCGTCTCATCTTCGCTCCTTCTTTCTAAGAGTCACCTTACCTAAGAGCGGTCTCTTATTAACTGTTACCATGTTTAAGTGTTGATATCGGTTGAGAACCATGGGGCGCCCCGGAGGGCCCACTGTCCGACTCACTTGTTCAATCGCAACAATGTCTGCTGCCCGCAGCGCCTTGCCGGATCATAGTTTCGAAGATACCAACCCCTTCGCCGTCATTCCTGACGCTGGCTCCGTCTTCAGTGTGGGGGCCGGCGGAGCCATCTTCTCCTCAGAGGACAATCGCCGCCTAGGGCAGGCCTTGACGGTTGACCCTTATGGAGATAGTGTCCTAGGCCCCAAGCCACTTATAGGTAGGTGGTTAGACTCCTTGTTGATAGCAACCATCTAACACTTCATCTATAATCTAGTTTGATACCCTCACGGTCTCTCTCTGTCCCCACACGCCCAGTTGCGCGCCGCCACCCCAGGCATCGGTGGCCGGACTCTGATTCTATGCGCAAAGTCACGTATTCAGACTTTGGAGCCAGTCACGGACTTCCGGCACCTGACCATGGCACCTGCTCGGCAAGTGATGATGCCAGAGACATAGAGGGCCATACGGTCTCGCTCCCCCAGCGCCCTCACCATGGCAGCGCTTGATTCGGAAGAGAGTGGCCGGATCCTCAGATGAGAGTGGAAGCCAGGAATCTCATCACGGCTTTGTGGAACCCCACTCTAGAGCCGGCTCACTTGAGGCGGTGGAAGGCCGTACTGCCCCTGTTCGAGAGCCGCCAGCTTGGAGGTTGAATTATAAAATCGGTAGGGGCGCTTGCGGGACTGTATTCCTGGAGAAAGTCCAGACCCATCGAATGGAGTTCCCGGAGCTATGGGCCGTAAAGAGGATACCACAAGCCTTGCCAAACTTCCCTATCAGGTGGTGTCAGGTTTAGATCAGGAACTTGCAGGCACTATCAGCGGTAAGCCTTGCCCCAACTTGCGTCCTGTAATAATGGGCATTTCTCTTTTCAATTTGCATATGATTTGGCGCTAATACTGACTAGGATATATTCCTCTACTTCCCGGGAAGCACACTCCGTCCCACATGTAAAAATTGGAGACTTTAGTACCTCGAAGCGCATCCCACTCACGAATACTTCCACGTACATGAAAACAACTACTGGCACACAGGGCTATATGGCCCCGGAAGCGCATGATACGTCCAAACCCAAGACCAATAGGGTAGCCATCTGGTCTCTGGGTGTATCTTGTACAGGATGTTCGCTGGCAGCCTGTTATTTAAGGACATGGAAGTATGCCATGGCCGAAACCTCCACTCTCCTGGGAGTTGAAAAGATAAGGTTTAATGACCCGGGTGTGTGCTTCCTCCGTGACGTCCTGCAACCAAGCCCAGAGGATCGGCCGAGTGCGGAGGCTTGTCTGGAGAAGGCCTGGATCGCTGACAAAGTTACTGGATCGTATACTATTGGAAGGGATCTCTGCATGAGGTTGTGTAAGATTCACATGGCAGCGCCGGATCTGCATTCATTGCCAGATATGGTAGCCAATCAGGCCGTGGATAGCGGTTGCTGATGACTGACTTTGCTACCGCGGGGGGGCAAAAAGATGAAAACAACCGTAAAGCACCACAGACTTAGCCGCCCTCTTCGGGGGAAATGATTTTTACCGGAGGAACTCGAATAATCGGACCATTTGCTAGGACGTTGGAGTTGCCTCTCTTAGAATGGTCTGGTGTTTTTCTCTTTTTCTTTGTCTCGGAGGGCAGATTTCTTTTGGGTTTTCACACATTTTGTAGAGGGGGAAATTTCGGACGACATAGCACATGGTCTGATTATTCGGGGGTTTACCGTAATTTGTCTTTTTATTATTATTTAGCATTCAGATGCTGCTAGTTGTGAGGTTTGGGATCCAGAAGTTTTCAGTCTGCATTTTCTCCTCTAGACTCTAGTATATGGTGGTAGTCATACTGTGTTTTCTTTTGCTTCTGTATCTGATATTACTGGTGATTTTGGTTACTTGGGGCGAGGAGGTGAAAGATTGGGGGGAATCGAAATGTGTACTAGTACAACGGATGAAATTAAGGGGATATGTGGGGTATTAGGTAAACATTAGTGGTAAAAAGAAATAAAGGGGGGCATGGAATTTAGTTATTATAATATGAAGATATTATGCTATACTCACTATGAGAATAAGGCCTGAGAAAACCACAATTGCCCGCAAACTTCAATCATGATGGTTGCCACAGTAGTGGTCACAATTACAACTACAACTATAGCGACTATTAATACTAAGAGCTGTATATTTGTGTCACTCCTTCTCTCAGGGAGCATGGGATCTGGCAATACCTTTGATTTTGACAGTGGCATTGAGACGAGTTGTTATGGTTGTGGGGAATTGTGATTGCGTCTGGTGTCTCAGGAATTATTCTCGTAGCGGGCAGTATTAGAAATTCTGAAATTCTGAAATATTTTGGTCTTTGAGGGGGATCCCAGTCCTGAGCAGTTTCCCCATGAGATAGGTTATGCGTTGGAAAAACAACAGACTTTTGAAACCCGTAACATATCTGGCCACTATCTGAGTTGTCGTGATTCTTTATCTTCACCATCCTACAAAACACCGGGAGCAGAAAAGAGCGGAGGAGCTTCAATTTTAATAGAATACAAAAGACAACGGTCTCCCAGAACAAGTCCATGGCCAAGCGGATTTGGGGGATTGAGGGCTAGGGAAAACTGAAAAGAGATAAAAGGAAAGGAGTGTGTCCACAAAATAGGAAGACGCAAAGCGGCTGGAAAGGGCTACGAGGAGAGGGTGGAAGTTGGCCTGATAGCTAGGTCCAGTATAAAACCATTACGAAAGGAATGCCTCCACAGATGCACAGAGCGGCAATGTAAGGAAATCTCTCTTTGGGGCTATTCCAGATCGGAGATTGTGACAGCCTGAGGTTGGAGGAGTGCTAGAATTCCCTTATTTATACGGCGGGAAGCAATCATGAGTGGTGTTAGACCACTAATATCTGGCTTGTGGGGATTGGCTCCGACCTGTATGAGCAGTCTTACCATCTGCTCATCTCCACATGAGCAAGCCCACCAGAGTGGTGTTATACCAGAGATATTTGACTTGTTGGGATCGACCCCATCGCAGGTGAGCAGTAGCTTCGCCGCCCCGTGGTTCCCACGACTAACAGCCCTCATGAGTGGTGTATACCCTGCGCTATCTTTTTGATCGACATTACAGCTTTGCACCTTTATCAATGCGGCTACTAGCGCATCAATTCCAAGGTAGGATGCACAGTGCAGACCGGTGAATGGACAGTTGGGATTCGTGAAACAGTAGATCAACTTTTTCTCGAAATAAAGGGTAAAAGATATATGTTTTTCAAATCGGTTTAATAACTCAAGTGCAAGGGTTTTGGCCCGGTCTGAAAGTTCGATTTTTGCATGGACCCCCCAATATAAAGACGAATATTCGAGAAAGGGCATGTGTCCAAGGTCCCCAACCTTGCTGGCCCGAAGCCGCTTGACCTGGTCAGAATTAAGATAAGCTAAGCAGGTTTCGCCGAGAACTTTGTGGGCACGGGACAGGACCCCAGGCTGGGAAAGGTACTTCTGGAGCGTGTCATGGATTAGTCGGACTATCGATGTCTTTTTGTCAACCATGGCAAGCCCTAAACATGACCCCATGACCGTATCTGCTGGCTGGATGTTCTTAGGGTCTAGATCCGTCGCCTCCACGCCAAATGCCAGAGCATGGCGGAGTTCATCGATTCGCAACGGCCGTTCCGCATGGGATACCCACATCAGCGCCTGCATTCCAAGCCTTGGCCGGTCACCTGTCTGTTCCCTTATCTGCTGCAGAGTTTGGCCGTACAGGCTGTCTAGATCCACACCGGTCGTAGTCACCTTTCGCAACATTTCCCTTTGTTTCGCTAATGTAGTCTCGCCCGAGATAACGTTGATTTTTAACGCAATAGGTACGGACCTTTGCAAAGTGTTAGCCATGACTCAAATTCATAATAGGGTTACTCCTGCTTACTTCTCTGGAGCATTTTTCAACCTTCCTCCTAAGATGTCAGTTCTTAGTGGAATTGGTGTGGACCTTTGCTGTGTGTTAGCTACTGACATGAATTTATAATTGGGCTACTCGTACTTACCTCTCCGAAGCCTTTTCCGACATTTCTCCTGTGATATCATTTTTCAATTCTTCCATCACCACATCCGTATCTTGCGAGATATCCAGCTTCCGGCTCATCGGTTTAGCGATATCTCCTTGGTCCACCGGAACATTTATGCAGTATGCGCCCTGCATGAGGTGCTTCTCAATCTCCTCGCGAATATGCGGCCTCCCTGTAAGAAATAGCCGTGTATTTGGTACCTCTCGGATAATCTGCCGTAATGCCTCAAGAAACTCTGATCGGTCCTGGGGCAGTAGCTCGTCCACTGCGTCGATACAGATGTATGCTCGTTCAATGGGGATAATTGTTTTGATGAATAATTTCACCATTTCTGGCAATTGGAGTCCTTTTCTGCATCCCTGCCTAGACTCCGAGTCCGCAAATAAACTGTGAACTCCTTCTGGAATCTCTGCTGCTCCCCAAACGAATTGCCTAAGGAGACACCCAATGATATTTACGGTCGATTGGCCTTTCTGCGCCCAGTGATCACAATAGAAAAATAAAACCACAACACTGTTCCGGCGGGCTTGCTCGCACAGAGTGTCTATCATTAATGAACTGATTTTATTCCTTGTTAGCATTCACCTTGGTTTCTGCGAAATGCACCCGTACCTTATATATGTCTTGCTCATCCCTTGGCCCCCACAGCAAAGAAGAATGGGATTCACGGATCTATTCTGAATCTCGCACCATGTCTTGAATCCATTGTTCTGTAAAACCCAGTCCCCGACGCAATCCAGTCGGCCGCTACTCACATCTTGATGTCTTCCATACGGCTCGAGTGGTGATAGCCAGACGTGAATCCGCCAGGGTTCTTCACTTGTTCCCGCATTAGTAGTCCTACTGCAGCTGGTTGACGCATTCTCATTGTCCTGGTTCGAGTGGCCATGAATACAATAGGTCGTGTTGTGGGTATGAGCATTCGATTTTTCATGTTGCTGATGGTCACAGCCGTGATTCGGTGGAATGTCTCTCATAGGTGATGTATTTGTGGTAGATAAGGTGTGGTAGCAGGGGTGATTGTCGTATAGTAGTGCGAGAAGATATTGTGGAGGTAAATGGGTGTCTTCTTCTTGTGAGCGAGACCGAGGAAAGGGCTGCTTTCTTATAGTTGTGTCGGGTAGTTGTGTTAGATGTGTCCTAATAGATAATTTCTGTGCTAAGGCAATCTGTTACCCCGTCCTCCCACCTTGGTAAGTGGACTTCCGATAGAGATGTTTTTATCCCCCAACTTATCAGTAATTTATGATTCCCACCACCTACCGGTATATCACGAGCGGACAGTTTTAATTAACTGGACTTGACAGATGCAATGAGATACTTTATCAGGTTGGCCACATTTCTATTTCCCTAGCTTGGATGTGTAGTTGTGTACAGTACATTAAAAGAATCTAGTCCGATAGAATCCGCTAGCTAGAAATGAATGTTCCTTCCAATTGAGGACTGGATGTTACTAATTTTATTTTCCCTACAGTTTATTGTTCCGGGAACCGTGTTACTTTCGTGGGGAGATGCGGGAGAGCTCTGTTATAACAGGGCTTTATCGCGCACGGCACAAGGGTCCCCATTGGATCGAGTTAGTCTTGCTTTTACTCGAGCGCGCCACAGCCGTCGTAGTGGCCTCTGAATAGCCAGATATCATTTCTGGGCGATTTCCAGGATGGTCTTTTTAAGGCTGTGGAATCGATGGGGAGCCAAATAGGAATGGTGAGGGATATAAAGAGTTTTAGGTTAGGCATGCCTCGCCTATCCCAAGTCAGTATTGTTCCTTAGTAGATTCAGAATATAAATAACCGAACATCGCAATGCCTTATCAATACTCAACTTCTCAACAAATGACAGCTAAATCACAACTAAAATTAAATCAAAAATAAAATAGATCCACCTGCCTGGATAATAATGTGTTTGTCGTGTACTCGTCGTGTCGTGACGTTTGTGAAATGGACCGGGCTTGCATAGTGGCTTGCGGTGAGACTTAAGGAGGTGCAGGGAAGAGCATGCAGGGGAGAGACCAATAAGGAGAGGCCAAATAGATTAATTATTGTATTATACATATAAAAAGATTGTTCTCGTAAAAAGTAGATTGTAGATTGTTGTTCATAGATCCCCAACCTGTGAAAATGGGGACACCAAGACGACGCATGACTTCAATGGCAAAACGAGGTCAGGAATCTCCGCCTCACCCTCTTGTGATCCTTCCTGCTCATCAGTGTCAGATGCAACATACATGTTGACAGTACTATCCCAGGTCTTTCTTCAGGATCTGATTCCTTGGAGCCTCCCAATTGATCTACACCTTGGTTTCGAGGTGGTCCAGGCCGTGCATATTGAGATTCAACCAGTCCACGCTCAGGTAGTATAGCCTTTGGCTTTCTTCCAAATGCTCACCTGCCATGCTGATCAACGAAAGACCATTCGGTGTCCTTCTTGTGTGATTCGTTATCATCGGAGATACAGCCATTATGGTTCTCTATACTTTCTGCCTTCCTATTAGCCCAATAAGGATAATCCTCCATGGGAGCCATTTCTTCTAGTTTTTCTGCCTCCTGTTCACTATCGTGACCAGCTAGCTCTCTTCGTAATTCTTCGTTCACGTAGGATTTCACCAGCATTCAAGATCGAATTGTGCTGCTTGTGAGTCGTGAGCGCCGATAGGGAATCATATCTCTTCGCATGCTAAACACCCGCACTACTCCAACACTACTACCTTGAACAGCGAGAATATTCGTAGTCATCTAAGCTACATTGGGGAATCTTCCGGCATTAACCTTCCACCACTCCAGTATATTTGCCTCGAAAAAACTCCCAGCTGGGCATGCCTGACGTGTGGGATCTGTAACCTCAGCGTCTGGCTGGGACGGCTCAATCTCAGAATCAGTTTCCAGGTACGCTAGTGCCTCACTCTGGATAACTGCTCTGTGTCTCAAAAAGTGAAGGTGTTTGGATACACTATTCAGACCACTCTGTGGAATTGACATGTCAGGTGTCTGATTATTTATTGGTGTATAGTGGAGATCATAATACGCTATGAACTTCTTTTTATATGACATCTCATACTCAGTCTCCCCACTGGCATCAAGATCCCCTTGTCGAAAAGGTGGAGTTTGCAATAGGGATTTAGGCAAGTTCTAATGCCGAACAGAACACCTCTTGGACTTTCTGTTTTACCATAGTAAGAGGCTGCCTTCAATTTAGCTTTCAATAGGCCCTTACGAATATCAATCTTGCATTGCATCCGCTTCCATTCTAACTTGGAAATTTGCATTTCCAAATGATCAATGATATTTTGATACACTTGAAACACTCGATAAATGGTGATGCCACATGTTTTTGACATCTACAAAGTCCAAAATCGTATTGGTTGAAGTACTTTCATGGGGTATTCAATCTGCATCCACTCTTCCGGAGTTGACCACAGAGGCGTAAACATGGCCTAGGTTTGTAACCAGTCCTTGATGAATTTCCATAGTGGTACAGATCTCTCCAACATATTTAGAGTTGAGTTCCACCTTGTTTTGACATCATAAAGTAGTGTAGTAGGGATCTTAACTCGGTTATTCTGTATCTCGATGAAGTGTTGACGCCGTTGAGGTGAAGTACCAACCGCAATACTCATTTTCCGATGCTATAAACCATGATTAGCATTATATCTGACTAAAGGTATCTTAGGTAGGAACGATTGGGAAAACACATGGTTCTACTTTCACATTGGCGGGCATTCAATTTGGAACAATGAATTTGTGCATATACCCTTGTCTGTATGAATTTGTGGGTATGAATTTGTGGGTATGAATTTGTGGGTATGAATTTGTGGGTATGAATATGTGGGTATGAATTTGTGGGTATGAATTTGTGGGTATGAATTTGTAGGTATAAATTTGTGGGTATGAATTTGTACGTAGACATTTGTAATATAGGTGCTAGGGTATGAGATCTTAGACACACTACCTTTTCTACTGTTTTGTAAAAGCCATTATCCAATCTCATAACCTTCTCGATATAGCCCGCCCTAAAGCCAGACGGCATATGACCATCCCGCAATTTCACCTTGATTGAACTTATAAATGCACCGAGGATAAGCTGAACAACATGAGCTATACATGGAAGATCATTTTCCAATTGACACCATTCAACCGATAGTAAACTCTAAGCATTGTTTAAGGCTTCGGTAAGTCTTCTGTTATTGCTGGCACTATTGGTGGTGAAACCCAGAATTCTATCCTGAATCCCCTTTCTGGCCAGAATGTCATTAATTATCCCTGCCATATTAGCCCCCGGATGAGAACCCCTGATTTCCTTGGACCCAATCAGCACCTCCTCCATCTGTCAGCTATCCGAGATCCAATTAGCTACAATTGCTAAAAATCCAAGTTTGTTCAGTGAAATCCATGTATCCGCAGCCAGAGAAATATTTCCTGCAGCAGGTTGACATGTTCAAATATCAGCCACCGCAGACATACCCAGCCATTTCAAATGCCGTGTTAAGGTCGTTGGGCTGGGGATTTCAACTCCAGGATGAATGTACTTGAAGACACGACGAAAGGCAAGGTTGTTTGAGCAATTAAAGGGGAGATTCATTGCCCCCAAAGCTTTTAGAAAATATTCTTCGAAATCATGCTGATTGAATCCGGCTGGTGTGGCCAGATTGATAATCCTACCCGTATTTCCAGTTTGAGTTCATTTTTGCATTAGCGTAAGAATGTCTATACCAAGTGGGCTCTCAGCCTAGCCATCATATTCGTTAATTTTTCTCAATTTCAGACAAGCAGAGGACCTGTTATGGTCGTGTATCGAGCTAGTCCCTGTACCACTTGGGTAAGCTAGAACCTTTCTGCACATAAGGCATATTACTCGCGGCGTGCCAATAGCACTACCTAAACGGTCGGCACATTGTTGAAAGTATTTCCACACCTCTGTGCCTCGAAGATCCGAGTTCCACCTTATCTTTTTCTTGCTAGCATATTTCGCAGTATAGGCTATATACTCTGCTGTGCCTTGACACCACTCCATCCAACTCTCATGATATTCCTCCGTATAGAGATAAAAGTTTCCAAATATCTCAAATGTAACTATGTCGCTTGTTCACAAAGTCATGACTAGCGGAGGAAGCAGATTGTGGGCGTGATCTGGGTTTCCAGGGGGCAGTCCTACCGAATCGGAGTTCAAGGGTATTGTGGAAGTTGAAAGAGGTGCGCTGGCCACACCAGTCAGAGGTGTTGGTGTTGGTGTTACCGGTCCTTCACTCCCATATGGGCTGGGTTCTACGGAGAATTGAGATAAATATGGAGAGTATTTGCATGATAGGCTTTCGTGGAACCGTAAAAAAGAGGTACGGCTTCTTGACAGGGCGGTGTTGAGCCCCTGTTGGCTGCCCATCGTGGAAGAGTCTGGTTGGGAAGACATTAAGTTGAGATGGTTCGAGCTATCCGTGTACAGTAACAGATCCCCTTGGATCCCGAATGATATTTATATAAAAGTACAGCTGTAGTAGGCATATGAATGAAGGGTATAAGTTGGCCCAGCTAAGCTAAGTACCCAAGCTGGCTTTCATTCTGTGATCTATTTCATTGCTCGCATTATTTTTGAGTCTATCAATTGAGTATACGAACATGCATGTGTAGGAACCTTTGTGCCTATGGATTTTTGTGTCTATGAATTTTGTGTGTATGGTGGTGTATGGTTGCATGTGAATTACCTTTTGAAAATAGCCACACTCAAGGAGTAGGCGCAGTAGCAGCTACATGAATTGGAATTCACCAGTGTGCTTTGGGCATAATATTAGTCCAAATCTAGTAGAGGTTGATATGCGCTGTTCCATCATAATCCGAGGTAACCAAATTTGATCTTCTACATTCGTTGACTAGTTCCAATTGAACACTCTGATACAGCGCCTTCGCTCCTACATGGTAACCAAATCATGAATCAAACCTGCAAGTAGGTGGTCTCAAAGCTGTCGCAACAATTGAAAGCAAAGCTAGGGTGAGGATCTAATTGTCACAAATCATGACTAAGCAAGGCAGATATCACATGACTCATACTTATGAGTAATAAGATATGTTGGATTTTACACTATAAGGTCACTTGACTTATAGTTCTCACATGACTACGCACTCGCGAGTCATTGTTATATTATGATTAGTTAATTGTTTCATGACTCACGATTGTGACGTCATATGATGTAATGACTTTCGCACATGACTCATATTATGAGTCATGGGTTTCACGCATGTGACTCATTTGAACAGGTGACTTGGTTTATAAGTTTTGATTGGTTAACGGAATGTTGCGCGATGATTCATGTGAGTCATCGATGGATCTTGCGCTATGACTCACTACGAGTCATAGAGGTTTATATAGTGCAAGGTCACCAGGGTTAGGGTTGTGGGAAGATGCCTATATAAGGCGCTTGGTTCTGACCAAGAGAGAGGGCACGAACCATCTCTCCTCCACCTCCGGCGATTGAAATCTCAACACCACAGGAAATCATCGTCACTTTCCCCCACCCACCTCTCTTCCCCCATCATGGCTACTGCCTAGGGGTTGACGTTAAGCCATCTTCCCTCCTCTCCTGGGGCGCGCATGCCTCCCCTCCTTGGGGTTCTCGTTCCTGTTCTTCGTTGACACCCGCTCATGAAGTTCGGTTCTCCCCCTTACCCCGCACTTGCTTTGCACCTCGCTTAGCATTTTGCATGGTCGGAAAGCTTCTCGCTTCGTTCACGGTCGGCGATATGGCGTCCGGACTCTCGGTCGAAGTAAGACTTCGGTTCTGCTGGGCTTGTACCTCTGATGGGGAAAGCTTCGGTTAGTAACGTCAAGGTCTCGCTCGGTTTCGCTGTTGTCCCAAAAGCCCTTGCTATGGCCCGTTAGTCGGTTGTGGCTAGCCTGCTCGCGATCCTTCCTCCACCCCCTTCCCGGTTCCGTCCGCTGGCACCGTACTGCCCCATAAGCTGGCACCTTACTGCTAATCCTCCTCCCCGGCTG
>Ga0307513_10003739_pt1 | contig 20552 bp, 18 predicted proteins | sample 15_EM_MG_FD_202174 | JGI IMG/M metagenome (GOLD analysis project Ga0307513, IMG submission 202174) | Populus trichocarpa ectomycorrhiza microbial communities from riparian zone in the Pacific Northwest, United States - 15_EM | ecosystem: Host-associated > Plants > Roots > Unclassified | place...
CCACGGTGAGTAGGGACGCCTGACTCCGCAGGCAGCAGGCGCCTCGGGTGCTGATGAGACATGAACCAGCCTTCATCCGCAAGGTGTATTCCATCCTATTCCTTCAAATCGTAAGTACTGTTCACTCGCAAGACTATATCTGCGGGAGAGAACCTACGTTCAAACTCATTATCTATAGGTCGGTACCTGTATCGTAAGCGGCATTTTGTCTCAAAGCCCCAGTGCAATCTCCTGGGTCCAGTATCAGTGCGTATTATTTGGTGTTTTATGCCGCCTTACTTAGACTGAGAGTCTGACAACATTCGCCTCCTTGACTCCTGCAGTGTATGGGTCTTCTACGTCGCCATGTTTGGAAGTCTCATTTCCCTGGGTCTCCTCTACTGGAAGCGCCATAGCTTCCCCACCAATTTCATCTTCCTCTCGGCTTTCACTCTCATGGAAGCGTTCACGGTTGGCGTGGCTGTCGCCTTCTACGAGACTACTATCGTCATTCAAGCCCTACTCATCACGATTATCGTATTCCTCGGTCTGACACTCTTTACCTTCCAATCGAAGGTTCGCCTTCTCTGTCTAACGCCTTTCACGCTGAATTTGACATGAATTAGTATGACTTTTCTGGCATGGCACCATTCCTGTTTGGTGGCCTCGTGGCCCTTATCGCCACCGGATTCGTCGGCATCTTCGTCCCCTTCAACAGCACGGTCGACCTCGCTTACGCTTCCGGAGGATGTCTCATCTTTTCGGGATATGTCATCTATGACACCTTCCTCATCAACAAGAAGCTATCGCCTGACGAGTACATTCTGGGTGCAATCTCGCTCTATCTCGACTTCCTGAACCTTTGTGAGTGCCATTCGATCCGTGATAAGTACCGGTGTTCTAATGGATCTTTTCCAGTCTTGAGCATCCTCCGTGTCTTGAATAATCTCAACGACCGGTGAAGCCTGTGCGTGCTGCCGCCCCAAGAAGTGATCTGAGTAAACGCTTGGATCTAAATTGGTAGCGGACAGTGCAGTAGTTATGTACTATCTCTAGTGTGCATATTGTGTGTTACAGTGATTTGAATTTAACGATTCGCGCTTCGTTCTCTTGCAGGCATTCTCTGAGACTAAGGGCGTCGGCATATCTATGCAGAATCATAATATATACTTTACCGAATACTACTTACATCCACGGCCATAGGACTTCGAAAGCACCGCATCCCGTCCGATCTGCGCAGTTAACCGGAGTGCCGCCCAGTTAGTACCACGGTGGGGGACCACGCGGGAATCCTGGGTGCTGTGGTTTTTGCTGCTAAGCCGTGCACTATGGTACAAACCAGGATACTGTAGTAAATTATAGTACCAATTCCTCTAAGATGCGGAGAAAGCACCTTTGCCAGTATCAAGTTTTGTGGAGTCGACCTCTCGACCTATTGCTACTGACATCCCTCTCCGCATACTACGGTGATGTGCATTGCACTCTGTTGTGGGCTAAGATTTTATTCGACCTTCATTTGAAGGTGACCAGAATCGCGTAGAAATCGGAGAACCACCCCATCAGTGCTCTTCCTCAAACGACTCGAGCATTTAATAATAGTAGATACACCCGATACATTCAAAATCTATGATAAATGAACCTTCAAAAAACGGATTAGAGAGAATTCCACTTGGTAGTACAAATTGTGAATGGTCGATTAGACCTTGTGCTTTGCCATTGTATCACCATTGTCCACCCCAGGGCTTGCGCTGACATCCACATTGCCCGTTACTGCTGCGTACCGCCCATGTGCATCGCGTCGTACTGCTGTGGATCGATCTGCATCTCCCACGGGATATTTATGGGTCCCCAAGAGAACCCAGGCATCATACCGTGATCCCAGAACCCAGGATTGTCGACGGCATACATGGGCGCGAGCATGAAGTCGTCCGCGGCAATAGGCATCGACTCGTCGTACTGGCTACCATGCACCGTGCTTTCGGGGTGAACCGTCGAGGTTGCAGCGGAGAGGTTGCTGGAGTCAAACGAGGGGGGAGGGAATGTGTTGAGCATGCTGAACGTTTGGTCCTGAGCATGCGGTTCTTGGGAGTGTTGCTGCTGGTGGCTGAGAGGATGAGGGGAGGGATCAAAGACACCAACACCAAAGTCATTGTCGTAACTCTGCATGTCGGCATCACTCCTGTCCGGTTGAGGTGGGACGATTTCGATCGACGGACTGGCGGGGACCGCCTCCACCGCAGCGGGAGCTTGTTGACCACTTGTGGCGGGAGTCGCCCTCTGGCTGTTGGGGTGAGGTTGCGGTTCCTCCTCCACGACCTTGTGCCTCGCCAACAAATTCGAGAGGAAGCGGGAGTAGAGCATAGGGGCGTGACGCTCGTCAACAGCGACTTGCTTAGAACGGAGGGTCTCAATGAGACGCTCTATCAGCTCGATGACGCGCTGGCATTGCTCCTCGTCCAAGAGTGGCACTGGATCCTTGCGCAGCATCTTGATGAGGAAAGCCGAGGCGAAAGAAACAAAGACAAAGTGGCCATCAGGGGCGTCTGTAGATGGTGTCAAATTAATTGCTCGTGACGGGTTGTTGGGGATTGACGTACATCGCAAGTATTCCGTCTTTGCATGCACTTCAACAATAACCTTGATGACGGAGGAGGCAGCGTCCAGACACTGCGAGATGGTGAGCAAATCCTACAGTCGCGTGGCAGTATTCACGCTTACTCTCATCACGACATCCTGGCCAGGGGTCTGGTGCTTGAGGACACCAGAATGGAACGCGAATGACAAGATGACGAGTCGAGAATAGTTGACATAGCTGCGAATAGACGTCACACATCGCAACTCATAAAAATGTGCTTCTTGCACTTACAAGGGCAGCAACTGAACACGATAAGCACACTGAGGACCTGAGAAAAGGGGGGACTGTCAGTTGGGTAGGCTTGTGGAGCAGATCTAATACGCACTCGTCGGGTCCGAGTGCGTGGCAAACCGAACTGCACACTCAGACTTCCAAGCTTGAAGCTGATCATCAAAGTTGAACGCGATGTCTTTGAAGTTGAGGTTCTTGTTCAAACTATTACCGCTGTTGGGGTCCGAGTAAACCATCTTCTGGAAATTGGCCATGATATTGCGCAGCATGTCCGTGTACGCGACTGTGGTAAGGAACACCTGTCAGCTAGGACCGACCGCTTGCGTAAAATATGACGAACCGAGATGGAGGTCGTAAGGGTGATTGAACTTGCTGCGACGCCACCACTCCTTCGAATTGCGAATGATCCAATCATCCTGAATGGTGAACGGCTTGCCGAGTTGGGCGGAAGTGGACCGATCCTAGAACCGGATTAGACCGTGCTCAGTAACTGAGGATAGTGACCAACCAGGTTGTGGCATATAAGCCAGGTCCTCGTCCGATTCAGGAGCTCGCGTTCGTGTTGCTCGTTGACGACCTTCGACGTGCTCGGCAAGTGGAGGTTGAGGTCGGTGGCCATGCGGATAGCAAGACCAAGATAGAGCCATTCGCGCGCCTCTTCCCACTTGCGAGACGGAAGGGAATAAACCGACATGAGGATGTAAGCCTGGCAGACCTCGACGCTCTTCCAGCCATCGATCAAGGCGTTGGCCGCCGCAGACTTGGCGAAGTGCATGGCGATCGAGTACAACTCCGGGCGTTCCGTGTAGAATCGGGAGGATATGGCGCACACTGTTGTTTCGCGTGAGTCCAGCTCTCCCGAATAACGCGACTGGGCCACATACCGACAGTGAAGAGGAAGGGGCAACGACCGAACGTTGTCGCCGGTGTATGGATCGCCTCATCAAGAATGGAAACGAACAACTAAACGATGTTAAGACCCGGGCGAGATCCTTGCTCGCATTGACTCACGTTCATCTTCTTGAAGAAAATATCGAATAACTTGTCAACCTCGGCGGGCGAGATCAGGCCAGTTGTCATGATCTCGGGGACATTTCGCCTCTCGATGAGGATCTTGCGGAGGCCGAGGTGGGCCACGGGTCCTGCTTTTATGTTTCAGCGAATAATCACGGCAGTGGTGGGGCCGTGAACCACGTACCAGGCTGGAAGTAGTCCTTCCTGGCGACACCAAGCTCATTGTCCTCCTCAGGGTCAGGTTGTGGGATCTCTCCATTATCGATTGCGCTCGCAGCTCGGGAGCGCTTTCCCTCGGTCTCCTTCAGGGACAAATCTGCCAACATGCCGATGGGGGTATTGTCCATGGGTAACGAGTGGAGCTTGGTAGAGCTCGCACGCCTGCTTAGAGTAGGACCGCCTTCGCCTTTGACGCCAAGCTGACCCGAAAAGCTGCTGCGGTCACTCGACTGCTGCTGCTCGGCACTCCCGCTGCTAATCTGCGAGGTGCGCTTAAAACCATACTTCGGGCTGGTGAGGTCATTCCCATCGGATTCGTCCGAGGAGGTCTCGTCCCCCCCGCTGAACACGCGATATCCGCCGATGCTGGTCCCTCCATTGTGTTTGATTGAATCCTGCGCCTTCTCGATCCACTCAACGATGTGAGGGTCCAGCTGTTGGTCATCTTTGGAGGAGAGTGACGGTGAAATGCGTGCAAAGTCGAGTTGCAGCGGAGTAACGAGGTGAGGGTTGTGCAATTGCTTGAAGAGAGATTCAATGACGGCGTCCTTCTCCTTGAGTTTCTGCAAAAGCATGTCCTTCTTGCTGCAGGCACATGACGAGCAGCAGTGAGCCTGGCATCAGCGTAGGTCAAACCGATATTCAGTCGAGGGAACGCACTTGGATGGCTGTCTCGGCTTACGTGGGCCGACAATACAGAGGTCTATGTGCGTTGTAAACTCGGTCAGTTACCCCAACTCGGAACTAACAACGCGCCGGAGGTGAATGGGGATTTAAACTCACGTGCGCGACCCGAATTCCTGCATCGTTGGCACGCATCTTCACCCTTATTGAATAGACACTTCATCTGAAAGGGTATACAATTAGCATGAGACACCGGCAATACGCGAGATCAGCCTGTACCTTTAGCTTTTTGCATGGCGCACAGGCCCCCGGCCTAGGAAGGCTGAGATGTCAGCACACAATGCATCAATAAAGTTTGGGTGATTTCAAACACGTGGTAGGCCATTTGAGAAAATTCCTCGGCCCCCAGCATGACCGGCGAAAGGTTTTCACCGGGTGGAGTAACCACCGATCAGATAGAGGTGGGCAGCCCTTATAGAAGAGTCACGAAGCCAAATATCTTCAACATAAGGCACCTCTGGCGGTTGCCTCCCCGCACGCTCAACCACCACAGAAAGAAACCGCAACTTACAGTCGACCTGGGTGGTCCTGCCCAGGCTGGGCCTCCGACGATGATGAGTCGCTCCCCACATCCTTTCGCACTCTCTTACTGGTGCCTCCCCCTTGGGCCGCGGCAGGTGCGTTCGCGCCGGTCCTTTTTCCAGCGTCCGTCGATGGGTCAGGCTGCTGCAGTTGCTTGGATGGCGCTGCCTGGGGATTCGTCAGACGCTGCTGTGGATCCCGTCGAGAAACCGCAGCTGCCATCTTGCGTCTGGGGATGTTTCTGCACGGCTCGATCAGTTTGCACCCTCCGTCTGTAGGACAGCACCCGTACTCTGGAGCCACTTGTGACGGGTTCATGACGAATTGCGATCCTGAGGGCGCGGTGACGGCCCGTCCGTCGGGTTGTGGAAGGCCGCCGTTGGGGAGGCGCGACTGCATGCCTTGAGATTGCGAGAGGCCATGTTGTTGCATCTGAGGCGCATCCTGCACAACATTAATGAGTATCTCTTTCAGGGTTTATTTTTATTTTTATTTTTGATCGTTGCACGTACAGCCTGCATCTGTTGGGCCATCGAGGCACTCTTCGCCGGGGTAGATCTGACGACTGGAAAATGTCCAGTATTGCCATAATTGGGATTCGGTGGGCTGCCTGAGGTGGCCCAGGTGTTTTGTGGAGAATTTGAATTATTACGCGCGACGATTTGGGAGAATGGCACCTCCATCTCGGGCGAGGCGTTGGTCCGATTGACGGATGGATAGTAGGGTATCGTGTGAGCACGAGTCGTGCCTTGGTGCATCATCATCGTTGGCGACTCGATCGAGTGGATCGAGTCGGGCGAGAGCAGTAAATTGGCGTCGTAGGTGTACATTGGGGCTTGAGTACCAGAATATGCGGTAGTGCTATTGGGGTAGTGGGTGCCGTTTGTAGCAGCGTAGGGGTTCTGGTTCTGCATTGGATAGCCGCCGCTGCCAAGAAAGGCTTGGGGGTTGGTGGTAGAGGGTGCAGCGTACGGAGTCGCATAAGAGTCTCTCTGGACCATGCGCTCGATAGTATTGTCGCTGTAGACTGGTTGCGGAGGTCGCCCGATAGTGTTGGCGGTGCCACCTTGAAGCGCGGAGAGAGCTGACGGATTGGTCATAGGCGCGGACAACTGGGTCATGATGAAGTTCTCATAGTCCTGCTGATGTCTCTCCGCTGGGGGATATGAGGGATATACGTTTGGATCGTAAGGGGCCGCTGGGGCTGTCGGGCCGATCATGGAATCGGAGGGCGAGTGGGAATGGGCTGGAAAAGGGAGACCAGAAGGTAAAGGGTGCTGATGCTGAACGATGTGGTTGGAATGCAAGCCTTGTGACTGTCTGTGGACTGTCTGAGCCGCGAAGCGCCGCTCGGGATCGACACCTTGTGCGAGGCTGGACATCTGGATGGATAATATTGAGTATACAGGCGTGCTTTACTGACTGAGACAGGCTGGTGGGCGCCGAGTCTGGCAACTGCGCGAGTAGTGGACCCGGGGAAAGAGATATCACCGGGTGACAGGAAGCAAAGAAGCCGCCCGCTCTCGAGCTCCGCGCATGAGGATGAGGGGCCCTCGCAATCGTCCGGAGTCGGACCCTTTATCATCTCCACCTCTGGCGGTCAAGGAACCATACCCGGATTTGCTCGGGCTGGCTTTCAGGGCACGGGTTAATTGCACAGTCGTAGTCACATCCGTTCGAATCCCCTATGGCTGACCAATTCCCGAATGAACGCCGATCTCGGTGGTCCCCAGAAATCGTCCAGCTAGTGGAGGAGCACTGGAGCAGAGAAAATCTTTGACATATTCCCAGACTTTGTTGGTGCTAAATCGAAGTGTGTAGGTGGTCTCTCCTCCAGCATTCCAATATCCAGATTTAGCTACGGCCACATTCGAACTGATTCGGGACTGATTTGGCGTGTGTTTGCGGGTGGAACTCGAATCAAAGAATCAAAGAACTCGTCTAGGTCCACGTAGTGATGAATCAGCTCGCAAATTAAAGCCTTCGGGTATGTCACATCGCCGTCGGCCCGTCGAGCTTAGAGAATTGAAAGGCAAGGTCCGTTCAATACCCGTCAAGCACGGGAATGTTGAAGCTCCCTGACACCATTCGTAAGTGTTCTGGGCATTACACCTCCGTCACTCGTGAAGGAGAACCCATGAGACAGGACTCGCCCTACATAGCTTAAGCGACGTGCGAACAACCCATGAGGAGCCTCAGGAGATTCAAGCTGATGAAGAGCCTTGGGTTTAAATCGTCATTCTGCACGAGCGCGTCTTTGAGTCAAAGCGGAGCTCCCTCCTTTCCCGCTTCAAGACGTTGTGACGGGCGTCGCACGGTGGATAGATAAGAGGAAGCAGTCGTCGTCGTCGTCGTCGGGAGTCAACTCTCAGGAGCCGTTTGGTGTCCTTCAGGAGAACAAAGTCGGAGGCTGACTAAACTCGGATTCGTCTACGCAAACTATACGGCTGGAATATACTCGAATATTGCAAGATGATCCCAAGCCACAAAATGAAAGACCCGACCATCATGCAGTGCGTGCAGCAATAGCAGCGAACAACCAAGAATCACAGAAAACTGAAAAAAATGTGGGTGTATGTGTGATGTATGTGTGATGTATGCGTAACTCTGGTGCAGACTCGCACCCAGGACGACAATAATTTTGAGGCACCTGCTCGACCGACGGCACTCCTCCCTCGTCTATAAAAATCCGCACTGCGTATATCAACCAACGCGCCTGCATCCCTGCATCCCCCACTGATGACGTACCCAATGAGGGCCTAATGCACAAGTCCCTTGACGAGCATCCGCTCCAACCGACAAAACTCGGGGACAATCGCGGCATACGTCAGGAACGTGTCGTGATCCGCCTCGGCGACCTTGACCAGCCCCATTTGCGTATCCGCATCGTCCGTGGGGAGCGGCTGGATCGGCGCCATGGGCGGGTGCCCATTCCCCGCGCTCCCCGGTCCCCCTCCCGCTGATCCGTTGACCGCACCATTACCATTGACGACACCATCCATCGTGAGGTTTGGCGAGGTGTTGTTGGACAACAACGCATTCCCGCTCGACGACCCACTCATGCTCCCCACACTCGTGCTCCCGGAGAACAAACTCTTCGAGCTGCGTGGGGGCGTGACGGACCCCGAGTACTGCCCGAAACCTTCCTCGTCCTCTTCCTCTTCCGCCAGGCTTGTGCTCGCGAGCGCAGATTTCGCACTAAAGTTCGCTCCCGGGTTTGGTCCAGGCGCAGAGAGCGAGCGCGAGCGGTTGCCCGAGCCTGAAGTCGCAGGTCCATTCCCTGCAACCGTCCACTTCTTCGTCATCAGCCAGCGGACCTCGTCCTCGAAGCTCGCATGTTTGCCGTCAGGTTGTGTCGTCCGCCTCCAGCCCCAGCGGGCTTTGTACGCCGCGCCGAGTGCTGGGCGCGAAGGGATTGCGGTAAAGGGTGTAGGTGTAGGAGTGGGTGTGGCCGTTCGTTCGCCGTTTGTGGTTGTGCTGGAAGCGGAAGACGTCGAGGCTGCGACAGACGCTTCGAGCACCGAGTTGGGGATGAACACTGGAGCGTTGAAGATATCCCCAATCAGGCCCACTACAGAGGGGAAGGTTGATGCTGAGCCAGTAGCGAGGACTCGCCGAGGGAGGTTAGAAGTGTCGTAGGGGTCGAAAGTTATACCGAGAGAGTTTACTGCCAAGCTTGGCTTTGGAGTCTTCAAGCCGCGACTCGGTAAGAACAAGTTGGCAGCGTTGAGATGCGCGAGTCGAACGCGGAAAGACAGCAACTGGCTTTCCAGGAGGCATCTGAAATTTGAGTAATCAGGAAAGCAATAAGGACCAGGTGACAAGTGCTCGACGAACCGTGGATTGGCACGAAGATCTTTGAATTCAGTCACCTTGATACCAGTTTCAAACCGGTAAATCCCTTTGACGTGGGTGAAAGGGTACCCAGAATCTTGTAATATCCAGAAGGAAAAGAGCTTGTCATCGAGGCTATCCAAAAGTCGGTCAGCGCCTTTGTGGAGCACTTCTGTAACTAGGACCCACCCAATTGAACCGCCGGGCGGAACAACAGCCACTAGTCGGTCAAAGGCGCTCCAGCTCTTGGTATACATGTCGCGAACCAGCGCACGTGGTACTTCCGCATTCCTGGGAAAATGTTAAGTGCGAAAGGGAAGCCCAGAAGGCGGGACGGAACATACCTATTAGTAACGATTGTTACATACTTGCGCTTTTCACTCGTATCCTGTGCGGGGTGCGGGATAGTCGTAAAGAGTCTTGAAGGCTGCGCTTTCGAGGCGGCAGTGAGGAGGACATCGCTCTGCCCAAAATCGATTACGCAATCGGAGGATGTAGGGCATAAGGAAAGATAGGTGGCGAGGTGTTCAGAAGTAAACGGGAATACGGGGACATCTGTACAGGGAATGACAACGGATCAATGGTCAGGTCGAGAGCTCCGTCGGGAAAGACATCGCAACGCAATTCAGTAGAAGAGAGGGAAGGGGGCGCGAACGGGCAGGATGGAATGATACGTACTGGGTTCCAACCCATACTTTTGGGAGAAGTACGACGACAGCGTTCCGACGGGCTTCGACGACGTGCGTTCGACGGGTCCCAGCAAGTCCTGGGTAGTCTCGCCCCCGACGGCCTGCAGGACAGCGTCGTCCCATCGCTCTTTAGAGAGCGAGTACAGCCCGGTGCCACTCGCGTCCGACTCTACAATGGGTGCCATGACTCCCGCGAGAATGGACGCGAGGAAGCTGCTTGCTAGCTGCACACGTCCCGCTTTCGACCACACATCTGGCTTGGCCTCGCGTATGTGCATAATTTGCGCGGCGAGGAGGGACGAATGCCCGCACACACCCACTTGGGTAGACATGCCCTCAGGTCCGCCAAGCATTTGTTCCAGCTGCCGTGCGTAGCCCTCAGCGGAGGTATCGTGGGCAACGGGGGTATGGAGGAGCGCGATGGCCGGTCGTAACTGCTCCCAGAGAGTATGTTGAGGGTATAGATTTTTGAGAATGCTGGGCGCGTCCTTCGTAAGCCATACCGGTGCAAGCTGCGATAAAACCGAATGAGCGGTGAACACTTGATCGATTGATAGGCAATGATACCTGGGCGGCACCAGAAATGGCTTTGATTTTTGATAGGTCAAATCGCTTTTGGAGTCGTTCGAATAAGAGGTCTGTGGCGGCGGTTGGTACCTTAAAAACCGTCTCTGGAGATGGGAGATCAAGGGAAGGCCACGCACCTAGGGCCTTAAGCCAAAGTTCTACAGAGGTAGCTCGCACGTCGTTCTGGGTCGCATAGATACCACCCCGAGTCCTGCAAATAGTCAGCATCTGTACTCGAGAAACATGAGGTGGGGTGGCGGGGCAGGAGTCGTCAGCTATTGGCGACATAAGAATGTGAACTATGATGCGCCAGTCCAATGAGAGTTCTAAATCGCGATACCGCGTCGGATTGGGAATTCCACATCGTGGGATGAGCAGCTTCGGCAACCCGAGCGTAAGCGTGCACTAGAGCCCAAGGAATTTCTTTTCATTCTCCTTCGACTCTTCTCGCGTCACAAGCTCGGTGCCTTGTGTTTCTTCTGCACGAGAGCGGATGCCAGAATTTTGGTCGTGACGAGAGCGACCCAACTTGGAATTTGACCACGACCACGATCAGCACCCGCAACGGTACCAGAAGCTTCCTCGAAGCAGGTATTGGGGAATGACGCCGTACGACGCGGGCGGCTGTCGTCTCTGTGACGCACACAACCGAGCTCGAAGGCGGTGGGCCGAGATACTCACTGGTATTCTGGAAAGTCGTTATCAAAGTCGATTTGGTCTGCGCCGATGACCTCAAGCTGCTCATCGACGACGGCGGCTCTGAGGTGGTCGACTGCGAGCTGGATGCCTAAGAAATGAGTGTTGGCTTTTGGGGGCATTATCGCTGCGTTGCGTTGCGTTGCGTTGGGCTGCTCTGTTCTAGCTGCTCAACACGCCAGCGGTCTTAAGGTACTTTGCAATCTGCTCAGGTCGGTCGTCGTGCCCGCTCGAGTCGTGCGGTGTTGGCGGGAAGCAAGCCGTCTGATCATCCAGACGTCTGCACTCATTCCGCCAAAATTTGCTTCTGAGCAAGTTTCGACGTCCAACGGACCGCGCAACGACGCGTATCGGACCCATACCGTTCCATCCCGTCGCTCATTCTGCCTTCACCTTTTCCCCGCGCTCCCGCCGCTGCCAGACCCCGCCGCGGCATCCCCACCCATTCCGGTCCTGCGCGCCACATCCGCGTTTGGAAATTGGAAATCCCCCATTGCTGGGTGGCATACGGGTTACCTATTTTATTCGTTCTCCCCCACAGTCCAGTCTCCGCCCCATCCAGTCGATTTCTATTCAACATCTTGTCCGACACGCACGCCGCCAACTTCCAGGGACTGTTCATAAAGCCCGTGATGTCTTCTAAGGTATTCCCCTTTGCATTATGGGGACACTCGTACGTCCTTAACGCCATTATTACTGGGTTGTGCACGACAACCGCCCCTCCACGGCGCGGGGCTGCACTGGCCTTGTCCGCCGATACGACTAACCAGAATACAGACCGAAATGGGGGGACTGTACAACCTCAGCATCTAATGTAAAGACTTGAACGGTAACCTCAAGGAGCGTCTCGCAAAATGAGGCGTGGGGACCGGAAATACATACTGACCCGCCCCGGAATCATTCAGTTCTCCTACTCCATTACATCACAGAAGCCTTCCCAGCACGATACAAGGCAATTTTTTGGTGTTCTTCCCGTTTGTCGCCCACAAACCAAATCCTCGTCTCACATGCAGACTGCCTTTGCGCGAAAATGCCAATGTCACTGAGGATGATATGAGCAACCAAGACCACAAAGAAGTTCCCAGCAGCTCCACAATGCCCAGCGACCCTACAGTTCGCATCTGTCTGCGTATTGAATAGAAGAAGAAGCTAGCTCAGAATTGTATCTGTGGCTCCCACAAAAAGAGGGCTTCCACAGGGTTTCTATGCACTAACGATTTGTTAGTTCTTCGACCAATTTTACCACCACTATTGTCATAGCAGGAGGTTGCTCACACCGCCCAGAGCTCTTCACCCGACTGGTATGTCTGCCTTTGCGGGCGATATATTCCTCTCACGTTGCCTCATATACGTATATCCCTAGTACTAGTTTGCCGTGATGTTTGCAAGTATCAAACCTGGTCGGCTCATGCCCGTCTCATCAAAAAAAACACAGAAGCAAGACGGCGCTAAGGGGCACACCCCCATCCAGAGTTCAGGAACATGCCTCACATTCGTTATCCTCCTTTCAAAAGCTCTCCCTACTACTAGGAACCAGACCACGAGCGTGAGCGAAGGGCATGGAGACACGGACATGCTGAATAGGATGCGCGTTCACGTTGGAAGTGGTATTCTCTCTCGAACGCGATCGAACACAAATAATCGACAGCTCGCAGGGCCTGCCCCACTGAGTATTCGTACCTTCAATGAGATGGTTTATTGTGCACGGCCGGAAGGACAATGTTATGGCGAATATCCTCGAAACCGGTCGATCATCACTTATCGATGTCTCCATTGTTTCATAGGTTAGGAATGGAAACTTGCCACTATATTTCGGCGTCACTATCAGGCATTCATCGACTAGGTACACCCATTGGCCAGTTAACCAGGCATATGGCCATCGCTGTGATGAAAGTGCATTGAAGAACAAACATACATTATGTCCTGAGACTGCTTTGTTGGCAGCCGCCTCATCTCTGTTGCCAAGAACGTCGATTTCTTCGTGCCAGTCAGTCAGTCTGGCCTAGATGTCACCAACCTGTACAGCTACCCCGCATAGTGCGGGGTCTGACCGTACAATTCGACGTTGTCACTGCTCACGACTGCGATAGGTCCGTTAGCAGCCATCATTCAAGGATTTTCCTTCACATCAGTCTAGTCCGTGACACTCTATAATTGGATCTGAGGTGCTGCCGCGTGCCACATCTTGGTTTTGCACCAGTTGGCACAAACTTTGTTCGCTTCCTGACCCTGGCCACATCCAAAGAAAATGGGCAAACGTACTTATAGCGATGAGGTGACGATGGCATGATTCCTCTGAGCATCCAGGCAGGCACCCTATCGGAGTGAGAAGAAGAGGGTCAGGGGAGGAACGCTGCTTTCGAGGAATGGCAACGTGAACCAAATGACGAAGATCCGTTTGCGTCTCGGCGTATTAATAGTTTAGTTGAGTCCAGGGGTGCGTCGTCATTTTCTGCATTGGAGTTGCAAGCAGTAGTGTTGGTGCCCGTTGTGGAGGGAGGCGGTGGGGGCAGATCTTGATCTTCATTCGGCGATCTAGGAAGTTGCGGCGGAGAACGGCCGGAGGTTTCAGGGGTTTCCCGCAGCAGCAGGTAGTGAGAATGATCGTTAGTAGGTCGGGTTGCGACCTATGAGTAATTGATGCATAGCGAACTAGTCCCAAGGCCAAACCCCAAACTCCTAAGAACCAGTGTAACGCCATGTGCAAATGTTCTCGAAGTGTACATATTACGTCACGCAATCCTCGTATGCAACAACCGTGCGCGCCATGTCACTGCCGCATTGCACCGCATTGCTCGAGCGCTTTGACCTGACCTCGACCAGCTCGCTCCCGATCGCTCTCCAGAGGCGCCAGATCTACTTCGACCTATTGTATTCTCAAATTTCACCAACCGCCATTAGTAGCCAACTCCGAGCAGACTCGATACGAACCTCACACCATCTACCAATCTACATTACCACTCTCGTTTCGCGTTGCATTCCCCATCGCCTTGAAGAAATGGAAGATCATCGCAACTTCCATCACCCAGCTGACATGGCCAAGGAAGGAGAGGCGTCGGTGAATATTCAATCGCTCGAAGAGCGGCTCGCAGACTTGAAGAAGCAATTCCGGAAAGCGAGTACCACTTTCTCCAGCGCAGGTGCATCATCCGTCAACCCATATAAAGTAAGGTTGTCCCCCATCACGAGCGATCGAGGTCTCAATTTCCCTTTCAGAACGCATTCCCAAATTCTTCCTCATCCGATACAACCGGGGGCCTAATCGGTCTCAATAGCCTCATTGACAATATATGGAATCTTCGACGCCAGCAAGAACGCCGATTTGAGATCCACTACTCTATTTGGGGGATGACATAATGTACGACGTCTTCCTATATGTCGTCAATCTATGGGATATCGCAGAAAGTAGAGTGTGGGAGCCAAAAATTATTCCAAGATACCATTTAAGTAGCGCTCTTGTTCTCACGAGTGTCTGTCAGCGATGGAGCCAATTCGTCGTTTCGTCCCCACGGCTCTGGTCAAACTTGCTCATCGACACCGACGACGAGGACGCTCTAGAGCATTTACAACTCTTCCTCCACCTGTCACGCAATCACCGTTTGTTCATCGTCCTCCCTGGCAGGGCTGTCGTGTGCGACAACATAGTAATGGACTTGCTGCGCGTGGGCAACCGCATAGATGGACTGGTATACGATTCGAATGTCTCTCGCTCTAGCCTTGCAAAATTTGGGGTTTATCTGAGGGAACCACATTCTCAACTTCCGCCATGGTACAAGCTAGAGGTGCAGTCAGTGATGCAACGACAGCAACGTATGGATTACTACTCTTTCCCGTCCTCCATTCGTGGACTATGGATGGATGGGCTATTTCCCCTGCCCAAGCTTGTCACACTCTCGCATTTTCAATGCCTTTCATCTCTTTCACTGAAAATCGGATTTGATAGCGGCTTATTCCTGGAACATGAACCTAGAATAGAACTCCCAAACCTCGAGAGACCTAGACTTCAGATGGGTTTCGCGACCGATCAGCGGGTGGATAGGCCAATTTTGATTATTTGTCGAAATCTAAAGGTCTTGAACGTCCGGTACGCCCTCAAATACGATCTAGGGAACCCTCTCGACAATCCTGCAACCTGGATGGAGTTCGATATCATGGACGGGCTACAAGAACTGCAAATCCAATTGGAAATTGATGTGGTCAACAATCTTGATCCACCGGCAGAGGAATGGCTGCTACAATACCAGCAGAAGCAGTGGGCGCAGCGGCTGAAGCAACAGGCGCAGCTGGAGCGGTTGGAGCGGCTGGAGCAGTTGGAGCGGCTGGAGCAGCTGGAGCGGCTGGCGCAGCTGGCGCTGCTAGGTCGGCGGAAGCGGCAGGAGCAGCGGGAGCGGCAGAAGCGGCAGGCGCAGCGGGAGCGGCAGGAGCAGCAGGAGCAGCAGGAGCAGCTGAAGCGGCAGGAGCGGCTGGCGCAGCGGGGGCAGCATGCGTGGCAGACGAAACGGGAGTTGCGGGAGCAGCTGGAGCAGCTGGCGCGGCTGGAGCAGCTGAAGCAGCTGAAGCGGCAGGCGCAGCTGGAGCGGCGGGAGCGGCGGGAGCAGCGGGAGCGGCAGGCGCAGCAGGCGCAGCGGGAGGAGTGGGAGCGGCGGGAGCGGCGAGCGCGGCTGGAGCAGCCGGCAGGAGAAGCAGGAACCGCTGGCGCAGCTGAGGCGGCGCGAGCGGCGGCTGCTGCAGCTGCAGCTGAAGAAGCTGGAGGAACACCAGACATCCATGCAACTGTGGTGGCGCCAATGGCTTAACCTTCCAGATCATCTGCAAAATGTCCAATACAGCTCGCTGGAGGTTACACTCCCACCGCAAATGCACGAGCCAATATTTCCATTTATTAGGGATATGGTAGAGGGGGTGCTATTGTTGGGGCTACCACGGGCGATGGAACTGACCACCTCAAATTTCCTTCGCACCTCCCCAGAGCATTTACAGAAACTCTGCCTCCACGGTTCTATTCCACCAATTTCATTACATCCAATTACCTTGCATAACCTGATCTCGCTTGAGATCAACGCTAATGGACTTCACCTCCTCATCATCATGAGTTATATCCAAGTGCCTCAACTCCGACATCTCTGCGTCCAGGTTCAGGCCGGCCCACGAGAGCTGTATGAGTACAATTGGTGCAACATCACAACTAATCTATTGAATTCTATTTCTCTCAAAATCAAATTACTGCGCCACAAGCAAACCAATCATGTCCTTGCTTTTTGCTTGCCTCCAACTCACTCTCTTAATATCTCTTCACCAGATCTTTCGTTGTCTCTATCTCTCGCTGAGCCAGCACCGTTGCCATATACCCTTTGTGCCAAGCTTGACAAAGTGTCAGCAGCGTGGCAAGAGAATTTGATAACAGAATGGATTAACCCACATCACGGGATACCTGATCCTGCAAATTTCAGAAAACTTATGTCTCTTCAACGAATTGTTCTGGACAATGCCCAGTACATACTCAAAACCGAATCACCTATTGATGAGCTTTGCGATATACTGGCTAAAAATATCCATATGTGCCCTCAACTCACCTCCATTATCGTCGCCCAATGTCCTTCGAGCTGGCCAAGATTCCTGCACCAACTTCGTATGCGGAATGCGGAAGCCATGCTCACGAGCACGAAATGCATCGAGACGCTCTCATTTTATCAACCACTTCACGCGATCATAATCAGGTGGCTCACGGGTGCCATCAACGCGAAAGTTCACAATGTGGTGGAGCTGCCACCGATTCGTCAAGGGAAGCCTTGGCCGGTGCGTCCCTTTCCAGAGGGCGAGGGTGTGTTTGGAAGCTGCTATATCTGTCATATAACGGGGATGGAGCTTGGTTGTCTCGAGTATGAGACTCTAAATGTGGATTGTGGTAGGGAGCGAGGGGATGGTTCGAAAGTTGTTGGATTCTAACGCGATGGTATGGGTATTGTACGGCGAAAGCGGTTGTTGTGATTACGATCATGTGATTAGAAAGAGCGGTGCCAATCGTTACAGACAAGAACCTCTGCTTCTCCGGTTTGTTGCACGTACGGTTATCTCGGGTGCTACTAGTGAGAAATACATATCCTGGGTGAGTCATTTGCGAGTAGGGAACAAATGGCCCGGGCCGGGTATATCGTCGAAAGCGGCAAGTAGGCCTTCAATCGCAGGTAGATTCGGTAAATGCAAACGAGCATCCGTTTATCTAAGAATCGAACGAGTCACAGTAAGGCTTCACTGGCTTAGGCGCCGACTTACAAAGGCAGAATGGTGCTGCGTGTTCCTCAAGCGGCCTTAGGGTCTTCATTCTTCTCCATGCTATTTGTACTCACCTCTATAATCTGGTAGTATTTTGTAAAAATCACTTTCGTAATCTATTTCCGTTGCTGGTCCGTTTTCACCAAAGCGAGCCTTTTTCGACATCACTACATTCGTGAGGACCCATTGGTGAGACCCTTGTTGCCCTCAGAAATCACCTATGGGTGCTAATAATTTCCAGTCTCTGTTGTTACATCCTCTTCCACTGCCAGCCGTCTCAGTGGCGCCGTGACAAAAGTTCTGGCTGGACGAGCGATGTGCCAACGCGCTGTATACCTCCCAATTCCTATATGGACGTCTCGTAATGAAACCTCATTTTCAACACAAGCTGCCTCGTCGCGTCCAACCACCGCAACAGACTCTGAATTGTCTATCGACCAAATATCTGACTCCTCCGTTCCCACTCATTTCAAAGTCACCCTTTCACGATCCGCAATCGGTCTACCACGACGCTACCGACAGACTCTCGAAACCTTGGGGATTCACCGACGCGGGCGAACCGTCTTTCATGTGCACAATCAAGTGACCGCTGGCAAAATCCTTCGAGTCAAGGAGCTTGTGCAAGTTCAGAACGTACATGCGAGCGAAGTCAAAACGAAAACAGAGATGAGGAGAGAGCGCAAGGCCGTGAGAGGTTATACCATCCAGAACTCCTTCCGCGACGAGAAGGGCATAGGGACGGGGGGCTGGGCCCTTCAATAGAAGTATTCCCGGTTTAGTTCATATATGGTTCAAGATATTTTCATTCTATAGGCAATCCTTAACTAGTCAAGAAATTTAAGACCCTGTCTATTAAAGTCGGTTGAAAGCACAACGACGGCAGTGGCTGTTCCAGCATTCACGACATTCCTAGGACAGAAATTCAGCATTCCTCGAAAGCTACAACCGGTGAGGGCACGCACCATCAAGTAATACTTCAGGTAGTGTCCGCAACCTCCGTCCCTCCTCTGCCACCTATGGTCACAGTCGTGATGCACTCGTAGACGGTCTGCTACCTCAAAAAATCGCCGTTGTCTCTCGCCAGCTCCTTGAATCCGTCGTTGACCTATTCCGCGAATTCCAATCCCCTCAGCTGCGACCCGTCTTTCAGCTTCGGCATAAAGACGTCTCTCGACCCATTGTTTGCATTGGCAGGTTTTCCAGGGCATGGCGCACTCGTAGCAAAATTGAACCTTGCATCTGCAGATAATATGGTTGCAACCGACGGTTAACTCAACCACGGCATGACATTCCGGACACCGTTGCCAACTGTTATTCTTCATGAGACCGCTAACGACGGCCGTATCGTCGTCTGGATCGCAGAACCGCTGTTCAGGATGGGCAACCTTGCGACAATGAGTGCACGCCACCGACTTGCAGGAGGCGCATGTAACGCTTCGGCCGAGTGTCTGAGCGGAGCCAAGGAACGCCGGACATGTCGGCTGTGGGCAGTAGCGGCGATCCTTCGTCGGCGTGGAGAATTCTGCGGATTTCTTCTCGAACGCTTCGAGAATCCCAAAAGGGATCAATGCATTAAAAGGGTGGGTTTGAAGGGGACGCTTGCAATACCGTGGGGCGAATAGTGACTCACCTGTAATGGCGTGTTGGATGAGGTCGGTAATGCATTGCACGTCGTAGAAGTGATTGCAGGGTGCCTTGACATAGTATCGACCAGAGATGGTATCTCCGCATGCGATACACGGTTCACTGTGCAGTCGTCTACAGTTAGTCGCTCGGTTTATGGGAGTTCACTGGGTGCGCTAACCTAGCATTTGAAGTGTTCAGGTGAATTTGCTCCCTATCGATTTTAACACCCACTCTAACATGGATGAATTCACTTCGCCTATACACACACACCTAATATCTATCCAACACGACTCCATGCGTGGCCGCACTCCTAGCCAACCAACGTCCCGTTATCAATCCTCTACCAATATTACCGAAGCCAAAGCAAACCTCAAGGCTATTCTTGCCACTCGTGTATCCCACAATGACCCGAACCTTGTCGACGTCTTGATCAAGCCCAATGAAGTTAGCGACCAATTTGTCGAGACTGTAATGAAGGGTATTCAAAAAGATCGAGTTGTCATGGACTTCCTTGCTGCTGTCCGCGACCGGACCGTCAACCTTGAAAGCCAGATGTACAAGCCCTTGGTACGCGGTACTTGCTCTCCACACTCCGAATACTCACGCCTCGTGTAGTGGATACTGTTGAACACCATTATTGATATTGAGGATGATTCAGAAGATGATGGGAAGGACCCCGTGCACGAGGAATCCGACAGAAAGGATGGTGAGAACGACAATGCAGACGATCATCTCCCCTCCAAGCCTACCAGTGACACCAACTTTGCTCGACGTATCAACCGTATCTAGATCGACGTTCACAACCGCATTCCGCGGACCGACCCTGGTCTGTTTATTCCTGGGATGCCGACAGACTACCGCGAGATCGAAGAGGGGTTCGTAATCAGCGATAAGCGCTCTAACGTTGAGGATGATGAAGGCAACACAGAAACACCCCGTCCCTCCAAATCGCGCCGCTTTTCCATGAAGCAACAATGTGCTCGAGATGGCAGTGATAAAGGCAAAGCCGACACATTCGATAAATGTCGACCTGACCTTGTACTGGTTGATCATTCTATTCAGGAACCTCGCGAGGACTGGTGTCTCTGGCGTCATTTCGCGGTCCCGTTGGAGGTGAAGCGTGACCGCTCAGACGGACCGAATCCCAAGGATGGGACAACACTGACTGGGTCGGCGGCACAGCTGGCCGACATGGCTCGTCTTCATCTGGCAGCTCGTCCTTTCATGCGATACTCCGTCCACCTAAGCGTTTGCGGTGATGTCTTCAATCTCGCATTTTTTGACCGTGCTGGTGGAGTGATATCCAAGGACTACAATATCAACAAGGACCTGAAGATGTTCATTCGCATCATTCGTCGATTGGGACGAGATCTCGACGCATACGATCTGGGACTGGACCGGACTGTTGTGCCACTTCAGAGCCTGGGCAGCTGGAAGCAGTTCCCAGAGTTTCAAGTAACAGTCGGTGGGTCAACATACACCACGCAGGGGCTGCCACTCTAGCAGTCAACTAGCCTCGTTGGCCGGGGGACGTTCGTCTGGGTTGTTGTGCGTGAGGTCGATGCCGAGCAACCTGGCAAAGG
>Ga0307513_10003740_pt1 | contig 20550 bp, 20 predicted proteins | sample 15_EM_MG_FD_202174 | JGI IMG/M metagenome (GOLD analysis project Ga0307513, IMG submission 202174) | Populus trichocarpa ectomycorrhiza microbial communities from riparian zone in the Pacific Northwest, United States - 15_EM | ecosystem: Host-associated > Plants > Roots > Unclassified | place...
ATCACGTAGTTCAGGGCGAACTTGAAGTTGGAGCGCCAGTACCAGTTGACGCCCGCGGTCCAGATGTCCTGCTTGCCGCCCAGCACGCCGCCGACGATCGGCGCCGCGGTTGGGGTGGCACCGGCGCTCACGTTGCCGTCGTCCAGGTCCAGCGTGTCGTAGCGCAGGCCGATCTGCCACATGCCGGCGCTGGGATCGTCCGGCAGGTTGGTGACCGGCACGCCGGCTTTGTATCCCCAGGTTTCGCCGGAAAGGTTCCACACACCGCTGATGTAGGCGCCGTCGGTCTTGTAGTCGCCATGGCCCGCGCCGTAACGCTTGACGTTGGCCTGGTAATACTCGCCCTGCACCTTGAACGGTCCATGTACCCACAAGCCTTCCGCGCCCACGACGCCGACGCGGTCGGTGTCGGTCAGGTTGCCGCTATCGATCAGGCGCACCGTGGCTAGATCGGCATCCGGACGCGCGCGCAGGCGGAAGCTGTCGGAATCGGTGTCGTAGTTCACGTAGCTCAGGCCGAGATGCAGGATGTTGCCGGTCTCGTTGATCGGAGCCCAGGTGCCGCGCAGGCCGTAGCCCTGGCCATGGGCGAGATTACGGGTCAGCTCGCGGCTGAAGTAGCTGCCGGTGAGGCTCCAGTTGGTGTCGCCATAGCTGTACGCGACACCGGTACGACGGGCCACGGCGAAGGTGTTGGTGATGGCGGCCTTGGAAATGAAGTCGTTGAAGCGGGTGCTGGAAAGCTCTTCCAGGCTGTTGGGCTGCTTAAACTGGCCGACCTGCACGTAATGGTTGGCGTTGCCGCCGAGCTTGTATTTGACGTTGACGTCGAGCCACTTGCCCGTGCTCCTGACTGTCGTGGTCGAGGTGATGACCGCTTCCTTAAAGGTGCTGGCGTCATAGCCGATGGTCCATTCGTAATTACCCGGACCCTTGCCCTTCAGGATGATTTCAGCGCGGCGTATGCCGAATTCGGTGTCTTTGCCATTCGAGCCCACGATGCCGTTGAGGTCGGCGAGATCCGAGTCGTACCAGTTCCCTTCGGCCTGGACCAAGCCTTCAAAACTGACTTCTGAGCCGCCGATGACGTCGAGGGCGATTTCGGCATGAGCCGCCGGTGCGGCCAGTGCGGCGAGCAAGGCGAGGGTAAGGGTGGAGCGCGACAGTTTCATGGGAAAGCCCTTGGGGCGGTGGGAAGATGCCGCGCAGGCTAGTCCGTGAACTTTGCGTTATTGTGACAAAGCTGTCTTATTTCGTTGTCGTGACACTTTTAGTTTGCAGCGCCTCGCTCGACGGGCGGGACACAACTCGCGCGCGACCCTTCTCCCCTGAATTTTCCGGCGTCCTTGCGCAGGCGAGTGGTCTTGATAAAGGCTAATAATTCAATTATTGTGGAATTATGGAAATAAAATCCGCTGTTCTGAACCTCGCCGCGCTGGCGCAGCAATCTCGTCTCGCCATATTCCGTTATCTGGTGCGGCTGGGCCCTTCGGGAGCCACTCCCGGCGAAATGATCGCCGGCTTGGAGATGAGCGCCTCCACTTTGTCGTTCCACCTCAAAACGCTGATGCATGCGGGCTTGATCGACGCCGACCAAGTCGGCCGCAGCATCACTTATCGCGCGAATTTCGAGGCCATACAGAGCTTGGTGGACTATCTGACCGAGAACTGCTGTGCGGGCGATCCATCGCAATGCAGGCCGGCTGCCGGGAAAACGGCGCGCAAGCGCGGCGCCTGATATCCGCATCTTACTTCCCGATTCCGTGGAAGCCATGGTCCTCAAACAAGCGCAAGACTAATATGGAACATGATCCAATCGACATCATCATCTATCACAATCCCGACTGCGGTACGTCGCGGAATACCCTGGCGATGATCCGCAACGCCGGTATCGAACCGCATGTCGTCGAATATCTGAAGATGCCACCTAGCCGTGCGCTGCTCGCTTCGCTGATCGAACGCATGGGCATACCGGTCCGCGAGCTGATCCGCGAAAAAGGCACGCCGTATCGCGAACTCGGACTGGACGACCCGTCGCTGGGCGATGAAGCGCTGCTCGATGCCATGCTCGCGCATCCGGTCCTGATCAATCGGCCCATCGTGGTCTCGCCATTGGGCGTGGCGCTGTGCCGTCCTTCCGAACGGGTGCTGGAGCTGTTGCCGCTACCGCAGCGCGGCGCCTTCGGCAAAGAAGACGGAGAGCAAGTGGTGGATGCACAAGGACATCTCATACGCGGCACGGAGTAACCATGTTCGTTCCCGCGCAGCCGCATCCATCTCGCTTATTGAGGGGGCGTCCATATTTCCCGAACTCCGCTTTGGCGGCGGTTCGCGTTCGACAGGAATCGATCCGATGAACCTGATGCATTCCACTATTACGCCAACTCGCCTGCGCTTGCTCAAGGACGCCGGCGCATTTCCCGCATTGCAGCGGGAACACTTGGTGCCGCTGTGGTGTGAGGGCGACCCCGGCCACGCGCCGCGAATTCTGCTGCTTTATGGATCGCTGCGTGAACGCTCGTTCTCGCGATTGGCGACCGAGGAAGCCGCGCGGATTCTGCAGTCGCTGGGTGCCGAAACCCGCATCTTCGATCCCGTCGATTTGCCGTTCCCCGATCAGGTGAAGGGCGACGACCATCCGGCAGTGCATGAACTGCGCGAACTGTCGTTGTGGTCGGAAGGGCAGGTATGGTGCAGCCCGGAGCGCCATGGCCAGATCACCGGCCTGATGAAGGCGCAGATCGACCAGTTGCCTTTGTCCATGGGTGCGATACGCCCCACCCAGGGACGCACGCTGGCGGTGATGCAGGTTTCGGGCGGCTCGCAATCCTTCAACGCGGTCAACACGCTGCGTATCCTGGGGCGGTGGATGCGCATGTTCACCATTCCCAACCAGTCCAGCGTGGCCAACGCCTGGCAGGAATTCGACGAAAGCGGGCGCATGCGTCCCTCGGCCTATTATGACCGTATCGTCGACGTAATGGAGGAGCTGGTGCGTTTCACCTTGCTGCTGCGCCCGCATACGGCGGCGCTGACGGATCGCTACTCGGAGCGCAAGGAGAGCGAGAAGACCCCCGCGCAATTCGCGGAGTCCGCAAGCAAGGCCTGATCGGGCGGTCCGGAACCTCTAGCCGGCCTCTCCGGAAGTCTTGTCCTTGAACCGGCACAGATCCCGGATCACGCAGTTGGGGCAATCGGGCTTGCGTGCCTTGCACACATAGCGGCCGTGCAGGATCAGCCGGCCCGCGACGGTAGACAGGCGCTGAGTTAGCGAGGCCGCGCTGGCGACAGGCGATTCCACCGCATCAGGCGACGGTTTTGTCCTTATACCGGCACAGGTCGCGGATGATGCACTGCGGGCAGTCGGGTTTGCGCGCCTTGCATACGTAGCGACCGTGCAGAATCAGCCAATGATGCGCGTCCTGCTTGTAGTCCTCCGGCACTACCTTCATCAGCTTGTCTTCGACGGCACGCACGTCCTTGCCGGGAGCGAGTCCGGTGCGGTTGCAGACGCGGAAGATATGCGTGTCGACCGCGATGGTCGCTTCGCCGAACGCGGTGTTCATCACCACATTGGCGGTTTTTCGGCCCACGCCGGGCAAAGCTTCGAGCGCGGCCCGGTCGCGGGGTACTTCACCGTCGTGTTGCTCCACCAGAATTCGGCAGGTAGCGATGACGTTCTTGGCTTTGGCGTTGAACAGGCCGATGGTGGCGATGTAAGGCTTTAGGCCATCTTCGCCCAGCGCGAGAATGGCCGCGGGCGTATTGGCGACCGGATAGAGCTTTCGCGTGGCCTTGTTGACGCCTACGTCGGTGGCTTGCGCGGACAGGATCACCGCCACCAGCAGTTCGAAGGGTGTGGTGTAAGCCAGTTCGGTGGTGGGGTGGGGGTTGAGCTCGGCCAGTCGCGAGAACAGTTCGCGCACTTCGTCGGGTTTCAACGTCCTGCTGCGTTTTTGCGCGGCATTCATGGCTTGCCGCGCTCCGCGGCTTTCGCCTTGGCGCGCGCGAGGATCGCGGCGGCGGCCGGAGGCAACGCGCTCTTCTTCTCTATAGCGGGAGCCGCACGCCTGGCATCGCGCTCGGCGGCGCGTTTGGCGAGACGCGCATTGCGCGCCCGATAGCGATCGCGTGCCGCCCATGCGCTCCAGAGTTTGCGCTGGGCTTCGACCAGTTGCGTCGCCAGCAGCTGGTCGCAAGCCGGGCAGGGGACGAAATCCATCAAGCCGGCCTCTATCGCGGCATCGACGTCATCGGCCTGCAGATATTCCACAAGCCGGACTGCGCGTGCGCAATCGTGTGCCGCATCGGCATCGGAGGCTCCTGGAGTCACTCAGCGTCCGTTGAAAATCGGCTTACGGCGTTCCAAAAACGCACGCGTGCCTTCGCGCATATCGTCGGTAGAGAACATCAGACCGAATTGCGCGGTCTCGTATTGCAGACCCTCTTCGATAGCACATTCGCCGCCCACGTTCACCGCATCGAGGGTCCCACGTAGCGCCAGCGGCGCTGCGTGCGCGAGCTGTTCTGCGATCTTGAGCGTTTCGGCTTCCAGGTCGGCCGCAGCGACCACGCGGTTGACGATGCCCAGCTGCAACGCACGCGCGGCATCGACGGGTATGCCGAGCAGGCAGAGCTCCAGCGTGGCGGCGCGTCCCGTCAGGCGCAGCAGACGCTGGGTGCCGCCGAACCCGGGGATCAGACCCAGGTTGATTTCAGGCTGCCCGAGCTTGGCGGTATCGGCCGCGATCCGCAGATGGCAGGCCATGGCCAGCTCCAGCCCCCCGCCCAGTGCGAATCCATTCACCATTGCGATAACCGGCTTGGGCATGGTCTCGATCCGGCGCATCAGGCGCTGGCCACGCAGCGAAAAATCGCGCCCCTCGGTAGGCCGCAGGTCCGACATTTCGGCGATATCGGCCCCAGCGACGAACGCCTTCGGGCCAGCCCCCGTCAGCACCAGCACCCTTGTGCCAGGGTCTTCGGCGGCTTCGTTGAAGGCGGCATACAGGGCATCCAGGGTGGCCCCGTTGAGCGCATTGAGCTTGTCGGGACGGTTGACGGTAATACGGCGAATGCCGGCCTGCACGTCGGTAGTAATGGAAGAGTCGGTCATGGTCGCTGTTGGTAGGGAGAGGAATCAGGCGGAACTTCGGGCCTGGGAGGGGGTCACAGGCCCTGTCGTCACTGGCGGTTAAGCCCCCCGACGGCTATCCTAGCGCGTCCTACTGGGGCGGTTCGACCGCCCCATTCCATAACTGGAGGTTTGTTGATAATGAAGTTGCGTTTGCTCGCCGCCACCCTTGCGGCCATGACTTTGGTAGCCGGCTCCGCCTTCGCGCAAACCACGCCGGCGCCCGACAAAAATGCACTGAGCTACGCGCTCGGTTACGACCTCGGCCGCAACCTTGTCGAAAGCGGCGAAGCCGTCGACATCAATACGGTCATCAAGGCCCTGCAGGAAGGCTATGGCAAGAAGGAGCCCACCGTTCCGGTTGCGCAGCTGCGTACCGCAGTGGAAACCATGCAGAAGCGCCAGATGGAAAAAGCGAAGGTCGCGTTCGACAAGGCTTCGGCCGAGAACAAGACCAAGAGCGACGCCTTCTTGGCCCAGAACAAGAGCAAGGCCGGCGTGCAGAGTTTGCCGGGTGGCATCCAGTACCGCGTGATCGAAGCGGGCAGCGGCGCCAAGCCGACCCAGGCCAGCAACATCACCATGCAGTACAAGGGTTCGCTCAGCGACGGCCGTACCTTCGTCGATACCTTCAGCCCGCAGCAGGGGCAGACCACCGCGCCGGCTCCGATGGCGATCAAGGTCAGCGATATCCCGCTGGCGGGTCTGCGCGAAGCCATCTTGCAGATGCCCACCGGTGCGCGCTGGGAAGTGGTGCTGCCTGCCGACAAGGCCTACGGCAATACGCCGCAGTCGCCGGTCGGTCCGAACCAGGCCGTTGTTTTCGAAGTCAAGCTGGTCAGCGTCAAGTGACGCAATGGCCCCTGCGCGCAAGCGCAGGGCTTTGCCATTGCGTCATCCCCGCGAAGGCGGGGATCCACGTACGCAGATTGTGAAGTTCGGTTACGCCGGCCCAGTGCCGGCGTAGCTTTTTCTGAAGTGCTGTTTTGTTCCGGGCAATGCGCGCTCTGCAGGCGGTATGCTTCGGTTGGTGTCCGATTCCATGAATTCCGCTTACCGCGCCGTGCTCAGCCCGTGCATCGGCGTTTGTACCCTGGCTGACGACGGGCTGTGCCAAGGTTGTCTACGGACGACCGCAGAGATTGCCCGTTGGTCGCAAATGAACGATGACGAACGCCTGCGTTTGATGGAGTCGGTCCTGCCCGGACGCGAGCAGTCGCGCGCGGGTTTCGAATCGCTGCTGCGCGAGCGCGAGGCTTTGCTGGGGGCCTTGCATCCGTTGACCGCTATGCCGACGCGGGAAGGATGGAACCACGAGGAACTGGTCGATCTGCTGCCTCCGGGGCCGCCGGTCGAATCGGCCGTGCTGGCAGGGCTGGTGCCGCGCAAGCACGGCACCCAGGTCCTGCTCACCCGCCGCACCGACGGCCTGCGCCACCATGGCGGGCAGGTCAGCTTTCCGGGCGGTCGCATAGAAGCCAGCGATCTCAATCCGATCGCGGCAGCGATACGCGAAAGCAACGAAGAGATCGCGCTCACCGCCAAGCAGATATCCCCGCTCGGGTTCCTCGATCCTTTCACCACCATCAGCGGTTTCCGGGTGATGCCGGTCGTGGCGGTGATCGATCCGGCCTATGTCGCAGTGCCCAATCCGGACGAAGTGGCGGACGTGTTCGAAGTGCCTTTGGACTTCCTGATGGCGCCGGAAAACCTGCGCCGGGTGGAAGTGGATTACCGTGGACGCCGCCGTGCGGTCCTGGAATACGACTGGCCCGGCCAGCGCATCTGGGGCGCGACCGCGGCGATGCTGTTCAACCTGCGCGAACGATTGGCGGGCATCGCATGAAATGGACCACCCTGGTCGAGCCGCAATCCTTGGCCGCCGAACTCGACAACGTCGACCTGCGCATCGTCGATGCGCGATTCTCGCTCACCGACTCGGCGCTGCGTCGAGACGGTTACGAGCGATCGCATATTCCGCGTGCCGTGTATGCCGATCTCAATCAGGACCTTTCGGACCTGCGAAAGACCGGGCAGGGCAGACATCCGTTGCCGGAAGAGGAAGATTTCACCCGCAAGCTCGGTCAATGGGGTATTGGTCGCCACCATCAAGTCGTGGTTTACGACGCGGGCGATGGCAGCATGGCGGCGGCGCGGTTCTGGTGGCTGCTGAAATTGCTGGGGCATGAGCGCGTCGCGGTATTGAACGGTGGGCTGGGCGCTTGGCGCGCCGGCCAGCTGCCCGAAACCAGCGAAACCACCCGCGTCGATGAAGTTGCAACGTATCCCGCGCGATTCGATCGCGCAGCGATCACCGATGCCGAGGAAGTGCTGTCGCGCCAGGGCGAGCCCGCGGGCTGGTTGTTCGACGTTCGCGCCGCAGAGCGCTTTCGTGGCGAGGTGGAGCCTTTGGATCCGGTCGCCGGCCATGTCGCCGGTGCGTTGAACTATCCGTTTTCGCAGAGTTTGCGCGATGGCCGCTTCAAATCGTCCGCCGAACTCCATGACCAGCTTGCGCCGATGCTTTCCGGGCGCAACCCGGAAGAAGTCGTGGTGATGTGCGGCTCCGGCGTCACCGCCTGCCATCTGCTGTTGGCGATGGAGCACGCCGGCCTGCACGGCGCGCGGGTCTATGCGGGCTCCTGGAGCGGCTGGATCAGCGATCCGTCGCGGCCGATAGCTACCGGTGCGTAGGTCGGGGCTACGCCCCCGACGCACGGAAATCGTCTTTCCCGAGTCGGGGGCGTAGCCCCGACCTACTTTCCCAGCTTTGCAATCAGTGCCCGCAACGCAGTCTGCGTATCTGGCGAATACCAAGCCTCAATGAAACGGTCCATCTGGATATTGTCGGCATGCAGCGCCGCCACCAGGTCGGCGCGGGCAATGCTGCGGGTCTGCAGCATCGGGTGCATGGGTAGCTGCAGTAGCCGCTGCAACCAGTCCACCGCGCGCGGCACCACTTCGTTGCCGGCGACCAATTCGTCGATCAGCCCGATCTCCAGCGCGCGATCCGCGGGCACCAGTTCGCCGGCTACCAACAGGCGCTCGGCGCGGTAGATGCCGACCACTCTGCGCAGCAGTTGCTGGATGCCCTCCGGCGCCACCAGTCCGACCTGGGTTTCATTGAGGCCTATGGCGAACGGCCGCACGGGGTCGGGGCTGCGCGCCATGATCCGGTAGTCGCAGCATAGGGCCAGCACGCAGCCGCCAGCGGGGGAGTGCCCGGTCAGCGCGGCCACCACCGGCACCCGCGATTCGGCCAGCGTGCGGGCCACGCCGAAGAAGGCGTGCCAGCTGTCCAGCAGGGCATGCCGGTCCTCGCCATGCGACATCAGATGCGGCACGTCCAGGCCGGCTGAAAATACCTTCTCGTTACCGGACAGCACGATGCCGTGCACTCCTTCGGCCACTGCCGTATTCAACGCCAAGATCAGCGCCCGGCACAGATCGGTATTGAGCGCGTTGACCGGCGCACGCGCCAGACGGATCTCGCGGATCGCGCCGTGAGCGATGATTTCGACAAGTGCGGTCATTCACTTTCTCCGGTGGGCTCGGCGGATATCATAAGCGCATGGACAAAAGACATCATTCCAAGCGGGTGCTCGCGAAGTGGGCCCTGACGCTGCTGCTGGCCGTCGGCGCATTGCAGGCGGGCGCGAAAGAGTGCGCGCCTGCGATGAAAGAAGGTTGGGTGCGGCTGCCGCCCACGGCCATGCCGATGATGGCCGGGTTCGGCCGCATCGCCAATCCCTGTCCGATGCCGGCGGTGATCGTGTCGGCCAGCAGCCCGGCCTTCGGCGAAGTGTCTATCCACGAGACCCGCAACGTGGACGGCGTCAACCGTATGCGCGAGCTCGAGCAATTGCGGATCGCGCCCGACGATTCGGCGACGCTCAAACCGGGCGGCCTGCACCTGATGCTGATGCAACCGCGCGCGCCGCTGAAGGAAGGCAGCAAGGTGGTGGTTAGTTTCAAGCTGCAGGACGGGCGGGAGATCTTGTCGGAGTTGGTGGTTCGGAAGCCTATGCCCTAATGCTTCCCTTCTCCCATTGGGAGAAGGTGGCGCGCAGTGCCGGATGAGGGAATGGAAATTCCCAGGGCTTCCAACTTTCGCTACAAGCGGACGATCCATTCCCTCATCCGCCCCCGTATCAAGTACGGGGCAGGCCTCTTCGGGCACCTTCTCCCAATGGGAGAAGGGAAGCATTAGGTTGCCGCAGCTTTTACAGGCTCCGGCAACGGCACACTCTTTCCAGTTCGCGTATCGATCCACACCATCACCACGTTACCGTCCGAATACAGCACGGACGCATCAGCCGACGACAGCATCCGATGGCCCATGGTCAGGCTGCTGTTGCCGATTTTTTCGACGAATAACTCCACTACGATCTCGTTCGGCCATTCGATCGGCTGCCGGTAGTTGATGTTGCTCGCCACCAGCACCGGAGCGATGCGGTCGGTCAGCGACACGCCGGGGATGCCGGCAAGCCATTGCACCCGCGCTTCTTCCAAATAACGGAGGTATTGCGCGTTGTTGACATGGTTGAACGCATCCATGTCGCCCCAGCGCACACTGACGACCACGCGCGCGACCAAGTCGCGCGAGGGGTCAATCGGATCCGTCACTTGGCGGCCTTCTTTTTCACCGCGGTTTTCTTCGCCGCGCTCGCCGCCGCCTTGGCATCCTTCGCAGCCTGCTTAAGCACTGACTTGCGCTGCGGCAATACCGCAGGCTTGGCCATGGCAGCCGGTTTCTCGCCCTTGGCCGCCTTCGATTTCGGCAATAATTTAGACAGGAAGTGGCCGGTGTACGAAACAGGGTTGGCCGCGATCTGCTCCGGCGTGCCGGTGGCCAGAATCTGTCCGCCGCGATGGCCGCCTTCTGGACCCAGGTCCACTACCCAGTCGGCGGTCTTGATCACATCCAGGTTATGTTCGATGACCACGATGGTGTTGCCGTCGTCGCGCAGTTTGTGCAGCACCGCCAGCAGGTGCTCGATGTCGTGGAAGTGCAGGCCGGTGGTCGGCTCGTCCAGGATGTAGAGAGTGCGTCCGGTATCGCGACGTGACAGTTCTTTGGACAGCTTCACGCGCTGGGCTTCACCGCCGGACAGCGTGGTCGCGCTCTGGCCCAGCTTGATATAGCTCAGGCCCACATCGATCAGGGTTTCCAGCTTGCGAGCCAGCGCGGGCACCGGCTCGAACAGCTTCAGCGCATCCTCGACCGTCATCTCCAGGATGTCGCTGATGTTGTGGCCTTTGTAGGTGATCTCCAGCGTCTCACGGTTGTAGCGCTTGCCATGGCAGACGTCGCAGGGGACGTACACGTCGGGCAGGAAGTGCATTTCGACCTTGATCAGGCCGTCGCCCTGGCAGGCTTCGCAACGGCCGCCGCGCACATTGAAGCTGAAACGTCCCGGCGAATAACCACGTGCGCGTGATTCGGGTACCTGCGCGAACAGTTCGCGCAGGGGCGTGAACAGGCCGGTGTAGGTCGCCGGGTTGGAGCGTGGCGTACGTCCGATCGGCGACTGATCGATGTCCACGACCTTGTCGAACAAGTCCAGGCCTTCCACTTCGCGATACGGCGCCGGTTTGTGCGAAGCGCCGTTGATCTCGTTGGCCGCCAGCGTGTACAGCGTGTCGTTGATGAGCGTGGATTTGCCGGAGCCCGATACGCCGGTAATGCAGGTGAACAGGCCTGCGGCGATATCCAGGTCCACATCCTTCAGATTGTTGCCGCTGGCGCCGCGCAGGTGCAGGGTCATCTTCGGGTTCGGCTTGTGGCGCAAGGTCGGGATTTCGATCCTGCGCTTGCCCGATAGGAATTGGCCGGTCAGTGAGCGCGGCGCTTTCAGAATATCGGCGAGCTGTCCCTCGGCCACGATTTCGCCGCCATGCACGCCGGCATACGGACCGATGTCGAGGATGTAGTCGGCGGCGCGGATCGCGTCCTCGTCGTGTTCCACCACGATCACCGTATTTCCCAGGTCGCGCAGACGCGTCAGCGTGCCCAGCAGGCGTTCGTTGTCGCGCTGGTGCAGGCCGATGCTGGGCTCGTCCAGTACGTACATCACGCCCACCAGGCCGGCGCCGATCTGCGATGCCAGGCGGATGCGTTGCGCCTCGCCGCCGGACAGTGTGTCGGCCTTGCGTTCCAGAGTCAGGTAATCGAGTCCGACATCAACCAGGAAACCGAGGCGTTCGCCGATTTCCTTGACGATCTTGGTCGCGATCTCGCCGCGCCAGCCGGGCAGCGAAAGTCCGTGGAAGAACGCAAGCGCTTCGTCGATCGGCAGTACCACCAGTTCCGGCAACGCCCTATCGGCTACGAACACATTGCGCGCCGATTTATTGAGCCGTGCACCGCCGCAGTCGGGGCAGGGCTGGTCACTGATGTATTTGGCCAGTTCCTCGCGCACCGCGGCCGATTCGGTTTCGCGGTAACGTCGATCCAGGTTCGGCACGATGCCTTCGAACTTGTGCTTGCGCTGGTTGCGCCCGCCGGAATCGGTCAGATAGGTGAAGGTGATCAGCTCACTGCCGCTGCCGTACAGCACGGCCTGGCGCACGCTTTCCGGCAGCGACTGCCATGGCGCATCCACGTCGAACTGGTAATGCTTGGCCAGCGAAGCGATCAACTGGAAGTAGTAGGCGTTGCGCCGGTCCCAGCCGCGCACCGCGCCGGCGGACAGCGAGAGTTCCGGATGCACCACCACGCGCGCCGGATCGAAAAACTGGGCGACGCCCAGCCCATCGCAGGTCGGGCAGGCGCCGACCGGCGAGTTGAACGAGAACAGGCGCGGTTCCAGCTCCGGCAGCGAGTAGTCGCAAACCGGGCAGCTGTACTTGGACGAAAACAGCAGCGGTGCGGTTTCGGCGTTGTCCAGCGACTGCACCGAGGCCATGCCGTCGCCGAGTTTCAATGCGGTCTCGAAACTTTCGGCCAGGCGCTGCTTGATGTCCTCGCGCGGCTTGAAGCGGTCGATCACCGCCTCGATGGTGTGCTTCTGGCGCAATGCGAGTGCGGGCACCGCGTCGATCTCATAGAGCTCGCCATCCACTCGCACGCGAACATAACCCTGAGCGCGCAGCTGGTCGAAGACCTGGGCGTGTTCGCCTTTGCGTTCGCGGATCACCGGCGCCAGCATCATGTAGCGCTGATCCCCATCCAGGGCGAGCACCTGGTCCACCATCTGGCTGACGGTCTGCGCCTCCAGCGGATAGCCGTGGTCCGGGCAGCGCGGCAGGCCCACGCGTGCGTACAGCAGGCGCAGATAGTCGTAGATCTCGGTGATCGTGCCGACGGTGGAGCGGGGGTTGTGCGAGGTCGATTTTTGCTCGATCGAGATCGCCGGCGACAACCCCTCGATATGGTCGACGTCGGGCTTCTCCATCACGCTCAGGAATTGGCGCGCGTAGGCCGACAGCGATTCCACGTAACGGCGCTGTCCTTCGGCGTAAATGGTGTCGAAGGCCAGCGACGACTTGCCCGACCCGGACAGGCCGGTGATCACGATCAGCTTGTCTCGCGGCAGGTCGAGATCGATGTTTTTGAGGTTGTGCGTCCGCGCGCCGCGAATGCGGATGAAGTCCATAGCCATCGGGTGGGGGTCCGTGAAGCCAACAGGGGAGCGTAGCGGCTTCACGATATGGGGGCAAATGGCAGAATTGCCAATGGCGTCGGGCCGACGCCTTCACAATGGAAAAGGGGCGCAAAAGCGCCCCCTCAGTGACAACGGAACCGGTCAGCGGCTATTCGATCACCGCGAACTCCATACGGCGGTTCCGGGCCCTGCCTTCCTCGGTGGCGTTTTCGGCGATCGGCTTGTCCTGGCCGTAACCCTTGCCGGACAGCATCGCACCGTCCACGCCCAGTTCCACCAGCTTGGCGGTCACCGCATTGGCGCGGTCCAGCGACAGATGCATGTTGGCCGACGCATCGCCGGTGTTGTCGGTGTGGCCGCCCACTTCGATGCGGGTGCCGGCAGGCGCCAGCTTGATCGCCTCGGCGGCCTTGGTCAGGGTTTCCAGGCTGTCGCGAGTGATGGTCGCCGAGTCCGTATCGAAATAAATGCTGGACAGGTTGAGTGCCTTGACCAGGTCATCGGCCGATGCGCCTGGCTTGAGCGCAGCGAAAGCGGCCAGCGCCTTGTCCCACAGGCCGGTGATTTCGAAACCGCTAAACGCGGAGCGGAGCTTTTGCGACAGGACGAAACGCTCGGCCTCCGGAAGTGCGGAAGTATCGATATAGACCCTGTCGCCGTCGAAGCCGAGCTTGGCGCCGCTGGCTTTCAGGTCGGGCAGCAAGGCGATCAGCTTGTCCAACCATCCCGCTGGCGTAGTATTGGCGTCGACCGTAATATCGCCGTCGACGTTGCCTGTGCCGAAAGTCGCGGTAATGGCATCCATCAGCTTGGATTTTTCGGCGTCGCTTGCGACCTGGCCGCTAATCGTGGCCTTTCCGCCCACATTCTCAAAGCCGAAACGCGGGTTGGCCTGGGCCGCAGGAGCAGTGATTTGCACCGGCATGTCAGCTGTTTCCGCCGGTGGGGTCGCAGCCTCCTTCTTGCAACCTTTGAAGAGCAGGAAGGCGCCGACCAGCGCCGCAGCCAACAACAGCCACATCAACAGCTTGCCCAGTCCTCTGCCTGATTTCTCGACAGCATGAGCGGTGGCATCGGCGGCGTTGCCCATGGCGCGTGCACCTCCAGCGACCGCTCCGCTTACCGCAGCGGCTCCCGTTGTCAGTGCACCCCAACCGAAATTGCCAAGATCACCGAGCCAATGACTCACGCCGACCACCCAGCTTTTCAGGGTTTCCGGGATACCGGCCGGGGCCTTGCCGCCTACCGTCAGTTCGTTGACCAGTTCGGGCAGCAGACCGCTGATGGCACTGGCAGTAAGCAATCTGTCCACTCCCAGTTTGCCGGCGATCGCGCTAAGCAAGGGAGCCCCGAACACGCTTTCCACCTGGCCCGGGCTGATGGATTCGTTGCTACCGGTGCCGATCCAGGACTGGACCAGGCTGCCAAGGCCTTTTTGATAGAACAGGCTGGCAAATCCGGCGAATCCGCCACGCTTGCTGTCGAAAATCAAGGCGATGAGCACCCCCATCAATTGCCGGGCCTTGTCGGTGCTGAGACCAAAACGCTCCGCTACGTCATGTACGAGGTTGTCCAATGTTTCTGTGTTCACGTGTGATTCCCCTGTAATCCCATAAGGTTAATGTGACAACAATCACTCTAAATATGTGATTGCATTGGAATTATGGCTGTTCCGATGCGTAATTTCGGATACCAACTGGCGAGGCGCCCCTGCGTTCGGCATCAGCGGGCTATTTGACGGTAAGTCATTGGAAGTCTTACAATTCCGCTTCTGTCCGCCCTCGATGGCGGCAGGGTCAATAAAATAACTACAGAAGGAAACACCCATGTACGCAGTTCTAGTCACCGGCGGTAAGCAATACCGCGTGATGACGGGCGAGACGATTCGCGTCGAGAAGCTCACGACCGAAGCCGGCCAGGAAATCAAGTTCGATCAGATCCTGATGCTGGGCGACGGCGAGGGCGTCAAGCTCGGCGACGCGCTGAAAGGCGCCTCCGTCACCGCTACCGTCAAGTCCCATGGTCGCGCCGACAAGGTGCGCATCATCAAGTTCCGCCGCCGCAAGCACCACAAGAAACAGATGGGTCACCGGCAGCATTACACCGAAATCGAAATCACCGGCATCGCCGGTGGTGACAGTAAGTAAGGAGATAAGTCATGGCACATAAAAAGGGCGTAGGCTCCTCGCGCAACGGCCGCGACTCCAATCCGAAGATGCTGGGCGTCAAGATTTATGGCGGCCAGGCGATCGACGCCGGCAACATCATCGTGCGTCAGCGCGGCACCGAGTTCCATCCGGGCCCCGGCGTCGGCCTGGGTCGCGACCACACGCTGTTTGCGTTGGTCGACGGCAAGGTCGAGTTCTCGGTCAAGGGCGCCAAAAAGCGCCGCACCGTGAGCGTCGTCGCCGAGGCGTAAGTCTTCGCGTCAACGAGCGAATGGCCCCGCCGCGTGCGGGGCTTTTCGTTTCTCTTCCGGCAATCGTCAAATCAAAACGCGGGCGTATTAGTAAGATCGTCATCCCAGCTTTCGCTGGGATGACGATGCTGAAGATATCTAGCTGTTCCTAAACCAACTTCCCGAATCAAATCTTATGAAACTCGTAGACGAAGCAGAAATAGATGTCATAGCCGGCAATGGCGGCGATGGCTGCATCGGCTTCCGTCGCGAGAAGTTCATTCCACTCGGCGGTCCCGATGGTGGCGACGGCGGTACCGGCGGCAGCGTGTGGATCGAGGCCGATGAGAACATCAGCACTCTGGTCGACTTCCGCCACCAGCGCATCTTCAAAGCCCAGCGCGGCGAGAATGGTATGGGCCAGCAGCGCTACGGCAAGGGCGGCGACGACCTGGTCATCAGCGTGCCGGTCGGTACTGCCATCACCAACGTCGGCACCGACGAGCTGATCGGCGATCTGACCCAGCATGGCGATCGGCTGCTGGTGGCCAAGGGCGGCAAGGGCGGCCTGGGCAACATGCACTTCAAGAGTTCGGTGACGCGCTCGCCGCGCCGGGCCACGCCAGGCGATGAAGGTGAGGCGCGCACCCTGAAAATGGAGCTCAAACTGCTGGCCGACGTTGGCCTGCTGGGCTTCCCCAACGCCGGCAAGAGCACTTTCATCCGTGCGGTATCGGCTGCCACTCCGAAGGTCGCCGATTACCCGTTCACCACCCTCTACCCGAATCTGGGCGTGGTCAGCGTGGAGGCGCACCGCAGCTTCGTGATCGCCGATATTCCCGGCCTGATCCAGGGCGCGGCCGATGGTGCCGGGCTGGGGGCGCTGTTCCTGCGCCATCTGCAGCGTACCCGCCTGCTGCTGCACCTGGTGGACATGGCGCCGATGGAGGGTGGGGTGGAAATCTCGCCGGCCGAGCAGGTGCGTGCGATCGAACACGAACTGGAACGGCACGATCCGGAGCTGTTGCAGAAGCCGCGCTGGCTGGTGCTGAACAAGGCCGACCTGATGTTCGAGGACGAAGCCGCGACCCGCGCCGCCGAAGTGATCGCCGAGCTAGGCTGGACCCAGCCCTGGTATGTGACGTCGGCGGTGTCGCGCGAAGGCACCTGGCCGATCATGAAGGACGTGATGGCGTTCTTCGACCGCCTCAAAGAGGACGAACAGGAAGCGCGCGATGCCGGCTGATCCGGCCTTCGTCTTCCGGGCAACAAAAAACCCGGCGAATGCCGGGTTTTTTCGTGCTGCCGCCGGGCCGATGGCCCGGAGCAGGGGCACGGCATCAGGCGGCTTGCAGGGCCTTGATGCGGGCGGTCAGGCGGCTCTTGTGGCGAGCGGCCTTGTTCTTGTGGATCAGGCCGCGCGAACTGAAGCGGTCCAGGATCGGCTGAGCTACGGCGAAGGCAGCCTGGGCGCCTGCGGCGTCGTTGGCGTCCAGCGCCTTGAGCACTTTCTTAACGGCGGTGCGCAGCATCGAACGCTGGCCGGTGTTGCGCATGTTGCGCACGACGGCCTGCTTGGCGCGCTTCTTGGCGGACTTGATATTTGCCACGGTGGGTATCCTAGGAAATCGGTGTGTGGAGCGGTAATGGGCGGAATGCGGAAAAACGAACGCGAAATTATGGGGGATTCAAGGACTTGGGTCAAGCAGGCTCTGGAAGGAGCGGCCGGATGAGTCCTCCCCGGATGCTGAAGGGACTGGTCTCTTTCAGCAGCATGACCATGATCTCCCGGGTGCTGGGCCTGGTCCGGGATCAGGCCATCAACTATTCATTCGGGGCCAACGCGACCACCGATGCTTTCTGGGTGGCTTTTCGCATCCCCAATTTCATGCGCCGGCTATTCGCCGAGGGCTCTTTCTCCACGGCCTTCGTGCCGGTTTTCACGGAGGTGAAGGAAACCCGACCCCACGCCGACCTGAAGGAGCTGATCTCCCGCGTCTCCGGGACTCTGGGCGGCATCTTGCTGCTGGTGACGGCGCTGGGCCTGATCTTTACGCCCGAAGTGGCCGCCCTGTTCAATCCGCGGGCCGCGATCAACCCCGAGAAATTCGGGCTGACGGTCGACCTGTTGCGACTGACCTTCCCCTTTCTGCTGTTCGTTTCGCTGACCGCGCTGTCGGGCGGGGCGCTAAACAGTTTCCATCGGTTCGCATTGCCGGCCCTGACCCCGGTCATCCTCAATCTCTGCATGATCGTCGGCGCGCTGTGGCTGGCCCCGCGGATGCAGGTGCCGATTCTGGCGATGGGGTGGGCGGTACTGGCAGCAGGTGTGTTGCAGCTCTTGTTCCAGCTGCCGGCCCTGCGCGGGCTGGATCTGCTGACCTTGCCGCGTTGGGGCTGGAAGAACGCCGACGTACGCAAGGTCATGAAATTGATGGTGCCCACCTTGTTCGGCTCGTCGGTGGCGCAGATCAACCTGCTGCTGGATACGCTGATCGCCGCCTACCTGATCGACGGATCGCAAAGCTGGCTTTCCCAAGCGGACCGGTTTCTGGAGCTGCCATTGGGAATATTTGGCGTTGCCCTCGGCACCGTGATCCTGCCGGCGCTGGCGCGGCATCACGTGAAGACCGACAAGGCAGGATTTTCCAACGCGCTGGATTGGGGCCTGCGGACCACGCTGATCATCGCGGTCCCCGCCATGTTGGGCTTGATGCTGCTGGCGGAACCCTTGGTGGCGACCCTGTTTCAGTACGGCAAGTTCACCGCTTTCCATACGAAGATGACCGCGCTTTCCGTGTTCGGATTGAGTTTCGGACTGCCGGCCTTCGCGCTGGTGAAAGTGGTGCTCCCCGCGTTCTATGCCCGCCAGGACACGCGCACGCCGGTGCGTGCCGGCGTGATTTCGCTGATCGCCAACATGGTTCTGAACGTGCTCTTCCTGGCGATCCTCTACAAGCTGTGGGTTCCGCAACACGTGCAGGAACAGGGTGTTTTCGTTGCGCTGGCGACGGTACCCGGACTGCATCTGGCGCTGGGTCTTGCCAGTGCATTGGCCAGCTATCTCAACCTGGCGATGCTCTGGTATTGGCTGCGACGAGACGGCGTTTATCAGCGACAGCTGGGCTGGGGAAAGTATCTGATCCGCCTGATCCTTGCCTGCGCGGCGATGGCGGGTGTGCTGCTGGCGGGCCTGCATTGGGTTCCGGATTTCACCGTCATGGACAAATGGCACCGCATCGGTTGGCTGGCTGCGCTGGTTTGCGGCGGCGGTGCGGTGTATCTGATCGGCTTGGTGGCGCTGGGTTTCCGTCCCCATGACCTGCGCGAGCACTGATATGGGCGGCATTGAGTTGCGGGCTCCCGGCTATACTTCATGGTGATGAGCAGGCTGTTTCGTGACGTCGATGGTGGGGCGTTGTTCCCGCACGGTAGCGTGGTCTGCATCGGCGCCTTCGACGGTCTGCACCTGGGCCATCGGGCGCTGGTGCGCCATGCCGTTTCCCGTGCCCGCGATTTGGCGCTGCCGGCGGTGGCGCTGAGCTTCGAGCCGCTGCCACGCGAGTTCTTTTCCCGCGACCTGCCGCCGCCGCGCCTGACTCTGGCGCGCGGCAAATACCAAGGTCTGCGTGCCTTGGGCGCGGACAGCGTTGGCCTGTTGCGCTTCGATGCGCAGCTCTCGGCCATGGACGCCGAGGAATTCGTACGCAAGCTGTTGATCGGGCGGCTGGGAGTGCGCGAAGTCTGGATCGGCCCGGATTTCCGCTTCGGCCACCGGCGCGGCGGCGACCTTCCACTGTTGGAACGGATGGGCCGGGAGCTCGGCTTCTCCGCCGGTGCGATCGAACCCGTGCTGCTGCAGGGCGAACGCGTTTCCAGCACCCGCATCCGCGAAGCCCTGCGCAGTGGCGACTTCACCGATGCCTCGCGCCTGCTGGGCCGCGCGTATTCGATCGGCGGACGCGTGGTGCGCGGCAAGCAACTTGGCCGCACGTTGGGTTTTCCCACCGCCAACCTGCGTTTCCCGAAAGTGCCGGCGCTTTCCGGCATCTACGCGACCTGGGTGCATGGAGTGGGCGAACGTCCGCATGCCTCGGTGTCGAGTTTCGGAACGCGTCCCACCGTCGACGGCATCGAACCTCTTCTGGAAGCGCATTTGTTCGATTTCGACGGCGACCTGTACGGCCGCCATATAGAAGTCGAATTCGTCGCCAAGCTGCGCGACGAACTGAAATTCCCCGATCTGCCCTCGCTGACCGAGCAGATGCAACGCGACGCCGAAACCGCGCGCCGCCTCCTTTCCGAACAACGACTACGAGCGACCGCGTGACCCAGGATTACAAAGCAACGCTGCATCTGCCCGCCACCGAATTCCCGATGCGCGGCGACCTGCCCAAACGCGAACCGCAGACGCTGGCGCGCTGGGAGGCCGAGGGTCTGTATGCGCAGTTGCGCGCCAACGCCAAGGGCCGCCCGCTGTTCGTGTTGCACGACGGCCCGCCGTACGCCAATGGCGCCATCCATTTGGGCCATGCGGTCAACAAGATCCTCAAGGACATCATCGTCAAGTCCAAGTACGTGGCGGGTTTCGATGCGCCCTACGTGCCGGGCTGGGATTGCCACGGTCTTCCTATCGAGATCGCGGTGGAGAAAAAGCACGGCAAGGTCGGCGTGAAACTCGACGCTGCGCAGTTCCGCGAGAAATGCCGAGAATTCGCCAACGAGCAGATCGATATCCAGCGACGCGATTTCAAGCGCTTGGGCGTGATCGGCGATTGGGAAAATCCCTATCTCACCCTCAACTTCAGGTTCGAGGCCGACGAAATCCGCGCGCTGGCCAAGATCGTGGCCAACGGCCACTTGCTGCGCGGCGCCAAGCCGGTGCACTGGTGCTTCGACTGCGGCTCTGCGCTGGCCGAGGCAGAGATCGAATACCAGGACAAGGTTTCGCCGGCGGTGGATATCGCCTACATGGTGCGCGACGTGAAGGCGTTGGCCGCCGCGTTCGACGTGACCGTGCCGGAAGGCGCGGAAGTAGCGGTGCCGATCTGGACCACCACGCCCTGGACGATCCCCGCTTCGCTGGCGGTGTCGCTGGGTCCGGACCTGGACTACGTACTCGTCGAAGGGCCAGCGCATAACGGCCGGCGGCGTTGGTTGGTGGTTGCCGAAGCGCTCGCTGCGCGCGCGCTGCAGCGCTACGGCGTCGACGATATGGTGGCGCACGCGCATGCCAAGGGCAGTGCGCTGGAAGGCGTGGTGCTGAAGCATCCTTTCTACGAAGAGCGTGAGATCCCGGTCATTCTCGGCGATCACGTATCCGCCGAAGACGGCACCGGTGCGGTGCACACCGCGCCCGGCCATGGTCAGGAAGACTTCGTGGTCGGGCAGAAATACGGTTTGATCGAGAA
>Ga0307513_10003741_pt1 | contig 20543 bp, 17 predicted proteins | sample 15_EM_MG_FD_202174 | JGI IMG/M metagenome (GOLD analysis project Ga0307513, IMG submission 202174) | Populus trichocarpa ectomycorrhiza microbial communities from riparian zone in the Pacific Northwest, United States - 15_EM | ecosystem: Host-associated > Plants > Roots > Unclassified | place...
ACCGCGACGAAGGTCAAGTGGATCTCTGAGTTCGAGGGGAAACCGATCCAGCCGAAACCGTCACGGCCCGCGGTGGTCGGCAGGTGCGGGAAACGGCGGCATCCGTTGGTCACTCATCCACACCCAGGCGTCGCCACCGGCGCCGGCTATCGATTGATCCTTTGCCGAACGATCCTTCGGCGTCATGAACGCACTCAGCACATGAAGTGCCGCCGGCGCCGGCCCAACATCCAGCAGCAGCGCGTTCGGAAACGCCGCCACCGTCCGGGCGTCGTAGCGCAGCGGTTTGACGAACCGCCGCTGCTGCTCCACCAACGCCTGCACCAGCGGCACTTCGTGAACACCCTCGACGGGGATCCAGTGCTCGCTGGTCAGCATCAGGCTGGCGGCGTCGATCTCGTAGGTGTACTCGCGGCGGGCGCGCACCAGCGCTGCCAGCATCAGCCGCACCCGGTGTCCCGTGTCGGCATCCCGCGCCTCCAGCAGTGGCGCGAACACGCGCTCGAAGCGGCTCCAGGTCTTCTCAGCCACCAGCAACGGCGCATCGGGCATGTGCTTGATCCACACCCTGCGCCCCGCTGCTCCGGCTTCACAGGCTTTGAACTCGCCGAGCACAAGCGCCAACGGGTTGCTGCCCTCATGGGGCCGCAGCACGGCGAGTTTCTCGCGGCGCCGCCTTGCCACGTCGGCGTGGGTCGATTCGTTGAAAGGCTCGGGCACATACATCCGTTCGATCAGCGCCTGGCCCTTCACCGACACGTCTTCGGCCGCCTCCATCAGGTACTTGTGCAACACGCCCTGGTTGCGCCTGCCCTCCATCGCCGGCGTCCATCGGTTGAAGCCGGCGCGCTCGAACAGGTAGTGCATCAAGGCCCGCAAACTCATCCGCCGCTTCGTGACCGCGACCTCTGCCTCGGGGTCGCCCTCGCCTCGCGACGCAGTGCGTCCTGTCGTTCGCGTCCACGGGAAATCGACGCGAAGGTCCACGGCCCCAGGCCCGGATTCCAGCACCGCCTCGCCAAGCAGTTCGCCCAGGCCGGACTGCTGCGCCGGTAGTTCGTACGACGGACAACCCGGATGGTGCCGACTGCCCGTATCGGGCATGCGCTTGACCACGAACTGCCGATGCTGCGCCACGTACATCTCGATGCCGCCTGGCACGCAAAGGCAGCGTGGTCTCTCGGAGGTTTCGTGCACGCGGGCCAGCACGCCTTGCCACTGCGGATCGTCATCGGACCAGACCCGCCCGAGGATCGCGAACCGCTGGCTTTCCATCACGGTGCCATGCGGGTCAAATTACTTCGCGCATCAGTTCCGGAATCGTCGGCCTGGGCTTCGGGAAGAGTTCGCGCACCGCGCTGCGCGCGCTGATGCCCAGCAGCAGGCCGACATGTTCTTCATCCGCCCCGCGCTCGTACAGCCGCGAGGCCAGGGTCAAGCGCACAGACAGCGGCGTCACACCGCGCAGTTCGGCGTACCGAAACAACTTGCGATACGTCTCCAGAATCGGCCGGCACAGGTGGCGGCGTTGCCCGTCCTCCCCGTACGACGTGATCCTGAAGCCTGCGCCGGAGGGCGACAGGAACAACAGGCTCCGGGGATCAAAGCCGCGGTATGCCGCCGCTTCGCCAAGACCGAGGCCCTGCGCGAGCCGCTCCGAAAGATAGTGGTCGAGCACGGCATCCAGCCTTGCGCTGGTGAAGTACAGCGGCCGGGCCTTGCCGGAGATGGCGGCCTCGGCCCGCAGCTCGGACGCGACGCGCACGCTGCCATCCGGGTTCAAATAGTCCCGCACTTCCAGCCGAGCAATCTCCAGCGGGCGGGCTCCCGTCGCGAAGAGCACATAGAACAGGGCCTGGTCGTGCCAGGGCCGGCTGCTGCGACGCTTGATGCGCTGGGCGGCCTGGGCGATCTCTTCGTTGGACAGGACCCGGGTCGTTCGCGGACCGAGGGGGGCCGCCGGCTCGAAGTCGTCCAGCGCCGCCAGGATCGCCGCGCGGTGCTGCCGCAGGCGTTGAACGAAGGCGGTGGCGTCCTGGTTCAGGCCCGCGATGCCCCCGCGCCGGCTCAACTGCACCGCCACGGCCTTGATGCGTCGCTCGACGGCGGTGCGCGTCACGCCGAACCGTGCGGCCACGGCGTCATAGGTTTCGCCGTCGATGACGGCCTTCAGCATCTCGATGGACTGTAGCGCCGTCGCGCTGGCGGGTTCAGTTGCTTCCTCTTCCGGCATGACGTGCCTCCGCAAGTCAATCAGGTACCGATAACAAGCCCATCCTCAGTTGCCACGCGACAAGCTGCCATCGGAATCCACCGGCAATCGCGCGGGATTTCGGGATCGGTCGAGTGCCTGGACATTTGCGGCCGGCCCTCCAGTAGGAGCGAACTCATGTGCGCGTCGGCCGGTTTCCGGTCGACACCAGTGCTGCCGCCTCCTCGACGATTCGATGCGCCGGCGTGGCCATGATCTGTCGGTCTGCCGGACGCGCCCTGCACGCCGTCATCTGCTCGCTGAGCGTGGCCTTGGCGCGTCGGAAGTGGCGCGCCACCGAAGCCGCCGAGCACAGGCCGTGCTCGACGGCAAGGCAGGCCACCAGCGCACGGCCCCGCGCGCCCATGGCGTCCGGCGACCGGTGAAGGTCCAGGACATCCGACCCACCAAGTTTGGCGACGACCCAGGCTTCGAGCAGCCTCAGCGCCCCATCGATCCCGTCCCGGCCGCCGGCGGCCACCAGGCCTGCGGCCGCTGCGCCACTCACTTCTCGCGCCATGGCCGGCCGGGGGCCGACACTCCCCGTCGCCAGCGCCAGTCCGCGCGTCAACTCCCACAGCCGCCCCTCACGCTCCGTTGGGCGCTTCGCCACCCGGGCACGCAACGCGGCACGCGCCAGCGGGACGGAATCTCCGAAGAGACGCAACAGCGGTCGCGCATCGAATCCCTGCGCTGGCGTGAGCCCGAGCGCAGTCCGAAGGGCCGCATGCGGATGATGCGACGGTGTGGTGCACAGTCCCAGGACCACGGGCCGCCAGGCCAGCATGCGCATCTCGCTGCGCAGGTCGTCGACCGAGCCGACCATGTGCGCCCGGTAGCGCCCGGCGAACACGGGGCTGCGCACCGGTTGTGCCTCGCGCACCCATCGTGCAACGACGTTTCCGACAGCACGCGCAACACCACCTGGCGTGTCCCCAGCCGGCACTCTCGACACCATGTGAATTTCGGTCGGCGCCAGCATGTAGTCGATGAGCACCCGTCCCGGTCGCTGGTGCGCATCGATCAACCGCTCCCGAACCCGGGCGTACAGCGACGGATCAGCGAAGAACTGACGCCCGACGGCGGCCTGCCAACACAGGTGCCAGGTCGTCGGCGCGTCGCTCGGCTTCGCCTTGGTCGGGACGGAACGGTCCATGACACCATGACGAATCCGCGGCCCGATTCCTCATCTTCCGGTGGCGAATAACGGGGAAATCGTTCGGTCGAGGACGGGAGACAGCGCTGCCGGAACTCCGCGCGCGACCGAACGAGCGCACCGTCGTTGATCCCGGAAGACTTCCAGATGGATCGCGCCCCTGCGCTGCGCATGCTGGCCCGAACCGGGCGCCGGCAGACCGAACGCGAGAACCCATCCTCGCGATTCGTTGCCTCGTGCTGGCCCAACGGCCTAAGGTGGCGCAGCCTGAGGCAAGTCGCCAAGGGCCACCGTGTTTTCAACTCAACCTGAAGGAGTTCGTCATGAACGAAGCACCGGAACTGGAAGTGGTCGACCTGGGTGAAGCCAAGGAGCTGACGAAGGGCTGGCTCGCGCAGCCCAAGCCGGAAGACAACACGCAGTTCCCGACGCGGCCGCAAATGCCGTGATCGGGGGTTGGCCGACGCCCCAGTGGTCGGCCACCACCCGTCTTCAACCCCCAAGGAGTTCGCCATGAAAGAAACAGCGGAACTGGAAGTGGGTCGACCTGGGCGACGCCAAAGGAACTGACAAGGGGCTGGATTTTCCAGGGCCCCGTGGAAGACAACCCATCTACACCACTCGTCCGCCGATGTGATCGTGCGGTGGCCTCCGCCACTTGGCGATCGACGGCCGCCTTCCTCAGCAGCCTGAGGAGTTCGTCCTGATCGTCGCGCCGGAGATCGAAGTGATCGCTCCGGGGAAAGGCAGGGCACGGCGAAAGGTGGAGTCGGTGGCGCCTACCTGGACCGCTACTTCCCCATGCGACTCATCCATTGACGAAACACGCCGAAGCTGCGAACGGTCCCCGGCGCCTGCCCCGACTCTTCTGAACGTCCCCACCCGACAGCGGAACCGACCCACCATGCGCGCCCGATCACAACTTCACCTCGCGCCGCACGTGCGCGCGTGTCATTGCAAGGGGCAGGCCATTCTGCTTGATCTCCGCAGAGGCAAGTACCTCGCCATTGGCGGCCGAAGACTCCCCGCGCTCTCGCATGCCGTCCAGGGATGGCCGGCGTGTGCTCAAGAAACAGCGCACTTCGCGGGCTCGCCCGACATCGACGAATTGACAACGCCGCTTCTCGCCCGAGGCCTGTTGACCGAACAGCCAACTGCGCGATCCCTACAGCATCGTCTGCAGGAGGCAACCGCCTCGCTCAACGGAGAGGATGCGGCTCACGAGGCGTTGACCGGACCACGGCGACTCTTCCGGTTTCTTCTCAGCGCATCCCGCGCCTCCCTGTCCCTGCGCTTCTGCTCGTTGCTGACGATCGCAGATCGCGTGGCATCGCGTCGCGTACGACTGGAGCAGCGCGGTGCAGCCGTCTCGCTCGAAGTACTGCGCGACGCCGTCGGCGCGTATCAGAAGCTGCGTCCGCTCGTATTCACCGCGCACGACAAGTGCCTGCACGACTCGCTGGCCCTGCTCGACTTCCTCGCCGGCGAGGGCATCCTCGCCACGTGGATCCTGGGTGTCCGGACCGGGCCGTTCGCAGCGCACGCCTGGGTGCAAAGCGGTGGCGTCGTGCTGAGCGATCAGCACGAGCACGTACGCCAGTTCCAGCCCATCCTGACTGTCTGACAAGACAGGCGCGACGGCATGTTTCGCTACGTCGGCCTGGCTTGGGACGGCACGGTCGCCGAGCATTCAGAAGCAGCACGGTGGCTGAGCCGCGCGTTCCAGTCGCGGGCAGAGTGGCGGCCAGAACTCATGTGTCCGGGCCTGCATGTCTTCACAGCGGGAGCCCGGCAAGGAACGAACGGCTCCTACCTGCTTCCTGCCGAACGAGGCGTCATCCTCGGCCAGTTGTTTCGCCGCAGCGACCTTGATCATCCCGCCTCGTCGGACCTTGAGCTCAAGCCACCGGAGGCCGACAGGATCATGCAGACCGGCGGCCACGCCCTGTTCGAGGAGGTCTGGGGACGCTATGTCGCCTTCCTTCGCGACGAATCGGGAAACATCAGCGTGCTGCGCGACCCGAGCGGCGCCTTGCCCTGCTTCCGGATGCACTACGAGCGCGTGTCGATCGTCTTCTCCTGGCTCGAGGACATACTGAACACGTTGCCTTGGGTCCCCGTCCCGGAAGTGAACTGGACGGCTCTCGCCGCGCACATCCTGTTCGTCAAGCTCGGCGGTCACGTGACAGCGCTGGAGGGCGTGCAGCAAGTCCTGCCCGGCGAAGCTGTCCCGCTTGCTCCGGGCACCGCACCTCCCGTCCTTCTCTGGAACGCGGCCGAGGTGGCGCGCAAACCGATGGACATCGACACCGGGCAGGCGGCGGAGCTTCTGCGCCGGACGGTCCGCTCCTGTGCACGGTCCTGGGCAAGCTGCCACGACAGCATCCTGTTGAGGCTGTCCGGTGGCGTCGATTCGTCCATCCTGCTGAGCTGCCTGGACCCGGACGGGACACAGGCCCAGGTCACCTGCCTGAACTACCACTCCCCCGGTTCCGACAGCGACGAGCGCCAATACGCGCGTCTGGCAGCAAGCCGAGCCCGCCGACCGCTGCTGGAGCGCGAGCGCGCCACCAACGTCAGGCTCGATCGGATGCTCGACGTCGCGCGCACGCCTGCACCCAGCAACTATGTAGGCCGTCTCGGCGCCGCTGGAATGGACGCCGTGTTGGCATCCGAACTGGGCGCGAGCGCGCTGTTTACGGGCGCCGGCGGCGACCAACTCTTCTTCGAGCTGGGTTGCTGCTGGCCTGCTGCCGACTACCTGCATGTGCGCGGGCTCGATGCAGGCTTCTGGACCGCGGCGATGGATGCAGCAAGGCTCGGCAGGGTCTCGGTCTGGAAGACGGTGCGACAAGCCATCGCGGACCGCCTCCGACCCGCAGATCCCTGGCGGGACGCGGGCAGATACCTCTCGCTGGTCAACGGCGATGCGTTGCCCCGGCCGGGCCAGCGAGAACGCTTCGTGCATCCGGCGCTGCTCCCCGGCAACGGTCTGCCGGTCGGCAAGCTCAACCAGACGCTCCAACTGCTGCACCCCGTCGACTACTACGACCCTTACGACCGGGAAGCAGCGCCGGAAGCGGTCGATCCACTTCTCTCGCAACCACTGGTCGAGCTGTGTCTGAGGCTGCCCACCTACCTCCTGACGCACGGTGGCAGAGGTCGCGCCCTCGCCCGCCAGGCATTTGCAGCCGACCTGCCCACCGAGATCGCCACCCGGCGATCAAAGGGCGGGTTGGAAGAGCACATCGAGCTGATCCTGCAGCGCAATCTGGACTTCGCCCGCAGCCTGCTGCTTGACGGTGAACTCGTGCGGCGCGGCATCCTCGACCGGCCCAGGCTCGAAGAAGCGCTTTCTGGCCGCCCGACCACGCTCGCCGCACACGCTTTCGAGATCCACGTCTACATCGGCATCGAAGCCTGGCTCCAGCGGTGGCCAGACCGGCATGTGATTGCGGCTTCGCACACAGCCCCCAGCTGAATGGGCCGGCGCAATGTCATCGCGGAGGTGCTTCAGCTCTTGAGCACTGCCGCGGATCGCACGGTGCGATGGCGCCTCGCCGCCGCGATCGTGCTGGTGACGGCGGGCGGATTGTTGGCGGCACTGTCCCCGTTGCTCCTGAAGGAGATGATCGACGCCGTCTCAGCCAGCTTTGACGGACGCCGGCAGCCGTCACCCACGGCCCTTCTTCTGGGCGCCGGCTATCTGCTTGCGCTGTGCGGCGGGCGCATGCTTGGCGACTTTCGCGGGCTGCTCACCGACACCGCGGAGCAACGGATGCTCGCCCGCCTCACGCAGCGGCTCTTCGGGCACCTGCTGGCGCTGCCACTGCAGTTCCACCTTGGACGCAAGGCGGGCGAGTTCGTCCACAGCATCCACATGGCGACGACAGGCTCCCAGTTGCTCACGACCCATCTGGTCGGCAGCCTCCTGCCCGTGCTTGTCGAGGTGGCCACGGTGTCCGTGGTGCTGCTGCATCTCGAACAGCCGGCGCTGCTCGCGACGTTTGCCGCAACGGCGGTGACCTACCTGGTCCTGTTCGGCATCGGTTCCATGAAGCTGTCCGAGCTGGCCCACAACGTCTCGGGCGCGAGCATGGAGGTCAATGCCACGCTGACGGACACGCTGCTGAACTGCGAAGCGGTCAAGTGCTTCGTCGCTGAACCGGCGGCACGGAGCAAGCTCGCGGGGGCGACCGACGCGCTGGAATCGCGCTGGGCGCAGCTGTATCGGTTGCGCATGCGCCTTGGCCTGGCGGTCACGGCGACGTTCACCTTGTCGGTGGGCACAGCGCTCACGCTGGCTGCTGACGGCGTTGCCCGCGGCACGCTCACGGTCGGCGGCTTCGTACTGGCCAACCTGTACATGCTGCAGATCGTGCGGCCGCTGGAAGTCCTCGGCGCGGCGGCGCGCGACTTGTCTCAAGCCATCGGTTTCATCCGACCGCTTCTGGGCGTGCTCGATCTGCCAACGGAAACTTACGAAGCGACGCGGGCGACGATCACCGAAGCCGCTCCACCCGAACGCTCGAAGCCGGGGCTTGCCAGGGTGGTCGTCGGCTCCAGGTGCACCACGAGCCCGAGCATTCGTTTCGAGAAGGTCTCTTTCGGATACGACCCTCAGCGTCGCGTGCTCAACGACCTGGACCTGAACATCGCTGCGGGGCGAACACTGGCCATCGTCGGCGCCAGTGGTTCGGGCAAGTCCTCGGTGATCCGTCTCCTGCTGCGCCTGTACGAGCCACAGTCCGGGCGGATACTGCTGAATGGTCGTTCAATTGACACGCTGCGCACTGACGAAGTGCGCGCCATCGTCGGCCTAGTACCGCAGGACACGGTCCTGCTCAATGACACGCTCGGCAACAACATCAGCCTCGGCAAGCCCGGCGCTCATCGCACGGAGATCGAGTCTGCCGCCCGTCGGGCCCAGTTGCACGACTTGATCACGTCACTGCCGGATGGCTACGACACGATGGTCGGCGAGCGCGGCCTCAAGCTGTCCGGCGGCGAACGCCAGCGCGTCGCCATTTCGCGCGTCCTGCTCAAGGCCCCCCGCATCTTCGTGTTCGATGAAGCAACCTCGATGCTCGACAGCCAGACCGAAGCAGCCATCCTCCACGACCTGCAAACCATCGCCATCGGATGCACGACGATCATGATCGCCCACCGACTTTCGACAGTGCGCCACGCCGACGAGATTGCCGTTCTCGACAAAGGCGAGATCAAGGAACTTGGGCCCCACGTCGAACTACTCGCGCGAGGGGGCGCCTATGCGAGCCTGTGGCACAGGCAGATGCACGGCACGCCGGCGTGACAGGCGAGCGGCGGCCGGGACTCAACGGGCACCGTCGGCCCGCGCGCAGCCTGGCTTCGCGTCGTCGGCGCGCTTGAGCTCTGCCATCTGGCGCCAGCGGACGTACTGTGCTCGCAGTCCCTCATCGGTCTCGCCGGGCAGGACGAGTTCGGTACGTTCCTCGTCCTTCAACCAGAACCGGTACCAGTCCACGTTGCCCTGCAAGGAAATCATCCGCTCGCTGGGCCGCGACAACGAATGCGCGCCCTCCGGGATCACTACCATCTCCGCGGCCTTGTACTGGCGGCGCAGCAACGCATAGATATCCCAGTTATTCAGCACCAAGGGACCGTAGGTCTCGATGCGCATCGCCGCCTTCACGCAGTCGGTGTGCATCGCTGGATCGTTACGCATCCATCGGGCGAGCGATTCCCCGTATGGATGGCCTTCGTTGATGCTCTCCTTGCGGGCGGACACGCCGTCCCTTCCGTAGGTCACTGTGAACGAGAACAGTGTGTTGGCATCTCCGTCCAGCAGCGATACTGCGCGGATCGGGGTGTCGGAAAATGTGACGAGATTGAGCACCCGTTCACCTGTAGCGCTCCAGCCCAGGATGCCCACGCGCTCCCGGTCCACGAGACCGCTTTTGACCAATGCATCGATGGCACCCCGCGCGCCATCCATGAAGACGGTGACTCCGCCGCGTTCATCCTTGGCAGGATCTGTCGAGGGGCCCCAAGGCATCGCGAGCACCAGAATCTCGTCGCGGAGAAAGGCACGCCCGGCAAAGCCGCTGCTGAAGCCAGCCGCCGGACCATCTAGGTAGAACCGGTCCTTGGAGAAATGGTAGGTCTGGATAACGAGCGCACGTGGTTTCTCTGCACGAAACCCCGAACGGATCATCAGGCCTCCGTCCCATTGCCTGCCCTTTTCGTCCTTCCACGTATACGGACCCATCACGCCCCAGGACTTGGCCGAAAACTGCGGATTGAGTCTGGTGAGCGGCACGGACCGCCCCCCGGGCCCGTTTGCGACGGCCTCAGGCGGCTGGTTCAGGCCTTGCTGGATCGCCAGCGTCCAGTTTGACGAATCGTTGCCTTTCGAGCCGCGTTCGACCACCGACGACCAGTCCGTCGCCTCACGTTCGCGCCAGCCCGCTTCGACGGTTCGCTCAAAGTACCTGCGCGTGTCGCCTTCAATGGCCACGAAGGCATCGCGAGGGCCGCCGACGCGATACGCGGCGACCAGGGGCTTGCGCAAAGCTGCGACTATCTCCCAGCGGCCAGAGTCGGGCCAATACTCGACGATGTGCGAGCCATTTGGCGTGCCACTTCCAGACTGGATCGGCAGGTGCGTGCCCGCCAGGATTACCGACTCTCCGTTTCTCTGCCACACCCGGTCCGAGCGCCATTGCCCGCCATTTGGCATCGCGTCATCCGGTGCATCCAGGACCGGTTGCTCTCGTCCGTCCGACACTCGGTAAGCCACCATCCGCTTGACGACATAGTTGAGCGGGAGAGAGAAGTAGCCAAGGGGGTCGTCGGTGAACGACTCCCCGAAGCGCGCGGTGGCATCGGCCACGATCGGATACTGCCGGGCCCAAGCCAGTTGCCGTTCGGGCTCGTACCGCGGCGCCAACACCCAGCGCCCGTCCGGAGAGATGCTGGCCCTGGGCGCGAATGCGCTGCTCACGAATGCCCTGCCAAGCGGTCGCGCCGGAAGCCGCGACCCGCCAGCGGCCACGAAGTACTGGTGCACGGTCCTCTGCATCCGCGTGTCGAGTTGTCCGAACTTGACGCTCCAGAACATCTGGTTGTCCACCACCACGCTGCGAGCGCCTGGCTGCATCGGCGGGTTAGGCACCTGGGCCACGTAGGCCACGCGACGGAAGTCGCTCGAGACGTCGAACGAGACGATGGACAACTTCGAGAAGGTCAGCTGTGTCAGGCGTCTTGTGTCCACGTCCAGCTTGAAAGCTTGAAAAGGAGCGTCCTGAAGGCTGCCGAGGAACACGATCGTTCGGTTGCCCACCCAGCGCACATCGCGGATCGAAGGTATGACGTAGGTGTAGTCCCGGCGGGCCTCCACGCGCAACAACTGCTGCGGCTCCTCCAAGCGACCGGCCTGCAGGCGCGCCGCGCCGAGATCGATCAGCAGGATGTCGAACAGGTTCTTGTCGGAATCGACCTCCGCCCTGCGCGTCACGACGAACGCCCGGCGCCCATCCGGCGAGACCACCGCTCGCAACCCGTCCTTGTCCTCCGCCTCGGGCTGGACAATCCTGGTGAACTCGACCACCTGCCTGACCGTCGGGCCAGGCCCGGCTGGCGTGGCGGCACATGCATCCGAGCCCCACACGAGCATCAGGAAAGATCCGAGACAGGCGGCCGCGCAAAGCCAGGCAAGGGCCTTGTACCAAGGTTCGTCGGACAGCATGACAAGAGATTCCTGAAAGGAGCTGCCTTGGGCAGCGCCGAGCAATAGGGAACCAGCACCACCGCGCAAGCACGGCGGACGCGAGCGATGAGGAGGAACGAGAAGCGCGAGCGCCTGGCGGCTACCAACCAATCGACAGAGAGACGCTGGCGTACCGTCCCCGCCAATCCGCCTGGCTCATGTCGTAGTAGGGAAACGTCTCCACGAACTGGGGCTGGCGGTTGGTCAGGTTCGCAACTGCAAAGGAGGCGGAGGCCGTCTTGATTGCATCAAGACTGAGGCCGAGCTTCTTCAGATCCAGGCTCCCCGCCAGGTCGTGGGTCCAGAAGCCGCCGAGTTGCCGGGTGCTGGTGTCGGCGTCCTTGTAGGTACCGAGATAGCGGCTCGTGAGTCCGATGCTCCAGACCTTCCGGTCGAAGCCGGCGGACAAGCGCCCCTTCCATTGCGGCGCCCAGTAGTCGCTGAAACGCCGCCCCAGACGGTCTTCAGTGGGCGCGTCGGGTCTCAGAACGACGTCGTACTTGTTCATCCGGGTTGCCCCGCCACCCAGCGACCAGCGCCCGACACCTGACTGCCAGGAGTAGGAAGCCTCGACGTCGGCGCCGGCAGTATCGACGCCACCATAGTTCACCTCGGTGTAGAGAAACCTGCTCACCGGCCCCGGCGTGCCGCCCAGCGAAGGACCACGGATGACCAGGCCGGGGAACAGCGCCTCGTTGCGAAGCACGGTCTGAGGATCGACGATGCCGATCAGTCGGTCGATCTTGACCCGCCACGCCGTGAAGCCAAACCGCGTTCCCAGACCACCTTCCGGTTCCCAGACGGCACCGAAGGTATAGGCCTTTCCGCGCTCGGGCTCAAGCTCGGTGTTTGCCGCGCGCACGAGCTCGCCATTCACGATGGGCTCGTTGTTCCGCGCCGGATCCACCAGACCGAAAAACGAAATGGGAAAGCTGAACTCATCGATGTTGGTCTGCAACAAGGTCGGCGGCTTGAACGACGTCGCGACCGAGCCGCGCAACAGCACGGATTTGGCGGGCCGCACTTCCAGCCCGGCCTGGTAGGTGTTGGCCGATCCGAAGTCGCTGTACTTGTCGCGCCGGCCAGCGACCGTCAACGCTGCCAGATTCCACGGCTTGCCGCCCGTGGCGTCCGAGCGCAGGAGCGGCACGCGCAACTCCGCGTAGCCGGCGCTGGCACGCCTGCTGTCCGAGTTCGAGACGGCCCCAACGCCCGTGCTTGCGGATCCGAACTGGTCGCGAGCGGTTTCGACACCCACGATGGCCTCGACCGGTCCGGCCGGCAATTCCACGAGCGAGCCCCGAACGAAGCCGCTCAGTTGATCCTTGCGGCCGCGCCCTTCGCGCTCGCTGTCCGCCCACACGCGGCCGAGCACCTCATCGCTCGCCGCGCGCCCCGCAGTGAACGGATTGATCGCAGCGCCGGGAGTCGTGGCTGCAAGCGCCGCGTCCAGCGCATCCGAGTCCAGTGTGCTTCGCGTGGCCAGGCGATGGCTGTGGTCACGTGTCGTCGAGGCTGTCAGCTCGGCGTCCCACCCACCGCCAAGTTCGCCGCGCAAGCCGGCAACGGCGCGGGTGAACTTCGTCCTGCGGATGAAGGACTGCACGCCGTTGTCCGGTCCCAGCACGGCAGTCACCGTGACCGGCTCGCCGAACGGATTGAACGGGTTGCCCGCGGGCACCAGAACGTTGTTGAGAGAGACGCCCAATTCATCGGCACGAAGGCGATCGTCGGCGTACGTGAACTCGCCGAACACGGACCAGGCGCCCGTGATCCGCCGATCGCCGGCTGCGTGGAGCCCGAACGACTCGGAACCGTGGACCAGGGCCGTGCCCCGCCCCGTCGCCTCCGGATTGCAAAGGTTCGCCTGCCCGGCCGACGCCGCAAAGCTCCCGACGGTCAACGGCGCACCAGCCGGCAGCTGAGGGATGCCCGCAAAGCTCGAGTTCAAGCCCGGAAGGTTGGCCCCCGTGGTGCTCGTCACGGTGCCCGGCGTACAACCGCGCGTCCTGGTGTCGGGACCGCCAAAACGCCTGTAGTCCGCATCGGTGAAGAAGGCCCGCTCGGTCACGTTCAGCGGCGTGGCCTTGCTGACCGAGCCCAGCAAGAGATACGACCCCTGCTCGTCGGCCCCACCGGTCGTCAGTGACAAGTTGCGGTCGCTCGTTCCCTTGCCGGACCCCACGCGCGCCGCCAGTGCTTGCCCGTCGATGGACTTCTTCAGGATGACGTTGACCACGCCCGCCAGCGCGTCGCCGCCATACACGGCCGATGACCCCACCGGCACGACCTCGATGCGCTCGACAGCGGCCATCGGAATCAGATTCAGGTTGAAGAAGTTCGCGGAGGACGATCCCACGGCCTGGACCCGACGGCCGTTGATCAGCACCAGCGTCGAGCCGAGCGGCAACCCGCGCAGTTGCACCGTGCCCTGGCCGAGCACCGAACTGTTCCCACCCTCACCCGGGCTGATCGAGAACTCGTTCAGGCTTTGCAGAAACCGCTCCAGGGTTGGCTGGCCACTCTTGGCGATCTCTTCCTTCGAGTACGTGTTGACCGGCACCGGACCTTCCGCCGCGATCCGCTTGAGGCGAGACCCCGTGATCTCGATCTTCTGCCCGGGCGCTGGTTCGACAGTGGCGTCCGCGGGCGAAGCAACGCCGACATCTCGCCCAGCCTGGCCAGCCGCCTGCGCGAGGCGGACCACATTGCCGTCAGGCGAAGCCTCAACCGATCCGGTCGGCACCAACGGCGGCTGGACGGCGCGGGTTGGCAGCTGCGGGCTCGTGCCGCGCGCAACGGCGGGTTTCACGACGATCGACCCATCCACCATCACGTCGGCCGTCAGCCCCGAACCATCGAGCGCGCGCGAGATTGCCTCGGCAGCGGACAGCCGGCCCGAGACCGAGCGGGACTGGCGCCCGTTCACGACAGTGGGGTCGAACAGCACTGAAGTGCCCGTCTGCCTGGCAATCGAGCGCAGCGATTCCGACAAAGCCTGCGATGGCTGTTCGATGGCGTACCGCGCCGCAGCCGCGGGCTCCACCGCGCAGGCGAGCCGCGACCAGATCAGGAGCACCACCAGCGCGCAGGCGCCGAGCAGTCCCTGACGAAATCCCGTGTTGATGGTGACGTTGCGGCGCATCTCGTGCCCTTCTTGCGTTGTCGATTGGGTGACAACGAGATGACGAACTTGTCGAGAACAATTCCGCTAGTGCTTGCCCTACTGAGGCGTCGCCAGCTCCAAACGTCCTTCGCGCTCGCGCACGTTCAGGCCGTGCAAAGCCGCTACGGCGCGCACAAATCCGGCGTTATCACCGGTGCGGTACAGGCCGCTGACGCGAAGATTTGCCAACGCGGAATCGCCGACCAACACGATTGGCGTTCGGCTGTACCGGTTCATTTCGGTGACCGCATCCGCCAGCGACACGTCGTCGAACACCGCCTCGCTGCGCTTCCACGCGACCACCTGCTCGATGCTGGGACGGTCCACCTGCGGTGTCGCGCCCTGCGTCGAGTTGCCGTCCACCCTGGCGAGCCGAACGCGTTCGCCCGGCTGCATCGAGACCGTTCGCGAGGGCGCGACCCCATCTGCGCCTCCCCCAGACGCGGGGCGAAGGGTCACCAGGCCCTCGATCAGCGTCACGGCCAACGCAACGCCGGCGCGCGCGCTGTTGGCAGTGAACCGCACAGCGAAGACCGTGCCGACCGCCACCACCTCGCTGCCGGCCACGCGCACGACAAACGGCCGGCGCGCATCCTTGGCGACCTCGAAGAGGGCTTCGCCGCCCTGGATGCTGACGGTGCGCTGCGTCGAGCTCATGTCCACCTGCACGCGCGTGGCGGTGTTCAGCGACATGCGGGTCCCGTCGTCCAGAACCACCAGCTGCTGCTCGCCCACCCCGGTGCTGTAGACGCCGGCGTCGCGCCAAGGCTGGAGAACCACCGTGGCCACCGACACCAACACCGCCAGAGCGAGCCCGACCGCCCAGCGCGCGCGGCCAGTCGGCCAGATGCCGCGTGCGCCCGCCGTCGTATTGCCGGAGCCGGCCTTGGCATAGGTGCTGAGCGTCACGCGGGCCACGTCCTGCCAGGTGTCCGTACAGCGCTCGAAGGCCATGCGGTGCGCGGCGGAGCGCGCCTGCCATGCGAGGCACTCTCGTTCCATGCGGGTCGACCGGTCAGGCCCATGCAGGCGGGCCACCCACACGGCGGCTTCGGCGGCGATCTCGGGCGTCACCACGGGCGGCTCTTCCGCGAACCCGTCGTGCGCGCCAGCGGCACGCTGCCGGTTCATGTCTACCAGCCCTCCATCCAGCTCGTGACCTGCAGCGTGGCCTTGGCGATGTGCTTTTCCACCGAGCTGACACTCAGCCGGTGGAGCCGCGCGATCTCCTGATACGTTGTGCCGTCGATGCGGTGGGCGAGGTAGATGTCGCGCGTCTTGTCGTTCAGGCGGCCCAGACACACGCTCAAACGCGCCAGCCGCTCCCGGGCCAGCAACGCGGCTTCGGCGCTGGGCGTGGTGTCGACGAGCACCACGTCGTCGAGGAGCACCTCTTCGCCGTGGCTCTCGCGCGCACGGTACGCGTCGATCGACAGATTGAGCGCTGTGCGCATCAGAAATGCCTCCGGCTTGTCCACGGTCTGCTCGCGTTCGTAGCAGGCCAGCCGAACCCAGGCTTCCTGCACCAAATCGTCTGCGTCATGCATTGTGCGACCACGGCGCATCAGTGCGGCCCTGACACGGGAAAAGGCGGCTTGCCAGTTCATGACCATCGGAGTTCGGTTTTCAGCTGGAACCGACGTTTCAGAGGCCAAGAGCCTCCACCCTGGACCTGCTGCTCGCCCTGTTTGCGGATCCGGTGCGATGCTCGATGCAGGCTTCGCGCACCGTACCGCGGGAGACGAAGCTGCGCTCAGCGCGCTCCAAAGCCCCCACGATGAACGAAGTCACCACCGCCGGGCTGGCGAAGCAGCCCTGTCTGCCGACTGCGAGGCCCAGGCTTCGATGCAACCGCTGAGCGGCGTCGTCGCCCGAAACAACGATGCGCCGAACCCGAGGCGCCGAGTCGTAGAGCGGCCCCAGGTGTTCCACCGCGGCGCGCCAACGGTCCACGACGGCGGGATATGTTGCGCCCCACCAGCCTGCGGAAAGATCACTCAGCGCGACCTTTGCCGCCTGTGCACCGTCAGCCTCGCGGAGCACGCTCAGCGCGTTTGCTCCAGACCTGCGGTGTCGCGGCGCCACTTGAGCCAGGCTCTGCCGGAGGAGTTGCCCAAACGAAGGCAGCACGGTCACGCCCGGGTACGCCGCGCGCACGTCCGCGAGCGCCTCCGCGGGTTCGCTGCTCGCGACGAACTGAATTCTCTCGACGCCACGCACCTTGAGGTCTTCGAAGACATCTTGCCAGCCCGCCGCACCCGGCACAGGCTCCGGCCACACGCCCAGCACCTCGTACTGACCGTCGGGGAGCACGCCAAGCGTCCAGCGCGCCATGCGATCACGCACGGTGCCCTCTTCCTCCACCTGCACGCGCAGGACTTCGGAGAGCACCACGAGATACCGGCAGCACAGCGGTCGGTTCTGCCAGTAGACCAATTGGGTGGCACGGTTGTCACTTGGCATCTCTTCGCTCCTGGACGCGATCCAACTCCTCATTGTCACTCATAGAGCGTGGACCTAAAAGAGCCATGTCCATAGATTGGCGATGAGATGCCCGCCAAGACCAGCCAGCCCAAACCGACGGACCCGAGAGTCGTCTTCGGCCGGCAATTGGCGGCGCTTCGGCGACAGGCGGGTCTGTCGCAGGAAGGGCTGGCGCTTGAGAGCGGGTTGGCGCGCAGCTATCTCGGCGGCGTTGAGCGTGGGCAACGCAACATCGCGTTGATCAACATCTGCCGGTTGGCAGCGGCGCTTGCGGTTCGCCCATCCGAGTTGCTTCAGACCTTGTAAGGTACTCGCCGCCCTCGCATAGTGGTCTGGACTTGGCTGAATCGGGCAGATCAGTGGCGATGCCTCGGCCGACCTAGTGTAGAGATCTTGAAGGCCCTTCCACCTATCGAGCCTCCAACTCGGCCGTCGTCGAACTGTCCCAAATGAGCACGCCGACCGTCCGACTGGCAGGCCGATCACGGCGCTTTGTGCCGACACAACCTCTTGCCGCCGCCGCCCATCTTGGACCCGGAAAGCCGAGGCAGAACAGATCAGCCCCAACCCCAAGCCCATAATCGCTGTTGGCTAAGGCACGGAACCATCCATGCCGAGGGGTGCGTCGGAGAACCTGGAGGACAGATGTCCGGATTTGACGGTACGGGCGGGCCGATATCCCCTGGCGGCAGTTGCGAGTCCCTTGTTATCGACACTCTGCTCGCGTCACCAAAGCTAAAGGTCATCGAGGATGTCAGTACCGGCGACGTACTCGAGGTCACGCTGGGCTCGAACGACGCAGGTCAAAAGGTGGTCGAAGTTAGATTTCAAGGTCAGCTAGCAGGGGGTCTTGCCTCACCAGCCATAAGTCGGCTCCGAGAATGCATGGAGGGTGGGACGCGGTACCAGGCCCGCGTCACAGGCAAGCGCGACGCGCTCGTACGCGTGCGCGTGACAGCAGTCCGGCAATGACTGACACACTGCAAGTGGACGTGGTGGGTGGTGCCTATGAGGAGCGCTGCCTGCGTCCGGCGTGGCACGAAGTGTTCGGATCGGCCGGTCGTGCTGCTTCGGCAATCGCTGCTATGGCGGGAGTCGGCAAGGTCACTCTGCACTGCTACGCAGACGTGCGTACGAGCCCGGTTCTAGAGGCGCGCTGCGCGCTGGAAGGCACTCGCCTGATCGCAGTAGCAGTGCCTGCTACTTGCTCGTTTCGCTACACCCACGCACTCCATCGCCCCGAGATAGGGGGGCCGCGATCGACCTACGCTCCGATCGTCGTGCAAGGCGAGAACATCCTGCGTTTCGGCATGCTCGAGGGCGACGCAGCAGTCTACGGAAAACGCGTGGTCTATGACCCACAAGGACGCCTGACACCAGAGGCGTTTCATGCCAACGGTTCATCCGCCGAAGAGCTGTTCGTGGTACTGAACGAGCGCGAAGCCGTCGCGATGACCGGGCTCGCAGAGGCCGCAACGATCTTTGAGTTGGCTCTGGCAACGCGCGTCATGAACAAGGCATCGGGAGTCGTCGTCAAGCGCGGCCCGCTTGGTGCATTTGTCCTCGATGGAGACGACTGGGCGGAAGTGCCCGCCTTTGAAACGGATACCGTCTGGAAGATCGGGTCGGGAGACGTTTTCGCGGCGCACTTTGCACTGAGCTGGGCGATAGAAGGCCACAGCGCGAGCGACAGCGCGTACCGTGCCTCGCGGGCGACGGCAGTGTATTGCGACGGTCGCGGCTTCCCCGCCCCGTTGACGCTGGGGGACTTCAAGGGCATACCCATCCGAATCTCAGAGCGTTGGAAGGCCGGCAGGCGGCCTCGCGTGTATTTGGCCAGCCCGATCTTCACGCTAGGACAGCTTTGGCTCGTCGAACAGGCCCGCGACAATCTGAGAACGTTTGGGCTTGACGTGTTTTCACCGTTCCATGACGTCGGCTACGGCAGCGCCCACGACGTCGTCCAGCTTGACCTCGAGGGCATCCGAAATTCAGACCTTGTCTTTGCTATCGCCGATGGCATGGACTCGGGCACGATTTACGAGGTCGGCTACGCCCGTGCTCAAGGGAAACCTGTAGTGGTGTACTGCGAGAACGAGTCCAGCGAGGACCTAAAGATGCTTGAGGGCTCAGGCTGCTTGCTGTGCAAGGACTATGTGAGCTCAATCTATCGTGCTTTGTGGACGGCAATGTCGCTATGAGAACTGCGCTGCTCCTGTCGGGCGGTATGGACTCAATTGCGATCGCATGGTGGAAGCGTCCCGAAGTGGCCATCACCATCGACTACGGCCAGCTTCCGGCCCGAGCGGAAATCGCCGCGGCCACTGCGGTTGCCCAGCGCCTTAACATAGAACACCACGTCGTCTCTATTGACTGTCGATCGCTCGGCTCTGGCGACATGGCGGGAAGCGGCGCGAACGAGCATGCGCCGGCCAGCGACTGGTGGCCGTATCGCAATCAGATGCTCGTGACCTTTGCCGCGATGAAGGCAATCAGTCTCGGTGTCCAGCAGTTACTCATTGGCTCCGTCCTATCGGACGGCTTCCACCGCGACGGCAGGCCCGAGTTCATCGGCGCGCTGAGCGCACTACTCGAGCTGCAAGAAGGAGGCATCACCGTTTCGGCTCCGGCGATCAAGCTAAACACGCTGGAACTCATTCGGCTATCGGGAGTCCCGGACAGCGAACTGGCGTGGGCACATAGCTGCCACAAAGCCGACGTTGCGTGTGGCAACTGCCGAGGGTGCAACAAGTACTTCAAAGTCCTAGAGGTCCTGAACGATGGAATGGCCGAACCTCAAGAATCCTCGCCCACGGCCTGAGCCTCGGCAGTACATCCCAGTCGTTTGGCTGGATTCGCCTCTGATACGGCTACCGGATAGCGGCATCCTGGATACCCCACCCTTCGCGACTGTTGTCGAGTCCAGGCGAACGCGGTACTCCTTCGCACCGTTGTCGGACGAGCGGCTGGGCGCCCTAATGCAACTCACCTGCAGGGTCAGGGCGACGCTCGGCGGTCCGCTGTCGTTCCCTCAGTCATACCGGCCAGTCCCGTCGGCAGGGGCAATCCATCCCGTGCACGTTGTCCTACATCGTCCCGGCGAGACCGCGCTCCATCGGTACGACCCGACCGATCACGGGCTGCGCGAGTTGGACGCTTCCGTGGACGCGAGCGAGCTACGCGCGGCCATGCAAGAAGTCATTGACGCGCCAAAGGCCACCTTGTTGCTCTTTGTCGCCGAACCGGGGATGACGTCGTCGAAGTACGAGAACGCCAGCAGCCTCGTCTGGCGCGACGCAGGCGTCTTACTCGGAATGTTCGCTGTAGCCGCCGAGGCGCTGTCACTGAACTTCGCGCCCATGGGGGTGACAGGCGAACCCTGGGCAAGTCAACTAGCTAGCGCTGGGCGCCTCGCGGGCGTTGGCGCGGCCTTTGTTGGAGCGCACGCCTAAAGTTGTCCGAACACGCTGGGAACTGGCCCTCAGAGATCAAGACTTCTTGCGGCGTGGAAAGAGTGACATCCAAGGCATGCCGTCTACTTGCCCATCCATGCGGAGCGCGGTCAGTGTCTGCGTTGGTGCATTGAACGGCGTCACGACCAGCATTCCGCGGTTGCCGTAGCCGAGTCCCCGTTGCTGTAGTTTGGAATCTTCAAGCGGCCGGTCGCGCGGCTCTGACAGAACCAATTGTCGACCTATCTCAGCGCACCGTTCAAGGAAGGCGTTTGCATGGGCGG
>Ga0307513_10003742_pt1 | contig 20539 bp, 24 predicted proteins | sample 15_EM_MG_FD_202174 | JGI IMG/M metagenome (GOLD analysis project Ga0307513, IMG submission 202174) | Populus trichocarpa ectomycorrhiza microbial communities from riparian zone in the Pacific Northwest, United States - 15_EM | ecosystem: Host-associated > Plants > Roots > Unclassified | place...
CAGATATTATCGCACTTTTTGGCATCCGGGCCCAGCAACCTTCGGCCCTGGCTGGTTAATCGATTGGTCATTCACGCTTCATGTCTAACACTTGTGAATTTACGCCCCTTTCCCCCCTGTCACTTATTGTAGAGTTGTTAATGTAACCCAGCTCCAGAACCGCGATCTCTTAATGACAGCGCTTTTTTAAGCTGATCAAGTGCGGCGCTCATGATGCGAACGATGTAGGGCCTACCATGGACATGTTCGCGTACTGCGTGGGTTAAACCCGCGGGTTTTTTGATGGGCCCGGGTCCCGATTGGTGGATCACAGACAGCTTAATGTGGGCACGGGTTGGGCATAGACTAGCCCATGCAACCTGTCCTAACCCGGCCTGCAGGGGCCCATTACGAGTACAAAGTATTGACTGGTAGCTACACTTCACTTCCCACTTCTAACCATGATTTTTATTACTATCTGCCGTTGTCACCACCTTCTCGTCCTTCTGCAACATTCTGGGTATCCCCTTGGTGGTGTTTTCGGGCAGCCCCACAGTTGGGGGTATATTGGGGGAGGGGAGGGGCGTCCGGGAATTGGCGATGTTTTCAGAGATATTGAAGACATTAGGCGACATCTTGTGCTAGAGTTGGCTTAATTAACATCCTGTACATACGTGTTCAGTATCAATTGCTGATGTACAACACGAGCCGACAGAATGTGGAGGCCAGATAATTAACTCACCCGGAAAGCCCGAAGTTTTGGTGTGATAGCTCACCAAAGCTTCTCCAAACGCTCCAGAGTCCCTCCGGTCCCATTGGTCTCGCATATACCACCCTGCGCTCCCGGCTGAGGTTGCCACGTCAATCTTGAGCATAGCTGCGGGAAGGTTGAAGGGGTGCGGGAACACGTGCCGGATGGTGTCAGGCAATGCCCATAGGTTGAGAACTCATCGGGGAAAACATGTTAGGGGTGTGGGAGGATGGACGTCAGAGGAGGGGAGCGACAACACGGATCATACGAAGGACTGTGGTCCATTACGGGTCACCCGTGGTCAACCCGTGCAAAACCCATGTCCACCGATGACCGCACCCACAAAACCTGAGCCCACCAAACCCATGCCCACGGCAAAACCTGCCGGATAAAATTGCGGATCACCCGGATCAACGCCAGCCCATGTCAGGCCCTAGGTCCATCACTCTCCAGAAAGAAGATGGCATTGCCATTTCAAGTCATTCAGATGGGGTGGTGAGGGTCTTGGATATTCTGACTGGCCTCTGCAAAGCATCCTTCCAAACTCCAGCCAAGGATTCCCACCAGATAGACACCCATCTAGCTGATGGCAAGGTGATCACTGTTTGGCACAGAGATGAGAAAATATGTATCTGGGATACTGAGAAAGGGGAACTCCTCAGAACAGCAGAGACACCTAGGGATAAAATTATAGACTTCAGGATATCAGGGGATGGATCTAAAGTTTTCTGCTTATATGGGGGCTTCATCAGAGCATGGTCTACATGGACAGGGGATCTTGTAGGAGAAGTGAGATTTTGGTGTCACATTCCAAATAATTCCTTCTTGACCATTGATGGCCTGAGAGTCTGGGTCCATTCCCCCCCAACAAACACAATTCTGGGGTGGGACTTTGGGATCTTAGAATCACCTCCTATTGAACTACCAGACATATCCCAAAATTTACCCCACCTGTATTTTGTTGGTGGTATCAGGCAGCTGAAGTCATTTCTACCTGGGATCCAGGATACAGTTACAAAAAAGGTGGTTTTCCAACTGCCTGGGAGACTTGCAAGGTGTTCAGATGCACAGTGGGATGGTCAGTATCTGGTTGCTGGTTATGACTCTGGAGAGATGTTGATTCTGGAGTGTAATTATGTGCCTCATTAGGGATCTGTAGCTTTGTGTTCTTTCCACTCATTCCTGTAATTCTATATATCAAAAATGTCATTGCAAGATGATTAAAATGGTCACAATTTATATCATACAACTAACCACCAAGGTATTTGTCTGAATTCATCCAGTTCTGCCCCAGTGAGACTTCCCAAGGCACCCAAACTCCTTAAGGTTCCCATGCCCTTTGGTTCCTCCTATTATTTGGGACAAATAAGGATTAAGCCAATGAGTTGTAATGAGTTACAAACCCTTGCCAGGGAGGTGCTTTAATCACCAGTACATATCAAATTTTCCATGACTTGCTGAGGTAGGTGGAAGAGATAGGAGCATGAGAGAGAGAAAAAACAGAACAAGAATGAGTGAATGGTAAGCAGTAGATTGTATTCTCCTACCAACACATCTATGTTTTTCCAGATGTTGTCTCCAGAGACCCTTCACTGTGATCAGAGGACATTACTGATGGCACCCCATGAAATGGAGCTTAAAGAGAGCCATTGTTTGATCCTTGGATCAAAGGGTGCCCGGCCCTGTTCTCGACCAAACTATCCCTCATAAGACACGTCAGGTCCAGGAGTTTCAAAAGCATACTGGGGGTTGTTGATCAAATCATGCATTCCACTCACTCCAATGGGACGAAGCTATTGCAGGTTCTCTCGCTGGGGAAGTTTTGTGGTTGTGATTATCTTGGCTTTTGCGTGGACTGTGCAGGATGGTGGGAGTTCGGGCTCGTAGATGTGAGGAAGAAGGTTTAGGCTACCTTGTCGGGCATGTTTGGGTTGAAGGCCTGAATTCTTGTTAGGGGGTTTGGTATAGAGCTTTGTCCATTCACGAATGCATTATTTTGCTGACTATTTTTTCGTCTAATATCCATTTGCTTTCTCTCCCTGTATTTTGAAGATCGGTTTCCTTCAGGATGAATTTCGAAACCGAGGGGAAGCGCAAGATTAACCTCTCCTTTCCGAACGACTTTCCGGATGTTTAGGAAGTGCCAGAGTTGGAAAGCACCCAAGGGAGAGCCAAAACAACATCGTTCACGACAGGTCTTGCCGACGTTTCGTGGTGTACTCCTGGTCAGCAGTGCAACTTGAAGTTATCAATAAAAACCGCAGCGCAGAGGATGGCTGATAACCTGGAGGCGGGCCGGGGGTATAGTTTCAAATTTGTATTTTGCGACCGTTCAATGTACCGTCCCGTTCGCACGAGAGACTGTCCGTAGTAAGAGTAGCTATATCTCTCAACGTCGCAGAAGGGTGCCACTAGTCGAGATTTGGGCTGCCCACGACCCGACATGACGGACGGGGTCCCGACGGTTACCTTACAAGTCCTTTGATATTCATGGAGACCTGTATACAGTCACCCAACATAGCCATTCCGAAGTTGCCGTACATTAATACAGACTCTACAGAGCTACCTGGTACACACGCTTTCTAAACCTACAGCGCTAGATCCAACAAGTCCTCGTGCTCATACTCATCATAGCGGTCACCTCCACCGTCATCATGCTCAATCTGATACTCCCTCAGCTTCCAATCATACTGATACTCGTACACTCCCTCCAACCACACATATGCTTGTTCGTCTCCACTCCCTCGGTCCTCCATGCGGAATTTTGGATCACCCGTGTCCATTCCCTTATTGGGGCTTCCCGAAGCGGATCCGGGCCGGGGACGGAGATCGGTGACCCCGTGTGCGGATACTCCGCAACCCTCCGCGCTGTGCCCGACTCCAAAGAAAGCTCTGAAGAGGACGAAGACACAACAAACGAACAGGAGAGCGACGGCCTTTGAGAATATCGGCAGAGGTAAGAACTCATGGACAGTGAACGGGGGTGGGAGCCGTGCTGGTGAGGATCCGCGTCGACATTCTGGTTCCGTAGGCGAGTTGGGACGACTCGAACCAATGGTGAACCTGGTCCCTGATTTGTGACTGTCTCTCGACCTCTGCGTGGAGGCAGTGAACGGCGAGGGTGTCCTTGACGATTTCGTACGGAGCGACAATGGATGCAGGAATGGTGGCGAAAACGATAGATTTTTGTCTGATTTCTGTAACCGACTGTCCAATGAACTGCGTTGGAGATTTGAGGAGACGAAGTATGGTTGGGGCTTCAAGTACTGGTAAAAATTTCGGTGGGCAGGTTTCATGGTCCCGATCGGGAGTGTTCCTATGGGGTACAATCCTGAAGCCTGAGCCCCAGGCAGAGAGGACACACCACTGTGTAGGGTCGGCCGAGTCCGTGTGTCCGACATAGTTAAGGACTCGGGGTGTGCGTGAGGTTGGTAATAATCTTGAGCCGTATGGGCACGGCGATTGTCGTTATCGTGGTCGTGGTGTTGGAGACCATAAGGATGAAGGCGGTGATACGTTCCATGGTTAGACCAAGCGGCAGCACCAGAGCAGGATAGCGAAGTCGAGAAGCTGGTTCCGACTCCGAGATTTAAGTTCGGGGGCTGGAACGAAGCACTAACTGAGTTAGGTTCGCGTCCAGGGCCGTCATTCGTACCTAAGAAATGAATGATGCCTCGAGATCTCGGAGGAAGGCGATATGTACGTGAGAGCGAGACGGAAAGTGGTTCACAGGAGTTCCGACGTTCATGTTGGAGAAAGCAAGCCATCGCGACGCACTGTGATTCCCGGTCGATCGTATCCTCGAGGCTCGCACTGAGGTAGAAAAACAGCGTAATGTACACATCAACATTCGAAAGCGAAACGAAGGTCAGAATACAGAATATCTCACTCGGTCACTCAAAATCGAAGCCCCCGATAGCGGTAGGAGATCCCGTATAGGAGATCCTATGAGTCCACCCCCTTCGAGCCACGCCACCTGTGAGAGTTTTCCACTCTTCCGACGGTACAGGACTTGAATCGAGCCAAGCGTCATTTGTGCACATACAGCCATCTGCGTGGCGTGAGTCCGGAAAAGAGATTAACGCGGGAAAATGAAGGACTCGTTTTCATCCGCCCCACACGGTAACCAACTATCGGGCCGCCAATCCTGTCTCCACGAATGACACATCCTTCGTCCAAACCAGGGGTCGGACAACTGCTGGGAGGATGCCGATCCATGAGAATCAGCCGCAGCACAGAGGAGACTAGTGAAGGCTCAAGAGAGGACGGACCTGACATCTCCATCTTCTGCAACTCCGCTCCACCCGTTTCAACCGCGGGTCCATGCCTTCCTTTCACCACTCTTTAGGTCCGATTTCCACCACCCTGACCTGACCGGCCGTGCTTCCCGCCTCCCGTGCTAGTATCGTTGTATGCGTCCAATGACGGAGACCCGATAAAGCCGCTCCCACCCAGTCCACCGATGACCGACGCAGTTGAACCCGATGCTTCTCTCGAGTGTGGATTCCACCGTGCGTTCTCAAATACTTCAACTTTGCGCAACTCCGCCCGCCAGTACTTGTCTTCTAGTTTATCGTCACCGAGTACTCTGCAAAACCAGGAGAAAGCGATTTTCCAAAAGAGAGATATGACTGGTGTTGACGGCGGGGAGGGTAGATTTGGCGAATGGATGGGTAACAAGGAATAGGAGTATTCCGAGGACGATAGCTGCGGGGCGCAATGGGATGAGGTAGACGAGAGGGATGGAAAGGAGCAGGGTGAGGAGAAGGGGTGTGTAGGGGGTTGGTAGGTCGGATGGGGGAGGAATGGAAGGACGGCATCGTCTACGTCGGAACTACGAACGCATTCAGATACTGCAGCTATTCTGGAGAAACGACAGAGACGCACACAAAGCCCATGAGGTTCTGGATGCCTTGCAAGTTGGCCTGCCAGACCGCAGTACCCTCGGACACCTGAGGAGGGGGTGGTGGTGCGGAATTCTTGGAATCCTGGCCGCCATCGACTGTCTAGGTTGGATATGTTCTAAGAAGAATCGCGACGAGGAGGGTGTTGGGAACCAGCAAAGTCAACCTCGGGAAGAAGTCCTGGGATTTTCACCCGGGCCGCGAAGCCGCCTCTGCGCAGAGATTCGACGCCGATCTAGGATTCTGTACAACCACGGAGATTCGCAGATCTCAATTTCGTCGCACGGGATACGTGGAGGAAGCTGTGGCCCGTAGCCATATTGTCCAATCACCTATCTTCCACCCACCGGGACTGTACGATATCACCAGGTGGATGCACTCGTCGCCCTAGTGCTCGGACTGGCGGGTGCAACACCCGAGGCATGCGCTGATCCTTCGACCGTCGACCGCTGCTCCGAGCTCATCAAGAACCGCCACAGTGGTGGTTCGCCCGGGGGCCAATGAGTACAGGTGTGCATACTGCCCAGTGGAGCGTGGCAATCGGGCTAACACAAACTTTCAGGAGGTAGCTACATCACGGGAGCCTGGCTGGGGCGTTCACGACCTGGAAACCAAAACCAACCGATGTGGAAAAGAATGATTCTGCTGCGACCCATTGTCCCGTCCCCGGGACCTCCGAACAGAGATCTCGAACCTCAGACTCCTTGGCCCCCTCCACCTGAACCTGCCGCGACCCCAGGGACAGCACGGTTTCCATCGCTCACTCTCCGCCCGCCAGTATCTCCACTCTGTCAGACTTCACAACTACGGATACATCCGACGACGAGTCCCCCCACGACTCCCCACATGACCGTAACTCCCCACGACGCCCTCTGCCTTGGTGACGGGAACGTTGAAGTCTTGTGTGGCAACACCGTGTTCCACATCCATCCCAGGTACGTACCTTGTCGTTCCACTCTACTGTGCTCAGTCAGATGCCCGCGAAATTGAACCTTGCGACTGCGGAACCACCCGATGGTTACCCCCGCATTCCGTTCTCGGACGCGGTCACGGACTTTGCCACGCTTTTCGGACATGTATCTCCCGTTGTGTGCCACCCCACCCCTGTGCCTATCAATTGTTTTGTTGACTAAGCACCTCTGTCGACAGATCCCCAGAACGAAATCAAGTGCCAGACTCCACCGCATTCTCGTCCCCCCTCCGAATGAAGGAAAGTAAGAAGTGCTTGTCGTCCGATCTCACCTACTCGAAGTCGTCCGCGATCCATACATATCCAGAAACCTTTGAAGGCCTCGACCCTTCCGAGTCGCCTGGAGAGTGCGTTTACAGTAGTCCAACTCCTCACCTGAATACAGTCCTCAGCTTGTTTGTCTAACAGAACCTCAAGTTTGCGTTTCCAATGGCACACTACGTGGCTATTCGAAGGTGGGATCGCTGACGGGCAGACCTCTCCCGGTGGGCGCAAGATTACCCCCGAAACCCTTCAGATCACGATACAAAACCTGTTCGCATTCCGTGGGGTCGAGCTCAAGCGGGCCCATCGCTTGATCTTTGGATCGAGGGGTTCCCGGTCCTGTTCCTGGCCGAACTTCCCCTCACGCAACGCAACGGGTCCAGGAGTTTCTGAAGCACACCAGGAGATCGTTGGCCGAATCGCGGATTCCGTTCATTCTATGACGGAGCTATTGCAGGTTCTCCCTCTGAGGGAGGTTTGTGAAGGTGATTCTCTTCGCTTTTGCAACGGCCGTGTGGGAGGGCGGCAGTCTGGACCCACAGATAAGGGGAAGGAGACTTGGGCTGATTTACGGGGTGTGTTTGGGTCGAAGACTTGCGTTCTTGTGAGGATTTTGGTGTCAGAAACATCCCATTCGCGATTGGATCGTTTGGGTGACCAACCGACCAACCCTTTCCAAATCAATGTCATTTGCAACGGTGCTCGCTACCATTTCACGGTGTACTTGGTTAGGGACGCAGACAGATCTTGATAAAAACCGCAGCATAGAGAATGGCTAATAACTCGTAGGCGGGCTAGGAGCTTTATGTACAGTTTGTGTTTCCCAACCGCTCAACGGACCGTGACATTCGCTTACACAACCACCGCTTCTCGCACCGCCGGAATCATAATGAAGAGTATCCAATCAACCTTGAGAATAGCGATCACTAGGTTGTCCGACCGGGGATATGAGAGCTCGCTCGACGGTTTTCGTTTTTAGTTCGGGATAGGACTTTGAAGTCATCGCACTCCCATTCGATCATCTCTATAGTCTCCCCCACACTTGTTCACATGAAAAATCTCAAATTCATGAGCTCAATCACCTCACCGACCTCATTCTGACTATGTTCCAACACCACTCCAGACGTGGCCCACAACAGGAGTCCAAAGTCGATCGAGACGACGTCAGATTCCAGAAAGCTAAACGTGTTGGACGGTATTGATCACATTGGGTGAGACAGGGTGACGGCGGAGGTCACCCAGAGAATGAGTCGTCGGATGGAGTCTCCCCCTCCCAGGTGGAACGTGTCTGAGGGCCGTGGGACAACACCCGGGAACAATACCGGCCCGAGCGTTGGCGTTGAGGCCCGAGGACGTTGATATTTTGTGAGTTGATGAAGGGGTGCAACAGGTCTCGGCTCACCTCTCGAGTTGGTTGAGAAGAAGGGAGAAGCCCGAAAGGTATGAGGCCAATAAATGCGAACGCTGAACCTTCACCGTCGAGACAAAAGCACCACTGTGTGACCCGGGGGCGGACGAGCGGTGGGAGAACGAACCGAGCTGCGGAACCTTCAAAGGAAGCTTTCCGGGACCGACTCCATGAACCAGGGCCCGCTCAAAACAACGGCATTTGCCTCGGTGTCCCTCTGTAGCATCTGTAACTTGTAAACATGGTAGATCTCGGGTCCGGTGCCTTCCTAGCTGTCCGGAGTCCAATGTAGAAAGCGACGTGCATCCTCTGCATCGAGAATCTCGACGCCTCCTGCGATCCGTACGCCATGTCGACGGAAGGGATAGCTAGAGGCGTGCCACCGAAGAAGGTGAGTGTGATAGTGGTGAGGGAGGCGCGTCTGAGTGGCGTATCTCAACTGAGAATTAATATCGAGGGATCGGTCGGAGGCGTCAGACATTGAGCTCAGCTGCGACTTCAAATCAAAGGAATGCAAGAAATTGACACGAAACTCGATGCGGGGAATAACTTGGCCTGGATGAAAAGGGTGGATCCTACTACGCAGAACCGTTCGTTCCAGGTAATCTGTGTGAGAACGGACACCTGCAGGACAACGCATTGCATCCGCGCTGAGCGTCAAAGCCACGAGGCCAATCATCCGCTATCGCACCACCATCTACGCTCTTCTACACTGATCTAACACCGACATGGACGACATACGACATTCACTCTCCGAAACGAAGAAGAAAGTCAAGCACCTACTGACAGGGAGAAAACGCAAGCCGGACGAAACGGGGCCTAACCCCGGTGGGGAGGGGGCTGACTCAACGACTTCTCTTCCTCGACCAGGGCCTCACGTCGTGGCGGATGAAAGTCGCGACCAAGAAGACGATAAAGCCGACGCAGCCGGAGTCCAAGCTTCTTCGACGGATCGACCCCCTCAGCCAGATGGGCCATTATCTGTGCCGGCGTGCGGAAGCGATAACGGTCAAGGAGGAGAGGCAGACGCCGACAGAGAAGGAGCCAGCAAGAAGGATTCGCACCCACACCCGGACGTCGAGGTTGCAGTGGGGGGCGCGCACAGCGGAGAGCTTGAGAGAGTTTATCCACCTCCATCTACTCCTTCGATCTCGCGTGGCGTGGGGCCCGACAGTACGTGAACCTGGCTGGCTTTGTTACTGCCTCTGATCATTCCTTCTGACAATATAGGCACCTCTGTCCTTCCCGATTGTGGACCAGAGGTTGTTCGCCCCGACGAGACCCTCGGACCGAGCGCCGCTGAGGATGAGAAGAAGTCGAACTCCAAGTCTACTGCGTCTGCCACAGCCGAATTACTCCGTGATATGAGCGGCTCCACAGTTGGCTTCGGTCCGCTCAAATCCGTCGCGAGATCACTCCGTTCTATTCTCGACAGTTGCGAGGTATGGCCCCCTTCTCGTACATTTGGTTCTCAATCCTTACGGTGGTTCTAGCGAACGGAGGTGAATCAACGTGCCATAGAATCATTGGCTCCAAGGATCAGAATGCTCTCTGAATCGCTCTCCGCACCCATCCCTCCGGATGACGTTAATGAGGAGGAGAGGACAAACAAACTGGAACGGTGAGCCAACATCCTCCGAGATGGAGAACCGAATCTGATTTATGGGAACTACCAGGAAATTGGAAGAGATTGGGCAGGCCATGGACCCGATTACGACCAAGAAGGATCTCGCGCTTTTCCTCAAAAAGCCCGAGAACGCACATAAACTTAACAATCTTGTACAAGATATTCGCTATGCCTTGATGGATTATCAGGTTTGCACTCATGAAAGACTTGCTCTGATTGTAACTGACGTCCTCCCCAGACTTCGTTCCAACGAGATATGTACGATGAAGGCTGTCAGTCGATCGTAAGCCTTACTCCCTTATGATCTCGCCTTTTGTAGTAACTTGGAAACAGGGAGATGCGGATCGCCTTCTTCTGGAAAACGTGCGTCACACCGATAGGGCCGGGTATAATTCCGGAAACAGCCAGGGATGCCTGAGGGGAACTAGAGTGGATATCCTCCTGCAACTTGAACACTGGTTGAAGGACAAAGGAGACCATCGCGTTTTCTGGCTGAATGGCCTTGCCGGGACCGGAAAGTCGACCATCGCCCGGACATTTGCCGAGATCGGCTTCGCGGACGGAAAGCTCGGTGCGAGCTTCTTCTGCTCGCGAGATTTCGAGGACAGAAGCAATCTCCAAGCAATATTCCCAACTCTTGCCTTCCAGCTTGCCTATCGCTACCTCCCATTTCGAGAGAAGCTGCTTCGAGTCCTGAGGGCCAATCCTGGTGTTGGACAGGAGTCTCTCTGTTCCCAGATGGAGAGGATCATTGTTGGTCCGCTGAAAGCCACCCGAATTCGGACACTTATCATCATTGATGCTCTTGATGAGTGCAAGGACGAGGAACCCGCCTCTGCCATTCTGTCAATACTCTCCCGCTACGTGGACGAGATCCCCTATGTCAAGTTCTTCATCACCGGTCGTCCAGAACCTCGGATCCGCTCAGGATTCCGGTTGGAGTCACTCACCCCGGTCACAGAAGTCCTCAAGCTCCATGAAGTCAAGCCAGAAGTGGTGGACAGTGATATCAAGCTGTTCTTTCGAACACAGCTGACCCACCTTGCCAAAACCCGGAGTGACTGTGATGTGACAGAAGTTTGGCCAAGCTCATCCGACATCGAGATCCTGTGCAAGAAGGCAGCTGGGTTCTTCATCTATGCCTCGACAGTTGTCAAGTTTGTTGCTTCAGAAGACAATCCACCTGTGAAGAGGCTGGCCCTAATCACCTCACTCCCAGAAAGTACAGCTGAAGAAGGAAAGTCTGGAATTGACCAACTCTACACCAAGATCCTTGAACATGCATTCCACAACATCCATACAGATGGTAGTCAACACCATTCCTGTTTTCAGGCTACAGTGGGGGCAGTTGTGCTCATCTTCAACCCCCTCTCTATCAAGGGCCTTTCAGAACTCCTGGGATATGACACCTCAGACATCCGCAGCACCATCCGATCCCTCCACTCTGTCCTCCTTGTCCCAGATAGCACAGAAGATCCAATTCTCACCTTCCACAAGTCATTCCCTGACTTCCTCACAGACCCAGAGCGATGCATAGATAACAGGTTCCTTGTGGAGCCTGTAGTCCACCACACAGAAATCCTACTCTTGTATCTTAAGCTGATGAGGGAAAGGTTGAAGAAGAATATCTGTAACCTGGATGATCACTGTGTTCTCAGTGAGGTCAGGGATCTTTCTGCTCGCTGCAAGGACAAAATTGGAGATGCCCTGGAATATTCATGTTGCTTCTGGACAAGGCACCTTCTGAGGGTCCCTGGCAGTATATCCTGTATCAAGGAAGTAGAAGAAGGAATCAATGAATTCTTCACAACATGTTTACCATATTGGATTGAGGTGCTTGCACTGACAGGGAATCTTGGGGCTGGAGTTCATGCTATTAATGATGTTGAGCAATGGTGCACTTTAGTGAGTGCTGTGAAATTCTGTTTACTTATACCTTTGTTGACATGTGCTTAGGCAGGAATCATGTGCCAATGGACAGCTGATAGCCAGAGACTTATCCTGGAACACTTTGACATGATCTGTGACTCACCCTCCTACATCTATCACTTTGCCCTGCCAATTTCCCCTTCCTCATCCTGGCTTCATCAGTACTACAGTGCAGAATTCTCACAAGAGATCAGGGTGGTTAGGGGTGTGTCAGCTGGATGGGGAGCATGTTTTCGCACAGTTTGGTTTGGTGACCTATGGAGCCTTGCATGCTGGAAAGATACCATTGCAGTTGGTAGAAAGTCTGGCTCCATCTTCATTCTCAATGCCATCACAGGTGTCCAGGTGGCCATCCTTTCTGGACACACTAGTCAGGTGAAATGCCTTATTTTCTCATTAGATGGGGCATCACTTGTATCTGGTAGTGAGGACAAGACCATCAAGCTCTGGGATGTGCAGACTGGTGGGGTTGTCAAGACCTTCCAGGACCATACAGGAGATGTTACATCTATTTCCATCTCAGCAGACCACACCACAATTGCTTCAGGATCTTGGTACAAGGCAATTTGTTTGTGGGATGTTCAGACAGGGGAGTGCCATCACACCATAGAGCAACAGCATCGTGTGGAATATGTTTGCTTTTTTCCCTTGGATCCCAAACACTTCATGTCTGTGTCTGGCAGTAAAATCTGGAAGTGGGACACCAGTGGTCAGAAAATTGCATCTGGGTATGATGGTTATGGTATTGCTTTCTCTCCAGATGGTACCCAGTTTGTTGTGTACAAGGGAGCAGCTGTTGAAGTCTATAGCTCTGATTCTGGAGGGGCTTTAGCTAAATTCAATATGGGTGATGAACATGTTGGATGTTGCTGTATCTCCCCTGATAACAGAGTTGTTGCAGTGGGTGCTGGTCATGATATCTATATTTGGGGCATTACTGGCCCAGAGCCTCACCTCCTTGAGACCTTGAATGACCATGCTAGAGGCATTCTATCCCTTGTATTTTCCTCCTCCTCCCTCATCTCAGCATCACATGACTGCTCAGTCAAGTTCTGGCAGATTGGTACCCCATCCACAAAGCCAGTTCCAGCTGATCCAAAGTCTACACCCTCCACCTTGACTCTGATCAAATCCATCACTCTGCAGGCAGAAGATGGCATTGCCATTTCAAGTCATTCAGATGGGATGGTGAGGATCTGGGAAATCCCAACTGGCCTCATCAAGGAATCCTTCCAAACTCCAGCCAAAGGTTGTTACCAGATGGACACCCGCTTGATTGATGGTAGGGTGATCTCTGTTTGGTGTATAGATGAGAAAATGTATGTCTGGGATGCTGAGAAAGGAGAACTCCTCAGAACAGTAGATATCCCTGAGGGTAACATTATTGACCTCAGGATATCAGGGGATGGATCTCAAGTTTTCTGCCTACATTTTTTTTCCATCAGAGCATGGTCAATATGGACAGGGGATTGTGTGGGAGAAATGGGTCATAGCTCCTATAATGTACAGAATGACATCCTAACTATTGATGGCCTGAAAGTCTGGGTTGGCTCAAAGGGGTGGAACTTTGGGATCCTAGGTTCATCTCCTGTTGAACTACCAGGCATGTCCCAAAATTGGCCCCACCTGTATTTTGTTGGTGGTGTCAGGCAACAGAAGTCATTTATACCTGGGATTCAGGATACAGCTACTAAAAAGGTAGTTTTCCAACTGCCTGGGAGACTTGCAAGGTGTTCAGATGCACAGTGGGATGGCCACTATCTGGTTGCTGGTTATGACTCTGGAGAAATGTTGATTCTGGAGTGCAATTATGTGCCCCATTAGGGATATATAGCTTATGTGTTATTTCCACTCATTCCTGTAATTCTATATATCAAAAATGTTATTGCCAGATGACTAAAATGGTCACAATTTATATCATACAACTAACCACCAAGGTATTTGTCTGACTGAATCCATCCAGTTCTGCCCCAGTCAGACTTTCCAAGGCATCCAAACTTCTCAAGTTCTTATGTTCTTTGGTTCCTCCTAACATTTGGGGCCAATGAGGATTAAGCCAATAATGAACATAGAGTCACAATGAGTTGTAATGAGTTATAAACCCTTGCCAGGGAGGTGCTTTGATCACCAGCACATACCAAACCTCTAATGACCTGCTAAAGTAGGTGGAAGAGATAGGAGCATGAGGGAGAGAGAAAACAGCATGAGAATGAGTGAATGGTTAGCAGTAGATTCTGTTCTTCCATCAACATTGATGGCTATGGAAAGGGGACAGGGACCTACATAAATAATAAACCCCACAAACAGACTGATTAGAAGGTTGATGCCTAAGTCTCTTATAGGTCAAAGTCAGATGTCCAGGAATGCTCCATCCATGGAAGCATCTGATAATCAAACTACTAGGCAGGACAATAAACACCTCACCACAGTCCAGAAAGTCACTCACCAGCAGCTCCCCCAGGGGTTCCCAGCCTCAATAAACATGCATCCATGAACTCCTCGGTAGCCTGGTACCAGCTCGTTGAAAATATGCTGTAACAACTCTGAGATTCTCATTGTCCTTGCCCCACCCTGAAGACTCTCCCCTATATTCCTCTGCCTCCTCTCTTTGTCCTCCTCTGACTTCCTTCAGCTTTCTGGGAAATAAGGATCCTCGCGATCTGTTTCCCTCAGGACAAATTTCAGAAATGGGGGGAAGCACGAGCCCAACCCATCTCCCTTCCGAACGACTTCCCGGACATTTGTGAAGCACCAGAGTTGAAAAGCACCCAAGGGAGAGTCGAAATAGCACCACTTGGGGAGGATCTTGTTGCCATTCCGTGGTGTGCTCCTGGTCAGGGGTGTAGGCTCTCGATAAAAACCGCAGCTCAGAGAATGGCTGGTAACCCAGATCTAGGCGGGCCGGGGGTACAGTTTTAAATATGCATTTTGCGACCGTTCAATGCACCGTGCCATTCGCACGAGAGACTGCCCGCAGGAGTAGTTATACCTCTAAAGGTCGCAGGAGAGTGCCACTAGTCGGGATTTGGGCTGCCCACAACCCGGCATGACGGACGGGGTCCTGACGGTTACCTTACAAATTCTTTGATATTAATCGAGACCCGTGTACGGTCATCCACCATAGTCGTTCCGAAATCGCCGTCCATTAATACAGATTCTACAGAGCCACCTCTTACACACGCTTTCTAAACCTACAGCGTTAGATCCAACAAGTCCTCGTGCTCATACTCATCATAGCGGTCACCTCCACCGTCATCATGCTCAATCTCATACTCCCCCAATTTCCAATCATACTGATACTCGTACATTCCCTCGACCTTCTCCAACCACACATGCGCTTGTTCGTTCCCACTCCCTCGGTCCTCCATGCGGAATTTTGGATCGCCCGTGTCCATTCCCTTATCGGGGCTTCCCGACGTGGATCCGGGCCGGGGCCGGGGATCGGTGAGCCCGTGAGCGAATACTCCGCAACCCTCTGCGCTGTGCCCGACTCCAAAGAAAGCTCTGAAGAGGACGAAGACACAGCAAACGAACAGGAGAGCGACGGCCTTTGAGAATGTCGGCAGAGCCAAGAACCCACGGACAGTGAACGGGGGTGGGAGCCGTGCTGGTGAGGATCCACATCGACGTTCTGGTTCCGTAGGCGAGTTGGGACGACTCGAACCAATGGTGAACCTGGTCCCTGATTTGTGACTGTCTCTCGACCTCCGCGTGGAGGCAGTGAACGGCGAGGGTGTCCTTGACGATTTCGCACGGAGCGACAACGGGTGCAGGAATGGTGGCGAAAATGAGATCTTTGCTTGATTTCTGTAGTCGACTGTCCGACGAACTGCGCCGCGGGTTCGAGGAGACGAAGTATGGTTGGGGGTTCAAGTACTGGTAGGGATTTCGGTGAGCAGGCTTCGTGGTCCCGATCGGGGGTGTTCCTGTGGGGTCCAATCCTGAAACGTGAGCCTCAGGCAGAGACGACGCGCCGCTGTGTAGGGTCGGCCGAGTCCATGTGTCCGACATAGTTAAAGTCTCGGGGTGTGCGTGAGGCCGGTAATAATCCTGAGCCGTGTGGTTGCGGGGTTGTCGTTATCGCGGTCGTGGTGTTGGAGACCATAAGGATGAAGGCGGTGATACGTTCGGTAGTTAGACCAGGTGGCGGCACCAGAGCGGAATAGTGAGGTCGGGAAGCTGGCTCCAGCTCCGAGGTTTACGTTTGGGGGCTGGAACGAGGCGCTGACTTGGCTGGGCTCACGTCCCGGACCGTCCCCAGCCAAGCACGGCTCTCCATCGGGGTCCATTCGTTTCTAAGAGTTGAACGATGCTTTGGGATTTCAGAGGCAAGCGATATGTACGTGAGAGCGAGACGGAAGGTAGTTCGCAGGGGTTCGAACGTTCATGTTGGAGAAAGCAAGCCATCGCGACGCGTTATGATACCCAGTCAATCGTATCCTCGAGGCTCGCACTGAGGTAGAAAAACAGCGTAATGTACACGTCAACGTTCGAAAGTGAGACGAAGGTCAGAATACAGAGTATCTCACTCGGTCACTCAGAATCGAAGGCCCCGATAGCGGTAGGAGATCCCGTATAGTAGATCCTATGAGTCCACTTCCTTCGATCCATGCCACCTGTGAGAGTTTCCATTCTTCCGACATATACAGGACTTGAATCGAGCCAGGCGTTGCTTGTGCATATCCAGCCACCTGCGTGGCGCGAGTCCGGAAAAGAGATTAATGCGGAAGAATGGAGGACTCGTTGTCATCCGCCCCACACGGTAACCGACTGCCCGCAATAGCGGGCCGCCAATACTGTCTCCACGAATGACATATCCTTCGTCCAAACCAAAAGTCAAACAACTGCTGGGAGGATACTGATCCATGGGAATCAGCCGCAGCACAGAGGAGACCATCGAAGACTCAAGAGAAGACGAACCTGACATCTCCACCTCCTGTGACCCACCCCACCTGTCTCGACCACGGGTCCGTGCCTTCCTTTCATCACTCTTTAGGTTTGATTTCCCCCACCGTGTTTTCAGCCTCCCGCACTAGTATTGTCGTATGCGCCCAGTGGCGGGGGCCCGACGATAAAGCCACTCCCACCCAGTCCACCGATAACTGACGCGGTTGAACCCGATGCTTCTCTTGAGTGTGGGTTCCACCGTTTGTTTTCGAATACTTCGACTTGGCGCAACTCTGCCCGCCAATGCTTGTCTTCCAATCTGTCGTCGAGTACCTTGTAAAACCAGGAGAAAGCGTTTTTCCAAAAGGGAGATATGGCTGCGGTGTTGGCGGCGGGGAGGAGGGTAGATCGGGTGAATGGATGGGTACAGAAGAGCGGAAGTAGTCCAAGAACGAGAACTGCGAGGCGCGGCGGGACGAGGTAGACGAGAGGGATGGAGAGGAACAGGGTGACGATGGAAGTAGTGAGAAGGGGTGTGTAAGGGGATTGGTACGTCAGATGGGGGAGGAATGGGAGGATGGCGTCGTCTACGTCGGAGCTACGAACATATTCAGATACTGCAGCTACTCTGGAGAAACGGCGGAGACGCACACAAAGCCCATGAGGTTCTGGATGGCTTGCAGGTTGGCTTGCCAGACCGCAGTTCCCTCGGACACCTGAGGAGGGGGCGGCGCGGAATTCTTGGAATCCTGGCCGCCATCGACTGTCTGGGTTGGATATGTTCTGAGAAGAATCGCGACGAGGAGGGTGTTGGGAACCAGAAGAGAAGCCCTGGGATTATTCCGCGGGCCGCGAAGCCGCCTCTGTGCAGAGATTCGACGCAAATCTAGGAATTCTGTACAACCACAGAGGTTTGGGAAATTTCTGCGCAGATGCCAATTTTGTCGCACGGGATGCATGGAGGAAGCTGTGGCCCGTAGCCATATTCTCCAATCACTTGCCTTCCACCTGCCGGGACTGTACGATATCACCAGGCGGATGCACTCGTCACCCTGCTCGGACTGGCGGGTGCAACACCCGAGGCATGCGCTGATCCTTCGGCCGTCGACCGCTGCTCCGAGCTCATCAAGAACCGCTATAGTGGCGGTTCGCCCGGGGGCCAATGAGTACAGGTGTGCATACCGCCCAGTGGAACGCGGCAATCGGGCTAACACAAACTTTCAGGAGGTAGCTGCATCACGGGAGCCTGGCTGGGGCGTTCACGACCTGGAAACCAAAACCAACCGATGGGGAAAAGAATGATTCTGCTGCGACCCGTTGTCCCGTCCCCCGGACCTCCGAACAGAGATCTCGGACCTCGGACTCCTTGACCCCCTCCACCCGAACCTACCGCAACCCCAGGGACAGACACGGTTTCTATCGCTCACTCTCCGTCCGCCAGTATCTTCACTCTGCCAGACTTCACAACTACGGATACCTCCGACGACGAGTCCCCCACGACTCCCCACATGACCATAACTCCCCACGACGCCCTCTGCCTTGGTGACGGGAACGTCGAAGTCTTGTGCGGCAACACCGTGTTCGACGACCATCCCAGGTACGTACCTTGTCGTTCCACTCTACTGTGCTCAGTTGGATGCCCGCGAAATCGAACCTTGCGACAACGGAACCACCCAATGTTTACCCCCGCATTCCGTCCTCGGACGCGGTCACGGACTTTGCCACGCTTCTCGGTCATATATCTCCAGTTGTGTGCCACCCCACCCCTGTGCCAATCAATTGTTTTGTTAACTAAGCACCTCTGTCGACAGATCCCCAGAACGAAATAAAGTGCCAGACTCCACCGCATTCTCGTCCCCCCTCCGAATGAAGGAAAGTAAGAAGTGCTTGTCGTCCGATCTCACATACTCGAAGTCGTCCGCGATCCATACATATCCAGAGACCTTTGAAGGCCTCGACCCTTCCGAGTCGCCTGGAGAGTGCGTTTACAGTAGTCCAACTCCTCACCTGAACACAGTCCTCAGCTTGTTTGTCCAACAGAACCTCAAATTTGCGTTTCCAATGGCACACTACATGGCGATTCGAAGGTGGGATCGCTGACGGGCAGACGTCACCCGGCGGGCGCAAGAATACCCCCCGGAACCCTTCGGGTCACGATATAAAACCTGCTCGCACTCCGTGGGGTCGAGCTCGAGCAGGCCCATCGCTTGATCTTTGGATCAAGGGGTTCCCGGTCCTGTTCCCGGCCAAACTTCCCCTCACGCAACGCAACGGGTCCAAGAGTTTCTGAAGCACACCAGAAGATCGTCTGCCGATTCTATGACGAAGATATTGCAGGTTCTCTCTCTGAGGGAGGTTTGTGGAGGTGATTTTCTTTGATTTCGCGACGGCCACGTGGGAGGGCGGAGGTCTGGGCGCGCAGATATGGGGAAGAAGGCTTGGGCTGCTTTACCGGGTGTGTTTGGGTTGAAGGTTCGAATTCGTGTGAAGATTTTGGCGTCAAGAATATCCCGTCCGCAAATGCATCGTTTAGGTGATCAACTCTTTCCAAACCAATGTCATTCGCAACGGTGCGGATCAGGGATGCGGACAGGTCTCGATAATGATCGCAGCGTAGAGAATGGCTAATAGCTCGTAGGCGGGCTGGGAGCTTTATGTACAGCTTGTGCTTCGCGACCGCTCAATGGAACGTGTCGTTCGTTTGCACAACTACCGACATTTCCTCTCGTACCACCATAAAGCAATGAGGAGTATCCAGGCTCCCTTGAATATGACAATTGCTAGGTTATCCGACTAGGGATATGAAAGTTCGCTCGACGTTTTTCTCGCTTCGCCGTCCCAGAATCACTACTACACCCCCATTCGACCACCTATAGTCTCATCCACGCTCGTCCACATGAAAAACCTCGAATCCAATGAGTTCAATCACCCCACTGACCTCATTCCTACTTTGTTCCAACACCACTCCGGACGTGACCCGCAGCAGGAGTTCAAAGTCGATCGAGACGACGCCAGATTCCAGAAAGCTAAACGCGTTGGACGGTATTGATCACATTAGGTGAGACAGGGTGACGACGAAGGTCACCCAGAGAATGAGTTGTCGGACGGAATCTCCTCCCAGGTGGGACGTGTCTGAGAGCCGTGGGACGACGCCCGGGGACGGTACCGGTCTGAGCGTTGATGTTGAGGCCTGAGGACGTCAATAGTTTGTGAGTTGGTGAAGGGGTGCAACAGGCGTTGGCTCACCTCTCGCGTTGGTTGAGAAGAGGGGAGAGAAGTCCGAACGGTGTGAGGCCAATAAACGCGAACGCTGAACCTTCACCGTGGAGACAAAGGCACCACTGTGTGACCCGAGGGCGGACAAGCGGTGAGAGAATGAACCGAGCTGCGAAACCTTCAAAGGAAGCTCTCCGAGACCGACTCCATGAGCCAGGGCCCGCTCAAAACAACGGCATTTGCCTCGGTGTCCCTCTGTAGCATCTTTAACTTGTCAACGTGGTAGATCTCGGGTCTGGTGCCTTCCTAGCTATCCGGAGTCCAATGCAGAAAGTGACGTGCATCCTCCGCATGGAGGATCTCGACGCCTCTTGCGAATCGTACGGTATGTCGACGGAAGGGATAACCAGAGCCGTGCCACCGAGGAAAGTGAGAGCGATAATGGCGAGGGAGGCGCGTCCGAGTGGCACACCTCAGTAGGGTTCCGTGAGAATCACCCGAAATATTCACAGGCCTGTTAATAACTGTGATAGTAACTGTTATTAACTGTGAGGGAGCCGGGGGGTCCGGATAGCCTGTTATTAACTCGCTTACCCGGACCACC
>Ga0307513_10003743_pt1 | contig 20538 bp, 19 predicted proteins | sample 15_EM_MG_FD_202174 | JGI IMG/M metagenome (GOLD analysis project Ga0307513, IMG submission 202174) | Populus trichocarpa ectomycorrhiza microbial communities from riparian zone in the Pacific Northwest, United States - 15_EM | ecosystem: Host-associated > Plants > Roots > Unclassified | place...
CTAAGTAACGCAAAATCAGGACGCAACGTCGGATCGACGTCGCGTCCTGATTCGCGATTAGCGTTCGGGCGTCAGGTGCGTCAGACGCACAGGACGCATAGGACGCAGGGTATTATTTTTGCTGATGCGTGCTGACTTAGGTATCTCAATACATAAGAGGTAAACATGTTGTACCATATACATTCAGAAGTAATCTGACTTTAGAGATAGCAGAGTCTTTTAATGCAATCTGATATAAGCAGGTAGAGCATCATATCTCAGAATGCATCACATCCAGCATCATATCTCAGGATATCCTGAACCCACTACTAGATACAAAGTCCACACTCTTAGGATCTACACACATAAGTAGTAGATCTAACATACCACTTTTGTTTGCTAATGTATACTGAACTAGTCTTACTCTGCTCACCTCCTAGTATACCTATAAGCTGAAGTCTAGTCAACTGTAGCTACCTATTTGTAAAGTTGTTACACGATTATGATGACTTATTTAGGAATGGAACTTATTCTTCTTTTTTAAATGTTTGGCTAAAATTCCCAGGTATTGCCTCTTATTTTTTTGTTAATTCCGTGAATTGTTTTCAGGTGCTACCTAAGGTACAACCGCTGCATTCAGGAAGCATCCCATGGCAAAGAAAGCCTACTCCCTCCAGCCAAGGGAAAAACATGTCATTCCAGGTCCCTCTGGTATGGAACCAACCGCACATCTCCAACTGGAAAGGCACAAGACAACATAACCAACACAATAAGCAGGACACTTGTCCGACAACCCATCTGCCGGAAGCAGAAGACAACAAGAAACCCTTTCTGAACATCTCACGACATAGGAAAAACAAAAGAAAAAATTGGTAATACAACTCGCCTCTGATCATGCATTATCCTGGGTGTAGGGCCGTCACTGGCAGACAAACCCCCCCTTGCTTTGGCAGGAGCAAGGAAACCTTTTCTTGTAAATAAACTTATCCCAACTCAAGAGCAAGATATTAGGGAAGGAGGTAGTAAACGGTAGGCAGGGCGGTGGTGCAACCAGAGGTAGTGCTATACTAGTCACACAGTGCCGAGAGGATCCAACCGGGTTGTTTTGTGGGGGAGGCCAAACTCATGACATTCCGTCACAACAGTTGTTGTTGTGAGATTTGACCAAAGTATCGAGGCATTTGTCCCTGTTGGCTATGGCGAGGGGCTACCAGACAGGATGTATTGAAGTAGTAGTAAGGTATGGTTCCGGAAGACTAGAGTTGGGACCGCTATCCTAACAGAATGTGTGACAGTCTTGGCTGAAACGGTCACTGTAATGCTTTGAATTTGGCTTGGCTTAACCTCTTTTCCCTTGCCAAGAACACAGTGTATAATAATGATTTGAATAAAAATAAGCTGACTCGGATTTTTCTTATTTTAAAACTTTCATTGAAAACTGTCAATGTAATCCTGACAATTTACCTACTTAAAGCCCAATAAACATTATTCTCAATATCATCCATCAATTCCATCAACAGATATCACTGGTAAGTTGAGCTCTTTCACTAGTTGTATTAATATTAATTGGCTTCAGGCAAAGTTCAAATGGAACCAGTTAGTCCAACAGCAGAAATGTTGAGAAGGGAACAGCGACTAGCAGCAAACTGAGAGCGCGTTCGACGTTATCGTATGAAGCACAATCCTCCACGCCTTGTGCCCGAGCCCAGCAAGACTCCTATGTCAAATACCAAGAGGGTGCAGAACTTTCGTGCGAGAAAGCGTTTGCAAACCAATGCCATCCAGGCACCAATATTCGAGCCACCAGCTAGACGAGAACCAAAGCAATTTCCTTCCAAAGCATGTATGAGAGCCTATCGCCAAAGGCATAACAACCAGCCTGAGCAGCGAAAGTGAACCCCATTCAGCAATCGTGAACGAGCCCAAAGATTCTATGCAAAAAAGCAACAAATGTGCCTAAAGAGTGCAATTCAGATGAGGGAAACTGATCAAATAAGTCCCATGGGCTCCAATATAGAAGAGGTATAAGATCCAATTCATATAAAAAGATATACTCAAAACTAATCACAAATATCTTATAGATTCAATCGGCTATTATTTCTCAAGCCGCCATACTTCGTCGGTAAACAGTACGACAACAAGCCTACGCTAGCTGGCCCCGGCTCTCAGGGGATGCCAAGTGGTTTAAAATTGAAATCCTACAGTCAGCATATAAGCGTTTGGCCAAGCGTCTGAAACGCAGAGCTAAAACTCGCGCAAAGCACTTGTTTGGCCTCCAACTCGATTGGAATACACAGCTTTTGGCCTTCATTAAGCTTCAACTTAAAGCTGAACGCGAATGGGAAAAGGCTGAATTAGCCAGATCCCCAACCGATCCTATCACCACTTGTCAGTCAAGAAAGGATCTTGCTTTGGTAGTTGCCAATTCTGGTGGCTGGTCCAAGTCCGTGGCTGAACGCATTCTCAACCAAGAGGTAAGGTATATCAAGACTGGTACTAAACCTGCCCCTCAACAGGGAAAACATTCCAAGGTCATTAGCTGGCTGTCAGATGAGGGTACAATCCTGGCAATGAAGGAGTATATGTCACAAGCAGGGGAAGGTATGTAATTCTCATTTTAACAATTTGATTCTTTGAATTTATTGTATGTTTTAATGTAATGGAGGCTAATTCCTTTGGTAAATAGCAATGGACTCAATCGGTTTGGCTACAGCTATTACAAATTACTGGAGAGGAACATATGGGAATCCTCCAAGTGATCCCATTCAGCAAATCCAACTCTATACCATCGATGGTATTCGACAACAAATTAAGAATGCACTTTCCAGTCATTCTGCTCGTTCCTGGCTTGCCAAACTTGGATGGAATTGGAAGGAAGTTCGTAAGGCAGTTTATAAAGATGGCCACGAGCGCCCCGATGTGCAACACTATCGACAGAATGTCTTTCTCCCTTGTATGGAATCTCTTAAGCCTTATATGATGGAATGGGATGCCAACCTTCAACCAATCGCCAAAACCTTACCCGAAGGTGTTAGACCAATTGTCTTTATTACTCATGATGAGTCCACTTTTAATTCCAATGATGGGAGAAAGCGTATTTGGATCCATGAAGATAAATCTCCCTTGCGTAAAAAGGGACGAGGCCAAGGATTACATGTTTCTGACTTCCTTTCTCCAATTGGCAGACTAGGAGATGGCTCAGTATGTGAAATACTAAAGTGTGGAGGAGATGTTTGGTGGACTGGAGAGGATATGCTGGAGCAACTGATCAAGAAGGCAATTCCTTCTTTTGAAAGCTCGTTTCCCAGGTGCCAAGCTCTCTTTGCATTTGACAATGCTAAAAGCCACCAAAAATATGCATCAGATGCATTGCGAACTGGCAAGATGAACCTCAGTCCAGGCGGAAAGAATACTGTTCTTATGCGTGATGGCTGGTTTTTCAAAGACGGCAATTCTGGTGAAATCCAAAAACAATCAATGATGTTGATAGATGGACAATTAAAGGGATTGAGAATTGTCTTGCAAGAGCGTGGCCTCTGGCCTCAAGGACGGAAGTTACTCACTCAATGCTCAATTGCTGGCGATAGCCCGGGAACCACTAAACTTAATCCAGCTTGCAAATATGCCAGTAATGCATCCTGTTATGCCCGAGCACTTTTGTCCTCACAGCCTGACTTTCAACAACAAAAGGGTGAATTACAAGAGACCATTGAAGCGGCTGGACATCAGGTGATTTTTTATCCTGTATACCACTGTGAACTCAATTTTATTGAGTACTTTTGGGGTAGAGCTAAGCTCTATGCTAGAGCACATTGTGAATACTCATTTCCTGCCTTGGTTCGTATAGTTCCAGAGGCTTTGGCACATGTTTCTGAGCAATTGATATTTAAATATTATCAGCGTGTTTTGCGCATGATGGAGGCATACAGAAATCACCTTGCATATGGGTCTGAGGATTTTAAAAGACATGTATTTACTAGGTACAGCTCACACAGGCGGATTGCAGAATCTGATCTCAATGTTTCCTAATTTGTATCTCTTTAATTACACTGTTTAGCTTACAATAAATACTTTGCTGTCTCCAGATATTTTTCTTTTACATTCACAAATCAATTAAACATTAATTGATTTTAAGTAATATTATATGCTGACTGAACCTTTTTATAACAGGGATTTTTAATAGGGAGTATTAATGTATGAGTAATCATTAACTGGAGAGACTAGGTCTAATTTCAAGCATTACGGTTACCGTTTCAGCCAAGACTGTCACATTTTCTGTTAGAAAGGCGGTCCCAACTCTTGTCTTCCGGAACCATACCAGCTAGTAGAGTGTGTTTGTCTCACGAAAGTGCCTTTCTAGCCCCTTATAAAGCTTCAAGTTCAGGGGCGGGTAAGGATCGTGAGGTTGATGTGTGTGTTGTGTGGTGTTTTACCTCGCCTACACCTTCCCAAAAAGGAAGGTGAAAAGCGGGGTAGGAGAATTGAGGGAAGGGAGCTTGCAGGTATTGCCTCTTACAAACTCTTTAGTATATACTATAGATATCTTGATCTATACTACTAAATCTATGATGCCCTCTTTCACAACTTCCTTAAATGAAACATCTTAATACTACTATCCCTAATTCCCTTTACAGATTATAATTAATTAATTAATTTCAAATCATATACTATCACTCATTAAAACTGTTGGACTTAGTTTTATCCGCCGTACAGGAGTAGTTCTTCTTTTACTCTTGTTCGCTTCCTTCATCTTCCTTTTGCTTTCACAATTGCTAAGCTGCGCATTATTGAACTTATACTTTCAGATATGTACTCTTTATCTTCAAGTTCTTGAGTACGACTGTACTTCCTAGTTCATACTAGTTTCACTTCAATGCCGTCAGAGTTCAAGCTCCATTCATCTGTTTTGGATCTTTTCATTTATTTCTCTGCTCAATCAGTCAATCATTGATCTAACTCTATGCGCATTAGATTTTTTCTTTTGTCTTCCTTTGTTTTCTTGAAGTGGATATGTGTTCTTGTTGCAGAGCATAAATAGCACGCTCTCCGCTTCCTTAGAAAATCAAGCTTCTTTTCTGGTCCCGGCGAACACACACATCAACAAAAACAAAACCTTCATTTATGGTGTCCTGTAATATTTGCTTTATTTTTTCCTTCTATGATACCATAAATACTCGAATAAACGGACCATGTGCTAAGTACTCCGAAATTTCCTCCTCTGGAAAAGGTGAAACACACCAAAAACCACGTCCCGTGACAAAAAAAAATGTAAAAAATGCAGACCTTACTAGGCGAGGCAAGTCCAACGTCGTAGCGTACGGCATTCGGGTTGATTCTTGTTTCGCTTTCGAAATCTTTCTCCCTTTTCAACCCTGCCTGAGCACACAACTTATGAACTGTATCTTGGTATGACAATAATGTCATTTTTCTTCTTCCACAATTTCACTCAAATATCTCATTAGATGGTGCTTTTACCCCGATTTGCCACTCATCCAGTGCGCACGCCTCCCCTATGAGAACCGGGATAGATATCCCATCATAGCTAGTACAGTCACTAGACAAAAGTCTTGGTGATCGCTTAGTCAGCGAGGACTAAGCGAGATAATCCAAGTCCGACACCCCCCAGCCCCACCACAGTGGAAAATCACGTATGGGGTATCATACTACATGCATTCTTACAGCTTTACTACTAAACTAATATTTTATGTTTAATTCTTCGCTTTGTTCTACCATCGAAATGCCATTATCAGCCTTTTGCTAAATACCCCTTGGATACACGGGCGTGTCTCACTATTCCGCAATCACCAAGACTTATGTTTAGTGACTGTACCATTTACACCACTGGCAAGATGTACTTCAAAAACCCTAGTGATATTCTCATAGGCATATACACATTTCGCAGTACTTCCAAGTCACTCCATAAAACAATACAACAAAATACTTAACCATTGCGCTCAAAATATCCCCTCATTACTACGATACTCCCTTCCACTTCCAGTAGACCGGCGTGTGGACCAAAGACCTTCTACAACCCTCCCTATGCTAAGTCCAATCAAGCGAACCTCCACTTAAATCCTTTAAAAACATTTCACTCTTACTATTTCCCATATATGCTTTCCGCCCCCATGTTCTCAAAGCCGCACTAGACAACCTCCCAAACCATTTCCACAAAAAATACTTGTACCAGAGGCCATCTACCGTATTCAAGTAAGCCTTACACCCACCAACCCACCCATCTCTAAAGGCCACCATCATCATCATACCTCCACCCCGCTCATCAACCACTACCGCACACCACAGTACAAAACCTCTGATATCATACAAGCTCTTTCTCCAACTGTTGTCACAGGTCAGCAGGCCCTCTCTCTCTTATATATCGTACCTCTCCACAATACATCCCCCCACCCCACCCAAGCCGTACCCTCCGTCCCCCCTCCCGGGGATGGTATTACAAGATTACCACAACACCACAACAACAACAACAAAGAATTCCTACCGCCCCACTTTCCAAACCTCAATCGCCGAAGTGTAACGAACCCGCCGTAGCCGATCTAACTCATAACCCTAGCTGGGCGGGCAGTGCGGCCATACCGAATCAATAACGCAAACATGGATGGCAAAGAGCTCAGGCACATTTTACCCACTCCTATGCGCAGCGGCAAACAGCAGCTCGCCAAAAGTAAAACACATGTCCCCTGGTGACATGTTGGCAGCCTATGGGAACGAGGTAATTAGTCTGGCCCGGGAGTCCGCAAGATAGGCTAATTCTATTGATAGTTACCGCGCACAAATCAAGCACCCCCAAGAGCCGGGGGGGGTGCTCTGGTAGCATTGTGAGGTTACGGCTATCGTAGTTTGTGCATAGGTAAAGCTCGGGGGAAAAACATTCAGCCCCAGCGGGTAGTGGCACCGTGGGGGTTCTGCTCAGAGCACAGCGTGTACGGTAGTAATCAATAAGAAACCAACCCGAGCTGTACCTTTCCGCGCACCATAGAGCCCCCCGCAGCTCCGGTCCGATAGCACCCGTATAGCGAGGTGTCTTCTCGCCCCAGTGTGTCTGGGGTAGCGGGTTCACGCTCCGCTACGATTATGATACTAGCAAGGTTTCAGGGATTGAGTCAGCCCCTGGGGAATTATCTCTATCAATTGAGCTTGCAGCGGTACACATCTTTACGGAAGGACGAGGAAGATATGGTATTATACCGTAAGTGAGGCAAGGCAAACCGAGTGATTACTTATGATGAAAGCCGGGTCCGCTCACCGGCGGTAGGTCACGGAGCCACTATTGTACCTAGTTACCGGGCGAAGCGGGTTCACCGTGTATTCAGAAATAAAAAGGTGAATTTCTATGAGGGCCTTTATTTGGGAACTGCCTACCCTATTGTACTATTTAAAAAAGAAAAGAAAATATCTCACAGGTGAAAGGTTTTACTTACCGTACCTATCTAAATTAAATTTGGTAGGTGCGAAAAGAGAAAAAAGGAAAAGAGAGAGAACAGAAGAGAGTTTTAGAAAAACATTCCCCCCCAGGTGAAGAAAGTGGATGACTGAGAACTGTGAAGTTGAGGAAGGGAGACAATAGAAGTAATCTACCAAGAGAAAGCTTCCTCCATAAGGTCTATATTCGCCTTATGTATCTTGTTCCTAACAGCACGGCGGACGTCGTCGCTCAGCGAACCACCCCCGCAGACCATGACGGCCATCTTGCCCATCTTCTGATCGATCTCCATGTCCAACAAGGTATCGATATTGGCTACAAGGCAAAACAGGTTAGTATAAAAAAAGCATACACGGTGACGAAATTACAAAACTTACGTCTACCCGGGAACATCTGAACCGTGGCCGAAGGGCTGTGAATCTCCCTCGTCGACTTGGGCCTCGTGACAAATAGCAAAACCTTCAAGACCTCTCTGCGCTTCTCCATAGCGAGGATATCCGTCATCCAGGGCCTGATCCACTCTAGATGCTCGGGGCTCTGGATAGCCCACACGAGCGTAATCCGCCGTGTGGCCACTGTGCCCTGCGCGTATCCATTTACAAGCTCACGGAGGTAAGGTACCGGATGAGTAATCCCTACCCCACCGGCGATCAAAACGACAGTGCCGTAACTACCCAGCGTATCAACCTTTCCGTAAGGGCCCTCGACAAGTGCTCGCGTGGTGAATATTCTTTCCGGGGAGTCATAAGCCTTCTTGTAAAGGGTGTTTGTGAAACCTGTTCTACGGCGGATGATGAGCGAGAGGGTGGATTGGCCTTCATGAATTATGTCCTGACGGTGGAGGGAGAGTTTCTCCTCATCGAATTTAACGTATTGCTCGTCCTCACTCCAGGAAATAGTGAAGGGGTGAGAGGTCCATAGTGCTAGCCGTGGCATATATAAGTAGAGGTGCTGCCCTGGCTTGAAGGTCCATGGCCGGGCGAGATGAAGCGTTACACGGATGGCGTCTCCGGGAAGTGCCTCGCAGGTTGCTGTTGTCATCTTGCGGCCAACATTTCGGTAGAGAACACGCAGGAGGCGGAGGCCCCGGTCAAAAGCCCAGAGGGCGATAGCGACCTTTAGATACCAGAGCCAGACGTAGCCTTTGATTGACAAATGATAGTAGACGCCAGTCACGGCCAGTGCTACCGCGATGATGTGTAGCACCAAGAAGGTTTCGTAAAATGCATGGCGGAGGGCAGAGGGGGAGTGCAACATAAGGAAGACGAAGCAGACGATTGCCTTTGATTGTTAGAGATTCATATGTTTTTCAGGTATAGGAGACTTACCATGAAACCGAATTGGATGAAAGGACTTGTTTTAATCGACTTTGCAACGACCTCCCAGCCAGCTATTATTTTCCTTATCAGTCTTAAATTCGGAACTCGTAAAAACCAAGAGAGGCATACATTTCATAACCTTAGCCGTCATCCAGCAGGCCACGTGCGTCATAGCTTCTAGTACTACAATCCTCCCTAGCCACCTGTGAATAAGATTGTATGTATCAAAGGAGACACCCAAAAGCTGAATCAGAGGGTTGTTCCTCCCAGCGAGCAAAAACAGAGGCACCATATTCACAACAGCCAAAACCCCAGTACGATTCCTGACCTCTCCAAGCATGGATGTGGTATCCACCGCATAATCAATCATAAACGTACAAAAGACAATATTCCCAGCCAGATAGCCACTCAGGAAGAATGTTTGAAATCGAGTAGGAAGAGTGCCCACATTCACAGCGGCCGAGAGCTGGAATTCGCGGTTGTGGCGGACACGGAGGAGGGGCGAGTATATGACATGTTTCTTGATAAATGAAGCCCAAGCACTCAGGGGGGCCGCAAAGAAGCGTTGATTCTCACGACCGAGTGATACTAATAGACGAATGCGGGAATATATGACGGAGCAAAATCTGTAGAATAACGGAAGGGCAGCAAAGGCTGCGAGTGATACCATCATCCATTTACTGCACAGCAATCACCAGAGCTTAGCAAACTTGACGGTATCAAAAGAAGAAGAAAAGCCCATGCAAACAAGCAAACGGGCAAACAAGCAGATCAAGATACCTAAAATCCGAATTCTCCCTCGAGGCAGCGGTTTGCGCAGCAATCTGTGCTGGCGTCAAAGTAACGCCAGGCTGGGCTCCAAAAGCCAACCCTCCAAATAAGACCCACGCAAGCATGGTTGTCGAACCCAAAATCATCATGACTCGGGCTATTGTGCTGCTTCGAAAAAAAGTTCGATATATATATGCAGACGAATGAACAAAACAACCAAAAAAAACTCTGTTCTAAAAAATGAAATAAACGAGTGTAAATGCGCCCCGCGCCAAGGTGCGAGGCCAGAAGCCGGTCAGAATGGCAGAGGCAAGGAGGAAGATGGGAAGAAAAAGGATCTCAGCCGGTGAGAAGGCCAACACCTGCAATGATCGGAGGAAATGTAAGCAGGGAAGAAAAGGAGGGAGGGAAGGGGATGAAGAAGGGGGGATAAAACCGAGAAGAAACCCCTCCTTTTTCAATTTTTTTCTCCTCCTCCGCCGGCCCACACTACATGATTGTAGGGGTTACGGCAAAGGCCAGGGATAGTAAGGGCGAGGACGAGGACGACTGCGGCAGTGGAGGGGGAAAGGTCATGGGGCGATCAGGAACGGACAGGAACGGACAGGGCTGTTTTAGCTGTTGTGCACTCTCATCCAAACTCTTATTCACTCTTTTTTCTACTAACCTACAGCGCACGCCGATCAGAGGATAGGCTAGGTTCACCTCGCACACGCCCAGTACCACCAGGTTGTAGGGTGATCACTCGTCGATGTCTGAGTGGCCCCTTGTAGAAACAGCGTACCTGAGTACAGTACCGGTACTTGTAATTCCAATAGTACTTGTATGATACGGCAAGTAAGAAAAGGAAAGGAGAATAATACGGGTCATACAGTAGCATGCCGGCAGTAATCTAATTGGATACGAAACAAGCGTGACGGGGATGGTACACCGCTAACTAATTAGCGAATAGCAGACTGGGAATCTGATTGCCCCGAGACTGGACCAAAATGTCTCCTTTCAGGCGCAATACCGGTAGCGGTACTCGAGTACCGTACTGTAGCACGCCTCCCATGTGGGCGGAGATGCCTTGCCTTGATAAGAGATAGAAAAAGCACAGGGTTTAGATACAGTACCAGCCAAGACCCGCCCCAGGCCACACCTCCGACAGCACTGCGCAGTTTTGCGCCAGACAAAGGAAATTAACAGCTGTGCTTATTCAGGTCCGCCTACTAAGCAAATAATCTGGTTTTCCCATGGATTTGATCAGGTATATAGGAAGGAGAATCCCCAATTCTACTGCCTGGTCAGGGCCGCAGCCCGATGCTCTTAGCAGATGCAATTAACTTGGGCCCTGTTGATTTGGCAGCTGTCATGCCAAAGTGCCAAAACTTTGAATCGCCCCAGAATCACAGGCAGCAAGCGGGAATTCCTTCAAGTTCCGGGCAGTCATACAAGCACTGCACCTAGGGAGATTTTTTTTTCCCACAGAACAGGGATTATTTCGCCAGTCAACCTCCCATGTGTTGTGCGAAAACATCTCCCCCGGTACCTGTGAAAACAAACACTTTTACTTAGGCTAGTGGCTGTGGTCGTTAGGCTAGGGGGAGTTTGAAATTGACCATATTTGGGGGTTGGGTGGCTGGGGGGTCTATTTACATTGTCGGGCACCGTACTCTACCATACGGTACAAGCCTTCCACAGTAGTAGTCACTCCACCCGAGTACCAGTATCTGTACCTGGACACCGGGAAGAATACCCCAAGTTCCTTCTCCACCTGCCCCCTAGTAACACGTTATCCTCACAAACACCCCAGCATGATAAATTAAAACCGAATTGCCCAGTTCTTAGGGAAACACTGGTATCCTGAGCATAGTGCCAGTACTTTACCAGGATATCTCAACCCGCCATCCCGGCAAAACAGAACCCTAGTACGAAACGAATAGTATGTACTCGTAATCCCTCTATCATCCCATCATCTCCATCATCCCCACCATCACCACATCACCACGGATGCCTGCGAGAGCAAGAAGTTTACGCGTCGAGGCGCTTACGAATCGCCATCCTCGTTTGAATTGTCCATCGTGCCAAAACAAACGCGACCAAGCACTAACTTAGGGCTGTCTACCATAGATCCGCCTCCTGTTCACCTCTCTACCTACAGACCCAAACAATAACCTTCCCATCACCTCCAAATCATTCGCAGAAGCAAAAACACAAAACACCGTTCCCAAAGAAACACAACCTCTCACCCACCATGTTCCTTCCATAAACTACAGTGTTACAACAGCCACCAGACCACACTGCCCCAACCAATCAACAATCCCCACCACCCGCAATCTCCAACCGTACGGGTCTCCTCTCACAATCCACTCTACTCGAGTACCGGTGCTCAAATAGTAGATCCAACTAATCAAATCCGCTTCAGCCCCCGCACAGACACCTTCGCCCTCGCAGAAAAGAGAGGACAGCTCCACCCCACAAACCCTCGCCCAGAAACCCCCCACCAATAATCCCCAGTACTAGCACATACAAGGGACAGGCATAAAAAAGTGGTACGGTGCATAACTAATGTCTCAGAAGCAGTGGTACACTTGAGAAGGGAAACTTTATGAGAATCCATGTTTCTTCCCATGCTATGCAACTGATAAAGGAAATTATGTATGAGTGATGAAGATGACCTCTACTTTAACACATTTACTATCAAATCAAACCCCAAGAGGTGTCCGCCAAGGGGGCACCTGAACCTCTAAACTGGGACCATGTTTAATGCTGGCCTTATGATAAGTGGGCTTTAAAGCCCAGTGGCTTATTGAAGAAATCAATATTCTTTTTGGATCTATGTATAGAGGCTACTCTGCTCTGTCATCCTTACCCATTTATTTTCTTGCACACAGGGGTGTTGGTTCAAAATACTTACCCCTTGGATTTGGTAACTGTATGGTAAAGGAGGGGGTTTAAGATGTACTTTACCATCTCAACATATTTTCTGGCTGAGTGTGGTTTGGTTGCAGTGTACCAGAATTTTGTCCAAAATCAACCCACCCCACCCCTGCAGCGTACCACTTTTTTATGCCTGTCCCTTGTACAAGGAGCGCTATAAAAGAAGAGTGGCATGGTGCCAAGCACTTGAAATCAAGCGAAAACTTAACACAAGAATAATTCTCGAAAATTTCCACCTCCACCACAGCATCTTTGAGAAGATATGGCTTCACAGAAGTGCTCAGAAGACACTCCTCTTTAATTCTATGTTTTCCAATTTTCAATCAAAGCAATATTAGTAGAGATAGTAAAATTCAGAATTATCCATGTATGGGTCATTTTCGAAGTCACTTTTGCCAAGCCCAACTATCTATGTGTATTATGTAAGCAAAATGAATTACCTGTGAGGGCTGATTTCAAATGCCCGACACCATATCGTATCATAGCAATATGGAATTATCTGCCCCGAAGACGCCCGGACCCCATTGCCCCCCAGATCCACCCGCCCAGCGAGCGAGCAAACGAGCAAACAGAAAAAAGCTTTGTGGCGCGATCATGTGCGTGTGCGAGATGGGTGGCATGGAATTCCGGGTATCCATACCAGTCAGCACATGAGTATGGAGGTTTCTTGTTTTACAAAGGAAAGAAAAATGAAACGGGGCTGTTGCCGGCAACGGGGTGAGGTACTAATAATTGCAAGCTTGATACCGCGCCGACTCGACGGCGGAACGCGGTCGGAGGATGGTGCGGGGGGAATGAATACAGGACGGTCCTGTGCATGGAGGGTCACTCGGCATCCGCTCGTTTTGATTTTACAGTAGTTGGGGGGACCTCTAGGGTAAAGCACGTACTGTAAAAATTATGGGGGGATTGAGTCTATGGGTGCTTTCTCGGATAGTGTATAGTACCACTACGGGTACTGTGTAGCGATTTTTACACCGCCGGCAATCGGAACGTAAGTTACTTGGCCGAAGCTGTGCCCCCAAAATTGGAGGCCCCCAGAGGCATTCGTTACACCATAACCGGATCACTTACTTTTTCCCGTTCCGGGTGCCTGAAAAACTGCCAGGCATCTCGGGGAGGAGGTGCCGGTGCTGCACAGTGCCGGTATTATAGCACGATAAGGCATTTCAAGGGTGGTATTGGGGATGGTTTTCAATCTGTTATTCGGGCACTAAACAGTCCTTTCACAGTTTGGGGGGAGGCATGTGTCGCGTCAAGCAGAATAAGTAAGGATGGATTTGTTTTTTTCTCGTCGCGTTGCCAATCGTCATCCTAATTGACCCATTTCACCATCGCGCCATCCTTGATTCCTAACCCGCAAGTAAAACGAGGTTTCGTTTCCAGTAGCACATTACATCATACTCCCGCCGGTTGTTAAGCCAAAGCTATATAGACCCCACCAGGGAAAATGCTACTTTCCCAGCGATTACCCGGTTTCCCATCTTCGCTCTCTTGAGCAGAAGAAACAATAGCAGAAGCTTTTCGTAAAATGAATAATGTCCCAAACGTCCACTAGTAAGAATGGAAAGAACAAAGCAAAAAAAGGTAGGAGTAAGAATGTGATGGAGTGAAGAATAGAGGAAAAAAAGAGAGGGGAGGAAGAGACAGGCAAAATAAGCATCAAGTTAATTTGTATCAACCTGACGGTTCCCAATTTCCGTTTTATTCAAAAGCGAAACAAACCCTAAAGAGATAAACGCCTATTCCATCTCGTGGTTAGGACTTCCTTGACTGCTCCTCCTCAATTTCTCAGCCTCAAGATTTTCGTAAAGCAGGTAAAGTGCTTTCTCATTGCTGCTAGCACTCCCCATGATGGTAAACATTCTCTCTCCAGTATCGTCATGAGGCGTCTTGGCAATGCTGATTCTAGCACCAGAGCTCCTGCGAATATCCTGAATCTTGCTTCCTCCACGGCCGATAATGCATCCAACCATGTCAGCGGGGATCGAGATGTTCTGAGTTTCAATTTCCTCTCCGTTGTCAGTGTGCATGGGTTGGGGGTTCGAGGAAGATGGTGAACGGTCGGAAGGGCGTCCGGAAGGCCCGTCATGGCGACGATAAGGTGAGCTATCAGAAAAGTCGGCACCGTTTCCGGTGCGGGCGTAGGAACGAGTGTTACCGCGTTCGCCGCCGTATCTATCACTTCCGCCCATCCCATTGCCCATTCCAACACTGCTAGAACCACCAGGGCTGCGGACTGCGGGATTATACAGAACAGTTCCAGTACCCCTCTGCCAGTCATCAACAAGGCATTTCCCAATTTCCCAGATGGCTAAACGAATAGATTCAGGATCTCCAGCAACATCAACCACACGTTCAGTCGATTGAGGGAGCATTTCCTTAGCAGCAGTCATACGGGTCCCCGAGACATCCTGAATGTGCTTGATCTTCAACCCCTGACGGCCGATGATAGTCCCCATTTGATTGTGGGAGATGAGGAGGCGGAGAGCTAAAGGATTGAAATTTCGTGTTAGCTTAAGAAACAGATATTTGGAGAAAGGCCGGTACTGCAGATGGGTACAGGGGGAAGGGGGAAAGGATATTAAAAACATCACGTACTTCCGGGTCCAGGAAGCCCACTACTGGTTGTACTTGGAGGGCTATCGAGCAAAGTTTGAGACACCATTGCATAGGCCCTAGTTACCCCTTCCAAAGGCCCAGTAACAGTGAGAACTCTATCCGCGATTCCGCTAACCACTTTGCTCACACCGGCTTTTACACCAGTCTCTTCTCTAAGGTCGGCAACATTTTTTCCAGCCTTGCCAATGATTACGCCAGCTTCCTTAGACGAAACAATTGCACGGAGGGTGAGCGGCGATTGGGCATACTCTTCTTCGGTACGAGCTCCTTCGTGGTCCCCGTCATGATGGTCATCGTTGACATTTAGGTTTTGAAAAGAGTTATCGAAAAGCGATTCATCGCCAGCAGGGCCGTCGTGGTTATCGGCGATTTCGTTTGACATGACGAATTAGGAGCGAGAGTTGTTCGATAAGGTTAGGGATGTTAAGGTTTGTCTTAAGGTTTTAGAGTGGGGCTCGCTTCCTTAGTTTTGGTTGGGAGGAGCAAGTTGTTGGGGATGTGGCAAGGGATAGCCGGATGCGGGGTGATGCGAGTCGAAAGGTAGTGGGGGGGATCGGAGGAATGGTGGATAGATAGAAATTAGATAGGTTAGATGTTCGTGAGCCACGGTAGGTAGGGTAGAGGAAGAGAGGGGGGGGTGGAGGGGGGAGGGAGGATGAGGAGGAGGAGGATGAGGAGGATGAGGAGGAGGAGGAGGAGGAGGAGGAGGAGGAGGAGGACGAGGGTGAGGAGGAGGGTGAGGAGGAGGGTGAGGAGGAGGAGGGGGAAGGAGGAGAGGGGGGGGAGAGATGATCGGGAGGGGCGAAAGATGAGGGGAGGGCGGGAGAATGGAGGATCGGTGGCGGGGTAGGTGGATGAAAAGGTGGAGGAGGGGAGGGAGGGAGGGAGAGGGAGAGGGAGAGGAAGAGAAGAGGTGAGGTGAGGAGAAGGAAGAAACAGCGGAAGCGAGAAGGTAGCAGATGAGCGAAACGCGAAGGAATGGTAGGTAGGAGGAAGGAAAAAAAAAAAAGAGAAGAGAAAGAGAGCTGCTTTGCTACCACCACACACACCAGTTCACCACTAACTGCCACAAATGCTCGTACTAACTTGAGTGCGCCTTAGCGGGAGGAAAGCAAGTCCTGCCCAATCATAGGCTATGATTGTCTCACGTAATCAGCAGAAACCCAATTCTACACCAGCCTCTCCTGCAACGAGGTCTTTGGTCTGAAAACCCGCATAATCCCATCCGACGTCCGATTCACCCATCAATTCCCGACCAAGGGGGAGTTCAAAGACGGATCTTCTTCCACAGCTCTGCTCGAGTAGTTGAAAGAGAAGAAATCAAAACTCCCACCGAGGCAGGGCGGCCAAAGCACCATTCTCAGCCAATAATTCAGAAAATCCAGTACCAGAACAGGGCGCCCGCATCGGAGACTCACCTGCAAAATCCCGGCGAGGAATTATCTTTTTTCGTATTTATCTTGTTTTTGCTTTTCCTTTTTTTTTCTTAAAAAGAGAGAGGGAAAGAGAAAAACAAAAACAAGATCCTTTATCCTCTCCTGCATCCCCTGGTCTCTTTTTAGTCACCTGATTAAGTGGTGGGCTGTCTGGTCACTGTGGGACATACCCATTTGTACTAGCACAGCACTGCGCCGTAGGTTTAAGGGTATCGTTCTTGGGAAAGAAGCTTCTAACGAAATGCGCGGCCGCCGGTGTAGATCCAGATCGGTCCGTCGAGTTTAACGCAAGATGCGGCGACGGCCAAAACCACGCCCTTGTCAAAACGCGGTTGCAATTTCTTGGGGTGCCCTCAGGAAAGTGACATGGGCAGCGATAAGTTTGCTCTTTTGATCCGGAGCGTTATTTAGCTGATATTGCAAATAATCCCTCCGATGGTAATGCCTCACCCAGGTCTTGGTCTGATTGGCCCACTCAAACTCCCCCACCTTTCGTGGCTCTTTCAGGCTGCCTAGTATCCCGGTTACGGAAGCGTGCATATGTATGATACCGTACCGTTCTGTACAGTACTAGTACATGTAAATTGTAATTCTTGGTTCTTTAGATTTGCCTGAAAGATCAACGAGGGAGAGGCGGGTGCTTGTACTGGAAGGTGCCGCTGCGTCTACGGCATTATCCGTGCTAGTAATGATTCGAGGCATGAATAGAATCGGTATCTTGGTCTGGCAAACCTTGATCCTGCGGACAAACAGACGAGCCCAAATTACCCTATCGCTCTGTACCGAGTACTAGTACTGGACGCCGGGACGAAAAATGATGATAATAAAAACCCCTCAGTTCGCTGGTCCAGAACCACGGTTCCTCGGCTATTATTATTCGTGATTTGTGGTACCTCGGGCGTTTGCAAGCGGTTGATCGCCGGGGTCTCGCCCCCAGAACGCCTTTTCCACCCCAAGTTCCATCTCAATCCATCTTGGTACTCGTATTTGTCAACTTCCTTTCGATTTCGCCTCCCCCGCCACGCAGTCCCCTCCTCCAAACACCTATTTAAAACATCTCTAGCTCTCCTCTCTCCTGCTTACAGGACAAACACACTTGCCCACCATAGCTTCAATAATCCGCCGTTTTTTCTTCGCATCGCCTAAATCACCAACCATGTCTGCCGCCGCTCAGCAAAAAGTTCAAGCTATTATCGACGAAAACCCCGTTGGTATGCAAATAGCTTTCACCTCTTCATTTTACACTCTCACTGTTTGTTTGCTAACCGGGGGGCTCTTGACATAGCTGTTTTTTCCAAATCCTACTGCCCCTATTGCCGTGCTAGTAAAGAAGCCCTCACCGAGGCTGGTGCAACTTTCTTCGTGGTCGAGTTGGATCAAGTCGGTTAGTATTACTCAGAATTTGGTACTACTATTCTCGATGATGACCGTTGACAACGTGATCATGAGGTAGATGATGGAGCCGCTCTCCAGGCCGCTCTCAAGGAGATCAATGGTCAGAGCACTGTGCCCAACATCTACATCGGCAAGAAGCACATCGGCGGGAACAGTGATTTGCAGGGGAGAAAGTCCCAGTTGCCGGGCTTGTTGAAAGCGGCAGGAGCTATTTAGAGGTTTCCCTTTCGATTGGTTGGTGAATGGTGGGAAAGCAAATGGTGAGCCTTGGCCGTTATGTCTCGGAAGGCCCCTAGGCTTCTCTCTTTTTTTCTATTCATGCGTGTGCTTTTTTTATCAGAACTAGACAAAATGCAAACATTGTTGTGACTGTGCCCAACTATCAACTGCAGCCCTTATCGTGATCAAATGAGAAAATTAAAAGGTAGATAAAAATGTCCTGATGAGCCTGGAACGAATGAGCAAACTTTGCACTGCATCGTGCTTTCAGAATCGCAAGGTCCGCATCTACCATAACCCCCACCATCCTCTATCACAACAGATGCCTCCTAACAATGGGTTCTTGAGTTCATCGGGTCCGTTTGCCTAGGGCCGTACATCTATGATGTATCGATTTTTGGATTTACAGGGACAGCGGTTTATTCATTGTGTATAATCGCAGTGATTGGGGTGGACGTGAAGTATTAGGACAAGTAGGAGTACTAGGGCCTGTACAAGGAACCCTATATTCGGATTGACCGAACCGTAGCCGAGATCATCTTATACCTAACAGGAAAATGCCTTCATCTGTTCAAGTGCGGCAGATGTTCCACAGATCTCTATGTTCTGAGAGTGTGTCGGGGCATGAGCATAGGACTGAGGAATTATGAAGAATAAATTAGAATATTAGATCACAAAGTGGACTAAACAGGTGTTTATCCTTTCCTCCGAGGGAACATCAAACCCCCCCGCTCATCCCAATGCTCCATCCCTATCCCCAGTGTGGTGGGTAATGTTGCGATAGAAGTTTCTACCAAGTTCAGGGTGGACTCGGACTTTGCGCGGACTTTGTGGTTCGGGAATTAATCCGGAAAGCCACGCTAAGCCCCATCGGAGGACAAGGATTGCCCATCGATGGCGCCGTGGAAATACCCGCGCCGGCCAAGGTACCGAAGCCCTCAGTGCATGGTCAAAAAAAGGACCGCTCGGGGCACTCATCATCACTCGCAATTCGCCAAGCCCACTGTCAGCTCCGCATCTGATACCTGACAGAAAACCACAGGACATTATTCTATTATACGATACGAGGCCAATGCAATCTGGGGCGGGAGGCACTGCACCACCCTCAAACTCCTGCCGGCCTGCCGCGCCCGCTCGCTCTGGAGATGCGGTAAACCCATCTGAGTGCTCTACTGCAGAGCCAATTTTTACACTGGAAACTTGGGGTTGGGTGCATATGTCACGTGGATTAACCGCGGGACTACAAGCAGCCAACTGAGGAAATCACCCGCGATTGCATGGCGTCTTTGGCTGCCGGGTGGCCCTTTGAGACCGTTTTTGGCACACTGGTGCGTCTGCGGATGGGTTTCGAAAGTCTTCTTGGTTCTGTAAATGGCCGACAGGGAGTAATGGAGGATCTTCGAGGTAGATTCACTCCTTGCCGAGCAGGGAGTCAGGGCTTGAAATTGGGTTTAGTGCTAACTTACTGACTAATGTGCATGGTGGAAAGGTAACTCTAGAGATGCGGCCTAGAGGGTGGAGAGATTGGGGAGTACTGTTCGCATGATATCGGATTGAGGTTTTGAGATCTTTTTCTTTTTTCGCTGTTAGCTGATGCTGTATTTCATAACGGGTCACTCGGAACCCTCACATGCTATCCTCAGGCTAAATTATGTGCCAAAGCGCTTTGCAGGCATGAAGCTTGGGCAGAAGAAGGTGTGGTCCAAGTTTCCTAAGGAAGTGGATAGCTGGCAGCTTAACGAACATAAGTCCTCAAACATCTGCTTTGCCGTAGATCAGGGGCCACTGATACCGGCACATAAAATTTGGTGGGTTAAAAAAAAAGAGATCTAGTGGAGTTCAGCACCTGGGATTCTCACGTGGTCACCCACCGTAATACTAACCAACCAGGCGATGCAATGCTTGTTTACCGCAGAGCGGACGGGATGCGAAATTCTCATTGCTCTATGGCCGAACACGGGATGTTAGCCCGAAATTCAGGTCATGGGTGGGAGAGATATGGCTTAAAGTATTTCACCCAGTAATGGGTCACCCCCCAGTAATGGGTCACATATTAGATTTTCCTTACACAGCTAAAAAGTGAGCTTCTGCCACGACATATTCATTTAAACTTATATAATTTATCAAGAGTATAGAATGAGAGCAGGCAATAATTACTACAAAAGATGCAATGGTTGTCACAAATCGTGACTAAGCAAGGCAGATTTCACAGGACTAATACTTATTAGTCCTAAGGTATGTTGGGGTTTTGCACTATGACGTTATTTTACTCATAGCTTTCACATGACTGCGCACTTGCGAGTCATCGGTTGTGTAACAATCCTATTGTTAGGTAGGTATGCAACAGGCAACGATAGTGGTTTCCTATAGTGATCAAGTCTTCTTCTTTGTAATAAGGCGTAGGGGAATACTATCTCTTCAGATAGTACGGAACTGG
>Ga0307513_10003744_pt1 | contig 20531 bp, 28 predicted proteins | sample 15_EM_MG_FD_202174 | JGI IMG/M metagenome (GOLD analysis project Ga0307513, IMG submission 202174) | Populus trichocarpa ectomycorrhiza microbial communities from riparian zone in the Pacific Northwest, United States - 15_EM | ecosystem: Host-associated > Plants > Roots > Unclassified | place...
ATCCAGTCGGGAACATATTTGACTGTAAGGGCATAGTTAGGTGTCGTCACCACGACGTGTTTTGGAGCTGGAATTGCGCACGAATAGGGAAACTGTCGACAAGCCAGCGGAACGGTTCTATGCCAAGTAAAAAGTATCCAGTGACCCGTTTGGCAAGGATGACGTAAGAGTCATCATCGCCAATGTCGATTCCATAACCAATATCTACCACGATTCGGGCTGCCCATCTGGATGAGGTGTTATAGAGTATTTGCAGCGATGGTGATGGACGACCTACTGCTGCACATGTGCACGGAAATCATCGGGTGCACTCAACAAGCCTTGTAACATCAAACGAGTGCTTGCCTCTTGTTGGGTGGCGTAGTGGACGACTTCATGTTGGTTAAACTGCTCATGTAAGAGTTTCCGGGCGAGACGCCACTCTGGACCGTACGGCATGGCTGAAATACCCCATCCAAACGCCATCCTATTGTAAAGCAGGATCAGTGACCCGGTCGGTGTCGTGACAGAAACGTACAGATCATTTACCATGACAGTTTGAGGTCGGTCGGAATACTTTACTTCATGCATGAGTTTAGTTGCATCTTCGTAGTTGTTCAAAATGATCAAGTGTTGACTGAACACCCGAATATGCACGATATCACCTAGTCGGATATTTTAGGCATTCTCCACTCTTTAACCAAATAATCCTCACCATATTGTTTCGCCCACTCTGCATATTTGACCCAGGTGCGCTCCTTCGGTATTTGAAAGATATTTCCGACAACAGGAACCGGTGGTGGACCTGGCGGGAGAGGTGCTGAAGGGCGGTTCTTGCGATAGACATAGAGTATGCTGAGAAAAGAAAGACTGCCGATAGCAATTGCTACGGCTTTGTTCTCTGCAATAAACCAGGACACCATTCTTTTAGGATCGAGTCCTCGATGGAGACGGGGTTTAATCGAAGGTAGGACTTATCGATGGAGCTCAACTGTTTTTGACAGTGATCGGAAACACGAAAGGACTTAGGTTGATAGAGTGCCTTTTACTGGTTGAGTCTATCTGGAAACCAACCCGATGTCTTTGGTCATGCCCCATGACCAAAGAACCAGGAACGTAGCCCATAGCTCTTGTGCAGGCCACATAGTCGAATTTAAATGTTGATCACACGAGCGTGCTCTGAGTTATTCAGACGTTGACTGGAGTTAGAAGGGGTCCCTGATGCCCCGGCGCAACGCAACGTCAAGCAACATCAAGTGAACGAAGAGGTATATCGACAGCTGCAAACACAATTAGTCACGCTTTCATTGGAACGGATCACTACCCCACGGTTTTCTGTCCGGGAGCAGGACACTGCATATCAATCCGAAAAGAATATAAACAAATGTGCCTCAATTCCACCGTTCACATTGGCTGGACCGTCTCTGCCGAGCGACCTTGAATCGTCAAAAGTGTCGCTCCTGTTGCAATTAGCTCTGGGTATCAAGATGCTCTTACCTCTGAAGAAGGCTCTCGAAAGACCTTTCTACCTTCCCTTCTGTGGCCGCCAGAATATAGATTACCGGGCAATTCGGTCAAATGTCCCCGGACCAGATGATGGTTAGGTACAGTAACGCCGACATGCAGAATATAAAAACCTCAAAAGGTCACTCGGTCGTTATTTATTTCCAGGAACCTCTCACTGTCGTTGTTTGACCAGGAACGTTAACCCGGCAGTCTCTGGTCTCAGCCTCGATCTCGATTTGACCCTCCTCATTTTACCTATTTTCAACACAGTCGTCTCTCCGGGCCAAAGTCTCCATGTGGACGCACCAAGTCTACTTTCGGGTGTAAACCCGAGAGAAGAAAAGAATGATCAGAGGTATCACTTGCGGAAAAACCGTATGAATCTGACCGTGTACTTCTTTCCCAAAAACGTGGGTTTTATACTTCCCCGGGCGGGTGAGATCTGCCGTAATGTGACTATATGGATGAAGACTAGACGCTCTTTAGGGTAGCATACCCCCTGACCTTTCAATGACGCATGGTGATGAGGATGAGGACAGAGTATTCATGAACTCCGATTGCTTTTTGGTGCGTTCTTCTGAGAACTTATAGATAACGGAATCTGACCTCAATCCGGTTGTAGTGTGACTCGTCCTGTTTCAGAGAGGGTCCTCCTCATGCAAACGCTACAACGCTTATGTCACCCACCACGACCACCTCAATAGCTGGTAGTAATCACTCCTGGCAATAGCTCCCCCTTCCTTAAGGCACGACACCGGCAATCACAGCGCCACTCTCCCAGGTCTGACCCTTCCGGTCCGACGGTGTTCCTTTGGGTGCGTTCCTTTATATACGTAAGCGCCAGAGGAGGAAGAAATATGCCTATTTCCCTGCTCGACCTCGCTTTATCTGTCATGATGGCGCCAGCCCAGGCCACCGTTACAGGAGGCAACCACCCCCGATATCAAGATCCCTGGACTGTCCTACTGGAAGCCTCCGGATTTCGCCTGGCGTGACCGGAGTAAAGCCTTCACCTCGTTACGAGTGCCACTTCCAGGACGCGGGGTCCACGATTTCATCCGAGATCTGTATAATTAGGAAGCAGTCTAATATAGATCGTGCGATATCCGAGTAAAGTTAGGCAAAAGCTCGGCGGTTCTATAGCGCGACCCTGGACATTTCAAATAAGTTTAGGCTCATCGTCAAATCCGAATCCGGCTGCGAGGGGGGTTTCGATGAAGCACACGACCATGCCATCATTGATAGACGATAAAGAGGAAGCGGTCAGAACAGATCCACGACCCAGGGATTCAGGGATCGGTGTGCAATCGGGCAGTCTTATCGATCAAATTGGGAGCGAGCTGAGACGAGCCGGCAGTGAACCTGACCATGGATGACCGCATCGGTTACAGCTTCCGGGCGTCGCTAGTCCGATATGACTTAATAACAGACGCACATACAACGCTTGACAGCAGTATACAAAATATAGGAATTTCAAATCCGGATAATATACTTGAGCGGTGGTTGCCGAGGCGAGGGAGGGCGTCCGGTTGAGAAGATACTGGAAGATTCAACTTCCAGAATCAAGTTCTTTGAAGTACCGGTGGATACGGAAATGAGATAGGGCTCCAGGTCGCTGTCCGACAATACCAGATAGGGCTCGAGCAGCTTATGGTGCTTCTATAGATAGGTATTTTCCCGTTCTCTAGGGAATGGTTCATCCACACATGACCGTTTCGTTCCTTCTCGAAGGTGTCGCGCGCTTAGAGAATGTGGGGCATGGTCGCATTAGTCTGCATATCAGAGTTCATAGGTGTCACATTACTCCAGACTCTCATTAACAGACGTGCCTCGGTATTGCTCTGCTCGTCCGACACAATCTCTTCCATTCGACAAACGCAGTCGCGGCAGTGCAAAGGGATCAGGAAGTGAAAGTCACATGATTGGGTATGGTATGCAATCAACAAGCGCGCAATACGCAGGTACAGATAATCAAGAAGATACAACATGAATAGTGGGGCTTGCGCTCCGAAGCCTCCAGTCGAAGCCTCAGTCTGTATGCTCCGAACTATCGCTTCCCACGCCTTGCTTAGTTCCCATCCCCTTTGTGTGTGTGGCGGTATGCCTAGCCAGCTGGTCCGCTCTGGTAAAGGACTTGCCACACCCGGGGAAGTCGCAAGCATAGGGTCTCTCTCCTGTATGTATACGCATCTGTAAATAGGAGTGTAAGTGTTCCTCGTTCCTAATGGACCTACGAGAAGGGCCAGAACGCACATGTTTAGACAAATTCGAACTTTCGGCGAAGCCTCGCCCGCATTCTGAACATTTGAACGGTTTCTCGCCGTTGTGCACGCGCTTGTGAATGCGCAGTCCACCGGCTATAGCAAAGGCTTTCCCACAACCATGAAAGTCGCACACATATGGTTCTAATGTCTCTCGTTTAAGCACGTAATTCCCCCCCAAAAAAAAGTTGATGGAAAATACACCTACTTTCATTTGTGTGTCTCCGCATATGCTGCTGCAGCGATGCTTGCTCCGAAAAGCGCTCGTGGCAGAGCTCGCACTCAAAAGGCCGATGACCCGTATGACTCTGGTGTTCAGTACTCAGCGATATTTACTAACTCCAAGGAGACTAGGAGACAGGAGGGTGACAACGGCGGTGAAACACGTACCTGCAGATGTCTCAGAATCTTCTGTCTACTCGGGAAGCTCTTCTCTCCATTCCGATCACATCCGTTCCAGAAGCAGCCGTAGGTCTTCCTCCCACTACCTACGTGTTGAGTCGTGATATGAGCGGTAAGACTGTCGCTGGAACCAAAGTCAAAGCCCGTCTCGGCGCAGCCAGTCCAGTGGCAGCAAAATGTTGCAGAGGTCGCGGCACCGGTAGTACCAGTGGACGATCCGACTCCATTAGACGCCACCGCATTGGTACCAAGCGCTGCGGCGGAGATATTCGGTGATGTCGGAGGCGGGATTTTGCGAAGAGCCGTCTTGGGGGAAGCTCCTGTCTGCGGCTGCGGCTGGGCTTTTGATTGCGAAGCGCGTATTGCAGACGTTGTTCGACAATTCGGAGGGTAAGGACCATATCGCGCGGTGCTGTTGCGCTCCGTACGACCATGATTCGGAGAATTCTCTGACCAAGTAGGGGATTGGGCCATATTAGACCAGTACCCTTGATCCGGCTCATTGCTTTGACTAAAGTAATCGACTGCCTTGGGAGGGTTCCACCCTTCTTGAACCGGCCACCGTAGGGAACGAGAGGGGACGATACCACTCGAATTGAAAGGTGTACTTTGATTTTGTTGTTGTTGGTACAAGTATGACTCGTGTGCCAACAGCGATTGTTGGGCATTGAAGAAATGCTGTCCGTATGGATCCAGACCGAAGTGCTCATTGAAAACATGGTTTGACAATGCGAGGAGGCTTGCATCGAATCCATTAAGGTTCGAGGGACCAGGCGCTTTGAACGGAGTCAGCTCTTCGTGGCAATGTTCCCAGTCACATATCAGATTGGGGGCGAGGGAAGGACTAGGAGTAAGAAATCCGTGATAAGGTGGCGGCTCGAGTGTGGCGCGCTTGTGTGCCTGTATGACGTCCGCTTGGAGGTGCATAGCGTGGAGATGGCTGAGGAGGTCAGAGCGCGACTGAAATGATTCCTTGCAGTCACCCCATTGGCAGGCAAGTCCTGATGGTTGCGGTCCGAGATGCAAGCTCGCGAGAGAATGGACTCCATTCATCTGCCCGTCATCCTCGGTGTGAGTGGGCGTGGTGGTGTATATCGCGGACAAAGCGGGGTCGATATTGTGAGAGGTATTTAGTGGCGAGGACACTGTTTGAGGTGACGTGGATGGGCAGGCAGAAGACTAGAGAGAATGCGATCAGCGCCGGACAAACTTTTGAGCATGGACACGCAATCGGAGTAATAGCTGTACAAGACAGCGCAGCAGAGACACGAGGATAAGAACACAGGATTCCTTATCGTTGTTTCTTCGAAGTAAAATGGGATGCGTAATGCTCACCTCATCATTGGCGCGGGCGAAAATGCTTTCTTCATCCTCGTAGGGGCACCCATAGGCTCTGTCAACGACACAACCTTGTTCACATTGCTCGTTGACGACACCAGCATCACATTCGACGACAAGGCAGCGGTCGGTGCAGAGTGAGGTATCGAGCGGCTCTTTGCACGCTGGGTGATCGCACTGGATTGTCTCGTCTTTTGCCGACAACGCGAGCTGATCCTTTGACATCGGATCGAGTGGCTTGAACTTGGCGTTTGCTAATCCGGGGAAGGAGGGAGGAAACAACCGCAACATATTGCTGAACCCTACCAGTGCCAACCCCTCCAGTGAGGCTGGATCCCTTCTCCGTTACTCAATGGGGCCCTGTAAACACCTAGAGACAGTGTTCTGTATTAAATTGGTTGCAATGGTGCCCCGTGACCCGTTGTAGCGTGCAGGACACTGCTCCTTGACGGCACGGCGTCAGCCTCAGCCTTTCGGTCCAAACACAAAAAGGAGGGAAAGTCTACGGGCGGGGAATATCCAAAAAAAAGAGACGAGTAAAGGACGAGGGTTTGTTGGGTATTGTCCTTCCACGTAGAACAAGGTCAAAGGTCATTCCGGCCGCCGTCAGCCTCGCTTGATACTGGCGTTCACTCACTCACTCACTCGTCATGGCGCGGCACCACCCGCTGGAGTTCTCAAACCATTCGTAACTTCCTCCTTTGAGGACGCTAAATTGGAGACAGTACGTTCGACGACAACTCTGAGGACGAGGGCTGCCCACGACCGCCTAGGTGTGGCGATGAGCTTCTGACGAACTCGCCCATGCCATGGTTTTACTCGTATCTTTATACATAATGTGCGATTTCGCGTCACCGCGACGAACAAGCCTCCCAGCAGAGGGCAAACCAAGGAGCAAGTGAGACCCCGAAGACTCGATCACGTGCCAGACAGCTGACACCACGCCCTGGTATAAGAGGTGACGCACCTTCATCCTGCACCCGAGTACAACCTTGGCCCCGCCCATCTCCATCGTTTAATCCAAACCCTCCAACAGTCCCAAACTCTTAAAATGGCACGTGTCTCTCGGCGTCGTCGCGTCATGCAATCCACTAACGCAGGAATTTGAAAAAATAGTCTGGCAAAGGAAAATCCGGAAAGGCTTCTGGTGGCAAGGCTGGTGATACCAGTGTCAACGCAAAGGGCGCGTCGCGCTCCTCAAAAGCCGGTCTTCAGTTCCCTGTCGGCCGTATCCACCGTATGCTCAAGCGCGGGAACTACGCTCAACGTGTCGGCGCTGGTGCACCCGTCTACCTCGCTGCAGTCCTTGAATATCTCGCCGCTGAGATTCTCGAGCTTGCGGGCAATGCAGCACGTGATAACAAGAAGCAACGGTACGTAAATTGACTGTATGGCATTTTTTCGCGCATATGGCATTGATCCATCTCGAATTTAGTATTGTTCCTCGCCACTTGCAACTGGCCATCCGCAACGATGAAGAGTTGAACAAGCTCCTTGGTGGTGTTGTCATCTCGCAGGGTGGTGTCGTACCGCATATTGCTCCTGAACTCCTGTGTGTACTTTTACTTCTTTTTTTCTGTTTCTTTCTGACTTTCGTTTTAGGCCTCACGCTACGAAGAAGGGTGGCGAGGAATGATTCATTCTCATGCCTTGCTTGGCGTGTTCTTTTGTGTATCAGTCGTCGCATATCTGTTTTATTAGCCGTATACTATCATCCGTCTCGTTTATGAACGTCGTCCAAGCCCGGTAACATAGATTTAGGGTTTGAATACGCCAAGATTCAGATGCCGCATTCTATTATTTGACTAGAGAGAAGGACGAGAGGCACCAATCCTGGCCATGTCGACCTCCGGAGAGTGTCCACTAAACCGACTCCGCTCCCCGCTTAGCTTGTTGACAGACTCCCCTAATGCCCGGCCGCCCGACTCAGCTTGACCTGGCAGAATCGGTACCCCCGCGCGTGGGGGTTGCGGGGTGGATATACCATAGGCAGACATCCCTGCAACCGGAGCCGTTGAACCTCTCGCAGCAAACCGCCCAATGGAGCCGATACCACCCGCCGCCGCGATGCCCCGAGGTCCCGGGATGGGGCTTGAAATGACGGCGTGACAGGTATCTCCCGTCTCCGAGGGGGGATTCAACGATCGATTGGATAAAGAGTTTCCCACTCATTCATTCATATTATTTATACTGTGTATCAGACGATATGGCGGCAGCAACTGCAGGAGCAGCATTAGCAGCAGCAGCACTAAGGCGACTCATCTCTCATATTCCTTCCTTCGTAGTCAGGTCCGTCGCCCTTATCGGTTCGGCTGGCAATACAACAAACTCGATCTGTTATTCCTGTCAGCACAGCTATTTTAGAACAAAACGCGGCACCTCTTTCCCTCGCTCACCCCAACTTCCACCCTCTCCCAGTCCTACCCCGCGAAACAAATGGACTCCCCTCCCACCCCGTCGACCAAAGTCGCTGCAGCCCCTTCGTTGGGTCAGTACCACACCTCCTACCGCGATCCCTATTGCGACATCCACCCCGGCCAAATCCAACGACCGAACGGCGGGGGTGGATCGTTTCTGACCGCGTCTCTCTCCAGGTGCTCGCATTCGAGTCTGGCTAACCCCTAGCAGCTGGGTGATAGTCAACGACCCCTCGACATTCGCGCCCTCGTCTAAATGGAGCAACCGTGACATGGACCCAGGTTTGTCCCACCGGGGGAACAAAGACCCCCGCTGCCGGGGGCGGCTCAACCTCTCTCTCTCTCTCTCTCTCTCTCTCTGACCCTGGTATCCTCGAACAGTCCCAGAGGCGTACCGGACTTGGACGCGTTTCTCGTGGTGCACGTACTGGTGAGCGATTTCCCTCGAACCAACGAAAGAGAGCTGGCGCGAGTCGACCTCTCTTCAAAGGATCACCGATGCGTACAACTGTGGCACATACGAGCTGGCTAGCACGATGCTCGCTGTTGGACTCTCGTGGCAGCAGGCACTCGCGGCCATTATTGTGGGGCACCTGTTCCTCTCGTGGACAATTACATTGAACGGGACCATAGGAGCGCGTCTGAATGTACCCTTTCGTGAGCACAACTACTCTCACATTCCCATCTTGTGATTATTAACTCCTTCCAAAGCCGTCATCAACAGGTATGCACTGAAACCCGGGGTTGCGCTTGCGCTACACGTTGATCCAATCATTGTTATTTAGGAGCTCTTTTGGATTCTTTGGGGCGAGTTTCTCCATCGTTTCACGGGGGATTTTGGCGATGTTTTGGTTTGCTGTTCAAACCTACATCGGTGCGCCCCCCATTTCATGGTATTCTTCAAGTCCTGACACAACGCTCTCTCTCCTTCTCCAGGATCCGAATGCATGTACCAAATGTTGAAAGCACTTTTCCCATCCATTGCAAACATTCCGAACCGCCTCGGCGGCGGTATTTCGTCAAGGCAATTGCTATGCTATTTTATCTTCTGGCTCTTCCAGCTCCCATTCCTCTTCATCTCTCCACAGAGTCTCAGATGGCTGTTCTTGGCAAAGGCCCTCATTGTTCCCCCCGCCCTCTTCGCCATGCTCGGTTGGGCATTTGTCACGACGGGCGGCGGCGCTGTCTTTCAACAAAAGGGAAGCCTTACTGGATCCCAGCTAGTATGGACGTGGCTGGGTGCGCTGAACAGCACGCTTGGGACTATTACGACGCTTGCCGTGAACATTCCCGACTTCACTCGATACGCCCGAACGAGGCAAGAGTATGTGTAGTGCATATTTCTTCACGTCACTCCACTGACCCATTGCAGTCAATACGTACAGCTGATCATTGTCCCCATCGTCTTCACCCTCGTGGGATTTATTGGCATTGCATGCACCTCCGCTGGCTACATACACTACGGGCAGTACTATTGGTGCGTCTATCCTCCCATTTGGAAAGTGAAACTGTCAACTCACTCTCTGCTCTACTCCAGGGATCCTCTCGAGTTGATCGACCATTGGGACAATCGACCAGCAGCCTTCTTCGCTTCAGCAGCTCTTGCGCTAGCCACGATATGCACCAATATATCAGCCAACTCTTTCTCGGCCGCAAATGACCTCACGGCTCTTTTCCCTCAGGTCGGTCGATTCAGCACAAAACCTTTTCCTTCGGCCATTGCTTACCTGTTTCTTAGTATATGAACATCACACGTGGTCAGATTTTCTGCGCATTTATCGGTGGTTGGGTGTTATGCCCGTGGGAGATCCTCTCCCAGGCGATAGGCTTCTTAAATTTCATGGCGGGTTATACGATCGTACTCGGGCCGATCTGTGGTATTATGATTTCCGATGTGAGTGGGGTTGCTGCACTTTGGAGCGCGATCTTATTGGTTTCCGATAGTTTTGGATCGTGCATCGCACCCACATCGACGTTCCATCGTTATACAGACCCAGGGGTCGATACCGCTACTGGAAGGGGTTTGTAAGTAACATCGTCTCCTGATCTCCACCGAGCCCGAACACATAGCTGAACCTCCTAACTAGAATTGGCGCGCCGGAGTTGCCCTCGCGCTTGTTATTCCACCAAATATCCCCGGTCTCATCAATGCAATCAACCCCAATATTGATGTGGGGAATGCGATGTATCCGTACCGTGTTTCGTGGCTCATCGGCGTGCGTATTTCCGCCTCAAAAAGGAGAGCGGCTCCAATCGTCTGACCAAATTTCCAGTTCTTCGGCGGGGCAAGCATTTACACTGCATGCTCACTCATTTGGCCGGCAAAGGAGACCATGATCAACGAGAGCATCTACGACGATGATCCGAATTCAAATGAGATTGTGCTCGAGGTTAATCGCACCGACCCCATGGACTATCTGAACCGGAATCGTGGTCAGAGTCCTACTGCTCGTACTCTTTCTGGAAATGAGGACGAGAGTGAGAAGGGGAAGCCATCGTGGCCAGTTTAGTCGATCCGGCCTGAGTATATACTAAGCGCTATATGACCATTTACGCGGATCGCGAGGATACATTCTACTAGTCCCAAACTTATACCCAATTCTCATTGTATAGCCCCAACGTGCGCCCCGAGTATCAAGGACACATTTCATTTTGTAAAGATGCTTTATTTCCTGTTTCTGTGGTATTGGACAGGGACATTTACGTTTATCACATATCCCATTTGGATTATTATGTCCTGAGTATAAAACTTGTTGCTTGCATTCGTTTTTAAAGAGTCGCGATCCCAACCTACACCACTCGCAGAAATAGAGCTTCCAAGATTACTTGTATACCCATGGCACCTGGATCAGCGACTCCTTTGAACGTCTCTGCGTCTACGTAAGCAGCACGGCCCGATTTGGCCGTTAGATACTTCGTGGCTTCCACGGCCTCACCGGCTTTCTGAACCGCGTCTTGGTACGACGCTCCGTCTTGTTGAAGTGTGGAGACGAAGGCATCAAGCGGATCGACCAAAGTACGGCTTGGAGGCCTTGCAAGCGTATAGGTATATAGCTTGACTAGCGCGCTTTTGAGTACAATCGGCCAAACAGCACGATCTGCAAGTTCGTTATTTTCAGGACACTTCTCATAGAGTCCCTGAGCCAGTGAGGAGAAGAAAATACTACACACGAACCCGATTAGCATGCGAATTGTGCGTTGCACCCTACTTACGAATATAAGGCTCCACTGGTTCCGTCCATTGCATCGTTGATGGCCTCGGATATAACTCGAACATCTTGAATTACATCTTCGCCGGTAATGTCGCCCTGCTCAAGTCTCTTCAAGATGCCTTTCTTGACTTCAGCCCTGGTTTCTCGGAAGAGCCCTAGACGCTTACTGGTAGCACCACTCATCAAAGTGAGACCACAGTCTCCATCACCGGCAATGCGGTCCATTCTTGTCAGCTCAGGTTCAGCTTTCGAAACCGCTTCACATGCACGACGGATGGCCTCGAGGTACCCCTCTCTGTTCTGGGTGCCGAAGACTCGATCGAGCTGACCACTGGCGGCGATATTGGATGAAGGAGGTAGCGAGACGAAGGTTACCTCGTCGGGTGGTACAGAGCGCGCCCACTTCCATCCCGGCGCGTCCGGTACGTCGTCCAAGAAACACAATATCTGCGTTGCGTCGTATGGTGCCGCTTCGTCAGGACGAGGAAGTAAAAGTAGAGTAATGGAGAATCCTGGCATGTTCAACGACGTCTGAGAATGGCCACGCACAAGTAAGTCGCGAAAGCATAAACAGCCATACGTTGGGTCGTACTCGCCATGATGGTTCCAGAGATGGCTCTATCGATCGTGATGCCTCGAACCGTCAATGCTTTCAGTGTCTCGCCGACGATGGCACCCAGTTCGAGCTGGCTGACCGATCCCAGGTTGTTGACCAAGAGGATAGCCCGGTCGCTACCGTCATTCTTGAATGGAACAAATGAGCGCTCCGGATCGTCGGTACGAGTGATCATGTCAAGTAGGGAGGGTATAAGTATCGAAAGGGAGGTAAGTTTGGATCGACTGTGGCCGGGTTCGTTGTGTATTCCCATTCCAATTTCTACCTCGTCCGCTGTAAGATAGCTGCTGTGACTAGCTGTGCCTGGGACCTAAATTGGGTGAGCATCACCACGTCGGAATGCCAGGATTTGTCTGCATACATGACAGTGCTCAAGTCCCACACCGACCGTTCCTAAGCGGGTAGAAACGTAGGATGCGAGTTTGTACACCTGGTTCAGGGATGCTCCGGTTCTGGCTAATGCACCGGCAATTTTGTACACTATAAATATTAACTCTCAGAATGGGTCCTCAAGGTTACACTGAAATGATTACAACTGACCAAGGACAGTTCCCGCCAATCCTCTGGGCCCGACTATCGCCCCTTGTGTCCTCCCAACACTAACGTCGTCCCCCACGACAAGAACCTTGACTTTGGAGGCTCTTTCTGGATGCGTTGCTGCGTACTGTTCCTTGGCCAAACCAAAGTTGAGGATATCACCTGAAAGTGTTTGTTAGATAGCCAGTGGACGAGTGTAAGTAGAAGGTTTCTGCACCTGTGTAACCCTTTACGACAATGAGGACTCTGTGTCAAGCATTAGAGGATATATAGAGGTTTAATTGGTACCCACCCCGGGTTGTTCTTGCTGTCCACAAGTTCAAGAGCACGCTTGACTTGACCAGCGTTAGGAGAGGCAAACACGTTTCCGCACACAGCGGCTGGTCGTCATCAAATAAGTAGGTATTGCGCGCATTCGGTCATATGCCTACAGGCGAGCATTCCTTCGCCAACAAAACCTAGCCGATCTCATTAAGGCAGGTAATGGAGGTAATAGGGGGTTTCAACACACCAGAGTGAGCCGGCTCGTGGCCAGATCCACCCCCAGAGATGATCGCCACTTTCGATTCATCTCGGGTCTTGCAAACGACCACTGAGCAGTACAATCAGTATGACTGACCGAGGCTGATACAATGTGGAGTACCTTTGTGGCTCTCATCGAGCACCAGGTTTGGGTTGATACGACAGAGGCCCTTCAGAGAATCGAGAACCAGGTCTTTGGGGTCATTGAGCAGGTGTTTGCTGCTGAAAGCCATATCTTGGTGTTTGCTTGTGAGTTATGTACAGGTCGCTGTTATCTTTAAGGCGTAGCTTCAAACTAAGACTCGACAAGTCAGGTCCAGAAGGCCTTTCTGGGGTTTTGGACCGGAGCACTTCAAGCAAATGAATCAAGTTTGTCTTCGGCTGCTCTGGATCGTTGCAACCGAATGACAGAGTTTCTTAGGACGCGTTTAGGAACCTCATCGGCTCTGGACAACTTGCGAGCGGCGGCCCAAGTCAGTCACGGGGCTCATTCCTCCCACTGAAGCACAACCATGGAACAAAGAACAAGGAAACACAAGAGTCCAAGATAAAATCAACTCAATTCACGCCCCGGAAAGTCAAAGCTGGAGAAGGGAAATATCGTGACCGTGCCGCAGAACGATTGGCAGGAATCAATGACTACGCGGATGTACGGGGTGTCGACTTTGAAGTTAGAAAGAGTACTTATTATATAAAAGGTTGAAGCATTGAAAAATGCGTTCGAGAAACAGAACGCGGAAGTGGAAGACAAGGCAACTGTAAGCAGGGGACTATCGAACGTATGCCTGAGTCTGATTTACCATCTTCACATAGGTCGAGGAACAGCGACGGATGCTCGGAGGCGACGCTCATCACACAGTACTAGTGAAAGGTGAGCTCGTTGCAACCTTTTTAGACCACCTGGTAACAGTACATCACTTCACTCATCTACTTCTGCCTCCTTTCTATCCTACCAGGTCTAGACTTTGCTCTGCTTGAACAGCAAAGGGCCAAACTCGCACAAGGCCAAGCTCCTGCTGATGACGACCTTGAATCTGCCTTCCTAGAGGCTTCGATATCTGTTCCGAAGAAGAAATCCCGCGAAGAGCTGGTAATGGAGTTGAAACAGGCTCGGTCTTCGGCCTCTGCTGCCCATGTGGCACAGGATGGATTAGACCGCGCCAAGATGGCAGGAAAATTCAAACCTATTGGTGCCCCGGATAAGCCAGTAGAGAAAGAGAAAACCAAAAAGAAGAAGCGGGCCAAAGACGGAGCAGACGATGGGGAGAGGAAGAAGAAGAAACGCAAGATCGAGAGCGAGCCCGCCGTAGAAGCGCCAAGAAAAGGGGAAGAAGACGACAAGACGCCGGAGCAGAAGATCTCTGGAGAGATCCCTGACGGAGCTGCCGAAGCCACGCGACCAGGCCTTACGAAACGAAAGGTACCCACCCCGCCACCGGTGAACGACGAAGACGATATATTTGCCGATGCAGTGGAATACAAGTGTCTCGAGATAAGCGATGAGGAAGAGGAGGAGAGACCGGAAGCACAACCGAAACCCCATGCCCGCCATTCCCCTCCCGCAAGCGCACTGAGCAACAAACCTATTCTTAATTGGTTTGAGGAACCCGTGGAACCCAACAGACCTCCTGTGTCCCTCACGCCCTCAAGTGTCGCGCCAGCTCCTGTTGTCTCGTCTGCGTCGAGCAGTAAACCCCAGGGAAGACGGGAAGAAGACGAGGACGACCTTATTGAAGGGGCCAAGCTGCGAGGATTGGCAAGCTCGGCCATCCCTTCTATTAAGGACATCCTGGCTATGGACGAGGCTGCAGAACGTGAGGAGAAACGAAAGGCGAGGAAGGAGAAGAAAAAGGCAAAGAAGGTGAGTGAGGACGCCAAGCTCAATAGAGAAGTGAAGAAGTACGTGCTATCAGTTGTCCTTGGTAGCAAGGCACTCATCTCGATGCAGGCTTGATAAGTACATCAGTGAGAAAGGTGGATGAGAAGTCTCCCATAAACTATGGTCATGACAGTTTTCTGCTTTCTTCCTGTATTTGGAAACACTTGGACTCTACTACTTGACAGTATTTCGACTGACCACTGGCGGCTCAAATACGTTACGTTACCTGTGATACCCAAAGCATAGAATTGTCAAAATGGCATGGCTATCAACGTTAGCAAGTGTGGGTATGGCCATTGGGGCACCGCTTGCATACATAGACCAAAGTACGTACTTTCCGGGTTGGAGCTATTTGAACACAGGCTCTAAGATGTCTACTACCAATAGCATATTCCATTGCTAAAAACAAGTTTGTCCTTAACGTTATCTTTGAACTCACAGCTCACTGTCTGTGTAATGTAGGGATGCTACGGGTTTCTCAAGGTTGGTGACTCGCTTTCCATGCTATAAAAGAGACTGAGAATGATACCTGTGCACAGGGATGTATGCGCTATCCTACTCATTGCCAACATTACTCGGTGTTTCTTCTGGCTAGGAGAGCACTTCGAATTTGGTGAGAATCTGTGGCGCATTGAGTACATTAGTTCTGAGTCGCTGATTTCTACCAAATAGCCCTTCTGCTTCAGTCGATCCTCATGATACTTGGTCAAGTCCGCGCCTCTTTGCCGAGGTCGAATTTCCGGCAGACTGAATCTCTTATTACCAGCTTATACTGCTATATTTTTGCGTTCTCTATAGGCCACGACACGAACCTGGCCATACGCGTCCCTTCAACTTCTGGCATTGGCCGTAAGCGAGCTTCTTGGCACCGTCGGAGACGAAGTTCTAACCAAGGGGCTAGATACTACTCACAGTATATCGAGTTCCTAGCTGGTCTTATGTGTGTGTCCCTTTCAGGCAGGGGTTAGTGCTAACCCACCACTTGCTCAGCATTTGCGAAACAATCCTTCAGCTGATATTGGGGAGACGTCAATGGTTCATAGATGCTCTTGGTTACATTGCTCTTGGTCTCGAGAGCACATTGCCGCTTCCCCAGGTGGCTAGGTAAGAGCCTTGTTAACGAAAGAAGCAAAACAATTGAAAGCGTATTGCAGCAATTATCGCAACAAATCTCTCTACGGTTTTCGAATGACAACACTGCTCGCCTGGCTACTGGGAGATACGTACAAGTCCGTCCATGCATACTATCGTCAGCGTCCGACTCACACACACTTATCTCGTAAATAGGTGCTTGTATTTCTTCTTTCAAGGCTCACCGCTGCAGTTCAAGGCTTGTTCCGTTTTCCAACTCTCGGTTGACTGCAGTAAGTCTATTCGCTAACTACCAACAAGCCGGCACTCTTTAATACTCATAACTCCATCCAGTCATCGTAATTCAGCGTATCTATTACGGTAATCCTCCACCAGCAGAAGTCCTTCCTCCCGACGAAGATGTAGAAGCAGCACTCCGATTGGATTCAGACCTAGAGGAGCCACCGTCCCGATAGATATTCTGCAAACCTATTACTTTTTGTTTATGTGTACTATGTTTGAAGCATCAGAGGTTGTTCGTAATACACACGGTGGCGTTAGTTGATTCCTTTGTTGTTTACCTTTGTTATCACTTGTTTCCTCCCTGTTCCGCACATTTCAAGCCTCAGCGCCGGAAGGTCCGAATCGCTCACAAAACTGACTTTAGAAGTGTCCATCACTGTTGTCTCTCTTACCGATGGGCGCAGCAGAGGTCAAGGCTGCATTAAATGCGGCGCTGGGTACGAATGCAAAGCCATACTGGCGGACCTTCTCCAATTTTCTCTCTGGACGAGCCGCGAGGGCGGAATTCGAAGATTCCGTTCGACAATATCTCAACACCCAGCAGCTGGGTGAGTCCGACCCGGATTCAGAATTGAGTCAGGCCACATATTGAACTTATCATAGTCCAACTACATAATGCACTCATACTGGAGATAATAAGCTCTGTGACAATAAGCGAACCAGATATCATCTCGCCCGATACTATTATCCCTGCGAGCAAGAGACGGAGAGTACACCCATACCAGGGTGCGGAAGACGGTAACGAGACGCTTCATTCCGCAAGACTCAAGAGCTGGATCGTGTCCATGAGCAAAGCCGAGCGGCAGAACTTGCGAAATATAGGTCAAGTTGCAGAAGGGTATCCAAGGCTTCTGCAAGAGCGGATACTTAAGGATGAAACAAATTCAGAAGGAGCCCTAGTGGAACCTCGGCGCGATGGTGAGCCTTATTCTGCACTCAACCCTAGTCTGGTATAACCTGTCGCCTGGGTTTCCCAGTGATCCTAGACTCTCAGCATCTTTGCGCATCTGAACGTTTCCTTCCTAACCCTTCTATTATACTACATCGAGTCAAGCGAATAGCACAACTGCACGGACTCCAGTTGCCACAATCAACCAGCCACACCATGTTTGGGATATTATTCAACACCGCCCTCGAAGAGTTCCTGACCAACATCATTCGAGAGACATTCACAACTGTCACTGCTTCCGATATGTATGACTCCGTTCGACCCTTGAACCCGAGCAAGCCTCAACACATCAAGGGCCGGCATCGAGTGGTCGTCCGGCCACCTGATCTCGCCACGACATTATACTTGACGCCTAATCTTGTCCCATATCATAGCCCTGCCGTCCAGAGATTGATGATGTCAAACATTGTCTGGTCGGACGAGGAGCCGGAGGATGAAGCGGAAGTCAAGGACCAGAAGGAGAAAAAGCATATGTACCTGAACAACTCGTCGGCCGCTGACTTTTATCGACTTATGCGTGCCAGTCGGTCCGGAACGAGCGAAGTGTTGCAAGACTTCTTGTGGGCTTAACTCTAGCCTATATTAGCCATAATTGTCATTCGTGCTTGTCTACCATCGTGTCTGTATTAGTATGCTGTTGGTCTTGGAACACGTTATTTCGTCACGTTCTTGACTCCTGGCACAGCCGTCCTTCCATATGGATGACCTCTGGGGCAACGCATGGAATGAATCTGTGAAGACAGAAACGACCGATGTGAAGAAAGGCCATGTTGAGGATAGCTGGGCGAGTCCGAACACGAATGTTGATCTGAACATTCCGTCCTGGTCCACGAACACGGTTCGATGGAACGACCATTCCACTTCGACAAGCTCAACATGGGCTGGGAGCGGCTTTTCGAGCTCAATAGATGACGGTTGGGGCGCCAGTACACTCGAGGGCGTCAATGAAACGCGAGAACAAGGCGGAGTAGCACCAACCCCGCCGAAATCTCCTGTTCTGGGAACGTCAATAGATGAAGGGGGTGCGAGAGAAGCTAAAACGAAGCCAGGCTCACCTCCGGAGTCTCCGGTGGCACAGGCTACAGAGCATGAATCCGTATCGATACCAATACCCTCATCACCCGAACGGTTTGATACGTCCTCACCAAGTCCTTCGATAACTATCGCCAATCCGAATGAATGGGTGCCGGCTGTCACCAGTCCAGTCGCTACTGACGCTGACGCAGACTGGGGTTCACCATGGGGGGGAGCGGTGGCAGAGCCGGAGCTTCAATCTCATATGACCGCTGCCAGGCGATCCGAAGGCCCCGTGGATGAATGGGAAAGGGTTGCTCAGGAGAAAAGGATACGGGATACAAAGATGGTGAGCCCATACCATATGCCTACAGGTGGCGCGCTAACATTACCCCCATTATCTAGCCTCCTGAGGTCATGTCCTCTATAATGGCTTATTTCGAGGAATTGAGTGCTCAGTTGTGGCCTGGGGTGGACTTGGCCTCTGTGCGAGATCGTGCCGCTCCTCGATCCGAATGGGAAGGTGGGTTAGAGAATATCGAAGGATTGTAAGTACCAATCCACATGCATAATTGCAACTTTGATAATCTTTGCCTTCTAGGAACGCTTTCTTGAACAACACCATTCCCATTCAAGTCTCACCACCACCTCCAATACAATTCTCAAAGACGAAGGTATCGGCGGCCTACTTGCGATCTTTGCGACTCACGAAGTCTGCGCCGATCATGCTGAACAGTCCCCTCTCGCATCTTTCCAAGGATTCGGCCCCATGGGAACGGGCAGTCAAGGCACAAAAGGACCTCGATAGGTATATGACGGGTTGGACACCAAGCGTAACAGAGGGAGAGCCCACCCCTACTCCAACAGAGAAGAAGGGGATATTCGGTTTCTTTTCACGAAAATCAACAACCGGTCCGGAAGTCGGATCTTCCACTCCACAAACTACTCCTAATTCTGCATCATCTGTAGTAGTGGGACTTGTGGCAGTCGTGAAAGCAAAAGGAAGCTCAGAGACCCCTCACTCGTCGGTTCCTTGTTCTCCAGTAGTCCCTCCACCTGGCTCTGAACTTATACCCTCACTCGTTCCAGTAACGGCGCCGGCAGTGAAAGCCTCGTCTGTAGTGTCCTCGACCCCTGGACCGGCCCCAGCAACTTCCACTGTCTCACGATTCCTTGGCCGGTGGTCGCGAGCAAAGGCGCACAGTCCTCATAGCTCAATATCTCTAGATGCTAATGACCTCACCTTTCTCGAAAACGTCCCATCTTACCATGACGAGGATGATGATGAGAGCCTTGAAGGTTTGCAAGCTGCACTCAAGGCAGTCCACAGGAACATTTTGCCGCCTACTCAATCGATAGAAAAAATGAGTAAGGATGAGTTCGACAAGGCGTTGGAGGCGCAGGCCGCGTTGGTTTATGATGAGCAAATAATCGAGCACTTCTTCTGGAGCGAACTTGGGGACGATAATGTGGGCAGCCGCTATGCACCCCTTGGTGCTAAGAAGAATGCAACCCCTGCCCCTCGCAGGCAAACCACAATACCCGCTGCGATGACGCCTACGAAAACTGGCGATCCATTCTCACCACTAGCCACTTCCTCATCCAAAGACTCGAGTCTTATGAGTGATGGAGCGTCATCGTTCATGTCCACTTCGTCCTCTACCAAGCTGGGTCCTGCGGGAGCTCGACATTTGAGTAGCACCTCTCTTACACCATTAGCACCTCTCTCAACCTATGCGTCACAATCTATCACCTTAAGTGACTCGCATCGAACTGGACTCGCGAAATTGAACGACTTTGGTTCCTTCACCACAGCTCTAGCACTTCCGCCCAAACCCGCTACTCCGCCTGTAATGTCTCCACGACTTCCAACTAGTCCCACTCATACTGGCGTCCCCTTATCATGGGGAGCGATACCTCCGCACAAGGCTGTTTCCCTTACGCCTCAGTCAACTGGGGGTACAACTCGATCACCGGCAGTGTCCATGCCAATTGCCCCACTCCTCCCTCCACCACCTGGTATGCGACCAATCTCTCGTGGATCTGCTGTCGACCTATTAGGTGGGGATGCACCCCTGCAGAAGCCACAAAGTCCAATACCCGCCTCCGATCTGACGGTACTCACGGGCTTTAATACTCCAAGCAATGGGTTGATTGGGCCATCTCGGGTCATGTCGCCCCCCATTGTACCTTTCTCTCCCGTTCCAACCCCCATCCGACCGGCTTCAGGAGCTGGACCAAAATCAAACGGCACCGCTCAGGCAGGAGGCCTGTCGGCGCAGGATTTGTCCTTCTTTGAGGGCTTATAGGTACATCATTACCAATGTTTACTTGCATCTTGTCTGTCGTGATCACTCCCACATCTCGTACAATAATATTGATGATTCCTTATTCGTGTGACGAGAGTTCATTATAAACCTCATAAATACAACAGTGATGGCTAAAGGGTGCATATGCGCCGCAAGATGCGGCGAGTGTTCAGGCCACTGGCTGTTTGGTCTGCTGGAAGTCTTCCCAAGCACCTG
>Ga0307513_10003745_pt1 | contig 20526 bp, 14 predicted proteins | sample 15_EM_MG_FD_202174 | JGI IMG/M metagenome (GOLD analysis project Ga0307513, IMG submission 202174) | Populus trichocarpa ectomycorrhiza microbial communities from riparian zone in the Pacific Northwest, United States - 15_EM | ecosystem: Host-associated > Plants > Roots > Unclassified | place...
CGAGGGCCAGGGCCTGCTCGATCAGCCCCCGTGGAAATGGCCCGAGCGTTAGACGAACCCGAGATTCGTGTTCGAGAAGTTGCCGACGTTCGGCAATATCCCCGGCAGCTCCGACGGCGAACACCCGAACCACCGTGCCAGCGTGGCGGCGAATTCATCCACCGCGGTACTCGGCAGCAGGCGCCCCTGCCCCACCTGGTCGGCGCTCTGGATCGACACCTTCGGCGCGGTGCCATAGAACTTTTTGCCATTGACCGCGCCGCCCATCACGAAGTGATGGCTGCCCCAGCCGTGATCCGAGCCGTCGGCGTTCGAGCTGAGCGTGCGTCCGAAATCGGACGCCGTAAACGTCGTCACCTTGTCGGCGACGCCGAGCTCGACGGTCGCCGCGTAGAACGCGGTCATCGCATCGTTGATGCGCTGGAGCAGGTTCGGATGGTCCTGCATCAGCAAGTTGTGATTGTCGAAGCCTCCAAGCGACACGAAGAACACCTGGCGCCGGACCCCGAGCGCGGCGCGCGCGCCGATCAGCCGCGCGACGATCTTCATCTGGTTCGCGAGCGGATTGCCGGTGCCGAACGACGTGGCCGGATTTACGCCCGCGAGCGCGGCATTGACGATGCCTTCCATGGCGATCGAGCGCTGCGTGACGATCGCGTGTTCCTTCTCGAGAACATGGGTGCTGTCCTGCGTGATGATGCTGGTGAGCGCATCGCGCAGCGGCCCGTTGAGCGCGTTGATCTTGATCGCGCCGCCCGGACTGGTCTGGTACTGCAATGCCTCGCGGCCCGCGACGAACACCGCGTTGCCGGCGGCGGAAATGCAGGTCAGCAACGAATTTGTTCCATTACTCGACAACGCGATGTCGCCGAGGCGCCCGCCCCAGCCCACGGTCGAACCCTCGGTGCCATTGGCCTGCCATACCGACTGCTGGTCGTTGTGCGAGAACAGTTTCGGCGGCAATGGATTCAGGCCGCGATTGGTGCTCAGGTATTGCGCCAGCGAGGTCGGCTGGATCAGCGGCCCCACGTTGAGCTGCACGGCGAGCTTTTCCTGGTCGAAGAGCGACTTGAGCCCGGCGAGCTGCGGCGCCAGCGCGTACTGCAGGTTGTCGGTGAGTATCTGCCCGTCTTTGGGCGTCAGCGCGGTGGCGGCGAGACTCGCCCGCGCCAAGGCGATGCCGGCCTGATTTTCACCGGCGGTGCCGGCGCGGATCTGGTGATACAGCGCGTAGTTAGCCGCGTCGTACGGCACGACGGTGTTGGCGTAGTCGTTGCCGCCGTACAGGAACATGCACACCAGGGCCTTGTAGTCGGTGTTGTCGAACGCGGCGGCCTCGCTCATCGCGGCGAGATTGATCGCCAGCGGCGCCGCCACACCCATCGCGCCGAGTTGCAGGCCGCGCTGGAGGACGACGCGCCGGGTCCACAGTTCGCTGCGCTTCATTTCTGCACCAGGTATTCGGGTGAGGCCATGATGAGAAAACAGCCCGTCGCGAGCAGGTCGAGCTTCGCGGCGCTGGTGCTGCCCGCGGTCACGTTGAACGCCGTCAACACCGCCAGCACGGTCGCCACCGTGGCCGCCGACAGATGATTGGCGGACAGCCGCAGGTTGAGCCAGGCGACCACCGCCGGCACGTCGTGCGCGATGGTCAATAGATAGGTGTAGGCCGGTTTGACGTCGAGATATCCGTTGCGGGACGTGCCCTGGATGAAATTGAGATATCCCGCCGCCGTGGTTTCGTTCAGCAACTGGAATTCCGGCGCCTGTTTGCCGGCCGTGGCAATAGCCGTATTGGGCGGCACGTAACCGGGCCGGAAGAAATTGAACACCGAAGAAGAACGCAGCGGCGATTGCCCCAGGTACTGATCGCTGCCCGACAGATCGTAGATCTCGTAGGCGCCGCTGGCCGATGTGACACCGACCGTGCGCGCCCACTGCACGAAACGCACCAGCGGTTCGCGCAGCTTGCCCGACAGGGTGTCCGACGCGGCGGGCGCGGTGCGTGCCTCGGTATCGTTGAGGATCGCGGTCCATACCGCCTTGAGATCGCCGCGCACGCCGCTGCCGTTGTCGGCGAACGCCGCGGCGACCCGGCCGACGTAGGCCGCGGAGGGATTACTCGTCACGAGACGCTGGATCATCTGGCGCGCGAAGAACGGCCCGGTGTTCGCGTGGTTGAACAACCGGTCGAGCGCGATACGCAGGGCCTCGGGCCCCGGCGTGTTCGCCGGTATCGTGGTACCTAGGAACGTCACCGCGAGGTTCGAGTGATCGCCCGCCGAGAACTTCATCGTGTTCGTGGCGAATCGCGTGTTGGGCACGTCGTAGTCGTGCCAGGCGACGTTGGTGAACGTGCCGCCGTTCGATGAATAGTCCCAGTCGTAGCCGGTGAACACACGCGCGAGATTGGTGATGTCGCTCTGTCCGTAGGTCTCGATCGGCTGGTTGTTGGCGTCGAGCCGGTGAGTGCCGTCCGCGTTGAGCTCATACAACCCGATGGTGAACAGCTGCATGACCTCGCGGGCGTAGTTCTCGTCGGGCTGGCGGCCGCTGCCGTCTTCCTTGAGGTTTCCCCGGGTATTGAGGAAGAAGCCCATTCCCGCATTCAGCGTGATCTTCTCGAGCAGGGCGCGGAAGTTGCCGAAGCAGTTCGCGCACAAGAGGTCCCAGTACCCGGCGATCACGTACGGCGGATAGAACCCGTCGATCGGACTCAGGGAGACGACGAAGTATTCGGACAGCGCCAGCGCAAATCGTTTGCGCATCTGATCGGGCCCGGACAACAGCTGGTTCCAGATCATGAAGTCGCCGAACTGCGGCCAGAAATAGCGCTGTTCAATCGTGATCGAGTTGTGCCCGCGCGAGTCGAGCCAGTCGACGCCGGTCTGGCCGAGCGCCGCGCTGTATTGCGTGTTGAGCCAGGCGGTGAAACCGTTGGCCCTGACCGCCGCGAGATCCGCGTCCGTGACGGAAAACTGCGCCTGCAGAAGGAAGCGCGCGGCTTCGGCGTCGGTGGCAACGGGCACCGGCGGCGTGACTGGTGGCGTGACCGGTGGCGTCGGACCAGGATTTCCGGACGGCGGAGGAGCGCTGCCACCACCGCCGCCACAGGCGGCCAGTGCGAGCGCGGATAGGGCCACGGCTGCCGCAGCGGTGCTGGTTTCGCCAGCCTCCGTGGTGCCGGAATGTTCTTTCTGTTCTTGCACGAGCCCCTCTCGTAACGCGACCGACGGTAACTGAAGGCTGCGGCGGCGCGCAAATCGCACTGCGAAACCTGCGACGGGATACGTTTATCCCGCCGCTGGTCTAGCAAGCAGAGCCACGAAACCGCGGTTTTCCCTCACCCTGCAGGGTCCGCTGCAGGCCTGATCCACTGCACGCCGTGCGGCTTTTGCTTGCGCTCCTGGCGCAAGAATGGGTTGTTGGCCTTGAGCCAGGCGCGCGCGGTCGCGATGCGTCGAGCGTCGAATTTCTTCAGCCGTGGAGATTGCGGGTCGAGGTACAGCGTCATTGCCAACGCGCGCGTGACGTCCATGTCCACCTTGGAGTAGCTAGCCTCGATGGCGTAGCTCCAAGCTTGCGTAGGCTGAATGCGCTGATTGCGCCTTGCCCAGTCGACTGCCATGCGATAAAAACGCGGATCGCCGGTTTCGCGTCCCACGATTTCGCAGGCCTCCGCGAATTGATACTCCGTCAGAATCGGGCGGAGGTCGGTATGCGGACGCAAAAGGAATGCACGTTGCAGGGCGCTGGCCGCCTTTGCCGGGTCATGGCGTACCGCCGCGAAAAAGGCCCTGGCCATCCAGACGTCGAAGTAGTTGTCCGCCCATGGCAGCGATTCGATGTACTTCTCGAGTCCGATCTTGTCCCCGCTCTTCGCAGCCGCCAGCGCGAAATACGCCATGGCCGCCTGGGTATAGTCGCGCTCGATCGGGTATCGATCGGCCAAGGCCGTGAATTTCTCGACGGCGGCACCGTAGTCCGCCGCGTGCAGCGACGTCAGCGCGTCCGCGAGCAGCACGTACTCGGACTTGACGCGCGTGCCCTCCGGAAGCGCGGGTGCCTTGCCGGCGCGAAACGAAGATTGCGCGACCAGCTCGAGTCCGGTGTCCGTGTGCACGCTCGGTCGGGCGACAGCGCGTTCGGAATCGATGGTGCGAACGGCGTCGCGTTCGATCTGTTCCATGAGCCGCGGAAAGTCCGCGGACGGAACTCGATCCGTGGTCGCCCAAATCGTTGCGTAGGATGCGGCGAAGCGCCGGCCGCGATAGCGGGAATTGCGAATCGCGTCGCCGAGCACCCAACCCTTCATCTGTTCGTAGGTCATTCCGCGCATGCGTTGACCCGTGAGCTCGGCGTGCCAGGGCTGCGGATTCTCGAATCGGTTCGCAATCTGCAGGAATCCGTTGTGCGCTTCCTCGCCCTCGCCCATGGCGTAAAGCAGTGATAGATAGTCGCGATAGGCATACGGGCTCGAGTAGCGAGTGGCGCGCGCCAGGGATGCACCGATGGCGGACGCAAAGTCACCGTCGAGCAGCGCGAGACGCGCCGCGCTGGTGATGCTTGCTTCGGAACCCGTGTCGAGATCCGCCGAAATTTGATACAGCGGCCGGGCGAGATCCGGCTGGCCCTGCCAATACAGTGAGGAACCCCATAAGTACGAGGCGTTGGAGAGCGCCACGGACTCCTCGGGATCGCGTACTTTGAATTCCGGATACTCCAGGAATATTTTTTGCGCTTCCTGGTACCTTCCGAAGCGCTGGACTAACAAGACTCCGAGGGCATCGTAGTTTTCGTACGTGGGATCCGCCCGGATCGCCGCACGCAACCGCTCGATGTCGTCGACGGGCTTGTCAGCGGCATTCACTGGGTCAGACCCCAACGAAGCGGCAGCGGGATTGCCGTGGAATCTGTTGCGCAGCGATGCGAGCAGTTTGGGTTTTTCCACCTCCGGGGTCTGGCTCAAGCAAAATTCGACCGGCGTCAGGTCGGCGGTGCTGTACTCGAGTGAAACACACCCAAGCCGCTTGGTGGCACCCGCGGTGCCCCAGATGGGCATGGACCAATAGGAACGCCGCGGAAAATCACGCGAATAGGCATCCGCGTACACGAGCAGATGCGTGCCACGGTGAACCGTCGCATTCGCTTCGGCGGCCTGCCCCTGCGCCCAATAAGCGATGACCCTTTCGGACTTTTCGAACTGTTGATCGTATTGAGGCCGCTTGTCGCCGGCCACGCGCGCACCCACCTGGGTGGCAGCCACTCCGCGCGCCATCTCAAATGGAGGATTGCCACCATAGAAAGCCTGGTAGCGCTCGATCATCCGCAATGCCTGCTCTGGCAGCCCCTGCTGCTGGATGAGTCTCCACAGCCGCTTCATTACATTTGCATCCGTCGACGCTTCGAGCAGCCAGTACAGCTGCCACGCTGCGCTGCGCGGTTCCGCGCCCGCGCAACAATCGGCCGCCTTCAGTTTCCCGAGCGCCGCGCGCAGGTGCCGAATGTCGGCCGTGTCCAGGTCGCCTGAATCCTCGTCGTTCGCGATCATCGGACTTCCCTGCATGATCGAGCGCAGATTCAAGCCGGCAACCGGAAACGCGCTATCGAGCAGTTGTTTGATCTCGAGACTGTTGACCGGCTTCCACAGATCGGTGTCCGTGATTCGCCGCGTCACGAGCGAACTCCACTCCGGCGCCGCGCTGCCGAAAACACCGGCAATCGCACGCAAATCGAAGTCGGTCTTGCGTCCGTAAGCGAAGCCCAGTCGCTGCACGTTCATGGCAAGCAGCAATTTCGGCAGCGGCGCCCGCACGGCATCTAGACCCGCCTGCGCTTCGGTCAGGTTCCCGTTGAGCAGTGCGCGCAGTGTGTTGGCAGCAGGGTCGCCGAACCCTTCGATCAGCTTCAATGCGTATGGCCGGCGGTAGAGATCCTTGGCGGCAGACGCCGCAAGGAATCTTGCCTCAGCCGTGTTGCCGGCATTCAGCGCCGAGCGCAGCGCCCAGATATTCAGGCGCTCCCGCGCGAAATCCCCGTACGACGGCGCCAGCGCCGCCAGGAGCGTGACCGTCGCCGCAGACGAACGGAACGCGGGCGCCAGCAATTTCGGTGGTGCAACCGCGAGCCCGGGATCGGCATCGGTTGCGCGCGGCGCTGCAGTAAGCGCTCCAGGCATCCCGAGGAGTTCGCTGCGGATCGCTCCCTGCATCTCATGAACGACCCGAAACGGCGGGAGTTCATTGGAGAACGCGAGATTGCGCCAATCGCGCTGCTTGACGAGCTTGCAGCCTCCCTGACTGCCGCACTCCTTGAGCAGCAGCGTCAGCGTCATGCGCATATTTCCGTCGTGCCCGGCGTATACCTCGATCAGGTGCTTCGCGCCGGTTGCCTCGGCCAACCTCGAGACCGCCAGATAATCGTAACGACGCCGAACCTCGCCGAGCGCACGCGCGACGAGCAACGTGTCGGGCAGAGAGGCGCGATCGCCGAGTGCATCGGCGACCTCGGCGCCGATCAGCGCGCGTTCGATGCGATCGAAGCCGTAGTACTGGGTCTGCGCGGGCAAGACCAGCCAGTCGAATTTCGACTGCGCCAGAAATTCCCGGTAGCGCAGCGCGTCGCCCTCCACCCAGTCGGACTTCGGCTTGAATTCATTTTCAGCCGCCCCGGGTACTACGGCCGCGCAATCGATGACCGCGTCGAGATAGTCGGCAACCGGCAAGCCGCCGCTCAAGTCTGCAATCGGCGCCTGCATCTTGAGGGGCAGTCTCGGGTTCAGCGTGCAGCTTGGTGACTGCTCTGCGGCGTGCGCCATTCTCGTGCACATGGCAATGGCCGCCGCGATCAGGAGAAGTCGTTTCATGGTCCATTCCTTTGGGCGTTCTACATATTCCCTATGTAACTTAAGGGAATCGTCCGCGCCTGCGAATTGCGACACGGTTCTATTGCATGCCTGCGGCGCAATCTATGCCGCGCTTCACGTCAGGCCACTCCCAGGGAGATCGATCGCATGAGCAACGCTTCCGCCGAACGCATGTCGGTATTCGGACCGACTCTCAAATTCAAGGGCGAGCTCAAAGCCCAGGAAGACATCAAGGTCGAGGGCCGCATCGAAGGCACGATCATCCATCAGCAACGCATCGTCGTTGGCGCGAAAGGCGAAGTGATCGCGACGGTCACCGCCGCGAGCATCGATGTCGACGGCCGCGTGCAGGGCGACATGAACGCCCGCAAGAGCATCAAGGTCAACCAGTCAGCAGTCGTGCGCGGCAATGTCCGCGCGCCGAGTGTCAGCATCACCGAGGGAGCAAATTTCAATGGCAGCGTCACCATGGAGCCGAGCGTTGGGACTGGCACCCAAGGATCCACCCCCGCCAGCGCGGCCCGTTGAAGCGGAGAAGACCATGAGCAAAGGATTCTCCGACAGCAAGATGGCACCTCCGGCCCCCGCGGCACCGCAGCCGGCCTCGGGCACGACCTGCGTGCTCGGCCCGACGCTGCATTTCAAGGGCGAGCTCTACGGCGAGGAAGACCTGGAATTCCAGGGCCAGCTCGAAGGCACGATCGAACACACGCGTTCCTTGAGCATTGGCAAGGAAGGCGGCGTGACGGGCAACATCCGCGCGAAGTTCGTGATCGTCGAAGGCCGCGTCGATGGCGACATCTATGCCAGCGAATCGGTTGCCGTTCGTGCGTCCGCGAAGGTCAAAGGCAACATCTACGCGCCGCGCGTGGGTATCGCCGATGGCGCGAATTTCTCGGGCAGCATCGACATGAATCACAAGGGCGCTGCGATGCGCAGCGACAAACCCCTCAGCGACCCGCAGGCGGAACGTCTGCTGACGAAGACGGGTTAGTCTCATCCACGGGGCGTAACAGCCCCACGATCTTCGCGGACAGCGCGCGCAGGGATCCCTGCGCGCCTTCCGCGGCCTTGTTAGACAGCAGCACGACCGCTACGCCCTTGTCCGGGTACAGATCGCAGACGCTCGTGAATCCATCGGTCGAGCCGGAATACTGCAGCCGCCGGCCTTGCGGCGACTCGGCGATGAGCCAGTAGAAACCCACCGCCAGTTGGCGATCGACGGTCTGCCAGGTCGGCTGGTGCGCCAGCTTCACCGACGCGTCGCGCTCGACCACCTGCCACGAGGCGTACTTCAGCATGTCTTCGGTGCTGTAACGCAGCGCCACCGAGGCCCAGCTCATCGGCGCGATGAATTGCGGCAGCTCCTCGCCATCCCTCGAATATCCCTTCGCGATCAGCTTGACGTTGGGCTGCGTGCCACTGCCCATGCGCAGCGGCCTTTCGATCTCGCGTATCAGGATCTTCTCGAACTGTTCCTCGTAGATCTTTTCGAGCACCACGCCTAGCAACACGCTGGCCACGTTCGAATGCGCCGGATCGCCGCCCGGCGGCAACCGCGGCGCGACACGATGCAGCTGGCGCAGGAATTCCGAACGCGTGTATTTGCTGAACACCTTCATGCGCGCGAGCACCAGCGACTCGCCCGGCGCCGCGCGCACCTGCGTGATGTCGGGAATGTTGTCCGCCAGCTGTGAGGTCATGTTGGCGAGATGGACCAGGCGGATCTTTTCGCTGCCGTTCGCGAGGTTGGGATAGGGCTCGTCGAGGTATTTCGCCGCCTCGTCGCTGAGCGACGCGCGGCCTTCGACCACGGCGCGCGCCAGCAACTGCCCGGTGATCGTCTTCGAGAGCGCGCCGATCTCGTAGATGGTGTCCTTGGTCGGCGGCTTGTTGCCGTCGAGCTGCGTGACGCCGAGATTGTAGAAATGCCGTTGACCATCGACGAACACACCGATCGACAATCCGACGCCGCCGCCGTCGGCAAGCCAGGCACGGGCCAGTTCGCGGATCGCGGTGTCAGCCGGCGGTACGCCCGCGGCGCCGGCCGAGAGCGGCAGAAGCATCGCGAAACACAGGAGAATCAGGCGCCCGACTTGCATCGGCGTGCATCGTAGCGAGGAAAAAGGGGACATTCCGAGTTTCCGACCAGAAAAACAACAAGCCGGAGGGTATTCAGCGAAGACTGTCTGGTTACCAAGCTTGTTGTTTTTCTGGTCGGAAACTCGGAATGTCCCCTTTCAGTTGCCGTCGATGACGTTGAACTCGGCATTGGAGAGCGGCAACTGCCGGTACGCCTCGACGACCGACTTCGCGGGCGGGTCGGTCGGGTCGCCACCATCCGAGCCATACACGACGTGCGCGACGCCGAGCGCGTGGACGTGCCGGGCAATCACGGGCGCGCGTGCCGGCCAGCCTTCGCCACCGACAGCGCCCGAAAGGTCGAAGTAGAGATTCTTGAGCCGCGGGTCGTGGCGCGCGAACGCGTCCTCAAACACACCCAGCACCTCCTCAGCGCCGGCATCGAGCGAGCCCCCGCCGCCACCCGCCAGGTGCGCGATCTGCACGCGCACATCCGGCGCCGCGGCTAACAACTCATCGATCACCACGCGCGCCTGCGCCGCGCCGTACGGACGGCGCCGCGCGGTCCTCAGGTGAACCACGATCGCCATGCGGTTCGAGTTGGCCGCGCGGAACACCCGCCGCAGCATCGCGACGTCAATCGGGTCGTCGAGATCGACGTCGGAGCTGCCGAACTGCAGCTTGATGCCGCGCCCGAAACGTTTGGCGCCCGCGCAGCGCGCGAGCTCGCCGAGCGCGTATTCCTTGAGTGGATTGAAGCTGCAGAACGCGACCAGCCGTTTCGGATACTTCGCCGCTTCAAGCGCCGTCCAGTCGTTCTCGGCGATCACGCGCGCATATTCACCGCCTTGCGACGGGATCCGCGGATCGCCGAAGCGAAAGGCGTTCGACAGGATCACGGCACGCCGGATACCGGCGGCGTCGAGCATGGCGATCAGATCCTTCGCGAGGATCGGCTGCTGCCCGGTTTCGGCCATCGAAGCATTCAGCAGGTGCTGGTGATGATCGGCCAGCGGCGCGGCGCCGCATGCAGCCGCGGCGCCGGCAAGCAACAGCGCCGGCAGGCATCCGGTGAATTTCATGTCAGCGATTGAGCACTTGATCGGCCGCCAGCACCAGCAATAGATAGTCCACCGTGCCATGGCCGAGCACGTATTCGGTCTGCTGCCAGAAGAACGGCCAGTGCTTGAGCTCAGGGAAGTCGGGCCGGATCAACGCCGTGCCCGAGGCGCTGCCGCCCGGGATATGCGACCAGTCGGCACGATTGAAACCGTACGCCGTGGTCAGCGACTTCGCGCCGACACCCGAGACGAACGACGCCGTGTTCGAGCCCGGATGCACGCCGAGGATGAAGCTCAACGCCTGCAACGCGTACGTGCGCGGGAACAGATCGGGGAACGAGAGGTGCAGCATCCACTGATCCCAGCCAAAACGCTGGATCAGCCAGCCCGCGCCCCAGATGTCCGGCTTGTACGGCACGCCGTACGGCGTTTCCTTCGCGAGTGCATCCACCTTGATGCGATACCCGGCAACGGCAGCGCGGATCGCCTGCGTGTACGCCTCGTCCTTCACCAGCGGAATCGTACGGCCCATGGCCCAGCCCACCTGCTCGATGCTCCTGGCGATCCCGTCGCGTTGTTCGATCAGCAGGCGTTTGTACTTCGCGTCGCCCGTCGTGATGAAGAGTTCGGCCGCCGCGATCGCGCGCGCCAGCTCTTCCTTGGGAGTCGCGCGGTCGTAGATCGCAATCGCCGCTTTGAGTGAACGCGCCGCCAGGTCGTCGTTGTAGCCGCGCAGTGCACGCGACGCGGCCGCCAGCGCACCGGCGGTCAGCAATTCGCGGCGCGGATTTTCCTCGGTGAACACCCAGCGGTCGTCGGGCGATCCGGGCAGGCCGACGGCCGGCGCGGAGGCCGCCGGCGTCTGCTTCGGATCGAACACCACGTTGTCGGTCATCAACGCGCCGTCGCCGAGGAACACGTATTGGCGCAGCGTCGGCTCGATGATGCCGCGATAGAGACGGCCTAACGACTCGTAGCCGCCGACCACCGACAACACCCCGTGTTCGAGTTGCTGCAACACGTCGGGTTTGCCGTCGGGCTGGTGAATCTCGGTCACCAGGATTTTCTGATCGATGCTGGTGTTGTCGTAGTCGACGTGGAACAGTTCCCAGGCGAGCGCGAGGCCGTAGATCGTGTCGGCCTGCGATTCGACGCGCATGTCCCAGTCGCCCGCGTCGTGCCAGCCGCCGTGGTTGAGCCCCGGCACCGGCTCGCCGGACTGGTAGCGGGTCAACGTCGATGGCCCCTGCGAATAGCCGTCGAAATGAACATGGTCGACCGGCGCCATGCGGGCATCGTCCAGATGACAGGCGCCATGCCACAGCCGGTATTTCTCCAGCACCTTCATGTGGCACATCTGCGCCGGCAGGAAGTATTCGAGCGTCGGCTGCCAGACTTCGCGCGCGAACACGTTGGCGTTGATGCGAAATGGATTCGACCGCAGCTCGCCGTATTTCACGACATAAACGCCCGGCTCTTTGACGTCGCTGAAATCGAGGCGCGCGTACTGGTAACGCAGGAACTTGCCCCACTCGTCCGGCTTGCGGTCGATGATGGTCTTCACCTGCCCGACCGAACCGATGCGCTGCAAGACGACGTTGGGCCGTTTCGTATCCCGCGGGTCGAGCTCGATCAACACCTGCTTGGGCTGCGCAGGGTGATAACCCACCTGCGACACCTGAATCACGGGCGTACGGATCCAGCCGGCCTTCGCGTGCGGGGTGATTCGCCACTCGATGGCGTTGGTGGTCGCGCCCGCGGGAACGAGCGCCCGGACCACGAACCAGCCATTGTTGTGATTGCCACGGCCGTCTAACAACTCGAGCTCACCGCCACGCAACGATTCGATGCTCAGGTGATACAGCTCGGTCTCCGGCGCGACCTCGAGACGTTTGCCGCGCGCCAGCGACGGCGTTTCGCCCGGGCCGCTGGGCTGCTGCTGGAACACGCCATCGCTCGTGCCGAGCTGGTAGGACTTGCCGAACAACAATCCGGGGAACAACTCGAAGTTGAACCCGACCTTGCCCACCCACTGGGGCGGGATCGGCGCATCGAAGTCGACGCTCACGCGGATGGATTCGCCTTCGGGACGCGCGCGGACTGTGTAACTGAGTTTGAGATCGGGGTACTCGATCGGGTTGAACCCCTTGCGATCGCGCTCGACGTCCGGAAACCCGAGCTTGACGCTGATCTGCTGCGTGGCCGCGTCCACTGCGCGTTTGCCGGGTTTCGGAATCGGCGCCCACTGCCCCGGGGATGCCTCGAGACGCACGTCGCCATTCGAGGCGATGCGCTCATCGTGCATGATGATCGAGAGCCCGCCCTGATGGCCTTCGGGGTAGTAGTCCTGCCCGTACATCACGTCGATGCCGGCGCGTTCGAAATATTCCGCCGCGTTCAATTTGAATGAATCGGCCGCAAATGCCGCGGCAGGACACAACATCAACAGCAGAAATCCGCGCATCTCGATCCCCAGTCACCCATTCGCGGGCGGTATGGTGGGACAGGATCGCACGGCGATCAATCAGGCCGCGGCATTCACCGTGGCGGATGCGCCAGAAAGACGCTGAATCACGCCGTGCACGAAGCGCAGCTTTTCGAGCACGCGCGGCGACAACACGAACGGATAGGCATCTTTCATGCCCATGCTGCGATTGAGGCTGTTCAATGCCAGTGTCACCGCATTCCAGCTCGCGATCAGCGCGTCGAAATCGCGGAATGCCAGCGCATCGGTGGTGATGCGTTCGCCCTGCTTCTCGGCGTCGGGCACACGCACGGTGAGCCCATGGCTCTTGGCGGTCTCCAGCGTGTCGGTCATGTGCAGGTAATGCGCCCAGGTTTCTGCCCAGTCTTCCCAGGGATGCATCGTGGCGTACGCGCTGATGTGCGACTCGGACCAGTTGGCCGGCGGTCCACTTTCGTAGTGGCGCTGCACCGCCTGTTCGTAGTCGAGCCTCTCGTCGCCGAACAGGTTGCGAAAGGCCTGCAGCTGATCGCCGCCGCGAATCAGGCGATCCCAGTAGTAGTGACCGATCTCGTGGCGCAGGTGGCCCAGGACCGTGCGGTACCCCTCGCCCATCTTCTCGCGCATGTTTTCACGAAATGCCGAATCGGCTTCCGCGATGTTGAGCGTGATGATGCCTTCGTCGTGGCCGGTCATCACCGGCTCGGCGTCGGTGCCGCGCAGGAAATGGAATGCCACCCCTTCGGTCGGCCAGTCCTGGCGCGAGGAAATCGGCAGCTTCAATCCGTAGATGGTGTACAGCAGCCGCCGCTTGGCGGCTTCGATGCCGGCCCACGCGGCACGGTTGTTAGGGTCCGACAAATCCGGCGCGACCTCCGTGAGGCTGCAGGACGCGCAAAACTGCCGCCCGCTTTCGGCGGGCACCAGCCAGTTGCAGGCGTCATGGTCGCGCGCGTTCTTGCACTGCCGATAGTGGCGAATGCCTTGATTGGCGAAGAACACCTCGTAGACGGCGCCGTTGCTCGAGCCGGTCTGGTGCTGGAGAGTCAGGAGCTTCGCCAGCTCGACGCAGTAACCCACGCTCATGCCGCAATTCATGCAACGGCTGTTCTCGAAGAACAGCACCTGGTTGCAGTTGTCGCAGGAAAATAGCCGCACGGGTGCTCGAGGGACGGGAAGGACGGTCACAGTGAGGCCTCACGCCGGCCGCGTCCAGTCAATCGGCGTCAACGTCGCCGGTACGGAAGTGCACCCATACCGCAGCGCCGATTCCTACAGGTCCGCGTCCGCGACATCACGCCGCGGCGGAATCCTCGGGCTCGGTAACCGCCGCGGGCGCGATACGCGCGCAGCCTCTGCCGCCCTGCTTCGCCTCGTACATGGCTTCATCGGCGCGGCGCAGGAATGAGGCGGGTGCTTCGTATTCACCGCTGCCCATGGCAATGCCGACACTCGCGCCGACCTGCACGAGTACGCCTGCGCCGATGTCGACGGGCTGGGCGATGCCCGCGATGATCTTGTTCGCGATCTCGAGGGCAATCGCCGCCTGTTCGACGCCCGCCAGGATCACCTGGAATTCGTCGCCGCCGCTGCGCCCGACGAAGTCACTGCGACGCACCGCCCGCTCGAGCACACGCGCCACCACGCGCAGCACCTGATCGCCGGCATCGTGGCCGTGGGTGTCGTTGACCGCCTTGAAATGGTCGAGATCGATCTGCAACAGCGCCGGCCGGGCGCGCGATTCGATCGGCCGCTCGAGCACCTGCACGAGCGCGGCGTCGATGCCGCGCCGGTTCAGCAGGCTCGTCACCGGATCGCGCGCCGCGAGCTCGCGCGCCGCGACCTCGGCGCGTTTGCGCTCCGTGATGTCGTTGACGAGGCCCTGCAACAAGTTCGGGCCGAGACGGTTGACCGATAGCTCGACCCAGATCTTGCCGCGGCCAGGGCCGAGATCCACTTCCATGTCCGCCTCGCGCGGCTCGTCCGCGGCGCTGGCACTTTCGATGAGTTCGGCGACCAGCGGGCCATGCGGGCGCAGCAGATCGTCGAGTTTCGCGCCCGGCAGCGCCGCGCCCGGCCCGAGGATGCGCACGAACGACGGATTGCTCGACTGGACGGCGCCACGCGCATCGAGCACCAGGATGCCCGTGTCGGCTTTCTCGAACACCAGCCGCATGCGCCGCTCGCTGATTTCCTGCGCGACGCGCAAGTCGCGCTCGTTCGCCAGCGCGTCGGTGAGTCTCGCGATCAGACCGTTCACATCGAGCACCAGCTGCCCGATTTCGTCCTTGCGGTTGCCCGAAGGCCACGCGAGCCGCATTCCCGAGCGGATCTCCAGACGGTGCAGTTCGTCGGAAATTCCCTTGATCGGGCGCGTCACGAGCAGATAGACGAGGAACGCCACCGCCGCCGCGACGATCGACACCTGCAGACTCAGGATCCAGATCGTGTAACGGGAATAAGCCGCCGCCTGCGCCTCGATCTCGGCGCTCGAAACATACAAGGTGACCCGCCCGACTTCGTTCTTCTGATCGAATGGCGAGTAGATCGTCTGCGGAAACGCGTCGATGCGCGCGGCGCGACCGTCCGCCGCCTCGACCACGCCGCCGCTGTACAACAGCTTCGGCCCCGAGGTGATGCGTACACCCGCGACGATGCGGTTCTTCATCAGGCCGCCGGCGATTTCCTTGGCGAGCGTCGCATCGTTGAGGAAGCAGGCGATGCTGACCGTGCTCTCCACGGTCGCCGTCAGCTCGTGGACGCGCGCGATGAGCCGGTCGTGTTCCGCGGCGCGGACGCGCCACGAAGCCATGACGGAGAAGACCAGGCCCATCACCACGGCGAGTACGAGGATCGACAGGCTGGTGCGGGCGACGATGCTGCGCGGCAGAAAGCGCGCGAACCAGCGGCGGCGGCTTTCAGGGCTTGATTTCAAGGACCACCTTCACGCCCGGACCGACCGACGCGCGATCCACGTAGGCGATGGCATTCGGGTTGCTCTGCACGAGTTCGAGGGCGGTCTTGGAATCGGGCACCTGGAACGGCGGCGAGGTCTGCCCCGAGAACACCAGTCGCGCCCAGTACGAGCTCATGTCCGCGGGGCTTTTCTTGACCAGCAGTTGATAGAAGCGCTCGCGCTCGGCGCTGGACTCGGCGACGTCGATCGGCAGCGCCGCGCGGCCCGACGGCAACTTGCGGTAACGCCCGAGAAAGATGTCGATGACCTCGTCGCGCGTCAGGTGGTCCACGCCGCTGGCGGGATTGACGATCACGACGATGCTCACGGGCTCGTTCGCGTCCGCGATACGGATCGCGAAGGCGGCAAACATCAGGATGAAGACCAGGTGTTTCATGACGGTCAGAACACGAAGTCGACGGCCAGAGCGGCGACGGTCATGTCGGCATCGCCGCCCGGCACGGCGCGGCGGTCGAAGCTGTACGAGGAGTCGTGCAGCGAGGTGAAGTCGACCTGCAATTTCAGATCGATGCGCGGCGACAGGTCCCAGCGCACGCCGGCGGTAACGGTGTGTTGTGTGGCGCGCAGATTTTTCTGTATGCCGAAAACCGCGCCGTTGATCGGCGCGAGCTCGGGAATGTCGGGCAGACCGGTCGAGCGGATGCCCTTGCGATCGTGAGATCTGGCGCCGGCAAGGAACGGCGTCCAGGCCCCGAGGCGATAACCCGCCTGCGCATACCAGGCATCGATGTTGGGACCGGCGATGGATTCGGAAAGAATGTGGCCATACAGAATCTGCGCCTGCAGCGGGCCGTCATCGTATGCCACTCCGAGCTGCAAACCGCTCGAGGTCTGGTCGCCGCGCAGCTCGTCGCCGATCGCAACGGATGCCGGGACGCCGCTGGCCGTCAGGACGTCGGAGAGCTGCGCCAGCTCGGCCTGCCCGGCGTAGGTCGCCTGCAGGTAGGCGGCGCGCGCGGTGAATCCCCGGTAGAGATAGTCGAGCGTCGTTCCGTACACCTTGCTGTGCCCGCCAAAGATCGAGCCATCGGCGAACACGGTGTGATCGGAACCGCGGCCGCCGAAGACCCGGGCGCGCACCAGGCCCGGTCCGGCACGGCGCGTGAGCGAGATGTCCGCGCCATCGATGTCGTCATTCGTGACCATGCCGTAGAAATCGGCGGACGGACGGACGGTGAGGTACGAGAAACCGACCTGACGCGATTCGGCGAGTAGATAGATGTCGTAGCCGAAGCGGCCCACTCGCAACACCAGCGATTCATCGCGCGAGTAGCGCAGAAACGCCTGCGTGACTCTCGGCGACCATTCGCCCTGCGCGTTCAGGCGGGTGACGGCCTGGGACATGAAATACAGTTGCGGGCCCAGTCGCAGGTCGAGCTTGAGTCCGGCGATCGAATCGGTGAACAGCTCGACGTCGCCCGAGCCGACTCCCTTGGATTGCCCGACGTTCCTGCGAAACTCGAAGCCGCGGGCATCCTGGGTCGTTGCCGCGAGCGTTCCAAACCCGCGCAGGGTGAAACGGTGGCCTTCCAGGTCCTGGGCACGCGCAGTCTGGGTCGCGGCGAGCACGAACAACGCGCCCAGCAGAAAAATGAGCGCCAGCCCCTTCCCCAGCGAGCCCCGGCGCCGCGATTGCGACAGGCTCGCGAATGTCTTTCTCCTCATTCCGCATTTAACGGCGCGACTCCGGCGCACCTGAGTGACCTCAATCACAACGCTGAAAGACCGCCGCGGTTTTGCGGAAATACCCTAGTGGGCGGCGGAACGCCGACGGCGAAAAGGCGCCCCTCGGGCGGCCGGTTCCGCGTGCTCAGCGGGGGTGCCGCACGCGAAAACCGGCCGCCGCGAGCGGCGCTCGTCGAACCTCAGGCGCTACTGCGCACGGCGATCAGTTCGCCGCGCCTCCGAGCGCTGCCAACTCACCGCTGGCGCGGGCCTGCCTGCCGTAGACCACCTCGAATATCGGCGAGGCCATCAACGTGGTGACGATGGCCATCAGCACGAGCATGGAGAACAGCGCAGGCCCAATGACACCCGCCTGCAAGCCGATATTGACGATGATGAGCTCCATGAGGCCGCGGGCATTCATCAGCGCGCCGATGCCGAGCGCCGTGCGATTGTCCTGGCCGGAGAGCCGCGCCGCCGCCCAGCAGGCACCGAATTTCGCGATGATCGAACCGGCGAGGATCACGAGCGCGATCGCGAGCAGTTTCGGATCGGCAACCAGCGTGAGCTGCGTATTGAGACCCGAGTACGTGAAGAACATCGGCAGCAGGATGATGACCGTGAACGGCTCGAGGCTCTTGCGAATCTGATCCGCCAACGCGCCACGCGGCATCACGCACCCCAACAAGAACCCGCCGAACACGGCGTGCAGCCCGATGACGTCGGCCGTGAACGCGGACAGCATGAACAGGCCGACGACGATCGCCAGCAAGGTGTGATTCAACGGTTTGTTCGAGGCGAGATCGCGCTCCGCCCAGCGCGCCAGCGGCGCCAGCAGTCGCGGCATGAGCAGCATCATGAACGCGGCGAAGATGATGCCGCCGACGATGGCCGTGTACGCGACGCCCGCGCCCGCCCCGAAAGTGGCCAGCACCACGGCGAGCACGCACCAGGCGGCGGCATCGTCGATTGCACCGGCGGATAACGACAACGTACCCAACGCCGTGTTGCTCAGGCCGCGCTCATGAATGATTCGCGCCAGCATCGGGAAAGCGGTGAGCGCGATGGCCGCGCCCATGAACAAGGTCGCGCTGAAACGCGTGGCTTTCTCGGAGAAGAGACCCGGCACCGTCAGCAGCCAGGGCGTTATCGCAATGGCGACGAGAAACGGGACGGCCATGCCGGCGATCGAAACGGAGGCGGCCTTGTGCGCGTTCGCCTTGAAGTGATCGCGGCGAAACCCCAGGCCCACGAGGAACATGTAGAGGCCGACGCCGAACTGCGCGCCGACGTAGAGCACGCCTTTGTTCTCGGGAGTGAACACGATTTTTTGCAGATCGGGGGCGACGAGACCGAACAACGAGGGCCCGAGCAATACGCCGGCGATCATTTCGCACACGACCTGCGGCTGCTTCAGATATTTCTGGCCCAGCCAGCCGACGATGCGGCAGGTGGCCAGGATGACGGCCATCTGCAGGAAAAACGTGATCGAAAGTTTTGCGACGCCCATGAATCCCCCTCGAGATGCTGCGGCCGGCTGCGCCTCTTGTTGGGCGTCTGCACGACGTGGGGTCTTTATAAAGAAGGGCTGCGATTGCGGGCAGTCGGCCGCTGATTGATTCTTCCTATGGATGACCTGTCAACGGAGGCAGCTCGCCGCGGGCCCGCGCGCCGCGGCCATAAAAGGCTTCGAAAAGCGGCGACGCCATCAAGGTGGTCGCGATGGCCATGAGTACCAGGATGGAAAAAAGCGGCGCAGCGATGATGCCCGCCTGCAATCCGATGTTGATGATCACGAGCTCGGTGAGCCCGCGCGCATTCATCAACGCACCGACGCCGAGCGCCATCCGGTTTTCCATGCCGGCGATGCGGGCCGCCGCCCAGCACGCGACCAGCTTCGCGAAGATCGACGCCGCGAGCACCGCCAGCGCGATCCACAGCAGCTGCGGCGTGTTGACCATGTGTAACCGGGTGTTGAGGCCGGAGAACGCGAAGAACACCGGCAGCAGGAACGCGAGTGTCAAAGGCGCAAGGGCCGCCTTCAAACGTTCCGCGAACACGCCGCGCGGCATCGCGGTGCCGATCAGGAAGCCGCCAAACACGGCATGCAGACCGATACCGTCGGCGGTAAACGCGGCGAGCGCGAATGCGATCAGCGCGACGGCTAACAACCCCGAGCCGAGCGGCAAGCCGGCGGCCTGCTCGCGCTCGGCGGCGCGCCCGAGCGGCGCCAGCAAGGTCGGCCCCCAGAATATGAGGAACGCGGAGAACACGGCCCCACCGGCGATGGCGATGACGGCCACGCCGGCGCCGGACCCGATGCTCGCGAGCACCACCGCGAGGACGCACCAGGCCACGGCGTCACCGATCGCCGCCGCGGACAGCGACAACGTCGCGATCGCGGTGTTGGCGAGACCCCGGTCCTGAATGATGCGCGCAAGCACCGGGAACGCCGTGATCGCAATCGCGGCACCGAAGAACAACGTGGCATCGAAGCGCGTGACGCGCTCGCCGAACAGATCCGGGATCGTCATCAGCCAGGGTGTCGCGATCAGCGCGACCGCGAACGGGACGAGAATGCCGGAGACGGAGACCGCCGCGGCCTTGGGGGCCTGGCCGCGGAAATGATCGCTGCGAAAGCCGAGCCCCACGATGAACATGTAGAGCCCGATTCCGAGCTGGGCGACGACGTGGAGCACCTTGCGCGAATCGGCTGGAAACAGCTGTGCCTGGATGTCGGGCGCGAGCACGCCTAACAAGGAGGGGCCGAGCAGCACCCCGGCGATCATCTCGCCGATGACCGGCGGCTGGTGCAGCCAGCGTTTTACGGCCCAGCCGCAGGTGCGGCTGACCGCCAGGATGACGGCCAGCTGCAGGAAGAACAACAGCGCCAGTCTGGTGGCGGGCAAACTCTCCAGGCCCACCTACTTCCACGCATCCGGGCTGGCGCCCGCGTACTGTTTCACGAAATCCCCGTGTGCGGGCAGCGCATTGACGACCTGCGCGACCTGGGCGCGGTAACTCGCCATGAACTCCTTGAGCTGTTTCTCGTCGATGCGCGCGAGCTGGTGCCAGGTCTCGGGCTCGACGTGTTGCCCCATCATCACCGAGAGCCACGAGTCCACCGTGAATAATTCGCCGTCGACCTTGTACGCGTAACCGCTCTTGCGGAACAACTCGACGCGGGCGCGCAGGCTTTCGGGAATCTCCATCTTGGCGCAATGGCGCCAGAACGCCGTGTCGTCGCGTTGCGTGTAGTGATAGTGCATGCAGACGAAATCGCGGATGCGCTCGATCTCGTACTTCGACAACTCGTTGTAGTGATCGACCGCGGGTTGTTTGATGCCGCCGAACGGGAAGAAGTGCCCGAGGCGCACGGCCGCCGTGGTGATCATGTGAATGCTGGTGGATT
>Ga0307513_10003746_pt1 | contig 20520 bp, 26 predicted proteins | sample 15_EM_MG_FD_202174 | JGI IMG/M metagenome (GOLD analysis project Ga0307513, IMG submission 202174) | Populus trichocarpa ectomycorrhiza microbial communities from riparian zone in the Pacific Northwest, United States - 15_EM | ecosystem: Host-associated > Plants > Roots > Unclassified | place...
CGCATGTGCGCTACCAACGACGTGCAGCCTCATCCTCTCGGAAATACGCCGATTGTTGCTGTTGCCACAGTCGTCGTCGTTGTTGCCGAAGGGAGAAACGCGTCCACATGGACGACATGCGGTCTGGGAGTGAGTGAAGAATCGGCTGTTGCACAATGAGGTCGGAACCTGCGTGTACTTGACCTGAGAATCCGGGGGTGATGCAGTGGGCGTTCCAGCCGTTTTGAGGGTGGCAAAGGCACCATAGGCTCAAGGACACACCGGCGTTTGGACAACGCGCAGAGGGGCGTCGCGGACGGGCTAGGGGCTGAGCACGGGGATCGGGAAACAGCAGGAAACAGCAGGGAACAGCAAGAGGGGGAATATAAGGGCTAGGGAGTAAAGAGGATTAGAATATTGATAGGGAATAGGCGGTGGAACAAGGATCGAAGTGAGGTTGACACGGCCACAGTTGAGTAATTCCTTGACCTGGGCAACCCCCAGAAAACGTTCTGAGAAACGCTGCGACGACGAGGATTGGGACAGGACGACGCTGGCTGTCTCCTGTGTACCCAGACCATCTCATTACGCCCTCTGCGACGACTCCCTCATGCCCGCCGACGACGCCATGATGGCCACTATCAACGCTGACGCTGCAAACGACCTCGGCTCTCAAAACGCCTTTTACGACCCAAATGTCCACGTAGGCTTCAACGATACTTCTATCCTCCATTCCGCCCACCAGCAGCACCACTTCGCTCCCTGGGATATTTCCCCCTTCCCGCACAATGTTCCCCAAATCAATCCATTCGAGATTCCTGCTGCTCCAGAGGACGTCTCTCCAGACACTGGTTCCATCATGACAAGACGCCGCCGTGCAATTCTCCACCGACAATCAGCTCTCATCGAACCAGACTCATCGACCGCACAGGTCAGCTTTGGCCTGTTTATTCACCATATTTTTCAAGTTCATCACATTAATTATCCCCTCTATTTCTCAGATGTTTATGTCTTCTGAGCAGCTCCAGTATCCCTCGCCGTTCACCGTTCAAGCGCCGGCGAACCTCATTCCCCGGCCGGCTTCTCCCCCAAGCTACGACTCGCGTCCTGCTGTCCATTCGAGAGCTCCATCGTGGGCCAGTGCCTCAGACGGTTCGATCTACTGCGCCTTGCCAGCAACCCCGGCGAGCACATCAAGTTTCCATTCGAACGTCTCCATTGGCAGAGCGGCCTCTCCGGAGAGTACAGCAAGTACCTCGATATCCTTTAGCTCTGTGGGTAGTAATATGTTTCCTCAAAACATGGGCCACCGCCCCACCGCGTCCACGTCCACCCTTGACGATTTTGCCCACGACTCGCCTGACCAGCAGGCTGACGAGACTGATGACGAGCCGCGAGCGACGGCCACACGCGCCAGGACGCGCTCGCAAGCCAAAGGACCACGTACCAGCAAGCAACGACGTCTTAAAGACTCGGAACGGAAAGATATTTGTCGTTATTTCATCGAGCACCCCAAAGAACGGCAGGAAGATATCGCCGCACGCTTCTCTGTCGAGCGTAGCACCATCAGCAAGATATTGAAAAACAAGGATCGGTGGCTCAATATGGACGATACCGAGATCAGGACCACCGACCGAGATCGGAAGTGAGTCGGCCGTGCTCCCTTAGCAATATTATACTGACACCCGTTTAGACCTACCAAGTTTCCCTCCGTCGACAAGGCAGTACTCGAATGGGTCAAAGAAGTGCGCCTTTTCCTCGATGGCAGGTTTTTGATAACTAACAATCTCTTTAGAAAATGGAAAAGCGCTCTCCTATTACAGACGCACAGCTCAAGGAAAAGGCGATCACTGCTGCACGTCGACAAGGCATTCCGGAACACAAGTTCAAAGCCTCGGGCGGCTGGGTGGACAACTTCAAGAGCCGTCACCGAATCAAAAAGGGCAAGGTCCTGCCCAAGCAGGTTGATATGACTGCTGCATTAGACCGGCTGAATGCGCACATCAACAACCGTATGAGCATCTCGTCGGCTACGAGCATCTCTGATGCTGCTTCTGTCGTATGGACGGACGACGACGTCCTGGAGCAATACAGCCCCGACAAGCCGTATCCCGCGTTCAGTCCAGAGAGAACGACCAACATCGGTAGTCCCGAGCGGCCGTTCCTCGCCTCTGCGATGCCTTCGCCCGCACGGCCGCTGCAAACCCCTTCGCCCCAGCGACGCGAATCAGGACCCGCACAAATGCCCCATTTAGTAATGCCTACTCCTCCCCAGGCCATCGCCCAGCAACACTTGCAGCAACAACAGCTGCCGCCGCCCCAAGGGCAAGCTACGAATGCCTCCGCACCTGCATTCGCTTCCTCAGTGCCCCCTACTCACTTCTTTCCAAACTCCTTCACAGTATTCAACTTTAACCAGCCTTCAGCCACCACGATGCCAGCCGAGGTACCCCAGCAACAGCAACAGCAATCACAAGCACAAGCGGCGGGCAACGTCCCAGGCCGCATCCCGAGCCCGAGCCTACCCGAAATCCGCCAGAGCCTCGGCACGATCCGCCACGTCGTCTTTGGGGCGGCTTCGCAGGTGTTTACAGAGGAAGAAAAGTCGATGTGGGAATCGATGGAAAGGAGTATCCTGGACTGGCTCACGGAAGAGCAGCAGATGAATCCCAGTGGCCCAGGACCGAATCACTTCTCTGGTTAATTGGGACGCTTCCTATCTGCTCCGCTTTTCGTCTTTGTGTCTGCTAGGGGGTTGGGCTTGTGCTTTGATAGTCGAGCCGTATGCGAGCCGTTTTGATCGGAGTTCCTTCTGGGTAATTTCTTGCTTCCGGTTCCGAACATTGGACAGACGCCTGTTGGTTTCTTGGTTTCTCTCTGCCTCTCTCTGCCTCTCTGTCTCCCGATTTTCCCCTCTCTCTTCTCTTCTCTCCTCTTCTCGTCTCTTCTCTTCTTTCTCTTCTTCCCCTCTTGACTGCTCGTTTGCCTCTGTATACCATGGCTAGAGCCTCTTCACTCTTTCATTCTTGTCATCGAGCCCTGTCTTGGATAGTTTCCATCACTGCTCTGCACATTTATGCACCCTGTCTCATTATGCACCCTTCACGACTCCCTTCCTGTTTGCATGTCTCGTAGAACCTATGCCTGTCCTTCCTGTTGTGTTACTTATCGTGCCAATGCAACGGACATTGAACGCGTGAAATCAAGGGCTAGAATTTGGTAGCTAGGCCGATACAATACAATGTGAAGGTCGTTAACACGAATGTCGTTCCAACAGAAACATCTATATCCAAAAAAGGCTTTGCGGACGTAGTAAAATCCAGAAAAAATGCTAGTATCATGCCCCAATGCATGGCCGTTCGTGATCCCATCATTGAAACCGTGATTGGGTGTTGCCTGGCGCGACTGACGGGTGCGTATGTTCATCGTCCGAAGGAGGCGCAGTTTGCGCGGGGGTTCTGTCGGGCGGAGCCTGTTCAGCAAATCGAATGACCCGAGCTGGAGAGTTCTCCCTCGTGTGTGCACGGCTGGATGAGCTACCTATTTCGTCGTTTTTCAGCCGGTCAAACCGATTGCGGAGGCCCAAACCAGAACCACGCGGGCTCAAAGTCGGCCGTGGCAGGCCGGAGGGGTCTCCAGGTGGAACAAGGATGGAATCCGAAGCTCCTCGAGTGTGGATAGGGTGTTGTCCCAAGGAAAGTTTGCGCAGGGGAGTAGGGGGAGGAATGGCTGTGGCTTCCGACCCAGCTGCGTCACCACTGTCTGAAAGAGACGGTGAATGCACGGCGATAGCATGTCTAGCGAGTGCACTGCGGCGAAATGACTCCCTCCTGCGGCCCTTGGCGGCATGATGTTTCTTCTTGGGCGGCATGGTGTAGGAACCGGAATCGGGATCGGGATCAGATGCTTCAGACACTGGCTCGTCTTCCCACTCGTCGTTTTCATCGTCCGCGACGATGCTGGGCGGCTGGGAGCCGCTCGCCTCCGGCAGAGTCGCGATCATTGCCTTTCCTTTCTTGCTCGATTTACTGGCCTTGCTCGAGATGCTGGCAGGACGACTAATCTTATCAGTGACCGACTCTACTAACTTCTGATTCGGTTCGACGGCAGTGTCGTTAGACTCGGTGCGAGGGAAGGATTGCAGGTACTTGAGGACTTCATCTCGGATGGAATGCGGTGCCGTTGTGAATCGATGGACGGTCTTTTTGAGGGGCCCTTCCTCGAAGGTGTTGTGGATGACCTCAACTCGCACCTGGGCGGGAATCGTCAGGTGATCCGGCTAGGAAGCCAATATTTGACCTACTTCTGCTCCAGGCTCCTTACTGTGGTGTTCGACGACGAGGTGCCGTCCTTCGCGCCATTTCCTGACGAGTTCGTCCTTCTCCTCACACTCGTAGTCGAGGGCTTGTTCGGCGGTTTTTGCTGCGTCAAATTCGGAACTCGAAGTGCCTACCCTCCCTTCTTCCATCTCCTTTTCGGTTGGAGGACTGGGCGCAGGCTCGCGGTCGCGATTAATGACGATATCTTCAGGACGGGTGACCTTGCGCGTTTGTGCAGCCCACTCAGGTTCCAACGAGCGATTACGCAATGAGAGGGTTCTCGACATCGTGACAGAGTGAACACGACGGCCAAGGGAGAAGAAGGGAATGGAAAGACCATCTGGTAAGACAAGTGAGCAGTTCAGTTCTTTGAGTAGTATGAACTTCTTACGAATCAGGATGGAGCACATGACTACGAATGCGATAACGGGTTCAATCGCTAGCGCAAGAATGTCCGCCTGGTTTCGTGGTGGTTCTTCCGGATGGGGCAACTTCTCGGCAGCAAGAGTTGCAATAAAAATGGCACCCACTCCCACTACACAGGCGTCAGGTTGTACCCCATATCTATGAAGGAACTTACTAGGACCAAAGTGACCAGAGAAGAGGGCCTCGTGAAAGGTTCGCACATCCGGGATCCACTTGTAGAGCACGATCACGATTGGGAGTCTTCTCAGTAGAAGGATGAGAATAGCAAGGACGAGGAGCCTCCAGACTGTCAAGCCCGTAGCCTCAGAGTTAAATGCATCAAATGGCATCCAAGCCCCGATGTACACGAAGACTGCGACGTTGAAAAGAAGATCAATGACAGAAGAAAAGACGGAGTCTGCTGTTTGCTGGTTGAAGTGTGAGTCCCATGCAAATGCAGTTCCGGCAGCGAATGCGGCGAGAAGATCATCTGAGCCAAGCAGAGCAGTGATCCCATTGGATAAGAGTGCCAAGGAGATGTACTGAGCGACGTAGGACTTGCGGTCAATGAAGTCGTGGTCCTCGCAGAATTTCATTAGGCGGCGAAAACCCCAGCCAATCAAGGCGCCGATGACAATCCCAAGAGTGATTTCGTCTTAAAATGGGTGAGCAAGGTTAACTTCGATCCGTAAGCACTTACAGGCCCATGTAATATAAAACCATTTCCCGACAGCCACACGGTCGTCTGCCTCCAAAATGAGGTAGAGAGCGATGAAGAGGAAGGGGAAGGCAGCGCCGTCATTACAACCGCTTTCCGCATAGAGTAAATGGCGTAAGTGCTCAGGGACGTGCTTCTCCGCATACTTACCACCCACGACCGCTGCCGCCAGAATAGGATCAGTGGGTGTCAAGCAAGCCGCAACAGCCAGGGAAGAAACAAAGTCGAGAGGTGGGATCATAGCATAGATTAAACCTGCACAAACGACCCAACCAACGGCCATGACTGGGCCAAGTCTAAAGGTTGGCAGGTGATCAGAATGTGGATACACGAGGACTGAAGTGGAACTGCTCACAGGAACAGGAGACTCCTCGCGTGCTTCTGCATATATTTTGATGGCAGTTCGACGCCTATCGCGAAAACGCCAACGGCTAAAACGACGCGCGTGACCTCGAGCGTGATCGCGTCGGTGACATTGTGTGTATCACTTCCGCCCCAGTCACGGGGCGAGAATATGTGTGCCCCGTAGGGGCCTAGCGAACGATAAACCCACATGAGCGATAGCGCGATCATCGAATTTCGCGGCGTACCGATGATGATCCCAAAAAGGAACGCCCAAATGGCTTCTCCGATGTACAGCTGCGAGCGGCTGAGCAATAGCAGGGGACCCGAGAGTGTTTGGGGTGTTCACCTTTTCTCTTATGAGCAAGCTGAACATGCCAAACTGCGGGATCTTGGTGAGCCCCACCCCTTCAAGCTTGAGAAACGCCTGAAAAGGACGCACGACGACGGTGAAACCTCCGAGACATGAGTAGGCAATATTTGCGGGAGTAATGTGGAACTGGGGGGAGATGGGGACCAGATAAGCCTGGAGGAACCAGAGAAGCCTAATGGGTGCTTACGGGTTGGAAACCCATCGTGCTTGATGGGAGCACAGATGGTGGACAAGGCAGTAAGTGACGAGAACGGGCTTGTTATCCCCCGCACAACCGACGCGTTTTTCGAGGCGGAGAACAAGCTGTACTTGGCATTTCGCGCCGCGGGCAGGTTAAGGATAATCTAATCCTTTGTGTCCTAATCTGCACCAGCGCGTCCGCTCGCTGATGTGCTTCAACAGCCTTCTCACTCGTCATCGCGATGTAGATCGTCAGCGCATACGCCGCTCAGAAGCCTACCAGACCCAATATGCACCACCTCATTCAAACCATCTCATCCATTCCAGCTCGGCAGAGTATCGATACAGCGTGAGGTCATCACAAGTCGAGACGGTTACAGGGAATTTTTCAAATCACAACGCCCCGCCCAATGTGGCGGTACATGACAAAAAAGGAACCACAAAGACAGACGGAACGCGACGGGCGACAAGGGGCGTGGGTACAAGAAACTCAGGTGCACATAGACACCATCGACAAGAAGGGAGGCGCGTGCGAGATGGGAATAGGTGAAAAAATGAGACCCTCCAGACCAGCGCAGACCAGACCAAGGCGCAACAAGACGCAGCAGAAGACTGTAATTACCAGAGGAGCAAGATAACTGTTATTGATAGTGGTTGATGACTCGAAACTTGGACAGCTGCCCAGATCAAAAGATGGGACGGCTGGGTGTTGATGGCGACATGCCAACGTTCTTGAAAATATTAAACGCTTTGCGTACAGACGACTGGACCTTCTTCCCGCCCACCTTGCTCTTGGAGAATGAGCTCCGCTCACTCGTTGGCGTTCCTGGGCCGCGAAATCCAGAGATGCGAGAAGCAGCAGTCGGGTGGAGATACCCAGAGCCGAAATCATCGACTGCTTCATCCTGACGAGCAGGAGATTTCCCCTTGTTCATTTGCGTTTTGCCAAGGCTTGCCACCCAAAACTTGGAACCACGTTTCTTACCGCTCTGGGTTTCAGCGTCGGACTTATTCTGAATGGACGGGTCATTGCGAGGCTCCAAATCGAAGTTGTACAAGCCTTCGCTATGTCGTTGCATGTCGGTCATTGACACCAGGAAGCGATCGTAACTGTACAAATGATCAGTATCTTTTAGATGACGGATCAAGAATGACTCACAAGCCCGACATCCCCGTACCACTGCTTGATATGGTATTCACGTTGCTTCCCCGGAATGGACTGTCAACGACGTCTGCGTCGATAGGAGTCGAAAGTGAGGGTTCAGGAGACAGCAGCGCAGGGGATGCACTCCCTGCCCTTGAAGCAGAAAAGAACATATCCCTTTCCTCCTCATTGATGATTTGAGATAGCCGCTTAGATGCTGAAAGACAAGAAAGTCAGGTGTGCCGACAGGAGTACTCAAATTGCGAACCTCGACGAGTGGGCGGGGGCGTTGGGCGCTCCACAGGCGTTATAGTGCCAAGCAGCTGCATGGAACTCTTCGCCTTTCTTGTCTCCCCTGTCTGAGCCATAGCATCAAAGGCTTCCGTACTGAAGATATTGGTCACAGTTGCGCGACGCTTCTTTGGGGACAAAAAGGTGTCATGATCTCGTGAAACAGTCTTCGGGGGCCTGTGAACTCCCAGTTTTCCGCTTGGTGTCTCCGTACTCGATCCTTCGTGTCCTTCGCCCGTCTCCATCGCGGGTGACGCTACGGGGTCAGGTTCCAGTAGCGGTGCGAATATGTTCCTTGAACTTTGGCGAGAGCGATTAGGGCCAAGGTCGCGAGGGGCAGGCGGAAGGGCATTGGGGTCGCATTTGACGAAGCTATTCTTCGTGTCCTCGACGGTTTCTATTGACATAGCTAAATGAATACAGTCCATTTTGGGTATATGACGACGTACTTTCAAGGGATTCGATCCAAGCAGACATACGACTTTGATCAGCGTCCGTCTTGGCCGTGTCGTTGCGGACCGCTTGTTGAAGACTGAAAATCGAGGATTGTGCTGCATGAGGGTCAGCTAAATGCAGTACGAAAGGGAACAATTGACGCACATTGGCATAGCAGATTTGGTGAAGAGTCGTCTTCCCCAAAATTAACTGCCGCTGTTTGCACTTGTGTATCAAAGACTCTAGCGAGAGGCTTGCGGTTCGTCTTGCCACGGTTTGGCTGCCTGAATGCGGTGGGAGGTGCATTCTCCTTTGCGATCCGTGGCTCTGGTGACACGACATTCCGTGGTACCGTCAAGGACAGACTCGAAGTCATGCTCGCTATGAGATAGATGAGTAATAGTAAGCATTTCTCGACCCTGACTCGCACCATTGGCTACTTTCGCTGCCTTGGTAAGGGTAAGCGTAGCAGTTGGAGTGGGGCCCTTGTTGCCTCCGAGGGGTGCCCGCAAGCGTATTTTGGATTTTTCGGTGGCACCCGACTTACTCGAGAGTTCCGAGAATATAGAGAACCGTCGCTTGAAAGGCGCCTCTTCTTGCGAAAACGGGTCGGCTGGTATCAATGTTGACAATCAGCGCAAAATCATGGGTAATGTGCACATACGCGGTAGGATGGTCCAATACGAATCCTTGCATACCTCGGCCGCAGTGAGCCTGACTCTCGCATTTGGTGCAAGCATTCGTTTGAGGAGCGCCTCAAGCGCCGGGCTGATCCGACGATTGCTCCGCTCCCTCTTCATGTCGAGCCATCGTCCAGATACTGTGCGCTTCCAATAGGTCTCCAGTTCTTCTTTGGTCGAAAAATTTTCACCCTCCCGTTCGAAAGGAGTACGACCTGTCAAAATTTCGAAAAAAGTAATCGCCAGAGACCAGACATCGCTTTTGCGAGTGTCATGAACGTTCCCTTTTGCACGTTCAGGACACAAGTATTCGGGTGTCCCGTACGCTAACTGGCTCTCGAAGGCGCCCAAACCCCTAAGCTCGTAGCGCTCGGAAAAGCCAAAGTCCACCAGTTTCGGGATGCCTTCCTCAGAGAGCAAGATGTTTGCAGGCCTTTAACCAATGATTAATGAAGTTTGAAAAGGCTGGGAGTCCCACGCACTTGATATCGTTATGGACAACTCCGCGAGCATGGAGCCACTCGATGGCGGAAGCCAAGGACGCAAACCACGGCTTTGCTCTCCGTTCGTCTATTTCAACTTGCATTAACGTTGGCAGGTACTCCCTTGAATAAAAGTGAGTGGCGGGACAAAGAGCTACTTGGCATAACTGACATTGCAATTATCGCATAAGACGGCGTAATGATGAAGCAATTGAAGCTGACGATTGAGGGATGCTGTTCAGAGTTGATTGGACGAATAATTTTCATCTCGTTCCACCTGGGAACGTGAGGTCCACAGAACGATGCAGCCACGAGGCGCGATGTGAGCACCGACTTACAACGAGCGAACGCGGACACCACTAGTCTTTGAGCGGGTCGACCTGTGTACGACCTTGAGGGCGACCCGACGATCGTCTGGTGAGGTCTTGTCTCTCCCCAGCCAAACCGACCTTTAAGCGAGTGAGGCGCCGGGGCCACTCGTAAAGGGAAACGTGTTACATACCCCCAGTTTCCTACTCCAGTCTATCGAAAGAGATCCCGATTAGCACGATGAAAACGTTCCCGAGGGGATCGGCCATACCTCCTCGACAAACTGGTAACACTGCGCCAGACGAAGGTCGGACATGCTGAGGACGGCTGGACCATCAACCTCGGCACCTCTGCTCGCCAATACGCGTCTTTGCGACGGCTGTGAGCTGGTCATGGCGAGCGTTGGAAGTAGGACGGAGCAAGTCGGTTTGACATATGTGGACAAACAATGGATCCACACCGCAAGGGCTGCCGCTGGGAGACTTCGCCCGCTCGAGAACCGCAACCGCACCGTGAAATCACCTTCACCACACATCACCTTCACAAACGTTCGAGTCTTCGTGATCTCCGAAAATTATCTGGAAATTTTAAGCGCCGTCCATTTTAGGTTAACGCGTTATTGTTTGTCATCAAGGCACGGGATCAATTCAATTCAAATCCTTGTGCCACCCCTTTGGAGTATCACAGAGCACCAGCAAAGTTCATGCCTGTCCTCAGCGTCTCTGTAGAGACTCTCAATGCCCACTGCACAAACTGTTTTTCTGCCGAGTCCTCCACGACCGCGGCCCTTCGCATGTCACCAAATATACCCATCAACCCCTGCGCAGCGGCTGGGATCTTGGTTGCTTTGATTATCACCGCCTCCAGAGCAATTCTATCTCGCTTCTCCTTCTCCCAGATGGACCGCAAGGCGTCGTTGGTCATGACTGGTGTGAAAGTTTGAGTGTCAACAAACAATTCCCGCAGCAGAACCTCGAAGAACTGTCGAGTGTCAGCCTTGATGGTAGGGAACTTAATGGGCTAACAGATCATCCGTCAGAATGAAATCTTGACAAAACAGGCTGACCGATATTAACCTTCAGAATCGCCAATGACAATGACCCCTTGGCAAGCCACCAAGCGTACGCCTTAGCGATATTCCGTCTCCGCGTCTCCAAAACCCCTTTGGCGTCGAAACTGACATGCTCGCCTCTCAACTTGAGCATTTCCACCCCACCAACCTCGTGCTCACCCATCTCGCGCAACAAATCCCACAGACAGAACTGGAGCGTAACTTTATGCGAATGGGATTGCTGACATAGATTTTGAGCGATCATCGCGTAGTACGGATTATATGTTTTCTCCTGTGGGACGGTTGGGACAGTGAGATAGATCAGCAGAGACAGAATAGTTAAATGGACGCACATTTCCACAGCAGTGTAAGAGAACCTTTACAATTTCCCGTTGTTGCACTTCCGTAAGGTTAAGCTGGCCTATACGCTCACAGGCATCGATATAGTCCTGTCCAATTTTCAGCTAGGAAGTGAGGCGAAAGTATTTCCGCTTACCTCGCTACTCATGAGTACAATGAAGATACTCCTTCGTATGTCCGTGTTCATACCCTGCTTGCGCGCTAGCTTGAGAAGCACTTGGCTCTGCTCATCATTTTCCTCGTTGGCTGCTTGTAGTATGCCTTGTTTCCTGCGTTTCTCGTCGACCAATGGGTCTCCGGACCACGCGGCCCCTATGAGCCACCATTTCCCTCTCGCCTCTGATGACCGCAAATCCTCGAGGGTGACCCGGAGCGGTTCGTGGGACATTACTGGGGAGGACTCAGTGGAGTAAGTGAGGACGGAGCAAACAATACGCACGGTGCTGAGCCCTACCAAGACCGGAAAGGAACTTCTTCATCCGCTCGGCAACCTCGGCAAGTCCTTGACCGCCAGCCGATTTCCTGACCTTGTTGTTCTTGAGATCGGTTAAAGCCTCAAGCATGAACTTTGCTCGTGAGCTACATGTGCGCATTAATAGCGAATCCAAATCCCAGTGGGAAAGAAATACCTCATAGATGCTTGGCGATCTGCCATCCGCTCGCTCACCAACGACACAATATCCCGCAGAGCGAGTGGGTCGTCTTGCCTTAGCCGGGTTCCACTTGCTAAACAATGGTCAGAAGCGTGTTAAAATGATAGACAATAGCACGTACTACGAAGAATTTTCAACAAGATTTCAACGTCCATCTCGGTGACCACCCCGCTAAGCAACGACCTGATCAAATCGTACATCAAGATGCATGCGATAACTTGGAAGTTGTAGAGCTCGCATAATAGCACCATGATATTGATGCACTCTTTCCCTTTAATCTCCCCATCATCTCGTGATTGGTCGGGGGACTGGGCAACTTGATAATGCGAGAGATATGATGATACAGCTTCTTGTACACAGTGCGCGGCTGCGAAATGCCTCAGAGAATATTAAAACGTGTCCCTCTAAAGTACGGACCGAACTCTACACCGACGATGCGATAGAGCGCCGCCACAAGCGCCGCGTGAAGTGCGACGTGATGGTCCAGCATTGAAGAGTGGTCGGCAATGCTTGAGATGATCGTAGCAGTCAAAATGGTCGTAAGGTCTACGAAGCACCTTAGCGGGATTCCATACTGCTCAAGGATGGGCATACCATTTCGTTTGTTGTTTCGATACAAACCATCTATTTCAGAGACAATGGTTACTATATTCTGATCTGATAACCTGAATCCAAGGGTAAATACGGGCTGTAAACCATATATATATCATGATACCTGTTGGTCAGGCCTTTCACCTGTCGAGAGAGTCGGACCTTAGTTTCGTCATCTTCATTCTTTGGTTGTCGAAGGTGAGGTGGGATATATTTTCTGGCACCTATGTAAAGTCTGAGACATCAACGCAGGATAAAACGTTCAAAGCCTACTCATTGTCTGTGCGGGTGAAGGGTCGACCAATTGTGCCAGCCTTGGTAAATCGCTATCCACGCGTTCGGACGTGCCCTCCTGTTCTTGTCCTCCCTTCGAAATACCGGCCCACTCCTCGTCCTGGGAGTACCCATCATCTGTGTTATCCTCCTCCTCGACGGGGTCAGACAGTCGCTTATCTTCGTCCTCCGTTACGTTGTCTCCATCGAGGTCCGAAGAAGGCTTGCCATCCGCAAGATCATTTAGACCATCCAATAAATCTAACATATCTGCGTCATTTACGGGTCAGGACATGAATTTAGGTATCATACCGCCCAGTCCATCTTCTTCAAATACCTTCGACCTGGAGGCTTCGCCTTTGATCCCAAGTTTATACTCCAACCAGGTTATTTCTCGATCCTCATTGGCTTCCGCCGGTGGTTTCACAGATTCTGCGAGTTTGACCTGACGACTTGCGAGTTTTTCGAGTGCTGTTTTGGAGGAGCGGGCGGGTTCTGGAGTCATTTCTGACTCTTTGGCTAGTTTACCCGGAGCCTTCTGAGCACTATTGATCGCATTCACTGTTTCTTGATGGCCGGATTCTCGCTTGACTCTTTTCTTTGGCGGTGCTCCTTCAAGTTCACTCGTAGCTCGTCGTTTGAGTGATGTAACCCCGTGTGAGAAGTACTCTGCTTTCTTCTGCTTCTTCTCCAACTTCTCCGCTTTCCTAGCTTGCTTGCGAGATATCTGCTTGCCAGACCTACCATATATTCGATTTGACCCTATGTCTGGTTAAGTCAAAGCCTGAAATGAAGCTGGGAGAACAAGCTCACCTGTGTCCTTGGCTATCATCTCTCGTAGGTTCCTTGGCAGGCGAGTCGTCGTATCTTTCATTTTCATGGTCAAGGTGGAAGAAAGAAAGAGCTCGATTTCGACAACACAAACGGGAGGTAAAGACTAGCTATCGATACAATATCACCATAACAGCATCAAGATCTACAATCAGTTTCCTGGAGCACCTGGTCGATTTCGGTTCAGCGGTACAGGCTTAGCGGGGAGTGATGCCTCGCCAGGTTTGAGTCTTTTCGCAAGACTGCCAGGATCACCAGGCTCGTCCTCCCGTTGTCGCTTCTGGCCCGCTCCCAGGATGCTCAGCTCTCCGGGCGTTGGGGGTTGGTTACTTTGCATCGTCTGGTTGACAGAATCCAGGATCGTTGACTTCACTCGTCCTCTCCCTGCTGGACTTCCTCGTTGGCCGGGTGTGCCCCTCCCCACACCTCGGCCGCGAGGGGCTCCCATTGAAGGCGAAGGGATTGGAGGTACAATGGCAGCGGGTGGTGCCGCCGCGTCGGTCGGCGTCGATGGCACCGAAGGTATCGCAGTTGCTGCAGGGCTGGGTATCGCAGGGTTGGCGGTCGCAGGAGGAACGGCCGCCTGGTTCTGGGCCGCCTTCAGAGCAGTATTTTCTTGTCGAAGCTTCGTCATCTGAAGCTGCATCATTTTAGCGCGAGTCTCCAGTTCTTTTCGGATATTCTCGCGCGTGATCTCGAGGTCTTTCTCGTGCTGGGCCTTGAGCGCTGTTATCTGTGCAGTCATTGCTTCGTCTCCACCTGCAGCCGTGGCACTTTGATCCAGTCTCGTGCGTAGTGCATCCAGTTCAGCAGCGTGTTGCACCTGCATTTCTTGTACGTTGGGGGCGTTTTTCTTCAGCTCCTCGAGCTCCCGTCGAAGCTGGGCGGTTGCATGCTGAACAGCTGCTTGCCTTTCTCGTACCGCCTGTGCCTGTATTTCTTGGGCCCGCTGTGCAACTGCACCTTCGATATCTCCAGGTGGATTCGCTCCTGTGGCAGCAACTTTTGCCTCCGCATCTGCTAATTTCTTCTCCAGGACAGCCTGAACATCAAGGGTAGGTTTCAAGGGCTAGGTTAGGGTCTAGACTACGACGACGCCAGCTGTGGAGTACTCACAAGTTGATTCTGCGCGTTCATGAGGTGGCGGTTCCGTTGAGTGACTTCCTGTGGCACGTATATGAGATTGCACTCAGAGAGAGAAACGGTGGCACGCACATTTAATTTTCCGGCCATCTCTCTCATGTTCTTTGTCAGTCCCTCATTCTGTTGACGGAGGTTGTTCAATTCCGCTTGCAAATCTGGTCCGAGTTGAGCTTGAGGAACCGCCGAGGCTTGTGCAACGGGCCTCGCGACCTGCTCCTTCAGGGCATTGTTTTCGGCTTCAAGCGCTGCCTTTTCCGTTTTGAGCTGAGAGATTTGAACCTCGAGAGCAGCCTAGACTCTCCTTAGTCCAGCTCCAAATTTGTTGGCTACACTCACTGTATCGACATTCTCTGGTTGGGCAACCGGCGCACTGGGGCGAGCGGCGAGCGACTGGGTTTCAAGAGCTTCCGCCCGGGTGGTCAATGCATTCAGCTGTTGTTGGAAGGAGGCGTTTTGCGCCTTCGAAGCTTCCAGTTCCGCTTGGGCAGTAGCCAAATCTGCCTCCAAGCGATCCCCCCGCTCCTTCATAGCGGCGAGTCGCGGCTTCGCATTTTCATAGTGATTCTTCCAGGTTGAGGCGGCATTCCGCGCTCTCTCGACCTTTCCTGGCTTAGATTCGTGGTTAACAAGGGATGACTACACTTACCAAGGCCTCAGCACTAGCGAGCTTCACTTGAAGTTCGGAGACTTGTTGTTGAGTCTCTTCGAGGACACGGTTGCGTTCCTCGATGTCCTTTTGGAGTTGTGCGCACTCATCCTTGACCTTCTGGTGTTCCGCAGGGTCAATACGATCGTACTATACGAAGGGTCATTAATTGAATCGCTGTAAATGAATTGAAACCGGACCTTGGTCGTGAGTGTTGTGGCCCGTGTTCTCCATGTGGAAACCTGGTTGGTCAAATGCGTGTTCTCGGTCTTGAGGAGGTCGATTTCGCTACGAAGGTTATACAAGTCTTGTTGCAGAGGTTCGAGCTTCAAGGTCGCGGCAGTAAGATCCTCGGCTTTGCGGATCAACTTTTCCTCTAGCGTCCTTTTCTCATCTCTCAGAAGTCGATTGCTGTCGACCAAAGCCGAGTTCTCTTCAACCTTCGCCAGGAGCACTTGTCGGTCACTCGGCGCAAGAGAGGTCTTCGCCGCCTCAGTCCGTTCCTACTTCAAGGTAAATGGGTATTCAGTGCATACCCCGATGATTGCTCACCTCGTTCAGACTCTGCTTGGTGAGTTCAAGCTCATTCGTCAATTGGCTGATCTTGCCCAATTGGCGGGCACTTTCGCGTTTGAGCAGATCATTTTGTCCTCGGACGAGATCAACATCCTTCTTCATATGTAGAACGAGTTGCTGCAGCTCGACAACCTGGCTATCACTTGATGGGACCTGCGAAAGGGCTGCAACGTCCGACTCTGAGATCTCAGTTAGACGAGCAGCGTCGCGTGTTACACTGCCGAGCTGGTGATGAAGCAGGTTGTTCTGCCTCATGAGATCGTTATAGCTGTCACAAGTATATGAGCCTTGTTCTGGGGCCGGGTAGGGAGTAAAGCGTACCGGTTTCGCACGTCATCAACTTCCTGACGTAGTGCTTGTGATTGAATATTCCAACTATTACGAGCGTCGTCCAGAACAGATTGCGCGACTTTGGCATCCGCCTCGTACTTCTTGATGGATTCTTTGACCTCAATAAGGTCTCGTTGGGTGCTGTCCCGCTCCTTCAGAACAGCGGCATGGTCTATTAAGAGACCTTGATACTTTTGCTGCGCTTCCTGCAAAACGAACTTGTTAGTCCTGACTTCAGGATGCCAAGGGACCCCTGCTTTACTCGAGTGCGTTGAGCTTGCGCGAGTAACTCCTGTTGAACTGCTACCTGCGACTCCTGGGCACGCTTGTCTGCTCCTTGTACATCGGTAAGGAGGTCTTCCAACAGCGCCTTTTCGCGGGCAAACTCCGCTTCACGTGATTCGAGTTGCGTCTGCAGAACATCCCTCTGCTGTGATATTTCGCTAAGCTGGAGTTGAATGCGAGATAAAGTGTCTTGCAATGCTGATAGCTCATTCTATCATCCTGTGAGCAAAGTCTCTTCAGCACAATTCAGGCGACGCTCACAGATTTGGCCGCGAGCTCCTGTTCGGTCTTCGCACTGTATTCGTCTGCACGCTTCCTTTCCGCTTCTAGAGCCTCCTCAGTGCTCTGGGCAAGTGCTTGGTACATGCCCGAATTAGAAAGAGCAGTGGTCAATTCTAGCTGAGTGGCCTTCAATTCCGCACTGGGGGCTCTTAGCAGTCCGTCGTTTTTTTAAAGGTATTAGTACTAACCTGAGGTCAGCGACTTGAGCGCGCAACCTCTCTTCCACTGATATCGCCATGTTGGGAATAACGGCTGCAATACCTGGTTTGCGTTCGAAGACTGAAAGCTTCTCTTCGGCGACTTGTAGCTGTTTAGTGAGGCCGTCGACGCGAATCTTGAGATGGCCTTCGCTTGTTTGAGCGGTGGCAAGAGCTTCTCTGGTGGTTGCCAGATCTTCGATCTGTGGAATGGGTGAGAGTCTAATAAATGACCAAAGGAATTTCCACCTACAGTGCGAGTGAGTCGAAGAGAAATGTCTTTGATTTCTGACTCTTTCTCAGTCAACCTAGTACGAGTGATAGCACGCTCATTGGCCAACTCCTCTCGTAATACAGTACTATGCGGGTTCCTTTAGTGAGACTCAAAGCAGGAAAGAGGTATGGACCTACAGTTCTGCCGAGAGTTTGGCCCGCTCGCCCTCGAGGGCAGTTTTGCTCTGTTCCCACATCATGGCGAGCTCGTCCTTCATCCTGCGGTAATCCTCAAGAGTTTGACTATGTCGGACACGTTCGGCGACTAGAGTCCTGTGTTCGTGCTCTAAACGGTCCTCACGGCTCTGCGACACTTGTTAGAAGGTGGAGGGCACAGTCTGTACGTCTCTGTCCTACCTTCATGATCGTCTTCTCGCTCTTGAGTAGATTAACCTCGCTGACCAGTGCATCCATCTTTGCAGACATCTCGGCAAAGGCGCCAGTGACCTGACTGATCTTGGACTCCGTTTCTCGCAGCAGTACTTGCAACTCTCGATTCCGACCTGTGAGAGCCATAATCTCTTGAGACTGTCCGGCATTGGCGTCCTTGGCAAGCTGTTCAACATCTGATGGGAAATTAGCAAGACAGTCTTCACACAGACGACACCCGTCATACGTTTGTGGAAGTCAACCTGACTCTTGAGCTGGTTGATGGTTTGGTTCAACCTATCACGCCCGACCCGCCCCTTCTCAATGTCGTCGCGTAGGTTCGCCAACTCCTTGTTCCATTTCTGTCGCAACTCCTCAAGCATCGCGTGCTCCTCATCGTACATCTTGTGATAGTCAGGTGCTCCCGGAACGAGCGAAATGGTGGTAGTTCCAGATCCTAAGCTGTTCTGCGACCTTCCGAGCATCGACTTGAACATATCGCGTTCGCGCACATAAGATTCGGCCTTCGTACTGGCATTAAGGAGCTCCTTTTGCAGGCTCTCGATGAGTTGCCGAGCCTCCGCCATTATTTCGGTCTCTTCCGCTTGAGCAACGATTCTCTCGCGCTCCTCTAATTGCGCCCCGAGTTTGCGGCTCAGCTTAAGGAGAACTTGGTTTTGTTCTCTAAGGTGGCGCGAGTTTTTGAAGAGAACGAGATTCGATGAGATGAAGGCGTCCGAATCCAAGACGCCTTCGGTGGGTGGTTCGTCAGTGTACTCGTCTGGCAGTGAAGGATCCTCGAGATGGGCGACATGAGCAAGCAGGCCATTGATCTGACGACCCATGTCCACCGCCTGTTTCTCGAGAAGTATGATCTCCTTTTGCTTCATCTCGAGTGTGTGAGTAGCTTCTTGGGCGGCTCGAGCGTGGCCGTCCCGGGCTTCGATAGCTTGGGATAGTTGAGTGGCCAGCTGATTCGCTTCTTCAGTGACTCTCTCGTACTCCAGTCGCTGCTGTGTAAGGATGGGGGCCTATGCCAGAACGTCAGTCAACTCGGCGAGCTGGAAGAGCCAACCCACTCTATCTTGAATCTCATTGAAAATCTCATTGAGCGTAGTCTCTAGCCGGTTCTTTTCTTGCTTTTCAAGTTGCAATTCCTTCTGAATGCGAACATAGTCGGCGTAGACTTCAGTGATAGACCTGCCGCCGCGCTGAAGCCTGGCAACAACCGACGCGGTCGGGCTGAGAATAAGACTGCCGTCTGGACCAGGGGTGCCAGGCGCGCCAGGCGTTCCGGGAACGGGAAGCTCCCCGCTTTGCATTCTACGAATTATTCCTTCAAGCTCCTCGACCTTGGTTTGTAGGGCACCAGAGCGTTCCCTTTCACGTGCTGCCTGACTAATGAGTGCCGTCTCACGCTTCTGCAGCGTCTCTCGTAGCGCCGTCTCTTCACGCTCAATCTCGTTGATGCGCGCCTTCGTTTCAGTGGACATACGCTCGTGCTGCTCCAGTACATGCTTGTATGCCTGTATCTCCTCCTGGAACGTCCTTGACGCCTCTGCGGCCTCTAGTTGCAGCTCCCGGTTCTTGTTGAGGGTCTCATGCAACTTCCGGTCGAGATTGCTATGGGTGTTCCTGAGCGTACGATAACGTTCCGAGACCTCGTCGCATTCGGACACCTTCTGGTCGAGCTGGCTCTGAAACCGTGAGACCTCTTCTGTGGTCGATTTACGCAATTCGGCGTGGCGGGCGAGTTGCTTCGAGAGCTCGACATTGAGCTGCTCATTGCTCTGTTCATGGAGACTAAGTTGTTGCTCCAGAGTCGACGCCTTATATTTGAAGTTTGCTTCAGACGCTTGTGCTCCGGCGACCTGGCTTTGTAGCTCAGAGGCGGTCTTCCTCTGCGTCTGCACTTGCAGCCTCAACTCTGAATTCTCATCTGAATCTCTTTGTAAGCGTCTTAGCCGGTCTACTGAGGCAAACACGCACTCTGCAAGCGGGTCTCGGTCGCAAGGACTTTATCCAAAGTCTCAACCAAACCGCGTTTCTCACGCTCTCTTTCTTGCAGCTGTGCTCGCAGCTCATCGACGTCGTGCGAAGTCTGCCGTTGGGACGAGTTAAACGCGTCGAGCTGAGCCTGCAGGTTGTTGCGCAACTGCTCGAGTGTTATGTTCTGTTGCTTGTGGACGTCGATCTCCGACTGCAATGACTTTAACTTCTCCGTGGTTTCCACCTGAGCCACTTCGAGGTCTTGGAAGGCCTGCTCCACCTCGGCATCCTTGATTACCAGCGACTCCTGCGCAGTTGCCACCTGGCGCAGGGCATCTTCGAGTGCGTAATGCTGAGATAGTATGTACCGGTACATGTTGGTAACTGTGTCGGGCGTGAGGGACATGAGATTGTCGATTTTGAGGAGTTTTGAAAGGCTCGTCGAGTCCACGTCTTCTGGTAACTGAACAACTAGGACTCCGGTGTGTGCTCCACCTACTTCTGGAGCAGTGTGAGCCTCTTTGTCAACCGCCTTCGACTTTCGCGTCGACGGCGCCATCGTGGTTGCTTTCAACTTGCGTCCAGCCTCATGGCTAGTTACTTTGCTTTGGGACGGCCTTGTGCACGTGAAGGTAGTCTCCATTGTTAATTCGAGAGCGAGTATAAAGATATGATATCTGGCTCTAGGGGGCTATGCGGTTCATTTATATCACAAGTTCCATCCATTATTTCTAGGTGTAGTGTGCCCCAATCTGAACTCACTTGGGACACCTTGACCAAAGATAGCGAGTGGCCCCCACTCACTGCAAGCAGGGCGTCGATACCCCGCCCGTGTAGCGGGTTCGGGCGGGGTACGCGTGCTACGCGGGTCGTACCCGGGCAGGGTACCACTGTGGGAAGTGCCGCCACCCAGATCAGATGGTACTGGCACTTGTCACCCATTTCAGGTGGCACGTTCCAGCTGATATAGGTGGCAGTGCCCAGGTTCGATCTGCCAGTCATTTCAGGTGGTAC
>Ga0307513_10003747_pt1 | contig 20517 bp, 9 predicted proteins | sample 15_EM_MG_FD_202174 | JGI IMG/M metagenome (GOLD analysis project Ga0307513, IMG submission 202174) | Populus trichocarpa ectomycorrhiza microbial communities from riparian zone in the Pacific Northwest, United States - 15_EM | ecosystem: Host-associated > Plants > Roots > Unclassified | place...
TTACTCTCCCCTAAAAATTTGTAACCCATTCTCCTCTGTAACCAATATCTCCTGTCTTAATTTTGTTACAAATTTAAAGTAAGATAATCTTATCTACGTTTTTTGTTATATCTGTTGTTGTTCTTTTTGTTACTTTTAAGTATGCTCTGTGTTTGATCAAGGATCCTGACATTGTTGGTCTTGCCTTGATCATTCGCATCAGAAATCTGTTTATATTGTTCTTTTCTTTGTTCTTTTTCTTTTATGCAATCAGTATATAGGCTGGAAACCTGTGACTCAATCTTTTAAGATCATTCTCAGGTATAACAACGCCACGTACTGTTTACTATTTATCTGTTTACTATATATATATATATATATACCATTCTTATTCTTATTTTCTTTAAAACCAAGGGTTTACAATAGTCTTCATTAAATAAAGAGATCAATTTTATCTGGACAAGTCTTGCACACCCTTATCCCCAAAAAGTACATCTCCACAAAGATAACTTTGAAAAACTATGATGGTCTTGCATATCCATAAGAACATGTCTAATACATGCATAGCAACCTTGAGGTTGTCATCCAATATGATGATGTTATGTGTAAGATCCTTCATACAACCTTCAAAGCCTAATATAACAACCTGGAGCTAGACTCTATCATGAGTTTTAATGACCTTTATGCTAAACTTGTGTCATGTTATAGCACTAGTATACCCTTTAAGAGGAGTTCTATATAACTCTTTGGCATTGCTTAATCAAGAAGATAATCCACTAAGGTATATTTGAAGAGGTTCAACAAAAAAATGCTCAAGTTGGAGGAATTAATTGAGCTAGTAACCTCAAAGGCTTTGATAAATGGAGTGAGGGAACATTCTCTATGGAAAGATCTATATGCTCTACCAGATAGAAGCCTTTTAAAGGTAAAAGTCATTGAGAATCATATGTGGGTAGAAAAAACTAGTATATTAAGGCACGAATCTCCTTGTTTCTACTAAGAGGTTGAGAAGAGAAGCCTTTCAAACAAAATCATTCTTATAACAGAGATAATAATTCCAAGAAAGGTTAGAAAAGGCCGGTAAGAAGCACATGAAATACCCTGAAATGAGACATACAACTCTCGTGAATGCCACCCTCATAAAAGTCTTTATAGCTATCAAGAGGAAATACTTTTTTTAATATCCATCTTATATGGTGTCGCCTTTATACACGCATACCTTCAAGAAGTTTTGTTTGTTCCAAGAGGATAAAAGACATGATACATAAGATTACTTCACGTTAAGATTACTGTATGATTTGATCAACGCTAAAAGATCCCAACATATGCTATTAAAAGATCCCAAAATTTCGGTAGAGTTTCATTTGTATTTATGACATCCCAAGTTATTGACTACTATCAATTTACTCAATCAACCCATGAGGAAGAAAGGAAATCTGTCTTTATAGGAAATTTATATTTATAGGGAATGTGTGCTTACTAAGCCTTTGTTTGAAGGACAATGTAATAGCCTGGCCCAACCTGCCGTATATTGTCCGCTTTGGGCCTTACCGCCCTCACGATTTTATTCCTGGTGACGCGAGCCCACGCCCTAAAACGCGTACAACAGGTCAGCGACCAGCACTACTCATAAAGCCCTGGCTCTAGATGTTCGCTTTCGATGTGGGATATCACAAATAGGTTCTACCAATAGCTCCTTAAACCCAGGTTATCCAGCTTCCTCACAAGAGCCCTAGATAGAGGTCATAATAGTTGAAGTCTCTGCAGATGAAATCAAGGGTGTGGGCATTGGGATTGCTAAGGCAAGAGAGACCTCTACAACTAAGGCTACACAGCTAGTCTCTATAGGGGTTGAGACCCTTTTTCTCTTAAAGCAGGCACCATAACCTGTAAGTACTTTAAAGGGGTCAACTCTGCTTGACCCCTAACTAGGTAGAACACCTTTTTTTTTACAGAAGTGGTGTTTCCCACTATTATTTCCTCAGAAACAATGAGTTTTTCTATGTTGATGGGGTTGTGTTCCATCTCTTCTTCAATCTTATCTCCACTTAAGTCAAGAGATGAAGATCCCCTCCTCGATGTAGACAAGCTCCCTTCTATGGACCTTGCAGAAGTTTCCCCTTCTCCTTCAACAATTAACTTTGTGAAAAATAAAGTTAGAAATGAGGGTCCATACTTTCCAACATGGCTTGGTAATGCCATTTATCTATTTTATTGATGTCGTACCCGATTGAGGTCGAGGTCAACACATCACATGTTTTCTTCTTATCCAAACTCATAAATTCATCGGGTTGAAATAATGGCTTAAACCCAACTTAGTTTTACAACTTTCATCAGGTCGAACCTTTTAACATGAGAAAAGAACCAATTATATATGATAAAAAAATACACGCGTACACATGTAATTATGAAAAACAAGAAAAATGATATATTTGTCTCCTAACTATCACTTAATTCTCAAGTAGCTCCTCAAATAAAAAATTATTCCCAATTGAACCCTTATCTATTAGATATTGTCCAAATTAACTAATCCTTAAAGACAAATAAGTCCTTTTTTTGGTGATGAAGAATGAAAAAAAGGCTAGCTATTGTAAACTTTTCAATATAAAATATTGCACTCATATTATGAGCTTATTTGAAAGTATAGTAGATATTGTTTTTCAAAGTATTTTTCACTTGAAATTGCATTATAATAAATTTTTTTTAATTTTTTAACATTAGCACATCAAAATGATAAAAATCACTAAAAAATATTAATTTAAAGCTTTTTATAAAAAAAAAAAAGAGCACGGTTGGACCGCAATCGAAATGGTGCCTACATCATTTTTCTTTCAAAAGAATCCTTATCATGATTGAAACTAAAAAATCTTTTAAAGATAACTATGAATATATATAAAAACATAAACAAACCATTATGATAAATTGATTCAAACTTTTAATCTTATGAACAACTCTATATGAAAAACTTACTACGTTACACTCATAGTTTTAAAACCCGGCCCGGCACGGTGGGTCAACGCAGGACCCGACTAACCCGAGGCCGGAACCAGGCCGGGTTTATGAAAAAATAAGGGAATTCAAAAACCTGGCTGATCCAGCGACCCGGTTGACCCGATCAAAAACCTGATTGACCCGGTAAGACCTGGTCAAAAACTCGGTTGTAACTCGTTGACTATTTATTTTTATAAGCAAAACAATGTCGTTTTGATTTATACAAAAAATTGAGGTTGACCTGGATGACCCAGTTACCTTATCAAAATCCGGTGACCTGGTCAAAACCCATGACCCAAGCCTTGGGCCGGGTCAACCACCGAGCCGGCTTTAAAAACACTGGTTACACTAACATTTCGTAAGCAAAAAGTTTTGTTTCTGTTTATTTCATGGAAAGTGGTTTTATGGAAACTTTCTTTTATTTGTTTACCATTAGAAAAGTTGTTCAATGAAAAACACACATTTTAGTCAAAGAAAATTTTAACTTGATTTTCAGGAAATTGTTTTCCTTTTATTTTAAACAGAAAAAACTTTTCAGAAGTTGTGAAGAATTAAAAAATATCTGATTATTTGTTAATTATATCAAATTTCCTCAATCTTTTGATTGCTATATATTTTGTTTTGAATAATGTATTTTTCAATTTCATCCCTTAAAATTCAACTGAATTTGATTTTTATACCAATTTTAGTTCTTATTCTTTTAATTGTTATTTATTTCTCTCTTATCCTTTTTCTAATTGAAATTTTTTATCTATCAGATTTGGTTTTCATTTTGTTGATTACTATTTATTTTATTTGAAAAGAATTATGAAGTTAAAATATTTTTTTTCAATTTTATTATTTTTTAATTTTTTGATCTGTCAAATTTAGTTTCCATTTTTTTGATTGATATTTGTATTATTTGAAATAATTTATAAAATTAATTTTTTTTCAATTTCATCATCTTTTAACTTTTTTATCCATCAGATTTGGTTTTTATTCTTTTAATAAACTTAAAAAAAATCAAAACATTAATAAATTATTTAACAACTTATTTTTCATAATATAGTCGAATATTAGAAAATATTTTCCAACTCATTGTTTATGGGCACTATTAAAAATTAAAATAGTATTTTACTTTTTAAAATTTGATTTTTAATAAAAACCATTTTTTTTTTAAATAAACAACTTCCAGCCAACAATCGTGCCGTAATCTTTTAAGAATTACAAAGGTAAAAATTCCAAGCCGCGTTCAATTAGTCAACGTCCAATAGACGGGGAGGAGCCAACTTGGTGTTTGGGGATACAATTAGTATTAAGTGATAATTTAGGGACACATTTGTATCTTTGCCAAGACGAAAAATCAAAAGAACCACCAGCGATACATTCTCCTATATAATATGTGAGAGAGCTTCATCTCATGTCTGATTTAACTGAACAATTCTCTCTTTTTTATCTGGAAAAACAAAAGCGAAAGCATGGTTGACTCGAACCTTAACAAGGTTAGTTTTTTTTCCCTTTTTCTTGGTTTGATTTCTTTTTTTTTTTTGCTGTTGTCTATGTTAGAAAGATTTTAAATATTGATTGAAACCCAGTTGCTAGAATGGATTTTATGTTGTTATTCTGTTAGAAAGTTTTGATCTTGACATAAATTTAGAGTACATAAGAGAGGTCAGAAGGAGAAAATTTTGTAGGTAAAGTACAAATATTTATCAAATTATTTTGTTGCTTTTGACTGAACCTGTATCACGGGAACAAAAAATATATTGGTGATTTAAAAATTGTTGAGATAGAGATTAAAATGATATGCATGATTCACAAGGTTTACTTTGCATACTTTTGATAAATACTGCCACTGGAATTTGCATGTAATATAACATCGAGTAGTTTCTTATACAGGAGAAGGATCCTGGTTATCATTATTGGGAAAGAAGTTTTATTGGAAAGGGTTTTAAAATTTTGAGAGACATAAAGAAGTTGAGTGCTAGTGATGGTGTTTTTGAAGTTTTGGGATTGAAATATAAAGTGGGCTAACTGATTCAAGACTGTTGAAGTAGTTCTAGTTTGGAAATGGTTTGTCTAAATGGAATATGTTTGTGCAGTTCGTTTGACCAGAATTTGGTAAAGATCGTGGTACTTTTGATTAAGTAAATGGAAACTTTTAAGATGTTGTTTTTGTTGTATTACGCAGTGGAAGAGAAAAGTAATGCTGTTGTTTTTCATTTGGTATTCTTTTCTTGCATACACAGGAGCATTTAGTAACAGTGGTTAGCGAGGATCATGAGACACCATGCTGGGGGTGCGGGTTGCATCTTCTTCACCCACCTAATGCACCTGTTTTCAAGTGTGGCTGGTGTGGGGCAATAACAGATAAATATGAGTCGAAATGTGATCACAAGAATTATTGGTGGAGACACATGCGTGACCGTTGCTTTGTATGTGTCCTCATCGGCTTCATTCTCTTTGTAATATGTATGTCACAGTAATTTCTTCTTTCAAACCGTGTGTCTCACTCCTTGCAGTGAACATGTTTTTAAGCATTTCTTTTTGTAGAACTTTTAAAAAGAGGAATGAAGCAATTTTAACTTTGGAAAGTTAAAAGGAAGTTTTCTAACTGGCCTGAACTTCTCTTTTTCTATTTGCTGTTATCCTTGTTGCAAATATCATATTTTCTTTCAACTTGCATTTGATTTTTCATCATGAACTAGGATCTTCGTTTCACAAAATCAAATTTCATCCTAAAGACCGTATTTCTCTTTATTGAACTATACGAGGATATCTATTGATTTCAGAATTAATCCAGAAACATTTTTCATCAAACCATTTTCTGATTTACTGCTTTTTAATATCACTGAAGTTTTTATCTATCTCATCTTAATCCAATTTCTGAAAGTGCAGGTGGTGGTGTGTGGGCAGTGTACCCTGTCATCTTCTCTATCAGTTATTTTTGTGGGATTTTCCATCTAACCATAACAGGTATCTTGTCAATAACTACTGTATTACTGTTTACTCTTACGGCCTTAAGAAGTGCTGGAACACCACCTCTAATAGAGTGGGGTGGCTACCCAGCTGTGGGAAAAAAACAGCTTGAAAACTACACCTTCTGTCACTACTGTTCAAAGCCCAAGTCACCGAGAACTCATCACTGCCGTACATGTGGAATCTGTGTACTGGACATGGATCATCACTGTCCTTTTGTAAGTGCTCATTATCTCTAGAATTTCGAAATAATTTAATAATCTGGAAGCATGGATGTGGAGTCTTGTTTCTGCATGTTATTTATTCTCTTGGAATTGTGACTTCCTACTAGTTCTACTTGGGTAATCTGTGAAAGCTGTATTTATCTGGAAATGTAAGGACTAAGGAGCTTGCAGTCCATACCTTAAGTTTTGGTTTTCCTCTATTGGAAAAATTTGTCTTCAGTGTTGACTTGTTAAGACCAGGAAGAAGTTGAATGGCCTTTAAATCTTAGGTTGCGGCCTGCTTTCCTTTTTGATGAATTTGCAGCAGTCTTCTTTCCTGTCACTGTATAAATTTGTACCAGTCTTAGCATCTTATTGCATTGCCAAACAAGAGAAAAAAAGATGAAAATAGACTGGATTTTAATACATAAAGATATCCATAATTTGGGTACAAATTCATTTTTTTTCCCTAAGGATCTCAAAATTATTTTTCTTTGCTGAAGCTAATGTTAAAGTTTGGAGCTATGTTTATGACCTGTCAGGCTTTGGATTGCCGTACTATGTTCTGCTGAGTGCATGTAAAGAGCAATAGCAACTATGTAATGGATACAATAAATACTCATCAATTTCTCCCTTTTCCTGCTATTAAGTACCGGAATTAGAGGACTTCCTTTTCAGATCCCAATAATTGGTAAACAAGTTAAATTACAATATATTCTTATCTTTAATTAGTACCACTTTATCTGGCTGCCAACTTGAACATTTTTCTGATGTTTCTCATATTTTTACCATTTTAAACTCTGTTTAATTGCCTTTTCTTCTTTTTTCCTATGCCTTGTATTTTTTTAGTGTATATCTTACATGGACACGCATATAAGAATCCATATGCGTACTCACTTGCAATCAGGATTTACAATTGAAAACGATTCTTTTAATAAAAGAGGGAGGTGGTTAAACTTCATGAAGGCCTTCACATTCAGTTTTCCGTCTCATTTTTAAACCCAAGCTAAATTAACATATAAAATTTTGAGAGCCTAAGGATGCATTGCAATCTATTAAGTCAAAATAATTACAGAGGGAGTAGTTATTAATGCAATGTATTTGTTTCATATTGAGGTTATGCCTTGGAAGGTAGCTTGCTGGATTGGCCACCCAGCCCACCTCAGACCTTGTCTATACATGGATTGTGTTATGAATGTTCAATAGGTTATTTTTCTATCCTATGTGCAAATTTGGTCATTACTTTCTCCATCAACTTGCCCTTACTTTACACATGTTCTTGCATGCTAAGGACACTAACCATGCCTTATTAAAATCTTTTTGCAGATTGGAAATTGTGTTGGTGCAGCAAATCACCAACACTTCATTGCATTCCTTATATCAGTTCTTGTCAGCACAATGTATGTTACAATCATGTCCGCATATGCTGTTTTGCATGTATGGCCTCCATTAACATACAGATACCTAGACCATTTTCGTGCTAGTGACAGATCTTTGGCTTGGAGAGCATTGCAGGATGTTGCTATTGCATTAGTAAGCTCTGCGGTGCTCCTTTCCACAAGAGGGCTTGTACTCGTCTATCTTTTTGTTTCCAGTATTTCTTTAGAGATTGGAATAAGCGTTCTTCTGTGGCAGCAGTTCTGCTACATATATGAGGGACAAACTTACTTAAGCAGCTTAAGTATGCGGGGAGGTGACGAAGCTGGAGAAAAAGATTGCAAAAATCTTTTCCGTTTCTTCGGCTGCCCATATCCTGTTTTAAGATTCTTGCCAAATTTCTGGAATTCACCCAAGAGACACGAGAAGTGAAATGGATACGTTGGCAGTGAAAGACACCATTATTTTCTGCAGAACTTAGAGAATCGGTTCCCCTTTCTCCTTGAAACTTTTCAGTTTCTTTTGGGATCAACTCCAAGGCGACTCAGTCTAGCCTCTTCTGATTGCTCTTAATTTATTTACCATTTTGATAGGTAACATAGGCAGTTGATATTGCAATTCAGTGTATTTTTATTACATAATGGAAGTGAGAAGACAGAGATAGGGAAGGTTCAATTTTTTTGTATATTCTGAGTCTCTGACAGTGTTGCTAGCCTTCTATCTATCTAATATATATATATATATATATATATATATATATATAGCCGGTTCCATGGTTTGTTAATTCCTCCCCTCATCTATTTCAAATTTTATTAATAAATCACATTATTTTTATTTTTAATGACTATGGAGTATCCTTATTTTTAACATAACAGTGGAGAATATTTAATACAATTAAAATTGTTATTATATGGTTTTCTTACGTCTTAGTATTGTCAGATTTTTTATTTGTTTAAATCGAGGAGACCGGGATAATTGAATATAAAGCAAATCGAAGAAAAGGACCTGATATTTTGAGGGTATAATAGCTCCTCAACTTTCTGTAGCAGTCTTTTAAAGCTATTCTCGACAACATATCAATTCTGGTCTCCTCGATTTAAACAAATAAAAAATCTGACAATTCTTACATGATTACATCAATTCGTGTTGTTTTTTCCTTGTTAAAATTGAGATAATTGAATATAAAATAAATTTAAAAAAAATATAAAGTTCAATTTAAAAAAACCAAATTTAAAAGGATGAAAATTTAAAAAAAAAATTGGTATAAAAAAAACCCTAATATAAAAAGAATGATGTTAACCGAAGTTAAGTTTTTAAATCTACAACTTGGATCATGAAACTGAGATCATTCAATCTAGAAAAAACACGAAACTCAATTCCTAACCAATCCTATATAGAAAGATGAAATTGAAAACTGATTCAAACTTACAAAAGAACCTAAAATAAATAAAAAATAGTAATAAAAAGAATGAGAGCCAAGTTATAAATGAAAACAAATAAGAGGACTCTGATATTTTTGGATTGAAGGATGAAACTGAAAAGAAAATTCAATTTCATGAAAGGATCAAAAACAAAAAAACACTATAAAAAAATTAGCAAATATAAACGGAAACACCGACAGAATTTTTTCATCAATAAATTACGGTAAACTTTACTGACAGAATAATATCTTGTTGTATCCATCATTAAACAGCGAAGAAAATATTCCCTTGGTATATATCAAGGGAATTATAGTGGGAAAAAAAGATATTAAAAAAAAACTAAAATATACAATGACATGTCATTTATATAGACGGAATGACTGACAGAATTAACCTGTCAGTGAAATCCTTTCATAATATCGTCAATAATATTTAATTTATAACTTGGCGAGCGACCCTCCTCCCCATTTATTCTTCTTCATCTCAGCTCTGCAATAAATAACATACTTTTTATTTTAGCACAAATCAACCTCCTATAAATTTAGCCAACCCAACACTCAGTCTGTCAACATCCCTATTCTGATTTAAATTTTATTAAGGATCCCCCACATCAAATAAGTAAAACTACCCATTTTTTGTTTGAACTCAATTTTAAAATGTTAATTTTTATTGTATATTTTTGTAGTATATGATTTTGTTTAAGTGTTTACTTGTTTTATAGCTTTTTACCATAGAAATTTGTTGTATGAATGTATGATTTGTACATGTTAGGGTTTGTTTTGAGATTTTAAAAAAATGTATTTGTTTGTAAATTGATGAAATTTATTTTGAATTTGTGACTTGGGTGTTTTGTAATGAAATAAATAATGGCTTACTTAACGAGTCTATTTTCTATTTTGTCAATTTTATTGTTGACTTGAAAATTTTGGTAAATGTATAGAAATATGAATTTATATAGATAATTGATAATGAATTAAGAGTACTATTAAAATAGATTGAATAAGTTTGAGTTAAACCAATGTTAGTTAATTTTGTTAGTTTACATAATTAATTAATACATGTTATCATTAATATTCTATATAGGTTTGATATAAGTAATGGATGACCGTTTATAGAGGTATCGAGATTCACCCGAATGGTTACGTAGGATGAAATATTGTAATGAGATTGAGGATTTTATTAATTACGCACTATCTAATTCAAGAAATATTAGTGGAGGTGGTATTTGATATTCATGTAAGAGGTGTAAGAATAAAAAGGTTTCATGATCTATATGTTGTAACGATGCATCTTCTATATAAAGGATTCGTGGAGAAATATCATATGTTACTTACGAGACCATAAAATATCATTCGTGGAGAAACATCTTCTAATTACGCACTATCTAATTCAAGAAATATTAGTGGAGGCGGTATTTGATATTCATGTAAGAGGTGTAAGAATAAAAAAGTTTCATGATCTATATGTTGTAACGATGCATCTTCTATATAAAGGATTCGTGGAGAAATATCATATGTTACTTACGAGACCATAATATAAAGGATAGTTGGATCAACTTCTAATTCTAGCATTGTGTATGAAGTTGTAGATGACAATAGTAATGCTTATAGGAATATGGTTATGGATGCAATGATAATGAATTAGGGTTATGCAGGTGAATGTCCAGTCATGAATGAAGAACTTAATGCTAACGCAACTATGTTCTTTGATCTTTTGAAAGATTTTGATAAACTATTATGGGATGGGTGTACAAATCACAGTAAATTATTAGTTGCTGCACAAATATTCACTATAAGTCAGATTATGGGTTGAGTGAGGTTGTTTATGATAAAATTATTAAATGGGTGATAAGAATTTTACCTAAAGAGAATAGGCTGAAAAAAAAATTCATACTGTTAAATCCATAATGAAACCCCTCGACCTAAGATACCAAAAAATTGACATGCATCCAAACTTCTGCATATTGCTCGGTATAAACTCAGAACTAACAGTGGAAGGACTCTTGTTGTACCTAGAAAACGTAGATCCATCTCAATCACACCTAGACTGCAAAGGTTATTCATGTCTTTAAAGACTGATGAGCATATGACATGACATCATTCATATGATACAGTAGATGAAGTGATGATGCACCCTTCCGATGATGAAACTTGAAAATATTTTACTAGGGTGCATCCTCAGTTTTCAATGGAATCAAGGAACTTGCGTTTTAAGTTGTGTACAGAAAAATTCAATCCATTCAGGTCATTTACTACTTCTTATTCTTGTTGGCCGGTGATACTGATAATTTACAACTTGTCATCGAGGATATGTGTGAAGCTAGAATACATGTTTTATCTATGGTCATACACAGTCCTAATAGTCTAGGTCGGAATATAGATGTTTGTCTTCAACCATTAATTGATGAGTTGAAATAGTTATGGTCATTCAAGACTTTGACTTATGATGTATCGAGGAAACAAAATTTTTAGATGAAGATAGCTTTGATGTGGACTATCAATGATTTTCTTGCGTGTGGAATGGTTTCTACTTGAAGCACGTACGAAAAATTAGCATGTACTGTATGGAAAATAATAAGCCTCCATGTTAACAAATGATAATAAAATGTCTTTTTTTTTTATTGTCACCGACAGTTTTTGTCAATAGAACACAAGTACAGAAAGAACATAAATGACTTTTTTATTGGTATAGTTGAAAGGGATGTTGCACCGCTGCTACCATTAGGTGAAGAATTGTATGATATAATGTCGCAGTACAATGACATTATGTTTAGTTTTTAATTTGGTAAGCATAATTTTCCTAGTTTTGGTTTGACTTGCAATTGGATAAATCGAAGTATTTTCTAGGAGCTTTCTTATTGGAATACCAATCTCCTTTGTCATAGCCTTGATATCATGCACATTGAAAATAATGTGTTTGAAAACATTTTTAACATAATTATGGACATGAAAAGGAAGACAAGGAAATGCTAGAATAAATATACATTTGTTTTGTCACTGTAAAAATATGGAGTTGATTTATGATGGTTCACCGGTTGCAAAGCCCAAATCCAGCTTCGTCTTAGACTATAATGCACAATTACTTGTCTATCAATGACTTAAGAGTCTGTATTTTCCTAATGGATAAGCTTCGAACAAATCTATATTGATGAATTTAGAGGATTACATATTGTATGGAATGAAGAGTTATGACTGTCACATGTTTATGTAAACACCCATTCACTAGCTTACCAGGATTTATTTCCAAACGGTATATGGAGTGCACTCGCAGAGATCATTCACTTCTTTAGAGATATATGCTCTAACAAGTTGCAAACACAACACATGAAGAGGATTGAAATAAATATCATCCAGACAATCTACACGCTTGAGATGATATTCCTTCCTTCGTTATTCGACTCAATTAAGTATCTACCCATACATTTACTGTTTGGGGCAAAATTTGGAGGCTTAATCCAATATAGATGAATGTATCCATTCAAAAGGTTAGGGATTACACATGTATCGTAATTAAAATTCTATTGTCTTTTTTTTAATTCAAAATATTCATTTAATTCTATGTAAATATTTATTAAACCTTAAGAGAAAAGTAAAAAACAAGGCGTACTATTTCGAGCCTCATTTGAGAACAAGTATAAACCGCGTTCCAAGATATGATGATGGTGGAGAAGTGCCTTCAAGTGAGAACTTGTCAATATTCTCCCATCCTGGACAACCTATACCAAAAAATGTTATAAGGGGAAGATGCTTGATAAAAATTGAATTCAAACAGGCATATAATTATGTGTTATTTAACTACGATGAAATGAGACCTTTTATTTAGTAAGTATAATAATTAACATGTCGTTAATTTCAAACAATATATCTCTTATAATATCATAAATTAATAGATTGTTGAATTCTTTGTAAACAACATCATCAATTTTTACTATCCCAAAACTCACAGCTGACTAAATCCCAAATCTTTCGATTACAAGATGAACAATTTTTCACGTGGTTCATATCACATATAGGGACTGTTTCATTATTCTTATATTTCAAGATACTTAATTTCATTACATATTTCTTGTTAACTGTTAATGGTTGTAATTGTACTAGGTTTATCAATTGGGTGGGAATGCTAGTGTTATTTTGAATTTACTAAGTCTGGGTCCTGAAAGAAAGGTGAAGTGATATAGCAAGTATTTCATCAATAAACATGTTTTTCATACTGAAAAGTATGGTTAGGGTAGAAAGACACATAATAGTGGAGTATATGTTAAGGTATCTACTTCTAATGAGTTTGAAGTTGACTATTATGAGAAGTTAGAAGATGTTATTGAATTGCAATATCATAGTAAGCAGAACAAAGTTTTTATATTCAAATGTTATTGGTATGATACCATTGATAGAGGAATCATAGTAGATCCCTATAAGGGTTTTGTTGAAATTAATACAAATGCTAGACTCTACAATGTCGATGATGTCGTCAAGCAATACTAGCAAGTTTATTATATATACACTCTTTCCTTTAAAAAGAATTGTTTGAGACTTGATTGATTATCCATAGTAAAAACCAAACACAGAGGTCGTGTTTAGGTTCTTTAGGATGTGATACGAACCAAGTCAGGTTTAAATTTTTTCTTAAAATGTCTACTTACTAGTTTTGTGAGATCGAGCATATCTCTCAAACCATAAATCAAAACGAGCCAAACTTTTATAGGGAGATACTAGACACATGGAACTATATTATGGTAAAGTTTCAAGTCAAATGGAGTTCAGGAACATATTATTGCAAATGGTCAAAATTACTAGACATATATTGTTAAATTTGTCAAACTAAACCTTTGTGTATTGTCTAGGACATATCTGGAGCTACAAATGAAATTTATATGCAATTGAAGTTGGTTTAAAATGAGAGAAGAAGGTAGAGTGAATTTTTTAGTGTGACAATTATCTAGAGCCCAAGAAAATCAAGCTTGTTGCGATTATTTTTACTGACTATGTCATTATATGGTGGGATCAATTAATGACAAAGCACATGAGGAATTATGAGAGGCAAGTTGATACTTGAGATAAGATGAAATCCCTTATGATGAGGATATTTATGCCTAGCCACTTTTATAGAGAATTGTATCAAAGATTGTAGAGCTTGAGTCAAAGTATAAAGAGTGTTAATAAATACTTTAAAGAGATGAAACTTGTTATGATTCGATTTAATATTGAGAAGGATAGGGAGGCCACTATGGCTAGATTTATGAATGACCTTTATTATGATATAGCTCATATTGTGGAGTTGCATCATTATATGGAGTTAAAAGAGATGGTGCATATGGCTGTGAAGGTGGAGAAACAATTTAAATGAAAGGGTACCATTCAGAAAAGCCACCATTATGACCTTCAAAACCTTGGAAACCCAATTGGATGGCTAATACTAGGGGTAGTCCATCATAGAAAAATATGGAAGGCAAGGCCAAATACCCTAGAGAGAAAAAGACACCTCGATCGTTGTTAAAGGTAACAATGTTACTCCTACTTCTCGTAACCGTGACATTAAATGCTTTTGTTGTGTAGTTGTTGGTCATTTTGCTTCATATTGTCCAAACAAAAGAGTTATGATTATGAAAGCTAATAATGAGGTTGAGACTAATGGGGGGGATGAAGAGAAGATGCCACCATTTAAGGATGCTGATGATGTTTGTGTTGAGTATCCAGTTGAGGGAGAGACACTTGTAGTGAGGAGAGCATTAAATATACATGCCAAGGTGGATGATTCAGAAGGTCAGAGGGATAATATATTCCACATGAGATGACATGTTTATAATAAGGTATGTAACTTAATTATAGATGGTGGTAGTTACACTAGTGTAGCTAATACTGAATTGGTAAGAAAGTTGAACTTACACACTACCAAACATCCCAAAAAGATAACGATGTGTTTGAAGCTATGACTGAAAATCTACTAAGAATGTGCAAAAAATGAAGATTCAAGCTACATGGAGAAATTTTGGCATGAAAACTTTGTTTTTATTATCTTATTTTATTTATTTATTTAATGTTGAATAGTAATTTTTATTTTGGGTTTGTTCTGGCCCATTAAACATGTTTAAGGGTTTATTTCATTATTGGACTTATGTTAGTTGATTACTAGTTTATGTCCATTAACTTACAACCCAAAAAAAATCCATTAGGGTTAGTTTGAGGAGACTATATTATGTTTTTTTAGCTGTAAATTTCACTAGCAAATTGGAGCATAAATGTGAGTTTTTCTTTTATTTGTTTATGGGAAAAACAACTTTTCTTTACAAGGACAAAGATCGTACACTGACTTATCAAAAATTAATTGGCTTCATAACATTATTCGCATACTTAGGGTTCTTAGAAACAATGTTATCTCTAGGTTCAAATTTTTTTCCAATACCTTCGGTTCCTAGGTATAGGGTTACATCTGAGTCAAGGTTCTATCAAACTTGATTTTTGGCTTTTCGGGTTATTATCTACTTCGTTGGGGGTTGCTTGACCATGTGATTAAAAGGTTTGGATCAGGATGTTAATGATGAAGTAAATGTGGGAGATGATGTCTTTCAACTTGATTAGTGAGTTGATCCATATCGAAATGCTTTGTCTCCCGACTTAAAAGAAAATTCAAAATTTTGTATCGCTGAGAAACTTTTGTTGATGTTGAGGAGTTAAATGATGTTTTGAGAACCTGCGTATATATATAGAAGTCAATGAAGATGATAATATCGATGAAATCAATGCAGAAGATTGCGATGGAGATGACGATGATAAAGATGAAATTGAAGAAGAAAAAGGACAATTCTGATTAAAGTGCACAACTCGAATGTGTAATAAAATTAACTATAATGTAATATTTCTGGACAAAATTAACTTTAATATAATGACAGTGACGTGAATTTATTATTACATGACAAAGAAACATTTATTTTTTGTGATTTTATTATTATACACAGAATAGATAGATGAAATCAATTTTATTATGTTGTGTGTTGTTGTGATTTTAAATATTTGCAGGATAGATAGATAAGAAATACAGATATAATTTGGCCACAAAAATTATTTTATACAGATGAAATTACCGACGAACCGTAAAATACCAACAGATATACCGATGGATTAAGTCTGTTGATATATTCTAGAGAGATTTGGAGTCATTCACTTCTTAATGACATTATTCATTGTGTTCTTTACATATGGCATCACTGACGGATTATATCCATTGGTATATTCCAGAGAGCTTTGAAATTGTTCACTTCTCAATGACATTATTAATTACTATTCATTGCAATAACCAATGGACTGCAAAAGCATCGGTTTCTGAAAAAAATTTATTAAATTAAAAATTTTAATTAAATGTTATAGATGGAAACACCGATTAAAATATTAAAAATATTAATATTTAATTATTCTTTAGTAAAATCGTATGTAAAAAAGCCCCAAATTAGAAGAACAAAATCCCTAATTCATAACCTCCTTCTTCTTCTCTCTTTCTCTTCTGTAAAAAATGAAAACATCTTTCTCCTCTTTAACTCTTTCTCTTCACTTCACTTCTTCTCCACGCGTACCAGATATGTCCTTCTCTTCTTCTTTTCTCTTTTTATTTTTACCTCTTTTTTTTTAAATTAATGTCTCTCTCTTCTCATTTTTTTTTTGTTATTTGTTCTTTTTTATCTTCTCAGCTTCGCTCACAGTGAATTTAAGGTAAGATTTTTTTTTTCTTTTTTTTTTGTGTTTTTTGCATTATATTTGTTTTTTTATTTTTTTTATTCTTAATAATTGTTGGAATCTTGTTGTTGGAATTTTTTTATATGAGAACAATTTTGTTGTATTTAGATGATGTATTAGAGCAACAAATTGTTCTAAAAGCAAGAAAAAATGGTTTAAAACTTGGTTGTTGTTTTTTTAACTTATTTTTCCAATAATATTTGAAATTTTCAAAGACAAAAATGGTTGAGAAAACTCAAATATTGCACAACTACAGTTGAGCTGTAAGCATCAATTTTAGAGACCAAAACTCACTCATGTTTATTAAACTGTCCAAGATTTTTTGCATATGATGGTGCTTGTATATACAACTACCCTCCTCAATGCTTATTAGGCATGTAATTAACTATACTCAAGTTTAGGTTACTTGTCCTTATCAATTACAAGTTTAAGTTATAAATTTAGATTGATTTTTATAGGATATACAATATAATATTATTATGATAATAATTGTATATATTAAAAAAATTACAGAAAAGAAGCTTTGCTATTTATAAAGTAAAATTTTAGTTAAAAAGTAAAGATTAAATAATTAGGTTATATATATATATATATATATTAAAAAATAATCTAAAAATAATCATAATGAACATTATAATAAAATGTTCACTAGAAATTTTTTAAATGACCAAAATTCCTAGCAATTGCTTAACTTGGTGTAGCATAATAGAATGTTCATGCATGTATTGTAACAATATTTTATATTTTTCATTTTCTTCAAATTCAACACTTTAAGAAATTAAATAAAATCAACTGGTTTGTGGCAATCAAATTTAAATTCATGTGTATTTGCAAGTAATCAAAATTTGGGTAGTCTTCTCGTACATGAGAGGTGTTGTTGTTTTTTTTTAAATAAAAAAATAGAAATGATTTACGGTATCTTAATCCTTTAATTTGTGTAGATGCCTAAGGAAAAGTCAATATCGCGTTGTACGAACATGATCACTGCTAGTTCTTCTGGCAGTGATTCTAACGACTATAAGTTGTTAATCTAGCAGTGATTCTGACGACTATGAGTTGTTGGGAGCCAACCATGAACAAGCATTTAAGTCACAAACACCCATTCTTCACACAGGCGCATTGAATGAAAAGTTGTCACACTAAGTGGGGGTCCCTTCAGAGCAGGATCTATTTACTAGGAAGTACCATGCCCAATAAAAGCCCAGCCACTCAATGTAAATTTATTTTCCTTTCGTGCACTACTAAAAAATAAAAAACATGTTAACAATTTTTTAAAAATTAATTTCAATTAATGAATGCAATTTCAAGTTTAGAAATATTGAGGCTGCCTAAACCATAACATCAACGATGAAAGTTTCATTATTTCAATAAAGTCAAGTTTCCAAAAATCTTGAATAGAAACCTATGATTGATGCATGATTCAAGGCTTTTGGGTCTGGTGTTGCAGCCAGACTCAAGGCTCTTACGTCTGGCGTTGCAACCATACCCACTTAAACTTAGGTCATTCAAGTTTAATATTATTATTTGTATTATAAATATTATTATTTTTATTATAATGAATATTGCTAATATAATAATTAATAAATTTGAAAAAAATATTATTAATATTGAAAAACAATCATAGATTTGATTTGAAGAGTAAAATTAAAAACTATAAGAACTTGGGTCACTCATGTTTAATATTATGATTAATATTTTAAATATTATTATTGTCATTATTATTAATATTATTAGTATAATTATTAATAAATTTGAAAAAGTATTATTATTATTATTATTGGAAAAAAAACCATAGATTTGATTTGAATGGTAAAATTAAAAATTTTTGTTGTTGTTGTTGTCGTCGTCATTATCGTTGTTGTTGTTATTCTTATTATTATTATGATTATTAGTGTTATTATTAATATTGTTATTATTTTTATTATTATTAAATTTGAAAAAAAATATTATTATTATTGAAGAAAAATCATAAATTTGACTTGAATGGATTAAAAATTATAAGAACTTAGATCAGGTAAGTTTAATATTATTATAAATATTATTATTTTAATTATTATTAAGAGAACTAGATCCTAGAAACTTAGGTTCGGCTAGGGTGTCCGACCCAAATTTAAATCATTAGTATTATTCTTATTATTGTTATTATTATTATTATTATTATTATATTTTTAAAAAATATTATTATTATTGAAGAAAAATCATGATGTTACAGATAGACTTAACGTTCTTAAATTTTATTTTATTTTTAATATTTTTTATGTGAAAAATAATTAGCCCGCCGCCGATTTATACTAAATTCTACCATTCCACCTTAAAATAATTTAATATATTATTTTTAAAATCTATCGCTCTCTAAAAATTATCGGGCCTATTTGTTGCCGGTATGCGTAAGGGGCCCAAGTGTGTAGCTAGAGGAAAATCAACCCGACCCGCTTCAGAAAACAAATCGTTTGGAACCAAAATATAAATAAAGTCTGTTCTTGGGTTTTTCTCCTTAAAAATAAACGACACTGCATCTTTCTCACTCTGAGACTCTCTTTTTGTATAAAACCCTAGCATATCTTTCAATCCTCTCTACAGCTCAGTAAGTTCTCTTATTCCCATTCATTAATTTATTTTAAAACTGTATAGATTATCTTTGCTTGGAAATTAATCATCTTTTTTGTTATGTTATTTACTGATTAGGGTTTCCAATTTCGAGATGAATGACTGGTTTCAGTTATTGATAGGGTCTCTTGGAATGGAAATTTGGCGGGATTCGTTTGGTTTGTGATTTTGCTTTTGGGTTACTCTGAACTAATCAATTCTTTTTTTATGGCAACTTGTTATTTGCAGGTATTTTTTTTAATCTAAATTTGTGGGGTTTTCTTTGGTGTGGAGCTGGTTTGATGCGGCTTGTTTTTGAGATTTTTGATCGAGTCTTGGAGAAAAAAGAATGCCAGCCGCAGCAATCTTATCGCTTCCAGCACCTCCTGTTAATGGAGACGGGTCTCCTCCTCCACCATCCCAAGTGATAGAACAGCAGCCAAGGGAAGGTAGACCGGAAAATGAGGAGCAGAACAGAGCACCAGTTGCGACCCATACGAGAACCATTGGAATTATTCATCCTCCACCGGATATTAGGAGTATTGTTGATAAAACCTCGCAGTTTGTGGCAAAAAATGGACCTGAGTTTGAGAAGAGGATTATTGCAAACAATGCTAATAATGCCAAGTTCAATTTTTTGAATCCATCGGATCCATATCATGCTTATTATCAGCATCGTTTGACAGAATTTCGTGCACAGAATCAAGCTCCTGGACAGCAGCCTACTTCACAGCCTGCGGATTCAGCTGCCCCTGATTCAGCTACAAAACCTGATTTGGCTACTGATTCAAATGAAGCAGCTACCAAACCGGATCCTGCAGCCCAGTTTAGACTACCTCCTCCTAAGGTTCTTGAACCCCCAGAAGCAGAGCAGTATACTGTTCGGCTTCCAGAAGGAATTACTGGAGAGGAACTTGATATTATTAAGCTCACGGCTCAGTTTGTAGCTCGAAATGGGCAAACATTCTTGACTGGACTGACGAACAGGGAGATGAACAATCCTCAGTTCCACTTTTTGAAGCCAACCCACAGCATGTTCACCTTTTTTACTGGACTTGCTGATGCATATTCTAAAGTTTTGATGCCTCCCAGGGGTTTGACTGAGAAGCTGACAAAGAGTGTTGATGACATGACCACTGTGCTTGAAAGGTGCTTGCATCGCCTTGAATGGGAACGCTCACAGGAGCAGGCAAGACAGAAAGCTGAGGATGAGATTGAACAGGAGCGGATGCAAATGGCAATGATTGATTGGCATGATTTTGTTGTGGTTGAGACTAT
>Ga0307513_10003748_pt1 | contig 20517 bp, 14 predicted proteins | sample 15_EM_MG_FD_202174 | JGI IMG/M metagenome (GOLD analysis project Ga0307513, IMG submission 202174) | Populus trichocarpa ectomycorrhiza microbial communities from riparian zone in the Pacific Northwest, United States - 15_EM | ecosystem: Host-associated > Plants > Roots > Unclassified | place...
CGCTGCTGCCGGTGGTGCACAACGCCCGTGACGCGGTGTGGAACGGCCCCCAGGCCGACGCCCTGATCCTCAACCCGGCCGCCCGGCGCGCCCTGGTCGCCAACCTCGTCACCCTGGCCCGCGCCCATGGCTACGCCGGCTACGTCTTCGACCTGGAGAACCTGTCGCCGCGCGGCGCGGCCGCCTATCCGGACCTGATCGCCGAGGCGCGCGCGGCCCTGAAGCCCCTGGGCCGCGAGGTCTGGCTCACAGCGCCGGTGGACGACGAGGCCTGGCCCTTCCGGCGGTTGCAGGCGGCGGCCGACGCCATCGTGCTGATGGCCTATGACCAGCACTACGGCACGGGGGACCCCGGCCCGCCCGCGGGCCAGGACTGGTTTCAGACCCTGATGGCCCGCCGGATGGCGCAGCTCGACCCGGCCAAGGTGGTGCTGGCGCTCGGCGCCTACGGCTACGACTGGACGCTGCCGGACGGCAAGGACCCCGGCCACGCCGATGCGGTGACCTTCCACGAGGCGACGCAGATCGCCCACGATTCCGAGGCGACGATCACCTTGGACGAGGCCAGTCTCAACCCGACCTTCGGCTATGAGGACGAGACCGGGCGCGCCCACGCCGTCTGGTTCCTGGACGCCGTCACCCTCTACAACCAGATCCGGGTCGCCGACGCCTTCCGGCCTCGCGGCTATGCGCTCTGGCGGCTGGGCGGCGAGGACCAGACCGACTGGACCCTGCTGCACCGGCCCTATGGCGCGGCGAGGCCCGACGGCCTGACGCAGCTGGCGCCCGGCCAGGACGTGGATTTCGACGGCTCGGGCGAGGTGCTCTACGTCACCGCCACGCCCACGCCCGGGAAGCGCACGCTCAAGCTCGACCCGGCCAGCGGCCTGGTCTCCGGCGAGACCTACGACGTCCTGCCGACCTCCTATGTGATCCGCCGCTACGGCTTCCATCCCGGCCTGGTGGCGCTGACCTTCGACGACGGGCCGGACGGGCGCTGGACGGGGAAGATCCTCGACATCCTCAAGGCCAAGCACGCCCCGGCCACCTTCTTCGTCATCGGCAAGAACATGCAGGCCCACCCCGAGCTGGTCGCCCGCGAGGTGCGCGAGGGCCACGTGGTCGGCGGCCACACCTGGACCCACCCCAATATCGGCGCGACGCCGATCGCCGAGACCGACCTGGAGCTCAACGCCACCCAGCGCCTGTTCGAGACCATCACCGGCCGGTCCCAGCGCCTGTTCCGGCCGCCCTATTTCGGCGACGCCGAGCCCTCGACGCCGAAGGAGGTGGCGCCGCTGCTGGTGGCCCAGAAGCTGGGCTACCTGACCGTGGGCCTGCGCATCGACCCCGACGACTGGAAGAAGCCCGACGCCAACCTCATCGTCCAGCGGGCGCTGACCCGCCTGGCCGACAAGGGCCCGCACCAGGGCCAGGTCGTCCTGCTGCACGATTCCGGCGGCGACCGCAGCCGCACCGTGAAGGCGCTGCCGCTGCTGATCGACCAGCTCCGCGCCCACGGCTACCGGCTGGTCAGCGTCGCCGAGCTGGCGGGCATGACCCCGGCCGAGGCCCAGCCGCCGACGTCGCGCGACTCCGGCGAGCTGCTGCTCGACCGCATCGGCTTCGGCTTCTTCCGCGGCATGCAGACCATCCTGCAGACCCTGTTCCTGACCGCCATCGCGCTCGGCGTCGCCCGGCTGCTGTTCCTGGCCGTCCTGGCCCTGGTCCATCGCGCCCGGATCGATGGGCGCACCCCGCCGATGCCCGCGCCCGGGACGGGGCCGATCGTCAGCGTGCTGATCCCCTGCTTCAACGAGGAAAAGGTGATCGTCGGCTCGGTCGCCCGGATCCTGGAGTCGGACTGGCGCAACCTCGAGGTGCTGGTGCTGGACGACGGCTCCACCGACGCCACCGCCCAGGCCGTCCGCGACGCCTATGCGGACGAGCCGCGGGTGCAGCTTATGAGCTTCGAGAACGGCGGCAAGGCCGCGGCCCTGAACAGGGGGCTGACCAAGGCCAGGGGCGCGGTGGTCGTGGCGCTGGACGCCGACACCCTGTTCCCGCCCGACACCATCCCGCGCCTCGCCCGTTGGTTCGACGACCCGACCATCGGGGCGGTGGCCGGCAACGCCATCGTCGGCAACCGCAACAACCTGATCACCCGCTGGCAGGCCCTGGAATACGTCACCGCCCAGAACCTGGAGCGCCGGGCCCTGGCCGCCCTGGGCGCGGTGACGGTGGTCCCGGGTGCGGTGGGCGCCTGGCGCCGCGCGGCGCTGGAGGCCCTGGGCGGCTATCCCGCCGACACCCTGGCCGAGGACCAGGACCTGACGCTGGCCGTGCAGCGGGCCGGCTGGCGGGTGGAGTTCGACCCCACCGCGCGGGCCTATACCGAGGCGCCGGAGACCGTGGCCGGCCTGCTCAAGCAGCGCTACCGCTGGTCCTTCGGCACCCTGCAGTGCATCTGGAAGCATCGCGCGGCCCTGTTCGACCGCCGCCGCCCCGTGCTGGGCTTCGTCGCCCTCCCGCAGATCTGGATGTTCCAGATCGTCCTGGCGGCGGTCGCGCCCCTGGTGGACCTGGCGATCGTCTGGAGCCTGATCTCGGCGGCCTACGCCCACCTCTACCATCCGCTCGAATGGTCGCCCGACGAGCTGATGCGGCCGCTGTTCTACTGGGCGGCGTTCATCTTCCTCGACCTGTCGGCCGGGGCGCTGGGCATGGCCATGGAGCGCCGCGCGCCTTGGGCCGACCTGGTCTGGATGCCGGTGCAGCGGTTCGGCTACCGGCAGCTCATGTACTATGTGGTCGTCAAGTCGATCGCCTCGGCGCTGCGGGGAACGCGGGTTGGCTGGGGGAAGCTGGAACGGCGGGCCACCGCCGCCCTGGGCCGCTCGGCCTGAGCGCCGCCCAGGCGCCCGCGCCTATTCCCGCCGGCCCGCCGCAGATTGCCCCTACGTGCGGTTGCCACGCTGCAACGCGGCGCCTATAACCCCGGCCACTCGCCGTAGGGGCGATCCGAAACCAGCGAAATCCGCGGGCCTTAATGAACATCCACGAGCATCAAGCCAAAGCCGTCCTCGCTGAGTTCGGCGTGGCGGTTCCGCGCGGCTATCCCGCGTTCACCGTCGACGAAGCCGTCAAGGCGGCCCAGCAGCTGGGCGGCCCGGTCTTCGTGGTCAAATCGCAGATCCACGCCGGCGGCCGCGGCAAGGGCCGCTTCGAGGGGCTCGGCCCCGACGCCAAGGGCGGCGTGCGGGTGATGAAGTCGGTCGACGACGTCAAGGCCAGCGCCGCCGAAATGCTCGGCCGCGTGCTGGTGACCCACCAGACCGGCCCGGCCGGCAAGCAGGTGAACCGCCTCTACATCGAAGAGGGCGCGGCCATCGCCAAGGAATTCTACCTGTCCCTGCTGGTGGACCGCGACACGAGCCGCGTCGCGGTCGTCGCCTCCACCGAAGGCGGGATGGACATCGAGGACGTCGCCCACTCGACGCCCGAGAAGATCATCACCTTCCCCATCGACCCGGCCACCGGCGTCTTCCCGCACCACGGCCGCGCGCTGGCCAAGGCCCTGGGCCTCACCGGCGGCCTGGCCAAGGAAGCCGCGGTCCTGCTGGGCCAGCTCTATGCGGCGTTCGTGGCCAAGGACATGGCCATGCTGGAGATCAACCCGCTGATCGTCACCGGCGATGATCATCTGCGGGTGCTGGACGCCAAGGTCAGCTTCGACTCGAACGCCCTCTACCGTCACCCCGAGATCGTCGCCCTGCGCGACGAGAGCGAAGAGGACCCCAAGGAGATCGAAGCCTCCAAGTTCGACCTCAGCTACATCGCCCTCGACGGCGAGATCGGCTGCATGGTCAACGGCGCGGGCCTGGCCATGGCCACCATGGACATCATCAAGCTCTATGGCGCCGAGCCGGCCAATTTCCTGGACGTCGGCGGCGGCGCGGACGAGCCCAAGGTGACGGCGGCCTTCAAGATCATCATGGCCGACCCGAACGTGAAGGGCATCCTGGTCAACATCTTCGGCGGCATCGCCCGCTGCGACATCCTCGCCAACGGCGTGGTCAACGCGGTGAAGCAGGTCGGCCTGACGGTGCCCCTGGTGGTGCGCCTGGAAGGCACCAACGCCGAACTGGGCAAGAAGATCATCAATGAAAGCGGCCTGAACGTGATCGCCGCGAACGACCTTTCGGATGGCGCCGAAAAGATTGTGAAAGCCGTTCGGGAGGCGAACTGATGTCCATCCTCATCGGCAAAGAAACCCGCGTCATCTGCCAGGGCATCACCGGCGCCCAGGGCACCTTCCACTCCGAACAGGCCATCGCCTACGGGACCAGGATGGTCGGCGGCGTGACCCCCGGCAAAGGCGGCGCGACCCACATCGGCCTGCCGGTGTTCGACACCGTCCAGGAAGCCGCCAGGCAGACCGGCGCCGACGCCAGCGTGATCTATGTCCCGCCGGCCTTCGCGGCCGACTCGATCCTGGAAGCCATCGACGCCGAGATCGGGCTGATCATCTGCATCACCGAGGGCATCCCGGTCGCCGACATGGTCAAGGTGAAGCGCTCGCTCGCCGGCTCCAAGTCGCGCCTGATCGGGCCCAATTGCCCGGGCGTCCTGACCCCGGAAGCCTGCAAGATCGGCATCATGCCGGGAAACATCTTCAAGAAGGGCTCGGTGGGTGTTGTGTCTCGTTCCGGGACGCTTACCTACGAAGCCGTGTTCCAGACTTCGAACGTGGGCTTGGGCCAGACGACGGCCGTCGGCATCGGCGGCGACCCCGTCAAGGGCACCGAGTTCATCGATATACTGGACATGTTCCTGAAGGACCCCGAAACCGAGTCGATCATCATGATCGGCGAGATCGGCGGCTCGGCGGAGGAAGAGGCGGCTGAGTTCATTAAGAATTCAGCAATTAAGAAGCCTATGGTCGGGTTCATTGCGGGACGCACCGCGCCGCCTGGTCGGCGCATGGGTCACGCGGGCGCGATCATCTCGGGCGGCAAGGGCGGCGCCGAAGACAAGATCGCTGCGATGGAGGCCGCGGGCATCCGCGTGTCGCCGTCGCCGGCGAGGCTTGGCGAAACCCTGCTCGAGGTGCTGAAGGGTAACTAAGGCGACAATTAGCGGTATGGGCGGTCCGCGCTCGGCTCCTATCCCAGAAGCTTCGCGGCCCAGTCCCGGGAAGCGGATGAAATGGCGGACGACGCAGGTCTGATCAACGAGGTTCTCGCCGAGACCTCCTTCCTCTACGGGGCCAATGCGGCCTTCGTGGAGGATCTCTACGCGACCTGGTCGACCGATCCGAACGCGGTCGACCCCTCCTGGCGGGCGTTCTTCGCCTCGCTGCAGGACCGCGCCGAGGACGTGAAGGCCGCCGCCGCCAGCCCGGCCTGGACTCCTCCCTCGCCGCCGCCGGTCCGCCCCGACTGGCTGTCGGCCATCGACGGCCTGTGGCCCGCGGTCGAGGCCAAGGTCGGCAAGGCCATCGCCGAGCGCCAACCTGCCGCCTCCGTCGGCGCGGTCCGCGCCGCCACCCTGGATTCGCTGCGCGCGATCATGATGATCCGCGCCTACCGGATGCGGGGCCACCTGCGCGCCAATCTCGATCCCCTGGGCATCGCCGTGCCCCCTGGCGACGCCAGCGAGCTGGACCCGGCCACCTACGGCTTCTCCGAGGCCGACTACGACCGGCCGATCTTCCTGGACTTCGTGCTGGGCCTGGAGACCGCCACCGTCCGCGAGATCCTGACCATCCTGCGGCGCACCTACTGCGGCGAAGTCGGCGTGCAGTACATGCACATCTCCGACCCGGCCCAGAAGGCCTGGCTGCAGGAGCGTATCGAGGGCCGCGACAAGGAGATCATCTTCACCAGGGAGGGCAAGGTCGCCATCCTGAAGAAGCTGATCGAGACCGAAGGCTTCGAACGCTTCCTGCACAAGCGCTTCCCGGGCACCAAGCGGTTCGGCCTGGACGGCGGCGAGTCGATGGTTCCGGCGCTGGAGCAGATCGTCAAGCGCGGCGGCGCCATGGGGGTCAAGGACATCATCGTGGGCATGCCCCACCGCGGTCGCCTGAACGTGCTGGCCGCCGTGATGTGCAAGCCCTACCACGTGATCTTCCACGAGTTCCAGGGCGGCTCCAGCCTGCCCTCGGACGTGGAGGGCTCGGGCGACGTGAAGTACCACCTGGGCGCCTCGTCGGACCGCGCCTTCGACGGCAACAACGTCCACCTGTCGCTCACCGCCAACCCCTCGCACCTGGAGATCGTCAACCCGGTGGTGATCGGCAAGGCCCGGGCCAAGCAGGCCTTCGCCCTGCGCGAACAGCCGACCGCCGGGCGCGGCCACGTGCTGCCGCTGCTGCTGCACGGCGACGCCGCCTTCGCCGGCCAGGGCGTGGTGGCCGAGTGTTTCGCGCTGTCGGGCCTGAAGGGCTATGGCGTGGGCGGCTCGATCCACTTCATCGTCAACAACCAGATCGGCTTCACCACCAGCCCGAAGAACAGCCGCTCCTCGCCCTATCCGTCCGACGTGGCGCTGATGGTCGAGGCGCCGATCTTCCACGTGAACGGCGACGATCCCGAAGCCGTCACCTACGCCGCCAAGGTCGCCACCGAGTTCCGCCAGCTGTTCGGCAAGGACGTGGTCATCGACATGTTCTGCTACCGGCGGTTCGGCCACAACGAGGGCGACGACCCGACGATGACGTCGCCGCTGATGTACCAGAAGATCAAGGCCCACCCCTCGACGCGCGAGCTCTATAGCCGCCGGCTGGTGTCGGAAGGCGTGGTCACCGACGCCGAGGTCGAGGCCTGGATCACCGCGTTCGACGGCTTCCTCGACCAGGAGTTCGAGGCCGGCAAGTCGTACAAGGCCGACAAGGCCGACTGGCTGGACGGCAAGTGGGCCGGCCTGACGGCGCCCGGCAGCGACGACCGCCGCGGCGAGACCGCCGTGCCGATGCAGAAGCTCAAGGACCTGGGCCTGAAGATGACCGCGGTGCCCGAGCGGGTGGCCCTGCACAAGACCGTCGAGCGGGTGGTGCAGAACCGCCGCCAGATGATCGAGACCGGCCAGGGGATCGACTGGTCCACCGGCGAGGAGCTGGCCTTCGCCACCCTGCTGGACGGCGGCTACCCGGTGCGCCTGTCGGGCCAGGACAGCGTGCGGGGCACCTTCACCCAGCGCCACGCCGGACTGGTCGACCAGAAGACCGAGGAAACCTATTTCCCCCTGCGCCACCTGTCGCCTAACCAGGCCCACTTCGAGGCGCTGGACAGCGCGCTCTCGGAAGAGGCGGTGCTGGGCTTCGAATACGGCTTCTCGCTGGCCGACCCCAAGACGCTCACCCTGTGGGAAGCCCAGTTCGGCGACTTCGTGAACGGCGCCCAGGTGGTCATCGACCAGTTCATCTCGTCGGGCGAACGCAAGTGGCTGCGGATGAGCGGCCTGGTGATGCTGCTGCCCCACGGCTACGAGGGCCAGGGGCCGGAGCACTCCTCCGCCCGGCTCGAGCGCTTCCTGCAGTCCTGCGCCGAGGACAACATGCAGGTGGCCAACTGCACCACGCCCGCCAACTATTTTCACATCCTGCGCCGCCAGCTGCTGCGCGAGTTCCGCAAGCCGCTGATCATGATGTCGCCCAAGAGCCTGCTGCGGCACAAGAAGGCGGTCTCGGACCTGGCCGACTTCGCCGAGGGCTCGTCCTTCCACCGCGTGCTGCACGACGACGCCGAGCGCGGCCGCAACACCACTGTCGCGCTGAAGCCCGAGGAAGAGATCCGCCGCGTCGTGCTGTGCTCGGGCAAGGTCTATTACGACCTGCTGGAGGCCCGCGAGGCCAAGGGCGTCGACGACGTCTATCTGATGCGCCTGGAGCAGTTCTATCCGTGGCCGGTGAAGTCGCTCTCCACCGAGCTGAAGCGCTTCAAGAACGCCGAGCTGGTCTGGTGCCAGGAAGAGCCGAAGAACATGGGCGGCTGGACCTTCGTCGACCCCTGGCTGGAGCTGACGCTCGAGCGGCTGAACATCAAGGCCAAGCGCGCCCGCTATGTGGGCCGCCCGGCCTCGGCCGCCACGGCCACCGGCCTGATGAGCCGGCACCTGAAAGAACTCGAGACCTTCCTCAACGAAGCCTTCGCCTGAGGCTTGAAGCCCGTAAGACTGCAGGAGCCTTTTCCATGGCCGACATCATGACGCCCGCCCTGGGCGAGTCCGTCACCGAGGCGACGGTGGCGCGCTGGACCAAGAAGCCCGGGGACGCCGTCAGGAAGGACGAGATCCTGGTCGAGCTGGAGACCGACAAGGTCAGCCTGGAAGTGGCCGCCCCGTCGGATGGCGTGCTGTCGGAAATCGCCGCCGAGGAAGGCGCCACCGTCCATCCCGGCGCGCTGCTGGGCAAGGTGAGCCAAGGCGCCGCGGCTTCCGCGGCCCCCGCGCCCGCCAAGGCCGCCGCCGCGCCGGCCCCCGCGCCCCAGCCTGCGCCGGCGCCCGCCGCCGAAGCCCGGCCCGCCGCGCCTTCGGCGCAGCGGGTGATCGCCGAGAACCGGCTGGACGCCGCCGCCATCGCCGGCACCGGCAAGGACGGCCGGATCACCAAGGGCGACGCCCTGGCCGCCCTGGAGGCCCGCGCCGCCGCGCCCGCCGCCGCGCCCGCCCCGTCCGCCCCGCGCGAGATCCACGCCGCCGAGGAGCGGGTCCGCATGACCCGCCTGCGCCAGACCATCGCGCGCCGGCTGAAGGAGGCGCAGAACAACGCCGCCATGCTGACGACCTTCAACGAGGTCGACATGACCGAGGTCATGAGCCTGCGGAACAAGTACAAGGACGTCTTCGAGAAGCGCCACGGGGTGAAGCTGGGCTTCATGGGCTTCTTCGTGAAGGCCTGCATCCACGCCCTGAAGCAGGTCCCCGACGTCAATGCCGAGATCGACGGCCAGGACATCATCTACAAGAACCACTACGACATCGGCGTCGCCGTCGGCACCGAGAAGGGCCTGGTGGTCCCGGTGATCCGCGACGCCGACACGCTCAGCCTGGCCGGCGTCGAGCAGGCGATCGGCGATGTGGGCAAGAAGGCCCGCGACGGCCGCCTGGCGCTGGAAGACCTGCAGGGCGGGACCTTCACCATCTCCAACGGCGGGGTCTATGGCTCGCTGATGTCGACGCCGATCCTCAACGCCCCGCAGTCGGGCATCCTGGGCATGCACAAGATCCAGGACCGGCCGATGGCCATGAACGGCCAGGTGGTGATCCGCCCGATGATGTACCTGGCGCTCAGCTACGACCACCGCGTGGTCGACGGCCAGGGCGCGGTGACCTTCCTGGTCAAGGTCAAGGAAGCCATCGAGGACCCCGAGCGCCTGCTGCTCGACGTCTAGGCGTCGGACCTGTTCGCGTAACCCATCCGAGTGACCGCGGCGGCGGGCCCCGCGCCCGCCGCGCCGAAGACCGAGCCCCGAGGACCAGACCATGGCTGAATACGACGTCGTCATCATCGGGGGCGGCCCCGGCGGCTACAACGCCGCGATCCGGGCGGGCCAGCTGGGCCTGACGGCGGCCTGCGTCGAGAAGCGCGCCACCCTGGGCGGCACCTGCCTGAACGTCGGCTGCATGCCGTCCAAGGCCCTGCTGCACGCCTCGGAACTCTACGACGCCGCCCAGGGCGAGTTCGCCAAGCTGGGGATCGACGTCCAGCCCAAGCTGAACCTGACCCAGATGATGGCCCAGAAGGCCGAGTCCGTGACGGCGCTGACCAAGGGCATCGAGTTCCTGTTCAAGAAAAACAAGGCCGACTGGATCAAGGGCGCGGGCCGGATCGCCGGCCCGGGCAAGGTCGAGGTGACCGCCGAGGACGGCTCGGTCACCACGCTTGCGGCCAAGAACATCGTCATCGCCACCGGCTCGGAGCCCTCGCCCCTGCCGGGCGTGGTGGTGGACCAGAACCGCATCGTCGATTCCACCGGCGCCCTGTCGCTGCCGGAAGTCCCCAAGAGCCTGATCGTCATCGGCGCCGGCATCATCGGCCTGGAGCTGGGCTCGGTCTGGCGCCGGCTGGGCGCCCAGGTGACGGTGGTCGAGTTCCTCGACCGCATCACGCCCGGCATGGACGCCGAGACCGCCAAGGCCTTCCAGCGCGCGCTGAGCAAGCAGGGGATCGCCTTCAAGCTGGGCTCGAAGGTCACCGGCGCGAAGGCCGGGAAGACCGACGTGACCCTGACCGTCGAGCCGGTCGCCGGCGGCGCGGCCGAGACGCTCAAGGCCGACTACGTGCTGCTGGCCATCGGCCGGCGGCCCTATACCGAGGGCCTGGGCCTGGAGAGCGTCGGGATCACGCCCGACAAGCGCGGGTTCATCGAGACCGACCACTTCAAGACCTCGGCGGCGGGCGTCTGGGCGTTGGGCGACGCCATCCACGGTCCCATGCTGGCCCACAAGGCCGAGGAGGACGCGGTCGCCTGCATCGAGCTGATCGCCGGCAAGGCGGGCCACGTGGACTACGACCTGGTGCCGAGCGTGGTCTACACCGCCCCGGAAGTGGCCTGGGTCGGCAGGACCGAGGAGCAGCTGAAGGAGGCCGGCGTCGCCTACAAGGCCGGCAAGTTCCCGTTCATCGCCAACAGCCGCGCCAAGATCAACCACGAGACCGAGGGCTTCGTGAAGGTGCTGGCCGACGCCAGGACCGACGAGATCCTCGGCGTCCACATGATCGGGCCCCAGGCTGGCGAGATGATCGGCGAATACTGCGTGGCCATGGCCTTCAAGGCCGCCAGCGAGGACATCGCCCGCATCTGCCACCCCCACCCCACCCGCTCGGAGGCCGGCAAGCAGGCGTCCATGGCGGTCGGGGGCTGGACGATGCAGGCCTAGGGGCGGTTTCCCCCTTCATGGGGAGGTGGAGGGCTAAGCCCGCGGGTGGGCCTTCGCATAGGCCGCCAGCAGGCCTGCCGCGTCGACCTGGGTGTAGCGCTGGGTCGTCGACAGCGAGGCGTGGCCCAACAGTTCCTGGATCGAGCGCAGGTCGGCGCCGGCGCCCAGCAGGTGGGTGGCGAAGGAATGCCGCAGGGCGTGGGGCGTGGCGCTGTCGGGCAGGCCCAGCCGGCCGCGCAGGCCCTGGACGGTGGCCTGCACATGGCGCGGGCTGAGCGGGCCGCCCCGCCGGGCGCGGAACAGCGGCTGGTCGGGCGCCAGGACGTAGGGGACCTCGAGCAGATAGGCGTCCACCGCCTCGCGCACCGCCGGCAGCACCGGGACCATGCGGGTCTTCGACCCCTTGCCCAGGATGCGCAGGGTGTCGGGCAGCGGCGCGTCGGCGCGCTTCAGCGACAGGGCCTCGGAGATCCGCAGGCCGCAGCCGTAGAGCAGGGTCAGCACCGCCTGGTCGCGGGCGGCCTCCCAGTCCTCGCGGTCGGGATCCAGGCCGGGCTCGGCCAGCAGGCCGCGGGCCTGGTCCTCGCTGACCGGGCGCGGCGCGCCGGGCCGGACTCTGGGGCCGCGCACCAGCGACACCGAGGCGTTGGGCGTGTCCAGCCGCCGGTCGAGGAACTTGTGGAAGGTCCGCACCGCCGACAGCGCCTGGGACAGCGAGCGCGGCGACAGCGGCCGCTCGCCCTGGCGCAGGTGGGCCAGCCAGCTGCGGATGTCGCCGGCGCTGATCTCGGCGAAGGCGGCCAGTGTCATGGCTTCGCCGCGGTGCTGTTCGAGGAAGGCGATATAGCGCGACCCGGCGAAGCCGTAGGCCTCCAGCGTGCGGGGCGAGGCGCGGCGTTCCTGCCCCAGGTGTTCGAGCCAGGCGGCCAGCGCCGCCCTGGCCGTGGGCGCGGTCAGAGGACCGGCCATCGCTCCGCCGTCCGTTCCACCACGCGGGCCAGGAAGGCCACCAGCTCGACGCCCATGTCTTCGGTGAAACCCTCGTCGTCGGCCGAGCCGAAGGCGATCAGGCCCTGGCGCGCCGGCTCCCAGATGGCCATGCGCACCATGGCCATGGACCGCACCTGCTCGGCGCGTTGCCCGAAAAGGCCAAGGGCCGTGGGCGAGAAGCCCATGCGCGCCAGGCTCTGGCTGTCGCCGAGGATCAGGTCGATCTGGCCGTCGACCAGCATCCGCCAGCCGGCGGGCGTGCGCCCCGGGCCCTCCAGGGCGACGATGCCGGCGACCAGGCCAAAGCGCAGCTGCGCCAGCTCGTCGACCCGGCGGGCGAGGTCGGCGTGGTTGCGCGATTCCAGCAGGTCGACCACCGCCCCGTGGGTCTGGGCCTGGGCGGCGTAGTTCTCGCGCGCCGTGGCCTCCAGCCGCTTGCGCACGCTCGATTCGCGCTTGTGGGCGGCGTGGACCCGGGCCAGCGCCGCGGGCCCGAAGTCGACCACGTTCTGGACGTCGGGACGCAGGCCGAGCTGCGCCAGCAGGTCCGCGTCGTCGCGGACGAAGTCCGGGTTCTCGGTCAGGAACCGGCGGACCTCGTCGGCCCAGAGCGCCTCGTCCGTCGCCGCAAGCCCTACGTCCATGCCGTCCCCCGGAAGCCGCTACAGGATCGACTGCCCCGTCTTGGCCCAGTCGCTCATGAACTGTTCAAGACCCTTTTCGGTTAACGGGTGCTTGAAGAGGTCGGTGAACACCCCAGGCGGAATGGTCGCGCAATCGGCGCCGGAGAGCGCCGCGGCGGTCACATGGGCCGGGTTGCGGATCGAGGCGGCGAGGATCTCGGTGTCGAAATCGTAGGTGTCGTAGATCGCCCGGATCTCGGAGATCAGCCCCATGCCGTCGGCCCCGTGGTCGTCCAGCCGGCCGATGAAGGGCGAGACGTAGCTGGCGCCGGCCTTGGCCGCGAGCAGGGCCTGGGCGGCGGAAAAGCACAGGGTGACGTTGGTCTGGATGCCCTCGCGGGCGAATTCGGCGGTGGCCATCAGGCCGGCGCGGGTCAGTGGCACCTTGACCACGACATTGGTGGCGACGCTGGCGAGCTTGCGGCCCTCGGCCAGCATGCCGGCGGCGTCCATGGCGGCGACCTCGGCGCTCACGGGCCCCTCGACGAGGCCGCAAATCTCGGCGATGACCTCCAGCATGGGCCGGCCGGACTTGGCGATCAGCGACGGGTTGGTGGTGACGCCGTCCACCAGGCCGGTGGCGACCAGGTCCTTGAGGACGGCCGTGTCGGTGGTGTCGAGGAAGATCTGCATTGCGAGGGTCCAGGTGTTCAGGTGGGCCGTCCTTTTAGCCGCGCCCGCGCCTCCGCGCCAGGAAGGCCGCCCGCGATGAGCCGGATCGCCTCGGTCCTGCTGCCCATGCCGCTGCCGGAAGCCTTCGACTATGCCGAGCCGGAGGGCATGGGGCTGGAGGTCGGCGACCAGGTCGCCGCGCCGCTGGGGCCGCGCCTGTTGCGCGGGGTGGTGGTGGCGCTGCGCGAGGCCGCCGGCGGCAACCGGCCGCTCAAGCCCGTGGACGGCAAGCTCGACGACCCGCCGGTGCCGCCCGGGACGCTGGAGTTCATACAGTGGGCCGCGCGCTACAGCGTCGATTCGCCGGGCCAGGCCCTGGCCATCGCCTTGCGCGGCGCCCGCGCGCCCCGGCCCCGGCCCGAGAAGGTGACCGAGGCGACGGGGCTCCTGCCCGCCCGCCCGACGCCGGCCCGTGAGAAGGTGCTGCAGACGGTGGCGACCGGGCGCTTCTCGCCCGCCGACCTGGCCCGCGCCGCCGGCGTCGGCGCCGGGGTGGTGAAGGCGCTGATCGACGAGGGCGTGCTGGCCGTGCGGCTGATCGAGGCGGAGGCGCGGTTCGACCCGCCCGACCTCACGCGGCCTGGACCCGAGCTCAATCCCAGCCAGGCCGCCGCCGCCGAGGCCCTCGTCGCCATGGTGGGGCAAGGGGGCTTCAGCACCGCCCTGCTCGATGGGGTGACCGGCTCGGGCAAGACCGAGGTCTATCTGGAGGCGGTGGCCGCCGCCCTGGCCGAGCCCGACGCCCAGGTGCTGGTGCTGCTGCCGGAGATCGCGCTCACCCAGGCGGTGATCACCCGCTTCGCCGCGCGGTTCGGCGTGCAGCCGGCCGAGTGGCACTCCGACGTCCCGCCGCCCGCGCGCCGGCGGGTGTGGGAGGCGCTGGCCCGCGGCCGCTGCCGGATCGTGGTGGGCGCGCGTTCGGCCCTGTTCCTGCCCTTCCGCAAGCTGCGGCTGATCGTCGTCGATGAGGAGCACGACGCCTCCTACAAGCAGGAGGAGGGCTTCATCTACCAGGCCCGCGACATGGCGGTGGTGCGGGGCAAGATCGAGGGCGCGGCGGTGGTGCTGGCCTCGGCCACCCCGTCGCTGGAGACCCTGCGCAACGCCGAGACCGGGCGCTTCGGGTGGCTGAAGCTCGCCTCGCGGCACGGGATCGCCCGGCTGCCCGACATCGACCTGATCGACCTGCGCGAGACCCCGCCCGAGCACGGCCGCTGGCTGTCGCCGCGGCTGGTGACCGCCATGGGCGAGACCTTCGCGCGTGGCGAACAGACCCTGCTGTTCCTCAACCGGCGGGGCTATGCGCCGCTGGTGCTCTGCCGGGTCTGCGGCGAGCGGATGACGGCGCCCGACACCGACAGCTGGCTGGTGGAGCACCGCTATTCCGGCCGGCTGGTCTGCCACCTCACCGGCTTCTCCATGCCCAAGCCCGAGGCCTGCCCGCATTGCGGCGCCAAGGACAGCCTGGTCTCCATCGGCCCCGGCGTGGAGCGGGTGCAGGAGGAGGCCCAGGCCCTGTTCCCCCAGGCGCGGGTGGCGATCTTCTCCTCCGACACACTGTTCGACGGCCGTGAGGCGCGCCGCCTGGTCCAGGCCATGGAGGAGGGGCAGATCGACATCCTGGTGGCGACCCAGGCGGCCGCCAAGGGCCACAACTTCCCGGGCCTGACCCTGGTGGGCGTGGTCGACGCCGACCTGGGTCTGCGCGGCGGCGACCTGCGGGCGGCCGAGCGCACCTACCAGCTCCTGGCCCAGGCCACGGGGCGGGCGGGCCGCCGCGACCGGCCGGGCCGCGCGCTGCTGCAGACCTATGCGCCCGAGCATGCGGTGATGCAGGCCCTGAAGGCCCAGGACCGCGACGCCTTCCTGGCCGCCGAGATGGCCGAGCGGGAGCTGGCCAGCCTGCCGCCGTTCGGGCGGCTCGGCGCGGTGATCGTCTCCGGCGAGGACCCGCGCCTGCTCGAGACCTTCGTCCGCGCCATGGCCGAGGCCGCGCCGAACGCCGAGGGGGTGGAGGTCTATGGCCCGGCCGATGCGCCCCTGGCCCTGGTGCGCGGGCGTCGGCGCAAGCGCTTCCTGGTCCGCGCCGACCGCACTGTCGACCTGTCGGCCTACCTCGCCACCTGGCGGGCCCGGATCAAGCCGCCGGCCTCGATCCGGGTCGCCATCGACGTGGACCCCTACAGCTTCCTGTGACGGCTCAGTGGTGGGCCGGCCCGCCCGGCTCGGCCTTCCCGCGGGCGCGCCGGCTCAGCATGTTCAGGCTTTCCACCAGGGCCGAGAAGGCCATGGCCGCATAGATGTAGCCCTTGGGCACGTGGACGCCGAAGCCGTCGGCGATCAGCACCGCCCCGATCATCAGCAGGAAGCCCAGCGCCAGCATCACCACGGTCGGGTTGTTGTTGATGAAGTTGGCCAGCGGATCGGCGGCCAGCATCATCGCCCCGACGGCGACGATCACCGCGACCATCATGATCGGCAGGTGGTCGGTCATGCCCACCGCGGTGAGGATCGAGTCGACGGAGAACACCAGGTCCAGCAGCAGGATCTGGATGATCGCCGCGCCGAAGCCCGACACGACCGGGGTCTTGGCGTCCATCAGGCCGTGGGTGGCGTTGGGGTCCACCTTCTCATGGATCTCCGTGGTGGCCTTCCACAGCAGGAACAGGCCGCCGGCGATCAGGATCAGGTCGCGCCAGGAGAATGACAGCTCGAACATCGGGTGGCCCTGGGCGTCGAGCGGCGCGCTGAAGGGCAGGGCGAACACCGGCCGGGTCAGGCTGACGATGAAGGCCAGGGTCGACAGCAGCGCCAGACGCATCAACAGGGCCAGGGAGATGCCGATGCGCCGCGCCTTGCTGCGGGATTCCGCCGGCAGCTTGTTCGACAGAATCGAGATGAAGATCAGATTGTCGATCCCCAGGACCACTTCCATGACGATCAGGGTGACCAGCGCGGCCCAGGCGGCGGGATCGGCGACCAGGGCGGAAATGCTGCTCATAGAGGTCCTCTCGGGGTTGCGACGGGGCTGTTCTAACGCATTCGACGCACGCGCCTAGATCGATGGCGCTGAAGGCTCTCCTCGCTCGCCCGGCGCGCGACTTGCACTCGCTCGTCTGGGGCGCTCGCGGGGGCGCCGAAACGGGACGCTGCGAGCTATGAACGACGCCCAGAACATCCGCCAGCTCACCGGCCTGCGCTTTTTTGCGGCCCTCTGGGTCGTGCTGTTCCATTATTGGCCGAACCTTCAGGCGGCCGGCGAGCCCGCCGTGGTGGCGAAGGGCTATCTCGGCGTCGAGCTGTTCTTCATCCTGTCGGGCTTCATCCTCTGCCACGTCTACCGCGCCAGCGTGGAGGCCGAGCGCTTCCGCTATGGCGCCTTCCTGTGGAATCGGCTGGCGCGGGTCTATCCGCTGCATCTGGCCACCCTCGTCGGCCTGGGCGCGGTGGCCGCGGTCGCCACGGCGGCGGGCTTCGCCGTCGACGCCAACGTCCTGTCGTGGCAAGCGCTGCCCGCGAACCTGCTGCTCGTCCAGGCCTGGGGCTTCGCGCCCGTGGCCGGGTGGAACCACCCCTCGTGGTCGATCTCCGCCGAATGGTTCGCCTACCTGTCGTTTCCGCTGTTCGCCTGGGGCGCGTTGAAGCTGAAGGACCGCCCGAACCTGGCGGTCGCCGGGGCGGTCGCCCTGATCGTGGGACTCTACGCCGCGTTCGAGGCCCTCACCGGCCAGCTGCTCACCCAGGCCACCATCTCCTGGGGCGTGCTGCGGATCGTTCCCTGCTTCGCCTACGGCTGCGCCCTGCACGCCCTGTGGCGGGCCCGGCCGGCGGCGAGTCGCCCCACGGCCCTGGCGGGCGCCTTGTTTTCAGGCGCCGGGGTCATGATTCTGGCGGCCACCGGCGCTCCGGACGCCCTGATCGTCACCGGTCTCGGACTTGTGATCCTGTATCTGGCGCGTGTCGCCCAAAGCGGCTCGCAAGCTTTCGGTAACCCCGCCTTCGTGTACCTGGGTGAGATCAGCTACTCGGTCTATATGATCTGCGTACCCTGGAAGATCGTATTCGTGAATTGCGCGACGCGCGTTCTGCAGATCAGCGGGGAACAGCTTCCCTGGCCGGTGTGGTTTGTTTTCCTGATGTCCGTGATTCCGCTCGCCGCGCTCTCGTATCATCTGATCGAGAAGCCTGCTCGCCTTCAGCTGAAGCTGTGGTCCGAGGGGTGGGGCGCGCGGCGACCTTCGGCCGCACGGGCCTAAACCCTCTTTTCATTCTCGTGTGGGATGGGTAACCCTGTTGCGAGTTCGCGTCGGGGAGTTCCCATAACATGCGTCAACGGGCGAGAACCGTCTTCGGTTCCCTGGCCGCCGCGGCCGTTATGACCTTTGCGCCGATCTCCGGCGCGATGGCCGATACCTATTGGCAGTGCGTTCCGTTCGCACGGCTGATCTCGGGAATCCAGATCTTCGGCGACGCCCGCACCTGGTGGAGCCAGGCGGTCGGCAAGTACGAAACCGGCTTCCAGCCCAAGGCCGGCGCCGTTCTCTGCTTCAAGCCCACCCAGCGCATGAAACTTGGTCACGTGGCGGTGGTGAGCCAGGTGCTCACCGAGCGGGTGATCCAGATCACCCACGCCAACTGGTCGCGTATCGACGGCACGCGGGGCCAGGTGGAGAAGGACGTCACCGTGATCGACGTTTCGCCCGCCGGCGACTGGTCGGCGGTCAAGGTCTGGTACGATCCGGTCCGCGACCTGGGCGGCAGCACCTATCCCACCGAGGGCTTCATCTATCCCGACTCCGGCGCCCAGCGGGCGGCCAATTCGGGTTTCAACCAGGCCCAGAACGCCGCTATCGCCATGGCCAACCAGATGGCCTCGGCCGTCCGCCCCGGCGCCGGCGCCCTGTCGATCCTGACCCAGGCGGCCGACTCCACCGACCGCGTCGCCGCCCTCATCCAGGCCGCCACCTCGCGCGACGCCGCCCGCGATTGACGCTCCGCCGCGGCCGCCCCATGACTGGCGGCCCGACGCGGAGGACCTCATGCTGAACGTGCTGCGGCGTGCCGGGCCGGGCTTCACCTCCATCGACGAGTGCAAGGCCTGGCGCCTGCCCGACGACGCCGTCTGGATCGACCTGTGCTCCCCCAGTCGCGACCAGGAACTCGCCGTCGAGAACGGTCTGGGCCTCGACCTGCCGACCCGCGAGGAGATGGCGGCGATCGAGCCCTCGAGCCGCCTCTACCAGGAGAACGGCGCGACCTTCCTGACCACCACGCTCCTCGCCCACAGCCAGGAAGGCCACCCGGTCGCCACGCCGGTCACCTTCGTGCTGGCCAAGGGCGTGCTGGTCACCATCCGCTACGAAAACCTGAAGGCGTTCGCGGTCTACGCCCAGCGCGTGGCGGCGGCCTGTCCGCCCTGCGGCGGCGAGGCGTTCCTGGGGCTGCTGGATGCGGTGGTCGAACGGCTGGCGGAGATCCTCGAGCACACGTCGGCCCAGGTGGAGCAGGCCTCGGCGGCGATTTTCAACCGGCCCCACGGCGGCGCATTCGAGCCGCTGCTCACCGAACTGGCCCGCGCCCAGTCGGTCACCGCCATGGTGCGCGGCGCCCTGGTCAGCCTGGGACGGCTGGTGGGATATGCGAGCCTGGCCGAGGAACTGGCCGGCGATCCGACCCGGCTGACGCACCTGGACTCGCTCAAGCACGACGCCCAGTCCCTGACCGAGCACGCCAGCCACCAGGCCTCCCACATCTCCTTCCTGCTCGATGCGGCGCTTGGCCTGATCAACATCGAGCAGAACAGCATCATCAAGATCTTCTCGGTGGTGTCGGTGGTGTTCCTGCCGCCCACCCTGGTGGCGTCGATCTACGGCATGAACTTCATCCACATGCCGGAGCTGAAATGGATGGCGGGCTATCCGTTCGCCATCGCCCTGATGGCGGCCTCGGCCATCCTCCCGCTGGGCTATTTCCGGCGGCGGGGCTGGCTCTAGGCCGCCGCCTAGAGCTCCAGGCCCGGGATCACCTGCGCCTCCACGGCGGCCAGCGCCCTGGGCGACAGGGTGACGATCTTGCGGGCGTCCAGGTCGAAGCTGGCGGTGATCGCCTCGGCCGCGGCCCAGGGCCGGCCGGTCGCCGGGTCGAGCAGCCAGTGGACGAGCCGGCGGAAGCGGGCGTCGGTCCAGGTGGTCGCCGAGCGCAGCGCCAGCCGGTCGCCGGCGCGGGGCCAGGCGAAATAGGCCAGCCGGTACTCCAGCGCCGCGCCGCCGATCCGGGGCGCCGCCCCGTCGCGGCCCGGCTCCGAGCCCGGCCGCGTCTCGCCCACCAGCCGGCGGATGCCGTCGGAGATGCGGCCCATGAACAGCTCGGCCCGCATGCGGCCAAAGACGTCGCAGTCCTGCGGCCCCACCGCGCCCTGGCCGGTGTGGACCAGGCCGAGTTCGTCAGCCCGCGCCAGGCTGGCCGTGCTGGCGGTCGCCGGCGTCGGGGCGAGGCTGCGCGCCGCCGCATAGGCCGGGACCGGGGCGGTCAGCGCCGCGGCCCGGTCGCGGATCCGCTGGGGCCAGGGGAAGGCCGCGCCCGTCCCCGAGGTGGCGTGGCTGACGAGGACCTGGAAGGTGGCGGCCGGCTCGCCCGACAGGTGGCGCATGACCAGCAGCAGCCGCGCCTCGCTCTCGCCCATCTCGACCACGCTCCCGGTCATGGCCAGCACCGCGTTGGGGCGGGCCTCGCGCAGGAAGCGGATGTGCTGCTCGCGCACCACCAGGGTCGAGTCGGCCTCGGGCGAGAAGGCCTGCGGCATGCCCAGCTCCGCGGCCAGCCCCGCCAGCCCCTCCATGGCCTTGGCCACGTAGAAGCGGACGTTCAGGTGCCCCATCTCGTCGCATTCCCAGGTGTTGACCCCGCCCGCCCAGACCTCGACCCCGACTTCGTCCGCCACGCCCCGTCCCCCCGCTGCTTCGCCGCCCAGCTTAGGGGGGTTGGCGGCGCGGCGCATCCCGCGGCGGATCGCGCGGGCGGGTCATCTGTGTCAGGCTGCGACGCGGGGGAGGAGCAGGGCGATGGCCGGGACCGGGCGAAGGCGGGGGGCGAGGGTGCTGGTGAAGCGCCATTCGGCCGCCACGCGCCTCACCCACTGGATCAACGCCCTGGCGCTCGCCGTGCTGCTGATGAGCGGGCTGCAGATCTTCAACGCCCACCCGGCGCTCTACTGGGGCCACAAGTCGACCTTCGCCGCGCCCTGGATCGCCATGACCGCCGCCGAGCGGGACGGGCGCAGCGTCGGCCT
>Ga0307513_10003749_pt1 | contig 20510 bp, 20 predicted proteins | sample 15_EM_MG_FD_202174 | JGI IMG/M metagenome (GOLD analysis project Ga0307513, IMG submission 202174) | Populus trichocarpa ectomycorrhiza microbial communities from riparian zone in the Pacific Northwest, United States - 15_EM | ecosystem: Host-associated > Plants > Roots > Unclassified | place...
CAAAGTGGTGAGTAAGTTTTGAAAGAACTCACAACTTACCCACTGGGCAAAGTGGGAGCGAATTGATCACAAACTCTCAACAAACTCTCAATTTGCCTGCCAGGTAAGACCCCCTCTGCCCCCAGTGAAAAGAGAGTGTGCTTGGGTCCGGCCGAGCGCTAGCTCTATCGGACGTGGCGGGCCATCACGAAAATCTCGAATCGGATTCTAGGCAATCGTGCGCAACCGATGCGCTTCGAGGAACCAAGTTCGCACACTCCATCCGCTTCCAGGCGGTTCGGAGCGGTTCCACCGGGGCACTTTCTCACGAATGTGCTTTCATCGAAACGCTGTCCATGGAAGCGCTTCGAAGCACCCCCCCTAAAGTTTTGTGTAGTGTATCGCCGAGTAAATTGGTGATTATTCCAAGCGCATGGGTCATCCGTTCCGTCTAAATCCGGTGCTCGCAGAACAAGCCAGGCGAGGTAAAATTACTCGGGCGCGATTGTACGGGCTTCGAAGCGCTTCTGTGGTACTTCCGGTTACTTATCCCAGGTGCTTACAACTAGAAAAATGCCGACTTGACGTCGGCAGAAACCTTGCTCGCCAAAGGGTTGCTGATAATATTCTCGAAGTCCGGTTCAGTTTACGTTCGACCACATGGTGAAGATTAGTGGACGTGTTCAAACCCGTCGGATGTACCCTAGTTAGTCTGGTATAGTGTCCTACATATTGGCCCACCAGAGGAAGTGGCACGAGAACACGTCACTCTCATTCGTGCAGGCGCCCTCGCTGTGGCTGAAAATTGTGCATTAAACTCAGATGGAGGCTTGAAGGACCCAAGTGAGATAACCCGGGTACACTCCCCAAACTACGAGTATCCTCCGTGGAGATACTGCGAGGTTCGCGTTCGACCACCTCCCGGCTCGGGGCTCCTCGGTTGCTTTGTAGAGGGCGTTCTCAAGCGCGGGTCTCGACGACGATAAATGCCATGGTAAAGTCTCAACTAGTACTTTTGCTCCCGAACCGGACGTGAACCGGACTTCGAAACATTAATCACATCTCCTACATCCCGGCTTTCAAATTTCACTCTTCAGTGTTCAACCTATATGTTGCTATCTCATGTAACTTTGGGCGGAATACTATCTAGCCACTGCGAGACTTTGACGACGACACGTTTCTACGGACTCATGTACCAGAGCTAGTCGAAAAGGATGAAAGGCTCAAGTTGTCACGAGGAAATGGTGGGCCAAAATGACACCGTGATTTCAATGTAATATGTAGAAATAAAATTCGTGCATACACGGTACGCGGTTTAATGTCCAGCAAGCCGACAACAACCATTGTTGCCGAGGACCGGTGGCCGGCCTACTGATGCCGATCCCCGCGCCTGCCCTTGAGCAACATGTGTACCGTCAAAATGTTCACTTTGCCAGCGACACGCGCTTATAATATAGGGGGTCAGAGAAACCTTGCAAGCAAGGTAATTCTTCTCGGCATTTTCCTGATGGGGAAGGAGGAGCAACTGGAGGGCGGGAACTCCTTTCGCGATTTCAAGTTCTCGAATCACCACAATCTGTTCCACTGTAATAACTAATCCATCCTCAACATCAACTATCAGACTGGGGTGGGAGAACACAAGCCAGAACCAGGCTCTCCTCCGTCCAACGTTTAGTACTCGGCCCTTGCTTTACACCAGTCTCACAACTTCACTCTTCCCATCATCCCTAGTGCTCGAAGGACAATGGAAACTTGACGGGAGTCTGAAGGGCCCTGACACCTCCACCTGATCATCCGGAAGTCCGCCGGCGACGCCTCAACTCGCCTCGCCACCACCTCCGAACAATAACCCACACCTTCGCTGGGTTCCCCCCACCTTGGTCGCCTTTTAACGTTGAACGTTGAACTACTACTCCGACCGTCCAGTTTGTTTCCCCACTGAAATCCAGAACTGAAACAGCGAGACTCCCCCCCTCGAGATCGTGATAACTAACAAGACCCACCGGATCGTTCGACGGGATCAACTATCGCAACAGGTCCCAGACAGCCAGCCCCCCATTCCACCCTTCGGGTAGCCTTCCACGCCGCCACCGCAACTCGGCCTCCGTTCCCGTCGACACATCCTCCCGTCCACTCGCATCGGTACTTCCCTCACCGTACCGCTCGACACGCGAAAAGTTGGGTCGCGTCACCTCCACCGTGTCGCGCAAACACACGAAGACTCGCCTCCTTCGCTTTGTACCCCAACTTTGTACATCCCTACCTTGCCTATACGTCAAGTTACTGGTCCCACTTTGCTCACCACCGGTTTTCGCGACGTGTTTTGCGGTGTGGCTTCGCCTATGTCGAAGCCCCCGCTTCGATAGTCACTCATTTCCGTCGTTTTGATGGTGCCGTTCCCTTTCCAGAAGCGAAAGAATCAATTCTCATTCCACCTCGTTAACTGCAACCATCGATTAGTAGCTCTGATCCACACAATCATTCATAACAATGTCTCCTATTCGCAAATCAACCGAACCCCCTCTTGCATGCGCATGCCGTTCAATTACCGAGCTCGCCTAAGAAAGACGCCGTAAGTAATGGAGTGCCATCCCTCTTACTTTTTATGTTGCAGGGCGATCCTCTCTCATGTCTGACGTCGAAGCCATATACATATGAAGAACTTCTTCCCATCAACTCCGACCAGGAGCGATAACCTTTTTTTTGCTCTCCAGGACGATTCGCCGCACGCGAACCCTTTCTTTGACTTATTCGGGGGTGAACTCACTCCCGAGTTTCCATCAAAGACGGAGAGTCCTCCCGTTTCATCACCTGGCTATGTAAGCGTGGGTTCTCATTCTCTTTCCGCGAGCTCCAGGTGTTGACTGGCAATTATGATCTCAACTCCTTTTCTCATGTGTCCCGTAGTCCGATTCCCGAGCCGGGGGTTCCGGACGGAAAAAGGAGGGACAGACCATGATAAACAATGCTTGCTCGTGCCGTGTCAGGTACCAACGTCGCCCATCGGATTCCCCACCCAGTCCCGCCTCCCTAGATTCCTCGACTAGTTCCTCGGTCTCCGGCTATTCCGATGTGATAACGCCAGTGTTCATACGCTGTCTGCAATCCGGTACGCCAGGAGCCCCGATGACTGGATCCTTCATTCTCAACGACGGCCGAAGTCACTTGAGGTCCTCCAGGACCCCCTCCCTACGTCACCGTGAATCCTTTCAACAACCAGAGGCGTTTGCGTGTTGATACTGTCGATACCTCGATTGTGACAAGCGATCCGCTGATAAAAGGACGACGAAGATCACGCATCTCAAGTTCAGCACGTATGTTTATCCCAACCCTTCGGGATTTTCCCACACACTCAAATCTTTAACACCAGACCATCGCGTACCACAAACGATTTAGAAACGTATCCTGCAAGGGGGCGTATCAGATAAGTGGTGAAGGAGCATCAGAAGACATTCGCGGAACGACACTTGGGGGCGGGCGGGAATTTTCCATCGCATCCTTCGACCTGAATTTGTGGCCGCATCCGGAACGAGGGTTCATTTGTTTCGCGTCATGGTGCTGGTTGTTTGCACAAGATGACCTATCGCGGTATGGGAGGAGGGTGTACTTGATCCGCCGCATGTCGAGACCCACGGATGGGTCATACAAATGTATGTTTTGGCTGGATGAGCTAAAGTCGGAGTATCAGCGACGCGAGGACAAGACGGTGTGGCCATGGGAGGAGAATCATGACAGAGGTCAACGGGTTAGATGAGCCAAGAGAATCCACGCATGAAGGATATCTGAAGTGCGCTTAAGAGACCGTGGTGGTCCGCTGGGTCGGTGGTTGAGCGGTGTTATCGTGCCAGTAGCTCGGAGGGCTACAATGTCCCGGGCCCGAAACGGATGGCAGCAAGGTTGAAAGCATCGTGGCAGAAGCATCAAAGGGATGGGACCTACGACAGCAACGCTACGTATACCTAACATGTATCATTACATTTACAGATTCCTAGGTCGACCCGGCTCAGGGACGCAGCACCAGGAAGTAGGTCTAAGTGGTATGACCGAGAGATAATGCTCGGAAACAGGTTGAGTACCTTCAGAGTTTGTCACCATGAACTTGTTGGTCGCGTAAGGCAATTACGGGGAGTTCGTGTATCGCTCAAAAACTTCAGCGCTTCATCCACAGTGTTCTTAGAGGTGGAGCCGTTGTTCGACGTTAAATTTAAATCAACGACATTGGCAACTTTGTGTGGGGCTGTGAAAAGATCCCCGGTCAGAGAAAGTCCGGGACACTGGGGTTAAAACAAAATGGATGAACTCCCACCTCGGTGTAAAGACGAGCCTGGATAAATTACGCCCGACGGCGTCGAATTTCCCGCTGCGATAGTAATTGCTCCCGGCGCCGAGTGGCTGTGATCCAAGTATGGAATTTCTCCTCGTGGCCGCGCGTGACTATCCCACAAAAAACGACGACAGACTGCACTTTCGCACAACCCACCGACAACGAGAAAATCATGCGAGCTTTCCTTCCGAAACGACGTCTAACGGCAAACTCAGCGGAAGTCGGAACGGGCCCATGTACGATTCTCGAGTATTGCCGCAATCTCAACCCCACTGATTGCCTGCAGCGAAGAGACAGAGACTCATCGATGTTACGAAGGCGCTTTTAGACATCGCAAAAGAATCGGCTGACGCGTTTCCTCCCCTCAAGTCGTGTCTGGGCGGCATCAATGCACTCATCAAACACTATGAGGTACGTTTGCATCGAATAGTGTCCCTCTGCTTCGCTAACGAATTCTCAGCAATTCAAGGACGTGAAAGATAAGCTAGAGGACTTGGTCCCCTGGGTGACCAAATTGAAGGACAGTCTGACGGCAGCCAACGCCAAAGACGATCGTGAGGAGGAGAGACGAGTCCAACTAGCAAAGTTCGCATCGCATAGGTCGCTGATATATTGTCACGATAAACTAATCATCCGCAGGTCCTTGGATGACATCGAGAAGAGGGCTCAAGCCTTGTCAAAGAAAGGGACGATGGCTCGGGTCGTCGATAAGACGCGGGATGCTGCTGCGGTCGTCGAGCTCGTTGATCAACTTCAGAAAACGATCATCATCTACCAGGTGTGTGCTAAGGACCGTCAGATCCAAGCGGTGCTGATACGAATGATGGCAGCTGTCTCAGCAACAATCGATCCACAATCAAGTCGTGCAATTGACGGTGTGTTTCTTCTCATCGTCCTTGGCTTGGAACTGACGGGCCGGCTGTTGATTCAAGACTTCGTTTGACGCATTTCTGAAACTCAATGAGGTGAGATGGCTCGGACGCGTCTCGGGGCGTACGCTGATGGATTGCCATTGATAGGGGGCTCTGGAAGTGACGGGAAGGATCAAGTCCGTCCTCGCACGGCTGGATAGACTTGGAGCAGCGGTGGATGACGAGGGCGATGACGATGAGTTGAAGCGATGCGTGATCCTATTTGAGTGAGTATCATCCTCTGTCCTTCGCGAGTGAACGTCTGTGTTGACCCCATCTTAGAGCTCTCGAGGGTATCAGGGATGAGCTGTTGGGGATATCCGACCGTTGCAGCGCTCCCGACTACGAGAGAAATGAAGCAGATATCCATGCCGTCTGCAAGTTTGCGGAAGCCCTCAGAGACGCCATCGTCGAATACCAGGTGAGGACCGGTCCTATTACCCGGTAGAACCACTTGCTGATATGGTGAATAGTTCGCACAGCAAAAGGCAATATATGACCAGAACCGTCGATTGATCGTAAGCCACCGATTTCTTCATTGAGAGGCTGGGATGTGCTAACGCACTTTTGTAGGGTGCAGGTTAGATACATTCATAGTCTTGGTTTACAACTCCGCTCATGGCTTGACAGCTGAGTCACTGGTGCTAAACACCTGCCCCCGCGCTCGCGGGGCGGGATATCAACACGGTGACCGCCAGGGTTGCTTGACAGGGACACGGGAGGTTATATTGGACGAGATCGAGTCCTGGACCAAAGACTCCGACAAATCGCCTGTCTACTGGCTAAATGGACTCGCCGGAACTGGCAAATCCACGATCGCACAGACCACCGCCGAGCGTCTCTTCGCCGACGGGCGGTTGGGAGCGTCGTTCTTTTGCTCCCGCGACTTCAAGGACCGCAGCGACCTTCACCTCATATTCCCCACCCTTTCGTTCCAACTCGCATACAGATACCCCGACTTCCGATCTGTCCTCGTCTCTCTCCTCCAATCAGATCTAGACATTGGATACGAGTCACTCCACAACCAGATGCAAAGCCTAATCGTCGCCCCGCTGAAGGAAAAGGGCATTTCGACGGTGATAGTAATTGACGCACTTGACGAATGCACGGATAATGAACCACAATCCGCCATCCTCTCTGTCATGGGACGATTGGTCAAGGAGATTCCGAAGGTCAAGTTCTTCATCACCGGCCGACCGGAGCCTCGTATCCGATCTGGGTTCCGCCTTCGACTCTTGAGGCCATTGACCGAGATCTTCGTTCTTCACGCAGTCGAACACACCATCATTAATGCAGATATCCGACGATTCCTCGAGACTCGGCTTTCTGATCTTGCACAAGAGTTTGATCTCAACAAGTGGCCAAGTGAGGAACACATGGATCTGCTCTGTCGACGGGCAGCTGGACTTTTTGTTTACGCGGTCACGACTGTCAAGTTTCTGGATCACAAACTCTACCTCCCTACACAACGACTGGATGTGATTGTAAACCTTCCGGAATCCACCATCCATGAAGGGCAAACAGAGTTCAAGAGCAACACAACCCTGGACTCTCTGTACACCTCAATCCTCCAGATGGCCTTGGACTTTGGTGGTGATGATCCTGAGGCAGACTCTAAGGTCCGGTCCATCATTGGCACTGTCATCTTAGCTGTCAATCCCCTTCCCCCATCAGCAGTTGCTGAACTCATTGGTCTGAAGGCTGAGGTGGTTATGAGGATCTTGACATTGGTTCAGTCACTGCTTGTGCTCAATGAAGATCCTGACCAGCCTGTAAAACCATTCCACAAGTCATTCCCAGACTATATCACAGATCCATCCCGCTGCCTCAGCAAGAGGTTTCACATATCCCCTGACACCCTTCAACACCACCTTGCCCTTAACTGCCTGAACTTGATGAATAGCTCTTTGGAACAGAACCTCCTGTCACTCCCAGACTATGCCTTGAACACAGAGGTTAAGGATCTGGAGGAGAGGGTCAAGAATCACATCAGTCCTGCCTTAGAGTATGCCTGCAAGTCCTGGTATAACCATCTTCCTGGGACAAGGGAAAACATTTATATCCTTGATGCTCTTTCTGGTTTCCTAGAGGATAATTTCCTGCCATGGCTGGAGGTGCTTAGTGTCCTTGGGGCTGCAAGGTATGCTGTTGTTGCACTGGAGAAACTTATACAGTGGCTTCCAAAGGTTTGTTTGGATCTATTTGAAACATTACATATTACTAATAACCCAAATCAGGTGACTGGGGGTCAGCAGCTTCTGAATACTGCAGCAGACTATTTTCAATTTGTCACCAAGTTCTTTGAAATCATTAAGCTTTCTGCTCCCCACATTTACCACTCTGCACTGGAGCTTTCCCCTCAATCATCAATTGTCAGAGAGCAATACCATTTCAAGTTCTTCCAGGATCATGGACCAAGGGTGATCTATGGAGTTCCCAGTTCATGGAAACCTGCAATTGTCAATTGCAGTTATGGGTCTTATACCTGGTCACCATGTGGTCAATTCATTGCAGCCCAAACACCAACCTCTGTGGAAATCAGGGACACTCTTACCCTTGATAAGCATTCCACCCTCCAGCCCACCATCCCCATCCCCAAAGACCTAAAGCCAATTAACCATTCACCAAATGCACTTGCTTACTCACCAGATGGGCATTCTCTGGCTGGTTGTTTTGGCACTGTAGCTACCATCTGGGATATACAGACAGGTGGAGTGATCAAGGAGATTGAGTGTGGAGCTGTTGATGCCTCACCCAAGTCATTTGTGTGGTCATTGGATGGAACAGCAATTAGTGCCATTTTTCCAGCAGCAGTTGGAAACTGGATTGTGGTTACATGTGATATTGCTTCTGTAGAGGTATCAATCCACATAATCCCATCACCATATGAGCCATGCCTTTGTCAACATGGGAATTCTATTCGGATGATGGCAATATCAGAAAACAGAACCACCATCAGCACCTTTGAGATTTGGCCAACCAATTCTGTTTCCCCAATCAAGTCATACGCTGTCAACTCTAATGTTGGTGATGACCCACCTCCAATAATACACCAGGATGGATTTCTCTCTTGGAGTTCTCATGATGGGACAACTTACATCTACAATATCCAAGACAAAAGGACTATGTTATGTAAACGTGGTTTCTTTACTACAAACTGCTTTTCTCCTGGTGGAGATTTATTAGCAACCTCTAGCCGGCATGCAGTCCATATTTGGAGGCTTCAGTCTCAGGATTATCATCGTTGGAAGGAGATCCCACTTTGGGAAGCCCTTGGAGATACTCCAAGGGGTCTTAAATTCTCACCAACTTCGTCATCTCTGCTGATTTCAAGAGATGGTTACCTTGAGGTGCAGCCTTTGGGGGGTTCCATAACTCATACTCCTGAGGAGAAGAAAGAAATCTTAATTGAGTTTTCTACCAATGGTACCTATCTTGCAATTGCATTCAGGGGTGATTTAACTATCATGATCACCAATCTATACAACAGCCACTCACAGTTTATTGTCATCAACTTTACAATACGCAGGCTGGTCCTTGCTGGCAACATTCTCTTTGTGGGGGGATCATCTTGGAATTTAGCAGCATGGAGACTCACAGCAGAGGGCACAGTGTATGGGGCCTCAGGTATTAGGAGGGTAGACTGCAGTAATAGCCTCTGGATTAAAGCAGGGATGGGAAGTAATCCAAGTTTCTGGGCTGGTGGTCAGATTGGTGTTATCAGGAGTTCCAACAAAATTGTTTGCTATGATATAGAGACTGGGGAGGAGGTTACTAAGTCTGTAATATACAGTATACCTTCACTTTCCCCATCCTCATGGGGAAGGTTCTACCATGACTCAAAAGGAATGGACTTTAGTACCTGGCCTTCCTTCAGCTGTTATAATCTCATTGAGCATAGTGGTCACCCCTCCCAGGATAATTTACCAGCCTCCACCCCCTGGTATCAGGAAGGATGGCTCATGTATCCTGAAGGAGAATACCAGCACAGACTTTGGCTACCCACTCATTGGAGGACTGAATGGGAGGAGGCACACTGGCTCAATGAGATCAAAATGCTTAGGTTTACTACAGCCTCTGGAAAAGTTGTCATCAAGTTCTGATTGAAGTCCCTCCCCCCCTCCAGCATCCAGACAACAATTTTGGTCATACTTCCCACAAGTGCCAGTCTACACATTTGTGCTTTTCCTTGTGTCTCTTTCTTCATATCCTTCTGGCTCAGTTGTACCATATTGTTATCTCTGATTTGTGTTGTATACTATATTTGTTGTATATACATTCTGGTCATCAAATACATCACTTAAAATTGTTCAATCTCCATGACATGTGAGAGGCCTGGAAGGTGCTCTATACTCATGGCCATGCTTAGGCAATAGGCCAATGAAACACATTACACAATGCACCTCCTGACATTGAAAATGCTGGTCTGCATGCTAGTTAAACAAAGAGTCTCCCTCACATGTGCAAACCATGAGGTTGTCATAGGCAAGGGCAGCAGGGGCACCTATGTCACGATTTTCGCCTTTTCTCCTCGTTTTCTACGGCTAAGTCATAGACACCCGTACGTGCCCCAGTCACGTGGACATTTATTCTTTCCCTTTTTCTTTCTTCGAACATTTCAAGGACTTATCTTATCTTATCTTATCTTATCTTATCCTCCCTCATCTTATCACCACAGCAAGACAAAGGCAAAACTCGTGTCATTGAAGGATTCTATCTAGGAAGCCAAGGAGCTAGACTGGCCACGGGTAAACCTCATCCTATCCGCGTCGGAGATCTCGGGATACACCACGAGATCACTACTCTCCGACGGCCACATCGACACCATCCTACCACTCAGGGTGCGATCCATAACACCCTTCCTCCCCTTCCCCATATCCCTGTCCATCTTCACCTCCAACGACTCCAATCGCTTGCTAGACGGACCAGCAACTGGTGGTGCCTCGTAAGGACTTTCGGATCTAAGATAAAGAGTGTGAGTTCAAATCAACAAGAACCCACCCCCCGAATCTACCTGGCGCACCCTCCCTGTCCAGTCGGCTGCATCGCCGCCAATCTCTTCGACCCCCTCTTTTTCCCTTTACGCGCCCTCTGCCCACTGGTCGCAGGCTTCGGTGTCGCCGCACGACGAACGCTCTTGATGGAGATGGTCTCTCCCGATTCTTCGGATCCCAAGCTTCCGGATCCAGGACTTGCGGGCGATGCACCCAAGATTGGGTCTTCGGAGAACTCGAACGGATCATCCTTCGTCCCTGTGTCAGGGCCACTCTGCGCCGAGACCACTCCAGGAAACGACTCGTCACTACGAGTCACTAACCGATTCTTGAGTAGCTTGCCCTTGCTAACAGAGACAACAATGAACCACTAAAGTGGGTAGAGGTCTTCAAACCTAGGAGGGGACGAAGCAGGGCCTTGCACAACGCTAGACGATGGGTCGAGGAGGCAGGGGATGCGCGTGATAGATGAGAGGAGGGATAGAGTAGAAGAGAGCAGATCTGAGGTCTGATTTCTTGCAGTAAGTCTCTGAGCTTGTCTGAAGAGCGTCTTCAGGCAGAGGAAATCCTGTAATAACAAAACTAAAGAATACAAGTGCTATCTGAAGTCCTTATATACTATCAGAGTGGCCTGTGACAAGTGACTGTGACATGAGATCATAATCGGAGTGAGTGTGGGTCGTGGGAACGTTATGATATCATGATCGGAGTGAAAGTGGGTCGTGGGAAAATAAGAACAAAGGGGAAATGAATCGTGAGAACATTCATGACAAAGAAGAAGTGCGGAGCGTGAGAACAACCAATGAGAAAATAAGAAGGAAAGTGACACCATCATCGTCAGAGGGACTGATGTGAGAATGTGGGAACAGCCAATGAGAATTAAGGAGGAAAGTGACACCATCATCGTCAGGGGGACTGATGTGAGAACGTGGGAACAGCCAATGAGAATTAAGGAGGAGTGGCACCACTCGTGTTGTCAAGGGAAGTGATGGCAACCGTGGTGACGTGGCCTGGTTTGGGAGAGGCGGATAAAAGGGGACGTCCTAGGGCGACAACTCATCATCCGCTCCTCTTCCAAACCCAACAAACCTAGCTTCCTTCCACCATCTCCTCATCTTATCATTACTATGCCTCGTGTTACCCAGAACACCTACCGCATCGCCGAGTTCAACGTGTCCCGTACCGACCAGGGAAGGTACCCCCACTCTCGTGCCAACGTCATCGACCCGTACCCCAAGAATACCCGTATCATGGATCGTCTGGACGGGGAAGGCAACGCCTATCTCGACAATCCCATGCACGACCTCTACAACGAGGACTTCTTGTGGGGGACCTCCATCCAGACTATCAGGCTCCAGAGTGAGCGTCGGTTTGCTCATCCGAAGAGGGATAGGGTCTTGGATCGCCTCATCACTATGGGGGTTCATGACTTGGACTCAAGTAGGGAGCCAGGTATGTCGACGAGGGGGAGGGGGGTTCCAACGAGTTTGGAGATGCGGCACGCGTCGTCCATTGGTAGTCGGTTGCTGAGTCGGATTGACGTTCTCGAGAAGGAGGTAGGGCGTCGAACGTCTTTGTTGACTTGACGTTTGACTAACCCCTTTCTTTTTAGGTGACTCGAGAGCGCACCGAGCGTGGGGAGATGGAGAAGGCCTTTATGGCACAGGCTTTGAAGGTGGAGGAGGTGTTCCAGCAGAACCGGGACTTGTCCCAACGTCTGATGGACCTTGAGAAGCTGTGGTGTGCTGAGGAGCAGTTCACCATGGAGTTGCGTGGACGTGTTGAGGCTTTGCAGGTGCGCTGGCACCTTTGGGGTATTTGCACCCTTATTGATGACCAACATTTATAGGATCAGGTCTGCAAGTGTGGCTTGTCTGGGAGCAAGGAGGTTCCTATTGAGGTGATAACGTCCAACGCTTCCTTTGAGCGATAGTGTTGACGTTCTCATTAATAGGTTCTAGATGACGAGTTGGAGTATGCCTCCATGTCCGCAGAGCAGCCGGTGTTGGGGCTTGACGTGGTGAGGTGTTCTGGGTGCTCTGAAGAGCCTTCAAGTGCTCCGTCTCCAGATCCCTTGCCTGTGATGGCGGAGGTCTTGCCGGTTCGTATCGGTCAGCGCGCTCGTCGTACTGGGCGTAGACAACCTCTGATGGGGTGTTCCTTTCTAGGCGAGTCGTCTTGGGAGCAGCGACAGGCGTCGTCGGAGGGTGGTCGACCAGGGACGTCTAGAGGACTGTCCCGTGGTGACTCCTCCCAGGGTGGAGAGTCCGGGTCGTCTAGGGGAGTTACCAGAGCATGGTCCTCCTAGTAGATACGAGGTGGAGCGGGTCTTGCTTGGGTACGACGTCCTTAGATGGTCTTCCTATGCTGAGTTCCGAGAAGCCGTGCGTCTCGAGGCAGAGATGGAGTGCATGGTTGATACCCTTGTAGATACTCATCTTGTGCATCCCAATCTCCCTGAGTAGTCGAATATGATCTTGGTGTCTTGTTCTGAAATGTGAAAGAAGGTAAAGAGCGTGGGGATTTTGAAGGTAAAGGAGTCCAAAAGATGCAGAGACATAAAAGAAAAGAAGTCCGAAAATCGTGCGCGATGACACCCTGATCCGTTCATCTCCAGATACAAACCGATATCGAAGAGACGACTCTCTGTGTCACAAACGCGTGATCTTGTTGATCAAATCAAACAGATCACTATTGAGATTCGTGACATAAAAGAGAGGAACAAAATCAAGATTGATTCACAAGAGGTATCGAATACAATCAATGATCACAACCACATTCTGAGTGGTCCTCTACAAGATGGTCATGTAGAACATGACGAGGATGATGTACACTACGAGGACAATATACGAAACGTCCATCGACAACCTCGCAGTATGAGCAACCGAATACGTTATGCTCTAACTCAATACCCAAGCCCAACAATATCCACCTCATCGCCTCTACCGCCTCCTGAACTCCATCCCTCATCACCAAGTAATGGAAATCCTGTAAAGCCTGTTTCGTCGACGACTCCTTGGTCAAAGAGGCCAAACGATCCCGGGTCTCCTGCGAACGAGGGAGACAACGTTGGCGGGGTGATGGGCGATCTTCTTTGCGGGACGAACGGGACGACTTCTGGCGGCGCGAACGACGACGATCCTTGCGATGATTGAAGGAAGGCGGGGGTGTAGTAGACTGAGTCGATGGAGGAGGAGGTGACGGACTCGAGTGAAGGGAGGGAGGAGTGATGGGAAGAATGATGGGAAGATCCATCCTCTCCCTTAAGGACAACCGCTGCATCTGAGAGGTCACAGGGCTCAGGGAGCGACGTGTCGGTGACAAGTTGGCAACACTGGGGACAGAGGGGGTCTTACCTGGGAGGCAAATTGAGAGTTTTTTGAGAGTTTGTGATCAATTTGCACTCAATTTGCCCAGTGGGTAAGTTGTGAGTTCTTTCAAAACTTACTCACCACTTTGATCTCAATTTGATCAGTGGGTAAGTTGTGAGTTTGTTCAAAATAAACCTGTCAAATTGCCCACCAGGTATCCTTTGAATGAACCCCCTGGGTTCTTTGACAATTTTGTTCAAAACTTACCCACAATTTTCCTGAGCCACTCGTTGAGAGTTCTTTCACAAAATACCCACCAATATGACCACAATATGCCTGGTGGGTTCTTTTCAAAGAACTCACAACAAACTCTCGATGTGGCTCAATTTTACCACAAACTCTCAAAGAACCCATTGAGTATGTAGTTGAGTACATTGTGATCAAATTGGTGGGTATTTTGTGAAAGAACTCTCAATGAGTGGCTCAGGCATATTGTGGGTAAGTTTTGAACAAAATTGTCAAAGAACCCAGGGGGTTTATTCAAAGGATACCTGGTGGGCAATTTGGCAGGTTCTTTTTGAACAAACTCACAACTTACTCACCAATCAAATTGAGATCAAAGTGGTGAGTAAGTTTTAAACAAACTCACAACTTACCCACTGGGCAAAGTGGGAGAAAATTGATCACAAACTCTCAAAAAACTCTCAATTTGCCTGCCAGGTAAGACCCCCTCTGCCCCCAGTGCAACCAGCGTAGGACCCGATCTGTTCCATAAGACCAGCAATAGGAACCCAGTGAGATTCCACGTAATGAGTCAATAAAGTTTGACACATTACTGACAGCGAGTGGGATTCCTCCAACTTCTCCTCCATACCCTCAACCCTCTTGCGAAGGACATGTAACACCAAACCCATACCATCCACCTGTTGCTCCAATTCGTTAATGCGAGCAGCCTGAGCGTCTTGAATGTTGATGGTATTCGCATGTAGTTGCCCAGCAACTATCTCGTTCATACGAAGACAGAGGATCTCCGCAGAAACCTCAGGAACAGTGGCGGGGGGATGTTGGAAAACACTCTCCCCAGCATGATAAGAAAGATCAATCTAACATGAGGTTAAGTTCCAGGACAAATCCCTAGAGGCTTCACCACACGTACCAATGGATCGGATCCATCAAAAAAGTCGACACTATCATGACCCCAGACCTCGTCCTGAGAACCCATAACAATGGGAAGAGAAAGGTTGATGTTGACGGTAGGAGCGGACATGGTGACGATTGGGGAAGAACTTTAAGAAGGGAGGAGCGGATGATTGATGGGGGGAAAAGGAAAGGCGAACTGAGGAAAGAAACCAGCCATCGACCAATCATTAAATAGATGGTAAGAACCCTAACCCTGAAACACCGGATCTTAGATTCCATCAAACCCTTCCATCATATATTACTAAAAGAAGCCATAATTGGAGGGGAGTTTTAGATCCGGGGATTTCTCCCTGAAACACCATCAAACTTCTCAGAAGCACAGCCCATCAATGCGCAGCCCTCTCATCACATCAAATAGAAGGATGTTCCGCCTATCAATTGGAATCAGAATATTCCAGAAGGAATCACGTATAGCCCTAATGACTAAATATGAGTCACGTTTAGTTATTGTTAGACGCTTCCAAGGGAAGAGTAGACTTAGCCATAGAAAGTAGTAGATCATGTGACCAGGATCTGGGAGTATATAAGGACGAGCCCCTCCGGCTCTCTTTTCCCCTTATCCTCAATCTTCTCTGTAACCCACTACTCCAACTAGTAAGTTGGATACTCTCCAATAAACCGCTTTACCCTTTATACTAATATACTTAGCAGGGTTCCCCTGCTATTGTATGTTACCTCCCCAACTCCCGAACCCCAACCTCCTCTCTCCCTTCCCTCTCCCTCCTATCGAAGACATAAGACCTTATTTGTGGAGTCAATGCTTGCTGACAAGCCTCAGTGTTAACCAGACCAGAGGCCAGCTCGTGCACTGTCCCTACTATAAGCCCTTTTCTTCATTAGATAGTGGAGCTCCCTCCCCACCTTTCCTCGCCACCGCCGATCACTATTTTGAGTGGAGATCGATTTACACTAACCAACCACTTGCCATCATCACCTTTATAGTTCACCCGGCATTCTCTCAAGAGAAACCCCTCGTCCATATCCATCAACACCCTTACTTCCTCTGTGAGTCTTGCGTCGTCACCTGGTGGGATTTTCCAACTGGTCTTCCTGGAGAAGTCGTTGCCTGGCTACAAACCCAAGCCGACATTTATCCACAAGAAGAAAGCTTCTGGTTGTTCTCCCACGCTCTCGCAGACTTCACTGATAAATTTTGGAAGCCGGTCTTCCCCTACGACCACAAATCCCCCAACCTCCGTCCCGACCGAGCTCCTTGACTTCCCCTCACCCCAAACCACCCATCGCTTACTACACCTCTGGTGCCCAGCAATTAGTAAGCAGGCATCCAACCCTGACACTCCGTCCTAACTGCAAACGCCCTCTGCGTCGCGATCACGTCCTGGATATCCTCCTTCAGGAGGGCGATCTACAAATCTGGATTAGTCTGATAAACCTCAGACCATCGCCCAGAGACGTACCTCGTTCTGCTGCTCATCAATTATCTTGAGGAGCTCGTGGTTAAGACCAGCGGACGCCCGGAGGCATCTCTTCTCCCAAATAGTACGCGTGTCCGTTCCGGGAACGTCATCACGGATAATACGTCGGAGAAGGGACTTATAGCGATCTCCTGCAACACGAGGAACTCTTCTGGAGTCAGCATCCATACTGATGGCAAGGGCATAGCAAAAGTCTCCCCAATGGAGATCGCCGAAGGTCTCCGTCGAATACGATCCCACATTCTTCACACGACGGATGATCTCGTCGTTGGTGGTGTAGTCGGTACTGGGATGGGAGGAGGAGAATGTGGCAGTGGTACCACGAGATATGTGTGGGTAGGTGTGGAGAACGCGAGGCATGGTAGAGGCATGGTAGAGCAAAGTGTGGAGGAATGGTGAAGGAAGCTAGTCGAGGACTGCTGCAGAACCCCAGCAAAGAACCCCTCACTTATATCCCATCCGGATCCCTCCCCCGGCCCGAGCCCGGCCTCCGATGACTCATCCTTGATGACTCGCGCTTTGTCAGGACTGTATTGGTGATTATTCATCCCTTTCCCATGACCCACATCACTCCTTTTGGACCTTTCCTATTTTGGACAGTTTCTTCTCACGACCCACCGGAACTCCGGTGGCTCACATTCATTTGTCAAATCTAATGAGTCAGCATCTTTGTCATTCGCTTTGTCAGACCTGGTCTGTGCACGTCTTAGTAGTATATAAGGACCTGTAGTGTAGTGCTGTATTCCTTAGATTTGATATCATCAGATTTTCCCTAGCAGCCTCACCAGCTGAGCCTGGTTGTCTGATCCTCTCTTAGCATCTCCTGCCCGTCCCCTTCCTCTGCTCCTCTCTATCCGCTCCCCTCTCATCACTTGTCACCTGATCCCCTTAGCGCTCGCCAGCAGTGGCTCAGGGTGTGCTGTTAGGTCCGCCTGACACCTAGTTCAACTTAATAAGATATTGGGATGGGGTCTGGGCAACCCAGGAACACCCCAACCAAGGATCTCTGCTGTTTTAAATCCCTCCTACTGTTGGCTGTCAAGCATGCACTCATTAATACAAATGATTTTCACCCTACTATGGTCAAAGTAGATTACCCATTAGAAGTCCAGGGAGTGAGCAAGTACCCCAGTCCTACAACACTGCACTTTTTGATATTTCCTTCTGTCTAGTACTGATCCAAAATAATGCAAAAGTAAAGGGGGAGTGAGTATACATATGACAGTGTGGAAAGTGGCAAAGCCTTGTGGAACCCATGTGCACATTCATGTGGTGGTGGTGGTGGTACAGGGACCAGTGATGATGAATAGGATAACTGAGGAGGGTTTGAATGCCCCCTTGTAAGCTAATGAAACAAAACAACATTGGATACCTCCACTTTTGCAGAGGACAAAAATCAAGCAATGACCAAACCATCTGAAAGCATCCAAAGAAATGAGGATACAAAAACCAAGAGTCCAAAAGTCCTGAGAGTCACCACCCTCATCCTCTTCACTCTTTCAGTGTCATCAATGACTTGTATAATATCTGCTCATGCAGGCCCTTTCCAGCAGGAGCCTAATACACATGACATTCCTTCCCGGGATGTGTGACCCTGCAAGGTGTTGATGTACCATAGGGGAAATGTGTTCATTCATCTCTACCAGACACTCCATCAACGTGGGCTTGTTGCCCAAGTACTCCAAGAACTCCTTCATCTTGGCTGGAAGCTCCTGGAAGTCTCACATCTGATGACGTGTACACCTGTGGCTTGAGTGAGGAGGATGAAGTTGGGATTCACCATGGCTGTGTGGGAATACCTGGTGTTGTAAAAGGGGTCTAAGTGGATAAAAAAAAGTTTAGAGGTCCGAGGTGAATGGAAGATGAGATAGCACTGAACATACCTTGCCATTGTAGAACCATTCCCCAGAACCTGTTGTTCAACACCAAGACCTTCACTCTGATACTGAACTGGATAGCTGTCTGAAGTTCCATGGCTGTTGCTGTTGAAACTTTATGTGTCAAGCTCGGAGTCAAACACGCGACTCCCAGAACCGGTATCGGTTAATGCTATATAGCCGTCCCGGACCAGTGCTCCATGTTCCGGAGTTACGATATCACGATGTGTAATCGGCCCGGACTATAGACTGCGCACTTTGATCATTAGGATCAAACACGACCAAACATGGTCTGTGCGCACCATCATATTAGTATATATACCTGTCCTTAGATGACCTAATATGATATCGCTTCTTGTTCTCCCACCACTACCATGTCCGCTTTTCAAACCATCAAAGCTCTTACCCAGGTAAGGTAGAGTACTGTGTGTATATAGAATATACCATTGCTCAACAGGTTATGAGCCCAGGCTACGCCCACTCCTTGTGCGCCTTAGTGGCGAACAGGAGTAAAAGGTTCTTTACCTTACCTTACTCAGCGCTGTATAGCGATGAGAAAAGGCAGACAGCTACCCTTATTTGGATGCTGTTCTGACCCATAGGAGCAAATAAAGATCTGTGTTTGTAACCCTTATTACATCACAGACTTTGTTTTGGCTTGATTTACTGCTGCATATCTATGCGCGTAAACCTTGCTTCTTTGACTCCTGAATAATATTCATAGGACCATGCCATGACACCTAAGGCCGCGCCTAAGGTCCCTCAGAGCTGGGAGATCGGTTGAGTATGCTTAGCGCTACCCCGATGACGGTATTATTTGGCAATAAAAGAACAAGGGAAGCGGCTTAGGTTTCCAGGAGGAATCATCTCCTCTTCCCATAAGCGAACGGTTTGCTGATTGATCTTTGGGATAGATCCCAGCAAAATCTTCCAAACTCGCCTCCCATATCCCAATCCTTGATGGGTACAACTATCAAGAATGGTCGCGCCTAATGCGATTACATCTCATAAGCACGGGGAAGTGGAAATGCGTCCATAGTCCTGACGCCCGACCCCCGTTGCCGCAGATAAATCCTATGGATGGCAGCACATACAACCAGGAAGAAATCGAATCCTGGGAAAGGATAGCTGAGTGGGCGTTGATTGACATCCGCATCCGCCTCTCGCATCCCCTTCGTCACCAATACTGGTATGAAGAAAACCCAGCCTGTCTCTGGGAAATGCTCAAGAACGAATTCGGCTTCCCCTCCACGTTCTTTGAGTTTAAAGACTCCATGATCGCCTATAGGCTTGATCAGGGTCTCCAGACAAACAACCCTCTCACTGAATTTGGCGATGACATTACAGATGTCCTTGCGGTAAATACTCATTCTTCTATTAAGAAGATAACAACTGACAATAACATCCTAACAGGAGTAGTAGACACTATCTCCCCCTGTAATGTAACAATAAATCATTGTGGTTGTTCATCTTCTCAGATTGAGTGTGATAAAACTGTTGAATGGCTTGCGGACTCAGGAGCGTCCATGCATTTTACCTTTGATATTAACGACTTTGTCGAATACCAAGAGTTAGCCCAAAAAATTCCAGTTTCAACCACGAACTCCTCTTCTCACATCATTGGGAAGGGTACAGTAGTTCTTCTCCTTCAAAACGGAGAATCAATAAGGATTTTTCCTGTCTATTACACCCCAGATCTCACAGTAAGATTGCTATCTCTGGGCGTGTTTATGCAGATGGGGTTCCATATTGCTGGAACTCGGGAGTATATTGCGGTGATGCAGAAAACTAAGCCATTCTTGCTCTTCCACCCTAGACTCCCTAAAGATAGCATCTTTGTAGTCCACGCTCTCAAATCCCAGGATGCCAAAATATTTGGGGGACTTGGTACAATCCACTCAGTGGATTATGAGACACTACACCAACGAATGGCCCATCCTTCAAAGGATGTGATAAAGAAGGCTAGGAAACACCTTAAAGATTTCCCCAACGTGGTAATCCCTGAGGAGGATCACATCTGTCCAGGTTGTTTGAAAGGAAAGATGGTCAATCGACCCTTCCTTCCAACCAAACGAAGGGCTACCAAACCCTTCCAACTTATACACTCTGACCTCAAGTCGTTCCCGATCGACTCTTATCATAAGTACAAGTATAGTATCGTCTTCTTTGATGACTATACCTCCCATGCTTGGACTGTTAATATGCGCACTAAAGATGCAGCAATTGCAGCAACCTCCCGATTCCTTGCAATGGTTGAGACCCAGTATAACAGCCGGGTTGTACAATGGATGAGCGATGCAGGAGGAGAGTATAAGTCCACAGCATTTGATAATATGCTAAAAGACAGAGGGATTATGATCCTCCAAAGTGTTCCATACGCTCACCAACAAAATGGTAGAGCGGAGCGTATCATTTGAACGCTTATGGAAAAAGCTGAGTCTATGCGACAAAATGCTTGTTTACCACCGTCTTGGTGGG
>Ga0307513_10003750_pt1 | contig 20509 bp, 24 predicted proteins | sample 15_EM_MG_FD_202174 | JGI IMG/M metagenome (GOLD analysis project Ga0307513, IMG submission 202174) | Populus trichocarpa ectomycorrhiza microbial communities from riparian zone in the Pacific Northwest, United States - 15_EM | ecosystem: Host-associated > Plants > Roots > Unclassified | place...
CACGACGCTCTTCCGATCTTAGGAGGAGGGGGGGGGGATTGGTGAAGGTATTGTACGGGGATGAGCTGGGGTGATCGAGAGGCTGGACTGGTGCAAGGGTGAGAGGTGGAGGGCTCTGGGGAAAGTTGTAAGAGAGGGTGGTGGTGGCGGAGGTGGGATTGATGGGAAAAAGAAAAAGGGCGCCGATATTCGATAGATAGGAACGGTGGTTCGATCGTTAATAGACAAATTATACGCCCGATTCGAGACGATAATGTGATGTGATTTTGGCAGCCTCAAATAATGGCTGAGGGATCATTTCCAGGTCACATCGTTATCGGTGTTAACATAATCGGCTTATCATGATCTTTCGATCCCTCTCCTTGTTCGACTTGCTGACAGCTGAGGTAGTTTGCCGTGCTTCGTTCTGCTGAGCTGCACTGCATTGTGCCAGCCATCAATTCACTCCTCCACAACAGTCGCAGTCCCCATAACAGCATACCCGCCCTTCGTCTCAGTCCACAACGAATACAGCGCCTCCATCTGCCCCTCAATCTCCTCTCTGCTCTTCAACTTGCCGCAAATTTTATACTCCTATCCCCGTTCATATCAGCCACACACTCTGCCATCCCCCAACCTAGAAAACCCAGACTCACCTCCCCAACAACCACAGGTGCCAAGCACCTATACAGGAGCCCCTTGACCCTCCCCTTCCGCTCAGCCCTGAGCAACTCGAGCAAGAAAATCATGGACAAGGGCCCGTGCACCAGCGGGCCTGCATGGAACTCCACGCCAGCCGCAAATCCCAGATCATAATGTATCCGATGCGCATTGTACGTCAGCGCCGAGAAGCGGAAGAGCAGATGCTGAGTTGTCACAAACTTGCGGGCGAAGTCCGGCTCTTCGGGGGTGCGATTACGGCGCCGGGGTGGGAGCGGGGATGTGGTAGCAGGGAGGAAAACTAGGTCTCTTTTTTCCACTATCGCGGGGACGACGGCGGTGGTGGTGGTGCCGCCGCCGCCGCCGCCGCCGGGATAGATGTGTCGGTTAAAAGAGACAAACGTCTTCCCGTTCCTACTGACCACGCCGGTGATTTCTTCCTGGAGGAGTGCGTGTGTGTAGGTTTCGACGGGGGAGTTGAATGTTAGGCTCCCGCCCGCCCACATTCGCCGCGGGAGGAGGAGGGGTGTCGGTGAATGATGCGCGTCGTTGCCATCCTGCAGCAGCTGGGATTCCGGGATTGGCGGGGGAAAGTAGACCAGGTGGTGTCCCGGCGGCAGAGGTTTGGGCGATTTAGGGAGGACGGAGGGGAGAGCGGTGTTTAGGTAGGGTGACAAGGCGATGTCCAGAAGGTGGGTCGGGGTTGGGGAGATGAAGTCTTCTGTTGGAGGGAGGGGCGGGGGGAATGCTGCGCCCGTAGTAGTAGTAGTAGTAGTAGTAGTAGTAGTCTGCCAGCGGGTTATGAGTAGGTGGGGGTTTAAGCGAGCGCTGAAAGCTCGGGTGCGAAGGCGGGGGGGCATTCTGTTTTGCGGTTCTATTGTTGGATAGTTGGAGCGGAGAAGTGTGAAAACTCGGACGGAGCCAAGTCAGGTTACGGAAGAGCCGCAATCTCGGCCCGAGGAGGGATTGGCACTAGCACGCGTGCCGAAGCAGGGAGGTTACCGGCATTATCATGTTTCAGTTACTCGGTAGACCCATAAGAAAAAAAGAAAAAAGATAGGTTACTCGAGTGAGATTCCGTGAAACCTGCTCGTCCCAGGCAAGTACCCGGAAACAGGAGGGGTCTATTCTAGATGGGGGCCCAGACAACCGCAGGGATTTTACCATACTCGAGTACTCGAGTACCGTACTGTATATATTTTTAATCCCCGTCCCCGGGTACCCCCCACCTGGGGCGAGTATCGGAGGACGTATCAAGGGATGATGCGCCATAGCACGTACGATAGTTCTCCCGCGCGGTCTATTTAAAGATTAGGAGAAAAAACTTCTTTGTCTCGATTCGGAGCATGGGGGGCTTTTCGCACGCTGTCAGGCTGTGGAGAATTGGAGTTGGTAGCAACTTAACTCCCATCTTCCTCGTAGATAGGGGAAGGGTAGTATTGCATTGCTCTCCCCGCTAGGGGGCCCAGTTTTGAAGACTTTACCTTACTTGCTCACCGGGTATTTTCTTTCTTTCTTCGACGTCCCCCCCCCGGTGAGCTCAAAGATGGTAGTGGTCGTCTACCGTACATTGTCTTTGAGATACCGGTGCTCTGTGCGGCTTGCTATATATAATACACCCCGCCTGCCGATAACCCTGGCGGGGGTGGTGGTGGGTTCCATCATCTATCGTGAGTTAATCGCAGCATACTGTTATGTACTTTATTTTATACAATCAGCTTGGAAGGGGTTATGCGTTATTACTCGTCCAGTGTGGGAAGAGGTGCGCCCGTTCGTTCGTTAACTCACCCACCCACGAATATTATTGACCATGTAGGCGAGTATCATACCACGAGTCATCATACATCAGACCACAGCCGCGCCCTCGGGCCTGTCGGTGGGGATTGGAGAAGCGATCATCTGGGGTTTTCTTTCGGGATAATAAGGTATCATAGCTGCGGAAAAAGTTAAGGTTTGGAGACTGGCGGGTTTGAGAGACAGGGGCAGGGGGGAGGAGGAGGGTATCTAACAGAAATGAGATGATAATACAATGTCATGAGTAGGGTGGGAAAGGCGGCCGGGGCCAAGATTCTCCGTTGACTTATAGGTGTTTTCTGCTATGCACTTGTAGGGGAAAGGAGGAAGGAAAAGGCTTCCGAGCCCCCGATCCCCAGTGAATGACATGGGTGGGAGTTTCTGGACACTTGCGCCACAGGAGCTCGAATAATCGGGCCGAAACGCTATCATAGATTATGTTACGATATGGCAGTTTACCTCCTTCTCCTCTAATAAAGTTCAGAGCTTCATTTCTAGAGTTCGTTCCGGGCAGTTCTGGGAACTTCCAGCCTCCCCACTATCCATTTATCCATCATCATCATCGTCCCCTCCTTATACACCAGAAAATACTTACCACCCTGTCAGAATACTAGTAACCCATAAATCGCCACCCTCAACTTGGCTCCCCATTATTATTATTATTATTATTATTTTGGAAGGATATTGATATCACTGAACTTCCATCCCAGAACCTCTCGAGTGTGATCAGTCTAGCACTGTATGGTCGGGGTAGATTACTAGGAATCATCTCAGTGTCTGCATGAGCACAGCACCCCAGGACGATGCATCGTGCTTGATGTTTTAGCGGTTATTCAGTTCCGGTATGTGCCTAGGCTAGAAGTGGAAATTGGGTGATCGGCTGTGATTTGAGTGGTAGGCACTGGAATGAGTGTTAGGCGGAAAAGTTGTGTGTGTGGAATATTTAGGGTCTCTATCGATAAGATAGTTTGGGGTAAGTTTTTCCCGAATCATATCTATTGCCATGAGCTTGTGACCTTGGGTACTACACCATAATCCAAGAACAAGACCTTCGGCGCCGACGGACAGTCCGTTTCCCACGGGCGGTGTCCACCACAGGACGAATACCAAGACTAAATAAATAAATAAATCCTAACGCATCAGCTCCCCCCCCCCCCATTATATATATACAAACACCTCACTCGTACGCCCAACCCCATTAGTTCAGAACCCCTGCCAGCGGGGGGCGAAGTGAGAAGGATGCCCGGACTGTACTAGTACCTCTATCCCTTCCTTGAAGAGTTAGGGGGTATCATATTATACTTCATCTTTTTTATTCAGTCCATCGTGATCAACGGTATGTATTTCCCGAGTCCATCCCCCAGCTGGCCGGTGAGCTGACCGAGAGGGGGAGAAGAACAATCCAGTATACCTAGGGGATCATTCGAGCTCGAGATTTTTGTTTCCCCCCCCACCCCTCCCCCCGGCACCGGACCGGTAGGTAGGTTAAGAGGTACAACCTGCAGTTTGCGTCGTCTATGGCGAGTGCTAGATCTTGTAAGGGGAAGTACGGGTACGGTATTGTACTGCACAGATTTATGCTGGGCACAAATTCACCATTCATCCTACCAGATTATCATTCTCACTTCCAAGGCATCATAAACCAAGCCATATATTATCAAACGGACCCGGCGGTCTTAGCAAACCTAAATAATCCCCGCTTTCAACCTGTGGGCCCCCCACCCTCGCCCTCAGCACCAGTACCATACTCCTACGATAACTTTCACTTGTGTAAAAGTAAACTACGTATTATATGATAGCGCATAATTTACAATCAATCAACGCCCCACTCTGTCGATCCTCCAACATACATACCAGTCAGTGAGCCTGTCCCGGGGGGTGTGGAGGGGGTGGGGTAAGTGAACTCTTCCCAGGTATCATAATATTATTATATGACCAGCATATAATCGAACAAAGGCCCGTTCCATAATACCTGATTACATGGACGAGTCTGGTAAGAGCCAACGACCATCATAGCCCCTCACTCGCGTAGCAACCTAACTTAGCCCGCCCCAGCCTCCAATTTCCCCTCGGTCTCGCCACAGTCGATAGACTAGACAGGGATATTCCAGGTACCGATGCTGCGTCTCGGTAATTCATTCGCCACAAAAAACAAAAGGTGCACAGCTAGGAATCTCCAATGGCACCCCCTCCTCTCCTCGTGGGAAATATTCTCCTGCCATCCTGGGCACTCTACCTTACTGCGGTGGCTATTTAAGGAAACACGATAACATAACACATGAAAGCCACCTTAAGCTTGGGAAGCGAGAACGTCATTTATTTATTACTATGCTCCGCCGCTTCGTGAGGCGCAGTAGCGGGCTCACGCAATGCCACTCGAGCACCCAAGTAATAAATAGATAAAGTATTTCATGCTAAATTCTATTCAAAATGCAAGTATGATAGCTAAAAGTTAAGGTTTGACCAGGTTGGTTGACATGTGCGAGATTTCTATCTCGAAGACGGGTACAGAGCACAGAGTAGTTTAAGGTTTACGCTGCCGGGCGGATGGAGGAAAAGAAGGAAGATAGACACGCGCAGCGATGTATCAAGAATGTAAGGTGTCAGAAGAAAAAGGGCGAGAAAAAAGCTAGAGGAATGTGTACAAGAGATTGATGGATGGATGATCGGGTGGGTGGAAAAAAGAGATGCCATGGTTTACACCATTATTTTTTGCAGCCTCTTTTTTCCTCCCTTCCTCGATAAACGCTCCAACTTTTATAGTTATCATGTAAAAAAGACAGGACAACGGTGATGATACTAATAGCACAGTATATGAAGACCGAGGACAGAGAGAAGTGGAAGAGAGAGAAAAAGTATACAACGGTTGAACAATTGGGGAAGGAGAGAAAGAAAGCCATTTCAATGCGACCATCATGATTTATACTAATACCGCCCACAAGAGCAAAGGAGAGGAAAAAAGGACAAAGGTATAAGAAACAGAAAAACAAGAAAGGAATTGAATGAAGAGGGCTGGGAAAAAATGACCCGAGACCAATATCCCAAGACATTGGCAGCCGTGTCCAGGTGCCGCCAACACGACCCTCCAATTAATAAGTATACGATCCTTAATCTGTCCAATGCTAAGAAATGAGAAAAGTCAACCCATTCTATCTCGCACCCGTATTATGTCCTGAAACTTATACATCAAGACTGGATCGCTGTACAGCAGCCGGTGGCGGGGGGCGCGAGGCTATATCGGTCGCCGCTCTCTTAAGCTTTTTATCGTCATCCAGGGCAACAACTTCTAGCTTCTGAACGGTATCGGACAGTTTCTCCTCAAGTAAAGGCTCGTCTAATAGGTTACCGGCAGGGGGGCCCTTTGCTGAAGAATTCTGTACTTTGGTATGGACAGGAATTGGAGCCGGAAGCTCCTCGGCGACACTTCGTAGAGGTTTGCTCGTTTTCTTGGAAGGTGGTTTGAGGTGGTTATCTGACATTGTATTTCCCTCCCTTGGGGGCCTGGAGAAGCCACCACGAGTACCCTGTCCATTTAGTGCGCCGAAAGCCGTCGGTGACATGGTAGAGGGGTGTGGCGACTGCGTGGGAGACATCGATTTTCTAACACGGCGCCTTCCATATTTGCGCTCATTTCGGACTCGTAGAATTTCCATATACGGTGGCTCTGATCTTGGAGCTCTCGGATCCTTGAGCTTCAATTCCTGAGTCTCCTCATCTACCCACCAATGAGAACTTGCCAAATCGTCTGCTACTATCGCAAGGAAATGCGCCCATGATTTTGCAACAACAAACTTGGTATCGTAGTCACGGCCGAAAAGAATGACTTGTCCCCATGTTCCATTTGGCCCAGGTGCAAGGTCGACGGCGATGTTGTTTCCACCCCAATCTCTGACCATAGGGATCCAGCCCGGATGGGCATAGGCCTTTACAACTGCGCCTTCCGGCTGTGATTCCTGGCGAGCTTGAAGGTTCTGGCGTCCAATGGAACCAGTTTCCAACCTAGATGGACCAGCTTCCCCATTTGGAGTTGGCGGAGCAAGCGTCGGCTTGGTCAAATACTCCTTCTCAACCTTTCTCCAATTTTTCCACTCATCCAGCATCTCCTCACAGTCCAGTAACATTGCACCAAACATCAAACCAGTAGGCATTCCACCACGCTCCTGTCCGTCGTGAATCTGAAGCGAGTCCCTCACCTCCATCGGTAATGAACAGTCTAGGTTGTACTCCAACTCGTTGATATCATTTAGCGACGCGGGCGTGCAGAGTTGATCAAAGAGCTCAGGATAGTTATCCTCGCACCACCGGTCAATCCTGCTCCAGGAGTGACTTACAGGAGGAGGCGGGGGCAAACCATCAGTACCGAAGTCTTGCAGAGCTATTCCTCCTGGGGAACCATCACTCTGCAAAGTAGCAGACCTCATGCCTGGAGAATAGGGGGAATTCGGACCTTGGATGTTCCCGTTTAGAGGCCTTGAAGAATAAAGACCATTCTGGGAAGCGAGGGCAGTAGTAGAACGGTTTTCATCTTGGTAGCTAAGATTGAGGCTAGTGTCGGCACCTGGTGAGGTAACGGATTGTAATTCAGGGTTACGACCAACGCCAATGTGTTGATTTCCCATGTTCGAAAGAGATCTGTAGGGGGAATCGTGGCCTGCATGCCTATCGTTTGAAGTCATCGCATGCCAAAAAGAGCGGAACCCCGAACCAAGTCTATCGTGTTTGTGGTCAGTAACTATGCTCTCTTAACACAAGGACAGGGTAGGAGCAAGGGAAGAACGTAGAGGTACAAACCCAGGAGCCATGATTGAAGAGGCCGCCAGCTTTGACGGGACGGAGTAGCAGTAAGGAGAGAACAAAACGATTGAATTTTTTTTCACCGAAATATCCGGGAGTAAAGAATGTAAGGAAGCAACGAAGGTTTGTTGTCAGGGAAGAGAAGGAGGAGGAGGAGGAGGAGTAAAGGTTGTGGAGTTTGAGCTTAGTTAAGTGAGAGGTTGAATGAGGGTTAACGGGAAATAGGAGAGCGCGTAATGGGTTGGCACATCAAGGCAACGAGTGAAGGAGGGCGAGGGGTTGGAGCAACCAGTGACTGGCGAGACGATTCCACCGAAAATACAGAGACGACAACCAGGAAGAAAAGAAAAATAGGAGAGCCTTGTTTTGTGATTTGAAATTGAATGGATTCGGAGATATTATTTATTTTTCCCGCCGTTTGCCTACTGTTTTACTGACTATGACCTGGTAGTAAGAGGAGATTCCGAATGATGGGAAGAAATGAACGAATGAAGGAACGAAAGAGAAGAGAACGTTCAGATGAGTGAGGAGGAGTGGAGGACAAATGAGTGAGATCAGACCGGCTAGACTAAGAGAGAATAGAGGACAGGACGGCGGGAGGAGGCAGGCCGTGCCATAGGGAGCAAAGTGTCGATAGACACGGGCCAAGTTAGTGTCTAAAGTAAATAACAGAAGAGCAGGTACAGTACCAGCACTGTATTCCACTGTACTCGAGTACATAAATGAAGCGTTTCGAGCAAGGGAAAACAATAGAGAAAAAGGAAAAAGGGAAAAAACGCAGAGCGCACAGAACTCGGCGGACAGACGCGCAGAAAAAAGGAAGAGGGGACCGTGGGGGTTGACAATAGACACAGATACAGTAACGGCCGTGAGAATGAACTCTTGTGTAGGCTTATAGGAAATCAATGCCACTGTATAGTACCGTACTTGCACTGTGCTCTACAGCAGAGGAAATTGTAATTATTGTCGCATGTACAGTACAGTACTAGTACAGCGCAGTAGTGACCTTCACCTTGATCTTGAGAGTCAATAATTAATGTTCAATTGTTTTCTATTTGTGGGAGCCATTCTTCCTTTTCGCTTTTTCGCCTCCCCTTCGGGTCATTGTTTTCTGTACTTGTGCACATGGATTCATAACCTACAGCAGCACCCCAAGTTATTCCACGAGAGTTTCCCTCGAGCCCAAGCACCTACCCTATTGTGATGGAGTCTTTTTCAGGAAATTGGAGGTTGACAGCATCCCCCCTCCCCATGACAGAATGCAAAACGAGGGAAGGCGAGAGAGAATGGGGTAAGAAAAATGTCGACAGGGGTTAAATCGTCCCCACCCATCACCTTCAATCAATCATCACCGCCATCCCCGAATCAAGTATGTGAATGCCACACTTTTTCTCTTCTTCTACCTCACATAACTCCTATCATCCCAGTTGTATTGCTTTGCCCTTTCCCTCTATCCTTTTCCGGCTGAAAGATTCCTCCTCCTACTTGTAGGTATCCACTTTAACCTTGTACCCCTATTGATTGGTCAAACCTATTATCCAAGTATCATATCGTACTCGAGCACATGAACTAAACACCATACCAGCAATCCTGCAACAAAGGGTACATTCCATCGCAGTCCCTACACTACAGCCCAGTGCTAGTACACAAGTGCTGTACTTCCGTTTCGCCAGCTCCCCCAGCTACCTACTGTACTTGTAGACCCCCCCCATGTAGCTAAAATAACAATTGTCGCTCCTGAAGGTCCCGATGGCCCTAGGAGGAACATCACAGCGATAAAATAACGGCATCCCATCCAAACATCGCTAGCGGTACTTGAATTTACCCGCAACCGACCTCCCATCCAAAATTCCCAAGCCCACCAAACATTCCAAGAAAAAACGCGTTGGACGCTTAACTTCCCCAGCACCGCCACATCCCGTGCGCTCCCCTCGGAGGTCAGCACTTTCTCGATATTCGCATATTCGTGGGGTGTCCGGCAATAGGTGTGGCAAGATCCTCGAATTTCGGCGCAAAACAGCAGTGCTTGAGCGTTTTCTGTCGGGATAACTTTACGAATTAATCAGTAGTTAGCAGCGACCGCAAGGCACGAGTAGAAGCCTGAGCCGCATGCACTCGAATACCGTAGGTATTGTCGAAAAGAAAGAAGAAGAAAAAAAGAAAAGAAAAAAAGGGAATCCCGTCTCGGAATTTCCCGCCCGCATTTTTGTGCCTGGCAGATAAAAAAAAAACCCCCCTCCATCCTTCCATCGTCGTACCTGCACGACAGCTTCTCCCTGAAATGGGAAGGAAGAAAGAAAGAAAGGGAAATAAAAAGCCGTTATATGTAGGACAGAGATCCAAGTGTATTTCAAGGGTAGAGGGGGGGGGTGTATTTCGTTTCAGCATCTTCGTTCCACCACTGGTAGCCTTTTTGAGGCAAAATACAGGATGTCGCACAATAACGCACGTACAAGAAAAACCAGGATAAAGTTTACCCCAGTTCGTAGGTATCGTTCCGGAAACTGGGAATCAGCATTCGACGAGAGCAAAGAGGCCAAGCCTTAGGGGCTGGATTATTCCTTCTGTGGGTAGCTTCCGGATCGATAAGCAGGGATATTCACAGAAGGGACGGGAGGATAAGGGAAATGAGCTAAGGCGGGGAGGGGGCAAGAAAGTGCAGTAAAGTTTGGCGATTGCATGCTGGGCAGGGAGATTAACAAGGGGGTTTTTAGCCAAGAATCTTATACCGAGTGATATTTGGTGTTGTCAGGACTGATAGAATACGGTATTATATCAAAAACACTTGAAATCCACTATCTCTGGTGGCTCTGTAATCTCCGATTCTGCGGTAGAAGCTCCTGAGAAGGATTAGAGTTTTCCCAGGATGGTTATAAAAATGGCACACTGGACACGTTGGATCTCGTTAACTGGAATTCAATTAAAGTGCCGAACTGAAACTATCGCGGGCTGATTGCCCCTGATGATCTGACAGCGTTGGGAGTTTTAACGGCGGTGCCTGATTGCGCTGATCGGCTGAGAAGGAAAAAAAAAAGGAGAAAAAAGCAGGGGCCCAATATGCACGCCAATGTCAACAAGTGTCATACACACATGTGCATACAAGAGCCCCCCTGTACATTCATGCCTGATCACTCGGTTATCTTGCCAGCTTGTTCAGCCTCCACGCGGATTAGCACGGGGGGCGATCTCCACTGATTCTCCAGCCTCCGGAACCATACAGATTTCAAACTGCCCCTGTAGCCTGTCTAGCACCGCATCAAACTCAATGATTTGAGTATCTCCGTGTAGGGTTCCAGTCTCGGTTTGAAATAAACCCTCCATAGAAAGCTTTCTTGTAAACGAAATGGAATGGCGATATCACTTTGTGGCTGCCTTCGGGAAGTGCTATTAATTCAAAGCCTGGGCTGGAAGTGCCATTCGTCATCGACCATTGTGAGATGGGATTAGATGTCCACCCGCTGACAATACAGGAGAGCTCCAGTTCGTCGATTGCCGCTGTCGACTCTTCTGTGTGTTTTGGGAGTAGTGCTGTTTGGTAGTGCTGCTGACGGTTTCTTTTCTTTCATTTTGTGTTTTATGGAAAATGTTTTTCATATTAGTCTTTTGCTGCCGTAGGGCTGGATGGAGGACTGGATGCGTGTGCTGCGTACACTATCTTATTTTCCTCTTATGTTTTAATTAAAATAGGGGAGGCGGAGGGGTAAGAATAGTTCATCTGTTCACATTCCTGTGCTAGGCTTTAATGATTTTCAGCAAGGAGGCAGCTTTGATCCTGCTCTATAATAGCTTCCTATTAAGCCTTGCTAACCTTCTCCCCTCTTCCAACTCTGGAAGTCCCTCCATAATCTCACTCAGCGGCTCCTTTTTATCCATCGCTAATCATCTAGGGTTGAATCCCTTGTGGGCCATCATGGGTACTACATATTCAAGACCATCGAGGTCTTTGCTCCTTCTATTTCAATTTCTTTGCAATTTCTTTGCATAGTGTTAGGTCACTACTCGCAGGCCATCAACGATACAATACATCTTCGACCCATGCAGGTATCCTCCATTTTCTAACATATCTAAAGACTCCACCTCACCACTAAAGTCGACCACAGTAAAAACTCGAATAATTGGACCATGTGCTAGGACGCTGGAGTGGCCTCTCCCAGGCTTCCATGACGGCCAATTGGAGTGGAGTGGGGAACGCAGTTTGGCTCTGGGTTATGCTAGCAGTAGTTCCTCTTGTGGTGGACATGATAGTAGCGTGTCGGAATTGACCAGGAGCGAATGAGGAGGAAAGAGATGATGTTTTCCCCTTTTTTGCTGATTCCGAGGACTGTGTGGAGACATGGTGGAGAGAGGGTTGGCTCTTGTGTAGGGGGGGGTACGTACACAAGTGTCCTCCAGTGGCCTTGCGTGTATCTGGGTATGTATGATTTTCGTTCAGGGGGGCTGGTGGCTTCGTTAGATCCCCAGCTGGGTTCAAGGTTTGGGCTATTTCTGGCTGGGATTCCTTGGTTTGTGCGGTATAGGGCTGGATAGAGGAGGAGGTAATATCATAGTGCCCTCTATGATATATTATGTTCATGTATATTCCAAAGATAACGACCAGTGCTAGGCGACTGCACCACCCATATCGTACTTATTAAATACGACCCTTCTCCCACAGATGCCGAAGTCCTCCTCATCCCGGTATACACAACTTTGTAGCCCTCGATCGATACCAACGCATCTCTAACAACCCCCCTCTCGCCCACTCGCATCTGGTATGCATGCATCCAGTCCTCGCAGGCGATCAGCCCCTAGGTTTGGGAAGCGCTAGTAAAGCTTGATAAACAAGCAAGTGTGGCCACGACCACCTCCCTTCCTGACCAAATCACCCATTACTAAACCATTTCCACTGAATCCCCCCCATGCACCAATAAGCAACCCTTGATAACGAAAAAACCGTGACACACGATACCGGTAACCCCAGATCTAAAAATGAGAACAAAAACTGCCCTTCCATGCAGATGCGGCTGAGTCTGGGCATTGGAAGCAAGATGGCCCTGGGAAAGGAGCTTAGACCCACAACAGCCAATCTGGAGCGCACACACCAACTTGGCGAAACGAACAACAATAACCGATCCCATTCGTTTTAGGCTGTTTAATGTCATACGCAGCGCTGGAGCAAGAGTAACCGGCCCAGCGGTTCCGTTACGGTAATACGTACGAGTACCGTTCAAGCGCTTAGTTGTGCATCCCTACATGTCGCATGGGAGGAAATGTAACATTCGCTATACCCCTGAGCTTACGCGATGACGTAGGTATATCTCTACAAGTTACGGACATAAAGAACCCGAACACAGGGATGAGGAATTTGTATGGCAAAATGTCTGTGCGTGTCTGACCGCCCATACAAAATTCGGACTCAAATGTTCGGGTTCTTTATGCCTGTAACTTGTAGAGTACCGGTGGTCCCTCATTGAGCAGCCGACGAGCACGGGCCGCAACCGTCAACGAAGTTCTGGACTAACGATAGCACGTGAATTTAAATCGTCGGCCTTGTGGAAACTCCAATAGTGAATAAGCGATGACATAAGCTCTTGGAGACAAGTGGTAGTGAGAATGGTACGTAGGCGATCACCAATTCGCATCGTGTGCTACAACACTCAAGTATTCAAGCTATACTATACTATCCAATTTCGCCAACAACGATAATAGTATAAAAGGAAGCGAAAAGGGCTACCGATTGGAGAGCAGGCGCTGTTCATCACACCGCCAATGTACCAGTTGGGGAGGGGGTTCCAGGGTGGAATGAGAGCGAGTGACTTTTGGTGACGGAGATATATATGGTTGGATGCCAATGCTGACTCTGTGAGCAGCCTTTGGGAGGAGGGTTCTGTAGATAGATCTGGAAAACCTACCTCAGGTGCCCGGAGATAAACTCCGAAGTACTTTTTCTGGGTGATGGAATTATCCTCCTTTGTCAATAAGAACCCTGGATGCAGGCATGCATGTATATAACCGAAATAGGGGGCTGCGGCGGAGGGGGAAGGCTAAAATACATCTTTATACTGGAATCTGGATCGTGGGAATTTTCACAAGTTCCAGATTATACCGATACTTTTTGTCGGATTGTCTGCTGTTGCTACTGCGCTGGGCTTTATTGTTTGGCCGAAACCTGCTATTAGGTGCTCCGGTTTGCCTAAAGGTAGGCCCTACTCGCACTGCTACTTACAAGGGATGGCAGGTTACCGCGGGAGCGCTAGTGCTAGAAGGGAGTGGATCTTGAGAGATGGATTTGGGGAGTTGTGTTGCTTCTGTATGTCCGGCGCAATTGAAACGTTCCTACTATGGTGATTTCCATTGCCGTTTGAAAGCGTTGAGGAAACGGGCAAGTCCCAAGCTGGTGATTGTTAGGAGCATGTGGGAGGCTTCTCCTAGATTAACTTGTTTTTTTGTTTTTCCTTACAAAACCGAACTAACGGGTGGGTGTTAGATGGAGGTAGTAGTGGTGCGGGGGGTTGTGGCGTAGTGAGGTAGGAGAGGGGAGAAAAAAGAAAAGAAAGAGAAAAAGAAACTGGGAACCCCATGCGAAAACTCTGGGTTGAGCATACTTCTACGTGGTGGCCCTGGGTGGTCCAGGCACCGGCACCGTCGCGGGCTAACTTACTATATTAGTGTCGGGTTTAGAAAACTAGGTTCACAAGAGATCACTCGGGGCACATAGGGTGGGGCAGAGAAATTGAGATACCAGTGATCGACATTCTCCCCCACCTTTCCAAAAGTGGTAAAGTGCTAGCGTGGCAGGTGTGGTATGGTTCCGCCGCCCTCGAATCAACATTGTGGGCCTCTCGATTTCGCTCACTGCCCCGGGGCGGTGCTTTCCAGATATTAGTATGATACGGTACTGCCGAACAGGCGGTGTGGGTTTGCTTACCGTGAGGTTGCAATACTGTCGGGTGGTCATAAGACGGGATGAGCAGTATTATTGGTGGATAGATTATCTTGAACCCATGACAACTAGAATGTCCTAACTCCTGTCTATTCCACCATGACGGGATTCTCGCACTGCGAGTACTAGCACAGAAAATAGGTATCACAAACAAATCTCAACCAATCAGACTACAAAGACAGGGGCCATTACCGTGACTCGGGGATCTCGCGACACTGGAAGAGACTGTATCCCAGCAACAACAACACGCTCGCGTGCTGCCACTTAACTTATTCCTTCCACGAAATGATCCCAAATTGTGTAAAGAATATATTTGTCCAGCAGATTTGATCCTAGAGGGATCGCTCTTGGTGTGATACTACAGGTGTACCTCTTAAGGTCGAGGAAAAATTTGTGTGGACTTGGCTTGTTGACACTTGCACGATTATTATTTTGGCTGAGCAGAGTGCATTATATGCTCGAGTAATATTGTTGACTAAAGTAGGAAGGTCAACTATGGTATCATACTTAAGCAGTATTAGGACTAGTGCCATAGCTCAAGATTGGTTTTAAAGTGCGGACACCCATACTCGTAATTCGTGTGGTGAGCTGGGTTCTAGAGTCTCTGGTTCCGGGATCCCGGTCCAATATGCACATTGTAATTGGCCCACGGCATGAACAACATTCAACTGCTTCCAACTTATTTTTTCTTCCAAGCCCGCCTTTCCCCCCTGCAAGGTGGTACTTGTAGCTATAGGCTGTCTACGATTGGTGGCTGGGAAGGGGCAAGATCCCCTAGAAGCACTTAAACAGCCTCAAGAATGGTTGAACCAGAAAATCGCCTCCCCCAAGTAATTCATGCCCCAGTATGTCATGGGAAGAGAAGTGTGACTTCTCAGTAGGAAGCCTCTCTGTCAAACTCTCACGATCCCCTTCGGTTATACCCTTTACATGCTACGAACTCCTTACTTTTTACCTTTTTTCTGGGGCCTTTAGACTTTGCTACTGCAAAACCCCTTTAAATCTACCAGTGGGAGTCGGTGTACAAAACCGTAATGGGCTTAAACGAGGGAGCCAACAAAATTACCAGTATCATACAAGGCAATGAGATCCAGCAGCAGCCTCAGCTTAGACTCCGTCTAGAAAACACTATTCCTTCTCACGGTGTTTTGAGGGGGCTGACCGCCCATGGTGGATCTAGCGAGTAAATATCGTAAGGTCCCAGCGAAGGAATAGTAGAGTGTTGCCGTCTGGTGCAAATGCCGGCGCTGCGGTATATGGGGCACTTTCTGCGTGAGATTATTGTACTATGTCAAACTCCCTTCCTTGATCTGATCCTCATCCTCACATCACTTCCTCCTAGACTTTTTTCCAGACAAATGGAATTACTGTCCAATAGAACCTTCCTTCCAAAGGTTGAGCACAACCAATCGCGCGCAACACCCTAGCAAATACACAGTTCAGACCTCAGTAATCCTAGCCTACAAGCCAATCAATGGGGACTGTATATTTCCCGGGGGTGTACAGCGGGTTATGGGAAAGTCCGTCGAACTCTTGGCGGAGTTTAGTATGGGATTTGCTGCCAAGAGTTCGACAGACTTTCCGACAACCCCCTGTATATTTTCCTGCTCCAATGAGTCGCCGAGAAGAGTGATGTAATTTGGTAAACCGTAGAAAGCAATGGGTTGTCAACACCGTTTACTGTGTCCACCTTTTTATATATGCTATACCGTATTCCTTTACCGATCCTGCATCTACACATTACCTCTTATTCGCTCGCCGATGCCTACCACAAGAAGCAGTGTCCCGCTTCAAATCGGCCGCGCGAGCACGGTAGTGCTGGTATGGTATTTGACTATTAGTTGGCTTACAGGTTTGGAGGCCAGGAGCAATCGATAAACGAAAACACCCCCACGTATATCTTATGTGTCTGAACAAGAAATAGAAATAATAAAAATCACACCCCGACATGCCAGAGCGTAATCCTATAGCGTTTCAAGTATGGATAGATGTTCGATTGGACGGATAGATGAGTGATAAGGTGAATCTGACCCAGGCATGTTCAAGTTGGTACTCCAGAATTTCTAACTTCCCTGTAAAATCTGGAGCACAGGGGTGCTATCACTAGGTCCTAGTTTATCTGCACTGCACCGCTTGCAGGAGGGTACAACTCTCCGCCTCATATACGATTGGATACTACACAATGACTGGGCGACTGTTATATAGCCTCTCCTCCCCCTCTCCATTTACGGATAGAAAAGACTACTCACTTCCCCACAGCTCCTTTACCCCCCCACCCCCTTCTCCTTCAAACTCAAACAAAGCCTTCAATCCCACTATTGTTCCAATAAAAGCGAAATGATGCCATTCATTTTGAAGATCATTTCCTGCGAAGGTCTCCAGTTTATTTGTTGCCCCAGATCTTCGAACCCTAGCGAGCATCCCGAAGGCTCTCAACGCCAACCTGAAAACATTATCACAAGGCAGCCAGACCCACCACAACCTATGACAACTACAATCACTATTACCACTGGTGCACCCCCCCGGGTCCAGCGCCTAGCTGGCACTGTTCAGGCAGCTTCCGCTCCCTCTGGCAGCGTAGCCTGATCGTACGGTATGTCAATTGTTTAGTTACTGTAGCAGACTACTGGATTTGTGCCAGTCTTCTACTGATGTCTGGAATGCTCACACATGTTAATATAGACTTTAAAGGTACCGTTTGCGAGGCGGCTGTGATCGAGGGGGGAGTATGATACAGTTGCAGTGGTGCGCGTGTTTGTTATCCTATCTTCGGAAGTTAGGCTGGTTCATAAATTGTCAAAGTCAACTCCACAGAGGAAAGATCATTGGGGATTTTGTATGACAGGGTTTGATGTGGTGTAGACCCTTATTTCAAATTGAAAACTAAAGAGCTCTTGTTGGCACGCTATAGGAATAACGTTTTTCTGACCCTTACCGCAATTTTCTTGCTAATGAAATATCTTCAGAACATTTTGGTTATAGTTCAACATGCAGGTCCATCAGGTTTTGGTTTCATCAAATCCGTCACCAGTGCAGCCTCTCTGTCAATAGGGTTGTTTTTTATGCTTTTTTGTGAAGAGGATTCAAGTGTTAGCAAAAACTGAATCCTAGAAAAATGGCGTTTTTCATACCGCCACATGCCAAACACTTTAACACCCAAGCTGAGAAATCCTGTCATCAGCCTTGTAACCCTAAAAAATGATTATAGTTTCAAGCCTAAAACTCACTAATCGATTGTTGAAGCCCTGGATGAACATATCCCATGACCACTAATGGGTGATATTGTGCCTACACCGACCCAAGCTTCGCCGAAGGTGTATGGGACGGTTCCGTCGTTGTACTGACAGTGGTGGTATGCGTATTTGGGGTGATTAATTGCTAATACTCCCGCTCTCATCGACCGATGACCCGGTTGGGGGTTTTCCCCCCTTCATTCTTTCCCTATGTATTCGCAAACGCTTCATGTGGTGCTCAGAGGGAGGGTCCTTGATAACCCACATTTCCTGCGGCTAAGTACAAGACACTGGCAGCCGGAACATCGGAGTCTGTATTTAGTGTGGGTGCTCAGATGTGGGCCGGCAACTTACCACACAAATTTCTGATCCCTGTTTCTCGGCGGTATGCAACGGCGCCCGCACCCTAAAAACTTCACTTCACTGATTCCCACCAATACTGGAACAGCATTCTGGTATTGCTAAAGCCGTGTAACAGGGGGGTAACTTCCCTGGGTCTGATTGGGGAATGGTCAGAAAAGCATTTTCCAACTTAAAGTGCACTTGTGTTTGTTTATTCCGTATCTTGCGGAGGCTTACATCCTAAAACTGAGTACCATCGAGTGATTCCCCATGAGGATAGTTTCCCAAGGCGACACAACCCTAACCCACCGGAAAGTTCCAGGAAAGGCCAGATGCACAAGACCGAGCTCACATCCATCCAAGCTCAGCTAGGCACATCGCAACCACCACTTCCACCATTACTATCATACCTGGCATCACTTTCCCCTGACGGCAACGAGAAAGAGGTCTCCTTCCCTTCTCCCCCTTCACCCTCCCTCTAAAACTTGTGGAAGGAAAAAGAAGAAGAATACAAAAAACACGAATAAAAAAACATGGACCAAATCCAAAGTATAATCGACGGCTTCATCGTACCTTACTCCCTCCTCTCCGTACTCTCCCCACCGCCATCAACTAACCTGAACAACTAAAAAATCAGGACTTCGAAGGTCAACGTCTCGCCGAAACCCTCACGACCGTAATCCTCGTTCTCGCAGGCGTAATTATTCCCCCCCTTCCTTACGATAAATAGCCACAAACAGCTCACAAACATCTTTCTCTCTCTCGCTTTAGGCACTGGCTTTCATAGTCGGTTACGTCCTCTCGGACCTCAAATACACCGTTTACATCGGGCTCAGTGGCACGGCGATCGCGTTCCTAGCAGTGGTCCCGCCCTGGAGTATTTACAAGAGGAATCCGTTGACGTATTTGCCCGCCGGTGGGGTGCAGGTTCAGATGGTCGATGGAGATGCTGGTAGTGGGAAGGAGAAGGATGAGGGGAAGAAAGTCAAATGAGTGTTGGGTTTAGGGGATTGTTTTGGTTGGATTGGATTGGATTGGGCCGGGTTGGATCAAGTTTGATATTTTTACACCCTTGTGATGGGAGGAGGAAGAGTAAGGGGGGAGGGAAAAGGGGCCCTCTGTAAGATAGCCATGGTGGGAGCACCGAGCGGAGCAAGGCCATGGCAATAGAAGTTTTGCCATTAGGTATTTTTTTTCTTTCCATTCATGTCTTCACCTTCCTAGATTGGATGGAATTGTCTCTGGATTTTCCACTGGCCGGGTTCTATCATAGTAGGGCTTGGAGCTGTGGGCTGCTCGGTAACGGTGGGTGCAGGTGCGGAGGTGGGAGGGGAGAGCATGCTCCCAGAAAGAAAATTCCGGGCACATTCCTCATCACAGGTATCATGTTTAAAGAGTACCCGTACTTCTATGCCCTAAAATCACAAGCTCGAGAGAATTTTCAGAAATCACTGCCACTGATACCCCCTCTCAATTGCTAGAAACAAACTTTCCCATTGCCCTAAACATAACCCACGCGTGGCATTTTGGAACTCCCCTCAAACACTACTACTGCACAAATTCGTAATCCAGAAGTCACCTTAAGCAGTGCTAATCTTACTCTCGTTATGTGTCTATTATACCTCCCACAATCTATCAAAAATATCATACCAACGGCCATCACCATCCAATTAACCCCACTACTCAGTAAACCCCCAGTATTTGCATTCTAGCCCCACCCAATCATGCGACTCAAAAAAGAAAGCTCTCACGATTGAACACTACACTATATATGAACCCTAAAACTCCCTCAAGTACAGGTATGGCAGGTAGCACAGCACATACTCGACGAGCGCATACGTAACTGATGCGCGCCACACGATACCCAAAAACGTCACCTCGCCACTGTACGGCACTGTATCATACTGCAAAAGCCGAAATAATTGAGAAAAACGCTAAGAACGTCTAGAACCCCCCCTTGGACCAGGGGGAGAAAACGTGTTGAAGATACTCCTTCAGCCCTCGGTTCAGACGGGTGAGAAGTAAAAATACGACGGGCCTTACCAGGAATGGCAACTCCAACGCCCTCGCGAGATTCTCGATTGTGGCGCAAGGGATTTTAGAGGGCGAGTGTGTAAACAAACACCCCCGGGTAGCTTCTCGACTGGAGTTAATACCGGTACGATACCCCCAATTGAAAGGAAAGGTTAGCTGTGAGGGTGTTTGCCCGCTCACCCTCTAGAGATTCTTACGCCATATTGGGTTTTTTACGATACTGTGCTTGTAAGGCACCATGCCGGGAGGGTGCAGCGCATATCGATTTAGTTGGGACCATGTATGCTATGTACGAGTACTTGTGTTAATATTGCACGATTGTGCTAACCTAATTTTTTTTTCCCGGGTCCTGTTATCCTATTACATGTTCATTCCAACCATTACTTGTAATTGGGTGGGGTTTGTGAACACGGCATACCACGAGAATTCGCCTTCTTTGCTTAGATCTTGGTACCATGCAATAAGTGGTCGGGTTCACAAACGTCGTTCAAGCACCACCAAGTGCTCGGGTCAGATATCGCACTGTGCAGAGACCGTTGCCAAGAGGGAGGTGTTTAAAATTGGCGTTTGAGCTATACTATATACGGAAGAGAGAGAAGAAAGGCGTCGGAACGAACCTGAACGGGGGTAAACCTTTTAAATACCATGCAATTAGCGGCAAACCTTTCGGATACCATCGCCCGGGAAATGTGCCATCGAAAAAGTGAAACCTTTGCAAAGAATTACTTCACCTTTGACCCATCATAAAATG
>Ga0307513_10003751_pt1 | contig 20507 bp, 23 predicted proteins | sample 15_EM_MG_FD_202174 | JGI IMG/M metagenome (GOLD analysis project Ga0307513, IMG submission 202174) | Populus trichocarpa ectomycorrhiza microbial communities from riparian zone in the Pacific Northwest, United States - 15_EM | ecosystem: Host-associated > Plants > Roots > Unclassified | place...
ATGTTAAGCGGATGTTCGCCCTGAAAGCCGCTTGAGGCTCGGCGCAATTGCCCTCGGACCGACGCAATGACAGACGTCAGTCCGACAGGCTGCTAGAGCGGCGGACCTTTAATTAGAGTCGGAAGCGCCGCTCTATTCCTTTGTTTGAGCATCGGATTTATCCGAAAACCGCGTCGCACTTTTCGGTCCGATGCTCAAGTGAACGGCAGCGCGCCCCGCTATTGCACCTGCGTGCGGGGGGACCGGGCGGGGCGTTTCGTGCCGCCGCGAATGACGGCCGGAACGTTGGGCTCGGGCTTTGCCTCCTCGGCGGCGAGGAGATTGGGGTCTTGCTCGATGGCCGGCTGGCACTTTGCCGATTGCAGCAGCCGCACCGTGTCGTCCGCGAAACTGGGGCCGCGCACCGGCGCGCGGATCACGACAATGCCGGTCATGTGCGGCGAGATCACGATAATCTGCTCGTCGCCTTCCTCCGAGCGCTCGGTGCTGGTCTCCTCGGACAGCCGCGCGCGCGGCACCAGCAGAAGGCGCAGTTCGCGCCGCTTTGCTTCCGCGCCGCTCATGAAATAGAAATTTTCCCCATAGCGGCCCGATACGGCGATGCTCCAGCTGGCGTCGCCAAGCTCGGTCTGTAGTGTGACGTTCCTTGTGGTCAGGTCGAAGCGGCAGAAGGCATAGGCGATGTCGGGCGCCATGAAGGGCAGGGGCGCATCTGGCGCCGCGATCGGCAGGAGATAGAGCTGGTTTGCTTCGGACAGCGCCGACAGACGGGACCACGCATCGCGTGTGGCCAGAAAGGGCACGCCGAACACCGTCAGCGCATGAATGACGCCCGCGCAAAACACGGAAGCCAGCAGCCACGGCCAGAACGCACGCATCAGCAACTGCCTTTCTGAATCGCGGGCAGGCTTTGGAAGGCAAGCCCCTGCCGCTGCTGTTCGATCGACAAAGGCCGGATCAACCGCAGGACGAGGGTCAGGTCGTGATGATTGCCCGAGGGAAGCCAGTGCCCCGGCCTGGCCTCAGGGCCGAGCGTGATGCGCTGCGTGCCATCGGGCAGAACGGTGAGATTCTGACTGTTGAAGGCGTGGCGGTCGGCCTTGTTCGGGATGAGTTGGCCGTCACTGTCGAACAGCGCGATGCTCCACCAAACCGCCGCAAGCGGCCTTGCCACGATCTCGTATTGGCATTCCGCCGTGAGCTTGCGGCCCAGGCTGTCCGTTGTCGAGACGAAGGTAAGCCCGTTTGCCGAATTGACCGGCAGGTCGCCCAGGCGCGCGATCCGTGCGCGCGTGTACGGGTCGGCGGTCAGGCTGCCGGCGTTGATCCAGGTTTTCCATGGCCCGGTATTGGGCGCGACGAAGGCGAAGCCGTGCTCGATGACGTAATAGGCCGAGCCGAGGCCTAGCACCAGCGACAGCATCGCGAAACACAGGAAATGGATGAGGTTCTTCAAATCAGCCTCCGCTGGCCAGCAAGGCTTAAGCGCGAGGCCGCGCTCCCTCACCTCAGACGGCCCGCTTATAGCAAGATCGGCGGCGCGTTGCCGCAATTATTGTTGCGCAACCCCCGCTACACGCGGTCCCGCGCCGTTCAGCGCAGCGCCCTTCTCCACAGGCACTTCTTGCAGGCGCTTGGACTCCTTGAACAGCTTGCTGAGCGTGGTCAGCACCTTGCGCGTTTTCTGCGGCATTTTCTTCGCGCCGTCGGCCGACACTGTGCCCAAAGTGGGGTCGTCCTTCTTGATCTCGGCGATGCGGGCCATCTCCTCGACCTGGCGCGGATGCAACGGCAGGCCGGGGATGGCGGGAATGTTGAAGCTGGTATACGCCGCGACGTTGTAATCGTGCCAGGTTTGCGCCGGCAGATTGCCGCCGGTGACCTCCGCCATGGAGGTGAAGTTGTCGTTGCCGAACCAGATGCCGGTCACGTACTGGCCGGTGATGCCCATGAACCAAGCGTCCTTGTAGTCCGAGCTGGTTCCGGTCTTGCCGATGACGGTGGTGAAATCGAGGGCGGCAGCCTTGCCGGTGCCTTCCGTCACCACATGTTCGAGCATCTGATTCAGCATCTCGACGACGTTGCGGTCGAATATCTGCTCACCGGGCTGGTCATCGCGCTCATGCGAGTAAACCACCTCATTGCGGCTGTTGCGCATCTCGGTGATGGCATAGCCCTTCACCTTCCGGCCGCCGGCGGCAAGGGTCGCATAGCCGGATGTATGATCCATCACCGTGATGCCCTGATCCCCCAGCGCCATGGAGCAGCTCTTCTTCACATAGCCCAGGCCGAGCTTCTTCAGATTGGCGAGCACCTTCTCGCGCCCGACATCCAGCGACAGCTTCACCGCAATGGTGTTGATCGACAGCGCCAATGCCTGGGTGAGCGTCATGCGGCCGCGAAAGCCGCCATGATAGTTGGCTGGAGACCAATTGCCGCAAGAAACGCCGCCATCGATAGCCAAGCTGTTTGCCTTGTACCCGTTCTCAAGCGCTGTCAGATAGACATAGGTCTTGAAGGAGGAGCCGGGCTGGCGATAGGCCCTGGTTGCGCGGTTGAACTGGCTTTCACCATAGTCACGCCCGCCGACAAGCGCGCGCACCGCGCCGTCGGTCTCCATCGAAACCAGCGCAGCCTGCGAGGCGTGCTTGATCTTGCCGCTCTCGCTGAGCTTGTTCTCGATCGCTTGCTCGGCCGCCTTCTGCATGCTGACATCGACGGTCGTGCGGGCGACAATGCTGTATTCGCCCTTTTTGCTCATCAGCCGCTGAACCTCGTCGAAGGCCCAGTCGAGGAAGAAGTCGGGTGAGTAGAAGTCGTTGTGATCGATCACCTTGGCCGGGTTCAGGCGCGCGCTATGCACCTGGCCTTCCGTCATGAAGCCGGCATCGACCATATTCGTCAGCACCTGGTTGGTGCGCGCCCGCGATTCCGCCGGATTGGCGTGCGGGGCATATTTCGTCGGCGCCTTGTAGAGGCCGGAGAGGAGCGCCGCCTCCGCCAGGTTGATGTCGCGTACCGACTTGCCGAAATAGAATTGCGATGCCGCTTCCACGCCGAATGTACCGCCGCCCATATAAGAGCGGTCCAGATACATCTTCAGGATTTCCTTCTTGGTCAGCCGCGCTTCCAGCCAGAAGGAGATGAACAGCTCCTTCAGCTTGCGGTCGAAGGAGCGCTCCGACGACAGGAACAGGTTCTTGGCAAGCTGCTGCGTCAGAGAGGAGCCGCCCTGAACCACGTCATTTGCCTGGACGTTGGCGGCAAGCGCGCGGCCGGTGCCTAGCACGTCGATGCCGAAATGATCGAAGAAGCGGCGGTCCTCGGTGGCCAGCGTCGCCTTGATCAGATGATCGGGGATTTCCTCCAGCGGCACGCTGTCGGAATACAGGATGCCGCGCTTGCCGATCTCGATGCCGTTGCGGTCCTGGAAGGTGACGCTGTATTGGCTTGCGGTGCGCCAGGACGGATCATTGGTCGCCTCCAGCGCCGGCAGCGCGAACAGCAGCACCACGAGCAGCCCGCCGGTTCCCAGCGTTGCCGCCTCGGAAAACAGCTCCGTCGCCAGCCAGCGGAAACCGGTGACCCGGAACTCGCTGACGAAATTGGAATAGCCCGACCAGAAGTCGCGCGCCTTGCTGGCCACGCCGTAAAGGCTCGAGTCGATCCAGGCGTCGAGCGCCCACCAGTCGACGAAACGATTGCGGCGGTTTGGCCGAAAAATCCAGTCGCGCACGAGACCAGCCCTCGATTGTGCTTAGCGAAGCGATGCCACTATGCTTATGCTAACTGCCGCGAGGGGAAAACAGTAAAGTCTGCGTGTCCCCCGCGCTTGGCGCATGCCGCCTTCCAACCTAACACCCGAAGACGCCCAATTTATGCATGACGATCTGCCGTTCTGGAAAAGCAAGACCCTCCACGAAATGACCCTGGCGGAGTGGGAATCGCTCTGCGACGGCTGCGGACGCTGCTGCCTGATCAAGCTGGAGGACGAGGATACCGGCGAGATCGTGCATACGCGCGTTTCCTGCGCCCTGCTGAACCTTCGGACATGCCGTTGTCGAGATTATGGCAAACGCCATGTCCGGGTGCCCGATTGCGTGTCCCTCACCCCGGACCGCGCGCGCGACCTGGAATGGCTGCCCGACACCTGTGCCTACCGGCTGGTGGCGCGCGGCGAGGACCTGGCCTGGTGGCATCCGCTGGTGTCGGGCAGCGCCGACACGGTGCATGAGGCCGGCATCTCGGTGCGGGAGTACGCCATCAGCGAAAAGCGGGTGAAGGGCGAATATGAGCGGTTTCTGCTGAAGTGGGAATAGCTGGCGCTTTGTCACGCCCAAACCCTCGGCGCGCTGGCGCCGAGGGTGACGGTCATCTAGCGGACCTTCGTTCTGATTTTGTCGCCGAGCGGCGTGGCTGGGAGCTTTTCCGCGTGCTCCGTCAACTCGCGCGTGACCGTCAGATCAAGTGGAAGAGGGCTTTTTCCCGCTTCACGCAGAGCAGCAGCGATCGAGATCAGGATCGTGAGCAGCGTTATCACTTGCTCGGCGATGCGACGATATGAACTCATTGCAGCCTCCTATGGCAAGCAACCACGGCCAAGCACATGATGGGCGGAACGGCTTCTCGGATGCTTTTACTTCGCTCTGACCGATACTGTCGTTTTCTTCTTGACCTCTTGGCCTTACCTAAATATGACGCAAGTCGCGCATATTTTATTGGCCTATTTCATCAGTGCGCGGTTGTATGTTTCCAAGCTTTGGCGGAAGCAGGGAAGTTTTAAAAATTTTGAAAACAAATTGCGGGCCATCGCTGATCGCTGTGTTATTGCGCATAGAGATTTTGCAACAGCGGTGTAAAATTCCGCCTTTCTTGTTAGCAGCTTCCCCCGCCGACATTGAATTCGCTAAGGAATGCCGCTTAACGTCACGGTGTCGCCCCACATGGAACATCGTCAAGGGGCACAACCCAGTTTGACCGAAACATACGGCACCTCGCGGCGGCGTCCGCGTGGCTTGCTTGGCTTTATCGCGGGGGAATGATGCTCGAAGAAATCACACCACCTCATCTGCGCTGCGAATGGGGCCAGTGCGTTTCTGTATATCGTATGGAGGACGGAAATCTGCTGATCATTGGCAAGGATCCGTCAGCTCAAATTGCAGCGCAGATTGCCGGGAAAGTTGGCCCCGACGAGAAGGCGGTGGTCATCAGTGCTGAGTATTTAAGCGATCTGATTGCTCGAGCCGCTTGAACTGGTTCCGATTTCTTAGCCTTCATCGCGCTGCCTGTGCTTAGCTTGTCTCGATATGCCCATAGGCTTATACTCTATGGCATTAGAGACAGCTCGTTTGCACATGCACCTAAGTGTATAGCTATCGCCCCCTAATCGCTCTTGAGACAGTAAATGATCGGTGTAGAAGCATGCTCACAAGGCTGCTTTTCAACCGACACCGCGTGAGGATTGGGGCGGCGGTAGGCGATTTCGAGAAAAACGGAGCGAAAGGCAGCGCTTGGTTTGCTGCCTTCGACCCTTGGAATACATGCTGGCGTCCTCCGCCTGGGTCATTCAGCTTCTTCGATATCGCGGAGCGGAAAGGCATCATTAGCTCCGGTGACGCGCAGCTGCTTTCGCAGGCGCTACTTCGCCAAGGTGCGAATATTTCTAAACTTTATCAGGGCCGTTTTAGCTATTATTTTCGTGAATCGCGCATTCAGTTTGTTTTGCGGCATGCGAATGAGCCGGAACACCTGTCGGATACAGGTCTTGCGCTGGCATCTTCGACAGTCGACTATCTTGCCGAGAAATGCCCCTGGCCGTTTATTCCCGAACGCCAATTAGCGATACGCGGATTTCGGGAGGTTCCCGCGGCAGGTAATAATCAATTCTACGCGCGCTCGCCTTGGCTTACCTGGGCGATGAGTCTCGATATGGTGAGCATGGGCCCGTTGCTGGGATTGCGGGCAGCGGAGATCCTCGAACTCCTTGACAGCATGAGCCGGCTTGCTCGACATGAAGCGGCGGAGATCTCCCTTGGTGATCGCAGTTTGGGGCAGCGGATTACTGTTCCGTTCTTTTCCGGTGGGCTGCAGGGCTCGGTCTACGGCCTTTTTCACGACATTCCCGAGGACCAGAAGGACGCGATCCACACCACACTCCTGGAGTTCGGTCAGACACTCGCCGACACCTATGCTGAGATGCGTCTCAGCCGTTTGGTGGCGCTCCTGGGAAAGCAACTCGGCTTGGAAGACCTTGCGAGGGAGGCGGTCTGCGCCTTCTCGCCGGTCAACAAGCTTGTCGTTGAGACGAAGCAGGGGCAGGCCGGCTTCAAGCTTTGCCATGAGGAAAATTACTGGGCCGGCTACCAGCCATTGAGCCGGCAGGAAATGCAGGACATGTCCGGCCCCGCATGGTTTACGATAAAAGCGTCGTCAGCGGTGGCCATCCATATCGAACCACTTGCCAACATCCCCTATTTCGATCCCGATTTCTTTCAGCTTCGCCTCGAAAGCGGTTTCCGGCGTGTCTTCGCTCCACTTGACGGCATTGCCGCGGCTGACAGCCTTTCCACCCATGAGGTTCATCAGCGGCTGCGCGAGCTTGCAACCTACATCGAGGACGGCAAGCCATCCTTTGCGAAGATGCGCCAATATTACGTCGCGCAGCAGGTCGAGCGCGATCTGCTGCTTTGCGGGACGCGGATCACCAATATGAAGCTGAAGGGATTTCTTGAGGAGAGGATCGGGGCTCCGGTGCGAAGCGGCTATCAAATCAGCTCGTATCGGGGCGAGGTGGAGCGTGTTTTTCCCAACAAGCTCAAGGTCGAAAAGACCCGCTATGGGGTGTCGCTGTCATGGAAGATCGTACCCTGATATCGCCAGATAGGTAAATCTCCGAATTCCCAGCGCACCGCTTCTCGTGTATGGTTTAGGCATGATCGGAAAAGTGGGTCACACGGCGCCTCCACCGGCTTCATAGCCAGAACCCCTCAACCGGGGCCGGGCGTGTCGCGGTCGACGCCGCATCCACGCGATCTCGCCAGCACATCAACCCGTCTGGTCTCAACCACCATCACCCATTGCTACACCCCAACACCCCCACCAAATACGCAGGGCGGGACTGGTCGGCCGTCGCGCGCGACTATGCCGCCAAAGCCTTGACCGTCGTTGAAATCGCCGCGCTTTACGCCATCAGCCGCACCGCGCTTTACAATCGCGCCCGCAGCGAAGGCTGGCGCACCCGCGTGGCGATGGTCGACGGCTCGAAACACCGCCGCGTGCGCCGCCAGGATTTCGGCCAGCGGCTCGTCAACGCGCTCGACCGCAGGATCGCCGATTTCGAGGCCCGGCGCGCCGAGGGCGAAGCCAGCGCCGCCGATGCCGAGCGCGACGCACGCACCTTGAACACGCTGGTGCGGCTCTATGACCGGCTGCAAGTCGCCCCCGGAAAACCCGCTGGTCCCCCAGCGTCCGCCGCCGCCATAGCCGCCACGCCAGCCGCAAAGGACATCCATGACCCGGACGGCCTCCGCCGCGAGCTTGCGCGGCGCCTTGAGAAACTGCGCCTCGGCCTCGCTTATTGAGGCCTTCGCGCAAAGCCTGACCCCCGCCGAAGCCGAATTCCTCGGCCATGACTGGCAGCTCTGGTCGCGCGACGATCAGCTTCCGCCCCCGGCCGCGCAAGGCGGCGGCGACTGGACCACCTGGCTCATCCTCGGCGGGCGCGGCTCGGGCAAGACCCGCAGCGGCGCCGAATGGGTGCGGGGCCTGGCGCTGGGTAAGCCGCCTTTCGCCGCCCGGCCGGTGACACGCATCGCGCTGGTCGGCGAGACCTTGCAGGACGCCCGCGCGGTGATGATCGACGGCCCCTCGGGGCTGCTTGCCATCCACCCCGCCGCCGAGCGTCCCGCCTACAACGCCTCGCGCCGCGAACTGGTCTGGCCCAATGGCGCGGTTGCGCAGCTTTTCTCGGCGGACGATCCGGAGAGCCTGCGCGGCCCGCAATTCGGCGCCGCCTGGGCCGATGAGCTGGCGAAATGGCGCCGCGCCGACGAAGCGTGGGACATGCTGCAATTCTGCCTGCGCCTCGGTGAGCACCCGCGCCAGGCGGTGACGACCACGCCGCGCCCGATCCCGCTATTGAGGCGCCTCCTCGCCGATCCGCGCAGCGCGGTCAGCCGGGCGGCCACCGAGGCCAATGCCGCCAATCTCGCGCCGTCCTTCCTGGGCAGCGTGGTGGCGCGCTATCGCGGCACGCGGCTCGGTCGGCAGGAGCTGGACGGCGAACTCATTGAGGACCGCGCCGATAGCCTGTGGCGCCGCGATGCCATCGACGCCGCGCGGCTGGATACCGCCCCTCCGCTCGCCCGCATCGTGGTGGCGGTGGACCCGCCCGTTACCAGCGGTGCGGCGGCCGACGCTTGCGGCATTGTCGCGGCGGGGCGCGACGAGAGTGGCCGCGCCTATGTGCTTGCCGACGCCACGACGCGCGGACAAGCCCCGCTCGACTGGGCGCGCGCCGCGATCCGCCTGTATGAGAGCCTGGAGGCGGACGGCATCGTCGCCGAGGTCAATCAGGGCGGCGAGTTGGTCGCGCAGATGCTGCGGCAGGTCTCGCCCGGCGTGCCAGTGCGGATGGTGCGCGCGACGCGGGGCAAATTCCTGCGCGCCGAGCCGGTCGCGGCGCTGTATGAGCGCGGGCTGGTCGCCCATGTCGGCGCATGGCCCGAGCTGGAGGACCAGATGTGCGATTTCGGCCCCGGCGGATTGTCCGGCGGCCGCAGCCCCGACCGGGTGGACGCGCTGGTCTGGGCGCTGACGGAGCTGATCCTGGGGGAGAGGGGGGCGCCTCGGATACGGTCTTTCTGATGCTCGGACAATCAATCAGAAAATATCAACGATGCGCTCTAGTTTGCCCGACGTTCTCACATCCTCAATCTGCCGTTGCAAAATTGCTTTCAAACTATCGGCTTTCGTCTTTTGAGTTCGCAAGCTACCAGTAAAGCGCTTGGCGATCTCACGCGCTTCCCCGATCCGCACGTTCTTGTCCTTTTTCATTCGGTCAATGACTTTTTCGAACTGGCGACTGTCGAATTTGGTTTGCTCAAGCTCGCTGACATAACGCACGATGACGGTTTCATCTGCGCCGGCTGCATTTATTTGCTTCGGTGCAGGTTCACTTGCAGCGTGCTTCACCTTTGCCTTTTTCTGAAGCCCATCCCTTGCTCTAAGGCAAAATTCATCCACCGAAACATCTGGATAGTCGGCAAGTAACGCGGCAAGCGCCTGAAGCCCGGCTTTAACGTCTGCCGCTTCGCTGATCGGGCCGTTCTGTAACGCGAGTTCAAGAGCGCGATGCAATTCTACGAGCTTCATCATAGGCACCACGGAGATCGATAATGCGAGCCGCGTCTGTGTGCTTCCAATTGACTTGTTGCTCAATATAGCTAGCGAGATTCGAAAACATAGCTCGAATATCCCGCATTTTTTGATCGTTGCTCGAATTGAAATAGAGGACTTCGCTGCCACCGGCGATCGCCAATGACTCTTTTCGAACAATGGGATGCTTTTTTAGAACGGGAGTGAGCTCATGGAATTCGGTTATCTGCCGCTCCAATTTCTCAATAATTTCCAATTCCCGTTCATTGTAGCCAGCTGCGCTCACGACCATTGACGGCACCACGCCGAGCGTTTTTAAATTTTTATTTAGATTCTGTCGAAATTTCTGAATCACATGCAGTGTATTCAGGGTGGCCTCGTGCGATTGACCGTCGAGTATCGTTGGCACAAGCACGTGTGTGCTTGCTGCCAGTGCATTCACGGCCCCAGTCAGAAAACGCGGGGGACAATCGATAAGCACGATATCGAACGCACATTTGCTTTCGATCTGAAATAAGTCGGATTGCAGGTAATCATGTAAATTAAATCGAATTTCCTGTTCCTTGCCAACAAGCCATCGGAACATGACTTGAATTTCATGGCGACTAAACTCGTAGAACGCAGGGTAAAGCCAAAGATTGCTGCTTAGGGAGGTTAGCCGCTCCGCTATTGGCCGAATTTGTTCCGGCTTTTCCCGCCCCTCGATGAGTTTGTGGCTGGTCGGCGCGAATTCTTGTATGCGTGCGTGGTTGAGCAGCATATTTGATAGCGAGCCTTGATAATCAAAGTCGATCAGCAGAACGCGCTTGCCAATGCTGGCAAAATAACCCGCTAAATTAGCGCATATTGTTGTTTTCCCAACCCCGCCCTTGAAATTTAAAACCGATATAACAGGAATGCTGCCGCTAATTTCACCGGCGTGCCGCTTAATGTCGAAGGGGGATTGGGGCGCTCGGGACCAAAAATCTTCTTTGCTGCTCAGGACGGCGTCGATCCGATCCGCGCGGCCTTTGAGAGCGAAAATTTCCTGTTCCTGAGTTGAGTTTGCCTCGATTAACTCTGCTATGCGAGCTTGATAGGGCTTGCTGGCTGTGGCGCGCCCGTATCGAAAAATTGCGTAAGCGGATGACAAAAGTCCAACGATTGCGACAATCGACTCCTTAACTTGCAGTATGCTCGCCCATAAATAATCAAACGACATCGCCCTAATACTCCATACGCCGAGGTTTAACCGTAATCTCGGGCAGGCGTTCTTCAAACATCTTCTTTACGCATATCGTAACTTATCCCCCGTGTGATGCTTTCGGGCCGCATTTTGTAGAACGTCCTGGTTCAGCAGAGAGTCCCACAATGCCCCTCCGCACCCTAGCGGCCGCGCTCTTCCGCGCGCCGGCCCGTCCGCATGCCCCCGTCGCCCCCCCCACCACAAAAGCCTCCGCCACCTCCCCCCTCATCGCGCTGCATCACACGGGGCAACCCATCTGGTCGCCGCGCGATTACTCCGCCTTCGCGCGCGAGGGGTATTCGCGCAACCCGATCGTCTACCGCGCGGTGCGGATGATCTCGGAAGCCGCCGCATCCATTCCCGTCCGCCTCCATGAAGGCCCGCACCGGCTCGACGCGCATCCGCTGCTCGACCTGCTGGCCCAGCCCAACGCCACGGCCTGCGGTCCCGACCTGATGGAGGACTGGTACGGCTACCTGCTCATCGCGGGCAACGCCTATATGGAGGCGGTACGCGTCGGCGGGGCGTTGCGTGAGTTACACGTGCTGCGTCCCGACCGGATGAAGGTGATCGCGGGCGGCGACGGCTGGCCGGATGCCTATGAATACACCGCCAATGGCTCCAGCATCCGCTTTGCCCAGGCGCCCGAGGAGGGCCGGCGGCCGATCCTGCATATGGCGCTGTTCAACCCGTCCAACGACTATTACGGCATGTCGCCGGTTGAGGCGGCCTCCTCCGCCATCGACCTGCACAATGCGGCCAGCGGCTGGAACAAGGCGCTGCTCGACAATGCGGCGCGTCCTTCCGGCGCGCTGGTCTATACCGGCGCGGACGGCCACCTCAGCGAGGAGCAGTTCTCGCGGCTGAAGGCCGAGTTGGAGACCAACTATCAGGGCGCGATGAATGCCGGTCGGCCGCTGCTGCTGGAGGGCGGGCTCGACTGGAAGGCGATGTCGCTCAGCCCCAAGGACATGGACTTCCTGGAGGCCAAGCACTCTGCCGCGCGCGAAATCGCGCTGGCCTTGGGCGTGCCGCCGATGCTGCTCGGCATCCCCGGCGACAACACCTACGCCAATTACAGCGAGGCCAATCGCGTCTTCTGGCGGCAAACGGTGCTGCCGCTGGTGACGCGCACGCTGAAAGCGCTTTCGGGCTGGCTCGCGCCCGGCTTCGGCGAGGCGCTGACACTGCGCCCGGCCGTGGACGAGATCGAGGCGCTGTCGGGCGAGCGCGCCGCGCTATGGGAGCGTGTAGCACGCGCCGACTTCCTCACCCTGGACGAGAAGCGCGCAGCCGTCGGGCTTGGCCCGCTCAGCGCGGATGGCTAAGCAAGCGTTGAGGCGAGTGTCTTCTGCATCTCAGCGCGGTAGCGGTGCCGTTTTGGGGCGCGAACGATTGGGCCGGTCGACCTTGAGGAAGGGCGCGAAAAACCAGCCCACCAGCCATGAGAAACAGACACGCCCGATGAGCGATCGCGCCCATGGACGCAGTTCCTGGGCGACCGCCAGGATCGCGGCGGTAACCTGTGGTCTCAGCAATTCGAAATCGGTAGCCGGAACCACCTCCCATTCGCGAGGCAGTCCCGCTACCAGCGACTCCGCGCGGGTGGCCCATGCCACCTCCGGCCCGGCATGGATCAGCGAGACAGACTGCTTGCCCCGCCAGTTCACCATGCCGCTCATCCGGCGGAACACCCATAACGCTGCGGGCGGCAGCATCGGGAATTCGAGACCCACATTGAGATAGTAGCGGCAGCGTATCTTGTTGAGGTTGTATTTGTCGCGCTGAAAGATGAAGTGCTCCACCCAGAACCGGCGCCGGCGTGTAAGCGCGAGGCGATGCTTTGCAAAGCCGGCTTCGCAAAGCGCATCGGCCATCGCCTGATCGAGCATGCTGTCGAATGATCTGCGCAGGTCCACGCACACGCTTCCAGATGCTGCAATCGGGCGCTTCCGCCCTGGGCGGAATACACTATGCGCATCCGTGCTGGATTGTAAGAGCCAGGCCTGCCGGGAACCGGACAGCGGATATGCTGGCCTTCAGGCCGTGCGCTGCCCGGCAACCATCACAAATTCACAGCTTGACTTAGAGTGCGCTCGAAGAAGTAACTCTCATTGCGTCGTAACGGAATGGCGGCCGATGAAGATCAGCGAGCTTGCGGAACGGACGGGCCTGAGCGCTCACACCATCCGCTATTACGAGCGGATAGGGCTTCTGCCCTATGCGTCTCGCAACCAGGCGAAACATCGTGACTACGACGCCTCGATCCTTGCCTGGATCGACTTTCTCGGACGTCTGAAGACAACCGGCATGCCTTTGCGCGAGATGCTCAGCTATGCGGGGCTGCGCATGGACCTTACGACCGAGGCCGAGCGCTGCGCCATTCTGGTGCGGCACCGCGCCGAGGTGGTGGCCCAGATCGCCGAATTATCGGCCTGCCTGACCGTTCTCGACGAGAAGATCGCCCTCTATGGCGGATCGCCCTCGACCACGGAGTCAAAGCATGACGACGACGCACCCGCAAAACGACACACGCTACGAAAGAGGCAAGCGCGATCGACGGGGAGAGCGGCGCGCGCGTGATTGCCGCGTTGGCCGATATCGCCCCGGACTTCGCGCGCTATATAATCGAGTTTCCCTTCGGCGATATTTACTCCCGGCCAGGCCTGGACCTGCGCGCCCGCGAAATCGCGACGATCGCCGCGTTGACGGCGCTCGGCAACGCCGCGCCGCAACTTAAGGTACACATCCAGGCCGGGCTCAATGTCGGGCTGAGCCGGCAGGAGATCGTCGAGACGATCATGCAGATGGCCGTCTATGCCGGCTTCCCGGCGGCGCTGAACGGCCTGTTCGCCGCGAAAGAGGTGTTCGCCGCGCAGGAAGAGGGTGGCACCTTGGCTGCGTAACACGATAACGCCGTCGCTGGAACGACGGCGCCGGCGTGTCGGCGATTTAGCCCATCGATCCAAACTCCGGCAAAAGTCCGCGTTCGGACCGTTGCGGCTTTTTGTTCGCGCATCATTTTTCGCGAAAACCCGGCGACCATGTTTCGCAGGTGATGCTTAGAACGCGATAAGGAAAAGTGGGTACCAGTTTTCCGGCAAGATCGCGCGGGCCAGCAAAGAATCGAGAGCGGTCAGCAAACTGCGGTGTTTCCACGCGGAAAGTGATCCCGCTCTAAGCAGCCATTCCCGGCTTCGCCAGCGAATGGCTACTTAGAGCCTTTTGTTTGAGCAGGGTTTTTACCCCAAAACCGGTGTCCACTTTTGGGAAACCCTGCTTAGCGCGCCTCGGCGCTTGCTTTCGTTTCCCATGCAGAACTGAGCTTCCAGTGAGGGGTCGCTTGATGCCAGCGCCGAGACTGAAACGCATTCCGAGCCGTTACAAAGCCGTGCTCAGATCGGTCATGCTGTCTGTATGCATGTCGGCGGTGGTTTCATTCATCGTGACGGCGCGAAATGTCGGCCTTTGCATGGACATGCCGGGCGTTTGGCTGGCGGCGTGGCAGGTGTCATGCGCCATCGCTGTCCCGGCGCGCTTCGTGGTCACGCCACTGGTGAACCGCTTCGTCGGCGTGCTTGTGGAGCCTTCAACGGCCCGGCAAGCAGGTTAACTCGCACCCGAATGGGGATAAATCCGCGCGGCGCGAGAAATGCATTATGAATTTAATTGTCCGGAGATAACTCCCCGGTTATAAATCACTTGTCCGGCGAAATGCGTGGCCACATGCATTCATGTTGGGCAACGCGCCGATCCGCGGATCTCTTGCGTGGTCTCGCCGCCGGCTGCGGCCGGAATGCGGTGGCTGGCGCAGGGATTTGCTGTCCGGGGGGGCGATGTCTACGGTGAAACTCAAACGTCTGCCAGCGCGGTACGGCGCCTTGCTGATGCCGCTCATACTGTCACTTTTCATGACCGCGATCGTGTCCTTCGTCGCGACAGTGAAGACGGCCGGCCTGGCGGATAACCTCCTTCCGCTGTGGCTCGGCGCCTGGGAGATATCCCTGCTGATTGCCTTTCCGACACTCCTGATTGTCCTGCCGATCGTGCGCCGGATCGTTGGGTTTTTCGTTGAACCTCACTCACCGCAAAGGTAAAGCTGCGGCGGATTTTCCTGCTTCGGCGCCAAAAATTCACGCATCGTTCCCGCGCGAAAACAGCGAGATCGCGCCTGCATGCGTGAGGGCAGGCAATGCCAGGACAGCGGGCGCCTCATGAGGGTGCGGTAACGTGCGAAACCGCCTTTTCGCGGCTGTCTTCTTACATAACACGCCGCCGTGCCAACCGGATTGCGGTACAGGCGGCTGCATGTTATGTCTATCGCGCTGCGCATAGCGGGCAGCCGTAAGTGTTTACGTTAGGCAACGCGCCACGTCCCAATGCGTTTCGCCTTGGGTTCGGTTCATGATTCGTCATGGCGGGCGCTGGGACTTTCCCCATAGAGGCTTAATGTCGACGTTTAAATTCAAGCGCCTTCCGGCGCGATCCGCGTGGCTCATTCTGCCGCTGATTCTGTCCTTGCTGATGTCGGGGGTCGTTTCCTTCATTTCGACGGTGAAAAGCGTCGGGCTGGTGGGCGATGTCGCCTCCATCTGGATCGGCGCGTGGTCGCTGTCCTGGCTGATCGCCTTTCCCACGCTCCTGGTACTTTTGCCTGCGGTGCGCCGTCTGGTCTCGGCCATTGTCGAGCCGGGACCTGCCCGCGGCTGACAGTGACATGGCGCTATCATCGAGAGAGCCGCCTATCCGGGCGGCTTTTTTATTTTTCGCCAGCCCTATCCCCTAATGCATCGATCCAAACTGAGGCTACAGCCGGTGTTTGGATCGATGCATAAACAAGAAGCTAGGGCGATGGTGCATGAACGAAGTGAATGCGTCAGCGCATTAGTGCGGGATTACGTCAGATGGAAGCTCCACAGTTCCGTGGCCGCTCTCGATTATTCACTGGCCGCGCGATTTTGCAGGAAAACTCAGATTCCACTTTTCCTAATCGCCCTCTATCGAAAGGCAACATCTTGAAAACGTATGCGAGCCCCGCTGCGAAATCGGACTTCGCGCCGCCGGTCCGCACCGTGAAGGTGACCTCGGGCGGCCAGTTCACCGGCTATGCCAGCCTGTTCGGCGTCGAGGATCAGGGCCGCGATGTGGTGGTAGCGGGGGCGTTCCGCGCGTCGCTGGCCCGCCGTCCAGCGCCAGCCGTGCGGCTGCTGTTCCAGCACGACCCGGCTCAGCCGATCGGCGTGTGGGACGACATCCGCGAGGATGCGCGCGGGCTCCATGTACGCGGCCATCTCATCGAGGAGGTGGTGCGCGCCCGCGAAGTGATGGCGCTGATCCGCGCCGGGGCGCTGGACGGCCTGTCCATCGGCTTCCACGCCCGCAAGGCCGTCCGCGACGCCCGCACGGGCCAGCGGCGCCTGTTCGAAATCGACCTGCTGGAGATCTCCATCGTCACCTTTCCCATGCTGCCTGGCGCGCGCGTCACCGCGATGAAAGCCCACGCGACGGCGGCATGGTCCCTCACCCGGCCGAAACCGACGCCCGACCGCCCCTCAGGGCGCCGTGATGTCGATGGCCTGCGCTCCTTGAGCCGCGCTCTCCCACAGCGCGCCCGCAAGGCCCGGCCGGGTGAGGGCGCCTGTTTCCGCTGACCGCCGGCCTCGTGTATCGGACCGAAAAGTGCAAAGCAGTTTTCGGATGAATCCGATGCACAAGCAAGAAGATAGAGCCGCATCTCCGCGTTCGATTAAAAGTCCGCCGCTCTCAGCAGCCATTCCCGGCTTCGCCAACGAATGACTGCTTAGACTCTTTGTTTGCGCATCATTTTTCGCGAAAACCGGAAGACCACTTTTCGCAATGATGCTTAGGCCCGCGCTTTCTCCCATTGCCAGCCTTTCAAGAGGATCACATGACCGACCTGACCCCTCCCGCCAACTGGGAGAACAAAGCCGCGCGCCCGGCGGCCTCCGACAGCGGCGACGCCTATGATGTCTTCCTGCGCGCCTTCGAGGCGTTCAAGGAGACCAATGACGAGCGGCTGGATCAGATCGAGCGCCGCATGTCCGACGGCCTCACCGAGGAAAAGCTGGACCGCATCAGCGGCGCGCTCGACCAGGCCCAGCGTAAGATCGACGACATGGCGCTGAAGGCGGCCCGTCCCCAGCGGGACGGCGGCTCTCCGCGCGGTGGCGGCGCCAGCGAGCACAAGACCGCCTTCGACGGCTATATGCGTCGCGGCGAGGCGCATAATCTGCGCCGGCTGGAGGAAAAGGCGCTGTCCGCCGGCACGGATGCCGATGGCGGCTATCTCGTGCCCGATGAGATCGAGGCCGGCGTGATGCGCGCGCTTCGCGACGCCTCGCCGATCCGCGCGATCTCCGGCGTGCGCCAGGTTTCCTCGAACACCTACAAGAAGCCGTTCGCCATCACCGGCGCGGCGACGGGCTGGGTCGCCGAGACCGGCACGCGCGCGCAGACCACCTCGCCGACGCTGTCCGAGCTGGCCTTCCCGACCATGGAACTCTATGCCATGCCGGCGGCAACGCAGACGCTGCTGGAGGACGCCGCCGTCAATATCGACGAGTGGGTGGCCGAGGAAGTCCGCGTCGCCTTCGCCGAACAGGAGAATGCGGCGTTCGTCTCTGGAGACGGCTCGAACAAGCCGAAGGGCTTCCTGGCCTACACCACCGTCGCCGAGGCGAGTTGGGCGTGGAGCAAGATCGGCTATCTGACGACCGGCATTTCCGGCGGCTTCCCGGCAGCCGACCCGGCCGACAAGCTGATTGACCTGGTTTACACGCTGAAGGCCGGCTATCGCGCCAACGCGCATTGGGTGCTGAACCGCTCGACGCAAGCGGTGATCCGCAAGATCAAGGACGGCGACGGCAACTACATCTGGCGGCCGGGCGACCAGGCCGGGCAGACCCCGACGCTGATGGGCTTCCCCATCACCGAGACCGAGGACATGCCCGATATCGCGGCAAACAGCTTCGCGCTGGCCTTTGGCGATTTCGGCCGGGGCTATCTCGTTGTGGATAGAGTGGGGATACGCATCCTGCGCGATCCGTTCAGCGCCAAGCCCTATGTGCTGTTTTATACCACCAAGCGTGTCGGCGGCGGCGTGCAGGACTTTAATGCGATCAAGTTGCTGAAATTCGGAACCTCCTGATTCGCCTGGAAAATGGCGACATCATGATAATGCGCGCCTTTTTCTTGCCGTTTTTATGGGCGGCCTTTTGCATGCAAAATCGTTGCTGGGCAACGGTCAATGCACATCGCCAAATGGGACGTATACGCAGATTCACGGGTCTAGCGGACACGAGCTTTTCGCGTTTTAGTCAAAATAAGCATTAGGCGATAGATCACAGCAAACAGGTAAAACGCGCTGCAAACACAGCGCCAGAGCTTCGGCGTCTCCCCCCACGCCGTTGTCTCACCGCGTGCAGGCATCCGCAAGACCCCCTGGTCGAGCGCCCCCTAGCGTGAGGATCCCCCATCCGAGGTGGATGCAGCGCGCGGTACAAGCCCCGGCTCCTCGCCCCCCAGGAGCCGGGGCACCCTGTCTGGGGAAACAGCCGGCCGCTGACGGAAATCGATCCCGCCGATGCCGGTCCGTTTCTTGCTTGAATCAACGCAATTTCTCATCGTGCATCCCCTCGCCGGCTGGCGCCTCCGGCCGGATCGACGCCATCCTTGTTCGCGCATCGATTTTGCCAGGCTCCGGCTGATGCCTCCGCTTGAACCAATTGCAGTTTCTCATCCCGCATCCCTTCGCCAGACGCCGGCTGGCACCTCCGCCCGGATCGATGCCGTCTTTGCTCATGCATCGATTTTGCCGGGCTTCGCCCGGATCGATGCACCGGCCTCCTTCGCCCCGCTCTCCTGCCACAGGGCTCCCCATGCCGCTCATCCTGACTGCCGGTCCTTCGACCGAGCCGATTTCGCTCGCCGAGGCGAAGGCGCATTGCCGCGTCGACAGCGACGTGGAAGACACGCTTGTCGCCAGCCTGATACTCGCCGCGCGGATGCATATCGAGCGTTCGCTGGATGTGGCGCTGATCGAGCAGGGCTGGTCGCTTTACCTTGACGCCTGGCCTGATCGCCCATCGGTCAAGCTGCCGCTCGCGCCGGTCATCAGCCTTGACGCCGTCCGGCTCTACAGCCCGACCGACAGCAACATCACTCTGGATCCGAGCCTTTTCTTCCTCGACGGTGCCGGTTCTCGCCCACGTCTCGTCCGGCGCGACGCACAGGCCTGGCCGATGCCGGGCCGCAACGCCAACGGCATTGAGATCGCCTTCACCGCAGGCTATGGCCCGACTGCCGACGACGTGCCGATGCCGATCCGGCTGGCGATCAAAATGCTGGTCGCGCACTGGTTCGAGGCGCGCGAGCCAGTGTTGCCCGGCCAGGAAGCCAACGCGCTGCCGCTCGGCGTCGCCAGCCTGATCACGCCCTATCGCGAGGTGCGGCTGTGACCCTGACCATCGGCAAACTGCGCCATAGCCTGACGCTGGAGCGGCCCGAGCGGGCGGCGGATGGCGGCGGCGGCGCGGATATATCCTGGACGTCGGTCGGCGTCGTCTTCGGCGCCATCGAAGCCGTCACCGGTGGCGAGATCGTTAGCGCCGACCACGTCAGCGGCAAGCGCCAGGTGATCGTCTCCATCCGCTATCGCGACGACGTGACGCCGGCCATGCGCTTCCGCCTCGGCGACCGGCTGCTGCCGATCCGCGCGGCCGTCGATCCGGAAGGGCGGCGCAAATTCCTGCGCTGCCTGTGCGAGGAGCGCGACCTGTGAAGCTGACAGGCGGATTAGGCGGCCTGGACGGCTTCAATGCCGCGCTGGCGGAGATCGGCAATGGCGACGCGCTGGCCAAGGTGCTCGCCGAGACAGCCGAGGAGATTCGCCAGCGCGCGATGGTCAATCTCGCCGACGGCGCGCCGCCCAACAGCCGGACCGGCGCGCTCGCGCGGTCGCTCACCGTCACGCCGAGCGGGGACGGCGGATACATCGTCAGCACGCCGCTCGACTATGGCTGGCATCTGGAATTCGGCAGCACTGCGCGCCCGGCGATGCCCTGGCTGACACCAGCGGCCGATGACGCCCAGCCGGGCCTCGCCGATCGCGCAAGCGACAGCCTGAACGCCACGATAGCGGGTGCGGTGCGCTGCAGACGCTGAACCGGCGTCCGCGCGGGAAGAGCGGCGGCCGCAACGCTGTCATTGCGGCTATGCAGCCCCTTGCGGCGCGCATCGCCACCTACGCCCCTTCCATGAAAGCGAGATCGCCATGGCCAGCGCCAGTTGGGATTTGCAGAAAGCCGTCTATGCCGCCCTCTCCGCCGACGGCGCGCTGACCACGCTTCTCGGCGGCGCGTCCATCTACGACGCCGCCCCCCAGGACGCCGCATTTCCGTACGTCGTCATCGACCACATGCAGATCCGTGACTGGAGCACCGGCACCGAGCCCGGAGCCGAGCATATGCTGATGCTGCATGTCTGGTCGCGCTATGCGGGCAAGCGCGAGGCCCACGAGGTCGCCGATGCGGTGCGCGCCGCGCTCGACGGCGCGATGCTCGGACTCGACGATCACCGGTTGGTCAATCTGCGCCACCAATATTCCGAGCTGAAGCGCGACGAGGACGGCGAGACCCAGCACGGCGTACTGCGCTTCCGCGCGGTGACGGAGCCGCTGGGTTAGGCGGCCGGGCAGTTGGCGTCGCGGAGTTGGGCTTCGACCTTTTCGGTCATAGGTTTCGCGCCGATCTGGACATAGAGGTCGCGCGCCTTTTGCCAATGGGCACAAGCCTGGGCTATGTCGTCCCTACGTTCACAGAGGATGCCCAGATTCGCGTAGTTGATGGCCATACCCTCCTTGCTGGTCAGCACCTCATTGAGAGCGAGG